>ERZ1673699.229-NODE-229-length-74383-cov-48.890203_pt1 | contig 74383 bp, 60 predicted proteins | sample MGYA00580229_ERZ1673699 | MGnify/ENA primary metagenome ERZ1673699 (study PRJEB41218, sample SAMN15661785) | gut metagenome | host: Homo sapiens | place: Canada: London | collected 2015-08-20/2019-03-30 | study: EMG produced TPA metagenomics assembly of... | reverse complement strand
TCCCCTGCTCTACCGACTGAGCTACAGAGGCGCACCGGACGATGATTATTATACCCGAAATTCTGGATTTGTAAAGAGGAAAATGCAAATTTTTTCGAAAAAAATCAGACTTTTCTTGAAAAATGCGTCCGGACGATAAATAATAGAAGTGGATTTTTGATGCTTTCCGGCCGGGCCGGGCCGACGGCGGGGGACGAAACGCAAAATTGACATTGACAACAACCTATGGTTTAATAGAAAACTAGAAAACGATTCGGCCGGCAAAGGGTACGGGGCGTATCCGTGCAGACCGGGAGGGTGAACATGGCAAGAAAACAGGAATACGGTAACGAGAGCATTACTTCATTAAAGGGTGCGGACCGCGTCCGCAAGCGCCCGGCGGTCATCTTTGGCTCGGACGGTGTGGAGGGCTGCGCCCATTCGATCTTTGAGATCGTCTCCAACTCCATCGACGAGGCCCGCGACGGCCACGGCGACACCATCAACGTGACCCGCTGCAAGGACGGCAGCGTCATCGTCGAGGACTTTGGCCGCGGCATGCCCGTGGACTGGAACAACGGCGAGGGCCGCTACAACTGGGAGCTGCTGTTCTGCGAGATGTATGCAGGCGGCAAATACGGCGAGGGCGAGGACAACTACGAGTTCAGCCTGGGCCTGAACGGTCTGGGCCTGTGCGCCACCCAGTATTCGTCTGCCTGGATGACGGCCGACATCTACCGCGACGGCTATCATTATCATCTGGACTTCAAAAAGGGCGAGAACGTCGGCGGCCTGCAAAAGGAACCTTATAAGGGCCGCCGCACCGGAAGCATCATCCACTGGAAGCCGGACGACGAGGTCTTCACCGACATCGACGTGCCCGGCAGCTATTACAAGGATGTGCTGCGCCGTCAGGCCGTCGTCAACGCGGGGCTGACCCTGAACTTCACCGACGAAAAGGAGAAGGACCCCGCCACCGGCAAGGCCTGGAAGGAGAGCTGGTGCTACGAGCACGGCATCGCCGACTACGTGGCCGAGACGGCGGGCGAGGACACCCTGACCCCGGTGTTCAGCTGCGAGAGCGAGGCCACCGGCCGCGACCGCGAGGACCAGCCGGAATATAAGGTGAAGATGAGCGCGGCCTTCTGCTTCTCCAATAAGGTGCAGCTGCTGGAATATTACCACAACTCCTCCTGGCTGGAGCACGGCGGCAGCCCCGAACACGCGGTGCGCACGGCCTTCGTCTACCAGATCAACAAGTACCTGAAGGACAAGAATCTTTATAAGAAGGGCGAGAGCGCCATCAGCTTTCAGGATGTGCAGGACTGCCTGGTCTATGTCTCGTCCAGCTTCTCCACCCGCACCAGCTACGAGAACCAGACCAAGAAGGCCATCACCAACAAATTCGTCTCGCAGGCGATGACGGATTTTTTGAAGCACTATCTGGAAGTCTACTTCCTCGAAAAGCCGGAGGAAGCCCAGAAGATCTGCCAGCAGGTCCTGGTCAACAAGCAGAGCCGGGAACACGCCGAAAAGACGCGCCAGAGCATCAAAAAGACGCTCTCCACCCAGATCGACCTCGCCAACCGGGTGCAGAAGTTCGTGGACTGCCGCACCAAGGATGCTTCCCGCCGCGAGCTGTATATCGTCGAGGGCGATTCGGCTATGGGTGCGGTCAAGACCAGCCGCGACAGTGAATATCAGGCCATCATGCCCATCCGCGGCAAGATCCTGAACTGCCTCAAGGCCGACTATGCCCGCATCTTCAAGTCGGACATCATCGTGGACCTCATCAAGGTGATGGGCTGCGGCGTCGAGCTGGGCGGCAAGCACAACAAGGAGCTGGCGACCTTCAATCTGGACAATCTGCGGTACAACAAGATCGTCATCTGTACCGATGCCGATGTGGACGGCTACCAGATCCGCACCCTGGTGCTGACCATGCTCTACCGCCTGACGCCCACCCTCATCAACGAGGGCTATGTCTACATCGCGGAGTCGCCGCTGTACGAGATCACCACCAAAGACCGCACCTATTTCGCTTACACCGAGCCGGAGAAGGCGGCGTTCCTGAAGGAGATCGGCGAGAAGAAATACACCATCCAGCGCTCGAAAGGTCTGGGTGAGAACGACCCGGAGATGATGTGGCTGACCACCATGAACCCGGAGAGCCGCCGCCTCATCAAGGTGCTGCCCACCGATGTGGAGGAGACCGCCCGCGTGTTCGACCTGCTGCTGGGCGACAACCTCGCCGGACGCAAGGAGCACATCGCAGAGCACGGCGCAGAGTATCTGGACGATCTGGATGTGTCTTGACCTCTCCGTCCATGCTGCGCAGTGCCGCTGCTCCTGACAGGAGAGCTGTCGAGCGTGAGCGAGACTGAGAGGTTTATTTAGAGGATAAAAGAAGAATGGCAAAACGAACAACAAAGAAAGCACTCAAGCCGGTCCGCCCGCAGCTGGGCGACGGCGTTGAGATCCTGAATGCGGGCAGTGTGCTGGAAGACCCCATCACCCGCACGCTGGAGACCAACTATATGCCCTATGCGATGAGCGTCATCGTCTCCCGCGCTCTGCCGGAGATCGACGGCTTCAAACCTGCCCACCGCAAACTGCTGTACACGATGTACGGCATGGGCCTGCTCAAGGGGGCCCGCACCAAATCCGCCAACATCGTGGGCAGCACCATGCACCTGAACCCCCACGGCGATGCGGCCATCTACGACACCATGGTCCGCATGGGCCGGGGCAACGAGAGCCTGCTGGTGCCCTATGTGGACAGCAAAGGAAACTTCGGCAAGGCCTACAGCCGGGATATGTCCTGCGCAGCGGCCCGTTACACCGAGGCCAAGCTCGAAGGCGTCTGCGAGGAGCTGTTCCGGGACATCGACCGGGAGACGGTCGATTTCGTCCCCAACTACGACGGCACCACCACCGAGCCGACCCTTCTGCCGGTCACGTTCCCCACCATCCTGGCCAATAACACACTGGGCATCGCCGTCGGCATGGCCTGCAACATCTGCTCGTTCAATCTGGCGGAGCTGTGCAACACCACCATCGCCCTGATGAAGGACCCCCGGCATGACATCTCCACCACGATGCCGGCCCCGGATTTCGTGGGCGGCGGCCAGATCCTGTACGACGAAGCCCAGATGCGGGAGATCTACGAGAACGGCCGCGGCAGCGTCCGGGTCCGTGCCCGTTATACTGTGGTGCCCGGCGAGAACATGCTGGAGATCACCCAGATCCCGCCCACCACGACGGTGGAAGCCATCATGGACAAGATCGCCGAGCTGGTCAAGGCCGGAAAGATCAAAGAAATCAGCGACATGCGCGATGAGACCGACCTGAACGGCCTCAAGCTGACCCTCGACCTCAAGCGCGGCGTGGACGCCGAGAAGCTGATGGCCAAGCTGTTCAAGACCACCCCGCTGGAAGACAGCTTCAGCGCCAACTTCAACATTCTGGTCTCCGGTCAGCCGAAGGTCATGGGTGTGCGGGAAATTTTGAATGAGTGGACGGCGTTCCGGATGGAATGTGTCCGCCGCCGTACCTTCTTCGACCTTCACGGCAAGGAAAAGCGCCTGCACCTGCTTCAGGGTCTGGCCGCCATCCTGCTGGACATCGACAAGGCCATCCACATCATCCGCACCACCGAGGAGGAGACCGAGGTCGTGCCCAACCTGATGATCGGCTTCGGCATCGACGAGGTGCAGGCCGACTATGTGGCCGAGATCAAGCTGCGCCACCTGAACCGGGAGTACATCCTCAAGCGCACCGGGGAGATCGAGCAGCTGGAGAAGGACATCGCCGACCTGAACGACATTCTGGCAAAGCCCGCCCGCATCCGGAAGATCATCATCAAAGAGCTGACAGATGTTGCCAAAAAGTACGCCCAGCCCCGCCGCAGCGAGATTTTGTACGACCTGCCGGAGGAGGAGAGCGGCACCGAGGAAGAGGTCATCCCGGATTATCCGGTCACCGTCTTCTTCACCCGCGAGGGCTACCTGAAAAAGATCCCGCCCCAGAGCCTGCGCACCGCCGGTGCCCACAAGCTCAAGGAGGGCGACGAGATCATCCAGCAGGTGGAGACCCGCAACAACGTGGAGGCGCTCTTCTTCACCGACCGGCAGCAGGTGTACAAGGTGCGCCTGAACGAACTGGAAGACGGAAAAGTGGCGCAGATGGGCATTTTTATTCCGGGCCGTCTGGGCATGGACGAGGGCGAAAACGTTCTGGCCATGGTCATCACGAGCGATTATTCCGGCTTCATGCTCTTCTTCTTTGCGAGCGGCAAGTGCGCCAAGATCCCGCTGAATTCCTACGCCACCAAGCTGAACCGCCGCAAGCTGCTCAAGGCCTACTGCGACAAGGAAACGCTGGCGAAGATGGTCTTCCTGCCCGAAGAGACGGAGCTTGCCATCCGCACCAGCGCGGGCCGGATGCTGCTGGTGGGCACAGCGCAGATCAGCGCCAAGGCCACCCGCGACAGTCAGGGCGTGGCGGTCGTCACCCTGAAGAAGAACCAGCACATCGCGTCGGTCGTCCCGGCGGAGACGCTGGAACTGGCCAACCCCCACCGCTACCGCGTCCGCAGCCTGCCCGCCACCGGTGCCCTCATTCGCGCCGAGGACGAAGGCGAGCAGCTGACGCTTCTGTAAAGGAGACGACGCTATGCAAAATATCGACCTGATCTGTGTCGGCAAGCTCAATGCAAAATATTTTGCAGAGGGCGTGGCCGAGTACCAGAAGCGTCTGGCCGCCTTCGCGTCCTTCCGGATCATTGAGCTGCCGGAAGAAAAGATCGAGGAGAAGAACGCCTCCGATGCGGTGGTGAAAAAGGCGCTGGAAAAGGAAGGAAAAGCCATCCTCTCCAACGTCCGCAAAGGCGCAGCCATCGTGGCCCTGTGCATCGAGGGCAAACAAATCTCCTCGGAGGAGCTGGCCCGCTTCCTGGCCGACCGCGCAGGCAGCGGGGCAGGGGATGTGGCCTTCGTCATCGGCTCGTCCCACGGGCTGGCCGAGGAGGTCAAGCGGGCGGCGGCGCTCAAATTCAGCATGGGCCGCATCACGATGCCCCATCAGCTGGCCCGCCTTGTGCTGACGGAACAACTCTACCGCGCCTGCACCATCAATGCGGGCATGAAATACCACAAGTGACGGCCCGCAGCGCCCGGCCCCCATGTTTGGGGACGCAAAGCATTGACGGAGCGGGCAAAACATGGTAGCATAAAGACATACGGCAGTTGGGAAAGCTGCCGCAATACAACACACGACACGGCAAGCCAGCCGCGGACGGAAAGGATGTTATTACAATGGAACAGAGCGAAAAGACCCTTGATATGATCGTCAACCTCTGCAAGAACCGTGGTTACGTGTTCCCCGGTTCGGAGATCTATGGCGGTCTTGCCAACAGCTGGGATTACGGCCCGCTGGGCGTCGAGTTCAAGAACAACGTCAAGAAAGCATGGCTGAAGAAGTTCGTGCAGGAGAGCCTCTACAACGTGGGTCTGGATGCAGCCATCATCATGAATCCGCAGACCTGGATCACCACCGGCCATGTGGCGGGCTTCTCGGACCCGCTGCTGGACTGCCGCGCCTGCAAGGCACGCCACCGTGCCGACAAGCTCATCGGCGACGAGCACCCCGAAGTGAACGTCGATGCCATGAGCTTTGACGAGATGGACCAGTTCATCGCCGAGCATGAGGACATCGTCTGCCCCGTCTGCGGCAAGCATGACTTCACCCCCATCCGCAAGTTCAACCTGATGTTCAAGACGGCCATCGGCGTCACCGAGGACAGCTCCTCGACCTGCTACCTCCGCCCGGAGACCGCACAGGGCATCTTCGTCAACTTTGCCAACATCCAGCGCACCACCCGCCGCAAGCTGCCCTTCGGCGTCTGCCAGGTGGGCAAGGCATTCCGCAACGAGATCACCCCGGGCAACTTCACCTTCCGCACCCGCGAGTTCGAGCAGATGGAGTGCGAGTTCTTCTGCAAGCCGGGTACCGACCTGGAGTGGTTCGCTTACTGGAAGGATTACTGCGAGAACTGGCTGCTGAGCCTGGGCATCCAGAAGGAGCATCTGCGCCTGCGTGACCACGAGCCCGCAGAGCTGGCTTTCTACAGCCGTGCCACCACCGATATCGAATATGCCTTCCCGTTCACCGACTGGGGCGAGCTGTGGGGCATTGCCGACCGCACCAACTACGACCTGAGCCGCCATCAGGAGGCCTCCGGCAAGAGCCTGGAGTACTTCGACAGCGAGACCAACGAGCACTACATCCCCTACGTCATCGAGCCGTCTCTGGGCTGTGACCGTGTGGCGCTGGCCTTCCTGTGCGAGGCTTACGACGAAGAGCACCTTGTGGATGCCAAGGGCAAGGAGGATGTCCGCACCGTTCTGCACCTGCATCCGGCGCTGGCTCCCTACAAGTGCGCTGTTCTGCCCCTGAGCAAGAAGCTGGGCGACAAGGCAATGGAGATCCGCAACGAGCTGAGCAAGTACTTCATGGTCGATTACGACGATACCGGTTCCATCGGCAAGCGTTACCGCCGTGAGGATGAGATCGGCACCCCGTATTGCATCACCGTGGACTTTGACACCGTCGGCGACGAGGCCAAGGGCATCGCAGCAGACAACTGCGTCACCGTCCGCGACCGCGACACCATGGAGCAGGTCCGTATGCCCATCTCTGAGCTGAAGAGCTATATCGAGAGCAAGATCGAGTTCTGATAAAAAAGAGAAGCCCTTCCGTTTGCAGAAATGCAGATGGAAGGGCTTTTTGCGTTGAAAATTGGAAAATCTTTGGCAACAAAAAATGACCGCCCCAAGTCTAGCACACTTAGCGGTCATTTTTGTATGACAGGTTGAAAGGTGCTGACCGTTTGCCGGGCAGCATTCTCTTTCTACCTGTAGTATAGCACAGCACCGCAGAAAATGCAACGCCATAAAAAGATTCTGGGTGGACATCTCCTCGGAAAAAGGGTATACTGGACACAAGATCAACTGTGTGCCGTTTTTGCACGGCGGAAAGGAACTTTCGTGGAAAACTTCAACGAACTGCTGAAAAAATATGCCGATTTCATTGTCCGGGTGGGGGTGAACCCACAGCCGGGCCAGACTCTTATCATCCGCTGCTCGCTGGAGGCGGCTCCGCTGGCCCGGCTGTGCGTCCGCAGCGCCTTTGAGGCCGGGGCGCGGGATGTGCAGGTGGACTGGAACGACAATGCCGTTTCCCGCAGCCGCATGGAACTGGGCAGCGAGGAGGCCCTGACGGACTTCAAGCCTTACCAGCTGCGCCGCTATCTGGACTACGCCGAAAGCGAAGGCAGCGTCTGCGTGCTGCACCTCATCGCCGATGATCCGGAGGTCTACGCCGGGCTGGACAGCGCCAAGATCAGCCGGGTGAACGCCGCCAACCGGAAATTCATGGCCCCGTGGCGGGAGTACACCATGAACGACCGGGTCCAGTGGTCCATCGCTGCCATGCCGAGCGCGCCGTGGGCGAAGAAGATGTTCCCCGACCTCGACACCGATGCGGCCATCGAGAAGCTGTGGCAGCTCATCTTCGATGTCTGCCGTGTGACCGGCGGCGACCCGGTGGGTGAGTGGAAAGCACACCTCGACCGCCTGATGACCCTGCGCGACACGATGAACGCCTTCGACCTCGAAAGCGTCCACTTCAAGAGCAGCAACGGCACCGACCTGACCGTCGGTCTGGCCGACAAGGCCAGCTGGGAGAGCGCCGGCAGCAGGAACGAGAAGGGTGTGGAGTTCCTGCCCAACATCCCCACCGAAGAGGTCTTCACCGCGCCCCACAAGGACAAGGTGAACGGCATCGTCTACGGCACCAAGCCCTACGTCTTCAACGGCCAGCTCATCAAGGGCTTCCATGTCACCTTCAAAGACGGCAAGGTCGTGGAGCATGGCGCCGAGGAGGGCGCTGACCTGCTGGGTCAGCTGCTGGACACCGATGAGGGTGCCCGCAGCATCGGCGAAGTGGCGCTCGTGCCCGCTTCCAGCCCCATCAACCGCAGCGGTGCCCTGTTCTACAGCACCCTGTTCGATGAGAACGCCGCCTGCCACATCGCCTTCGGCGCCAGCTATCCCGGCACCACGGCCGACGGCACCCGCCTTTCCAAGGAGGAGCTGCTGGAGCGCGGCATGAATCAGTCGGCCATCCACGAGGATGTCATGATCGGTGCGGAGGACAGCGAGATCACCGGCAAATGCCGCGACGGCCGCACCGTGACCCTCTTTCAAAACGGTGTCTGGGCGCTGTAAGAGATTTTTCAACGAAATCTCTTGCATATTTTGCCGGAGTATGGTATATTCTATTTGTACGATATAACTTTTATGGAACGTGGGCCGCAAGGTCCGCGTTTCTTGTTTGTTTGGAGGTTTTTTATGGCGAAGCAGTCTGGCGGCAATACCGCCCAGAGAGTCGAAGCGCTTGTCCGCCCCACCGTGGAGGGCATGGGGCTGCGCCTGTGGGACGTTGTGTTTGAAAAGGAAGGGCCGGACTGGTATCTTCGCGTCCTCATCGACAAGACGGACGGCACCACCATGGACACCGACACCTGTGCCGATGTCTCCCATGCGCTGGACCCCATCCTGGATGAGGCAGACCCCATTGAGCAGAGCTATTATCTGGAAGTGGGCAGCCCCGGCCTGGGCCGCAAGCTGACCCGCCCGGAACATTACGAGGCCGTCAAGGGGCAGAAGGTCAGCGTCAGGCTGTTCCGCGCCAACGAAAACGGCACCAAGGAGTTTTCCGGCATCCTGACCGGCCGCGAGGGCAGCACCATCACGGTCGAGACGGAGAACGGCACCGTGAACTTTGAAGCGTCGGCCGCCAGCACCGTGCGTCTGTGCGACGACGAGGATCTGTTTGACTGAAAAAGAGAAAGAATTAGGAGGAACCCGAAAAATGGCAGCTGCTAATAATGAATTTTTTGAAGCTCTCTCCATGCTGGAGCACGAGCGCGGCATCACCGCGGAGTACCTGATCGAGAAGATCAAGGCAGCCATCGTGATCGCTGTCAAGAAGAACTACGAGGTCGAGGACGACAACGTCATGGTCGAGATCGACCCCGCCACCGGCAAGTTCAATGTGGCTCTGCTGCAGAACGTCGTCGCCGATGAGGACTGGTACGATGAGCACGCTGAGATCGGCCTGACCGAGGCTCAGAAGCTGCGCAAGAGCTACGAGATCGGCGACCGTGTCGTCACCCCGCTCAAGACCAAGGACTTCGGCCGCATCGCAGCCCAGACCGCAAAGCACGTCATCCGTCAGGGCATCCGCGAGGCCGAGCGCAGCCAGCAGCTGAGCGAGATCCAGTCCCGCGCACACGACATCGTGCAGGCCACCGTCACCCGTGTGGACCCCGAGAAGGGCATCGTGGCCCTGGACCTGGGCAAGGGCGGCGAGGCCATCCTGCCCCGCAACGAGCAGGTGCCCGGCGAGACCTACACCGAGGGCGAGACCCTGCAGGTCTACGTTGTGGACGTCGTCAGCGGTGAGCGCGGTGCCCGCGTTATGATCAGCCGCACCCATCCGGGCCTGGTCAAGCGTCTGTTCGAGCTGGAAGTGCCGGAGATCTACGACGGTACCGTCGAGGTCAAGGCCATCAGCCGCGAGGCCGGTGCCCGCACTAAGATGGCCGTCTGGTCCAAGGACCCCAACGTCAACCCCGTTTCTGCCTGCATCGGCCCCCACGGCGACCGTGTGGCCGCTGTCGTCGAGAAGCTGGGCGGCGAGAAGATCGACATCGTGAAGTGGAGCGAGGATGTCTCCGAGTTCATCTCGGCAGCCCTCAGCCCCGCCAAGGTGCTCAAGGTCGAGCTGCTGCCCGGCGAGACCCGCTCCTGCCGCGTGACCGTGCCGGACCAGCAGCTGAGCCTGGCCATCGGCAACAAGGGCCAGAACGCCCGCCTGTGCGCCCGCCTGACCGGTTATAATATTGATATCCGCCCCGAAAGCGGTTATTATGGTGAGGAAGAGCCCAAGGCCGAAGAGACCAAGACCGAGGAGACTGCAGAATAAGCAGCCGCCCCATGCCGAAGGAGGGAAATCGGATGGCACAGAAGAAGATCCCTGCCCGCCAGTGCATCGGCTGCATGACCAGCCGCCCCAAAAAGGAGCTGGTGCGGGTGGTGCGCGCGCCCAGCGGCGAGATCAGCATCGACCTCGTGGGCAAAAAGCCCGGCCGCGGCGCATACCTCTGCCCGGACCCGGCCTGCCTGGCAAAGGCAAAGAAGAAAAAGGCGCTGGAGCGCTGCTTTGAGCAGCCGGTTCCCGCCGAAGTGTACGATGCACTGGCCGAACAGCTGGCCGGTGCCGCAAAGGAGGCGGAGCAGAATGGCAAAGCAGACTAAAAAGACCGAAAAGCCCACCCTGCCCCCGCAGGAAGCCCTGTATCAGGCCATCAGCCTCTGCCGTAAGGCGGGCGCATTGACCATGGGCTTTGACGCCGTGGAAGACGCCTGCGTCAAGGGCAAGGCCTGGCTCGTGATGACCGCATCCGACGCCAGCGCCAAGACCGTGCAGCGTTTGAATTATGCGGTGGGTGACCTCGTGGATGTGATCACCATGCCGCTGACACAGGACCGGCTGGCCGATATCAGCCGCAAACCGGTGGCGGTGTATGCCGTGACCGACCGCAACCTCGCAAAGCTCTGCTTTGACCGTCTGTCGGACTGCGGGGCAATCAAAAATGAGGAGGATATGAGCGAATGACCGTAAAATATAAAGTGAGCGATTTTGCAAAGGACCTGAACATTTCCGCAAAGAAGGTCCTGGATGAGCTGGCCGCGATGGGCAGCACCGGCAAGAAGAACAGCTCCACTCTGGAGGAGAACGAGCTGAACTACCTGCTGGAGAAATTCAGCAAGGACAACAGCGAGGCAGACCTGTCTGCCTACCTGAACAGCGCCCGGCAGCCGGCCCCGGAGAAGAAGGCCGAGCAGCCCAGAAAGGCCGAAAAGAAGGCAGAGCCCAAGGCTGAAAAGCCCGCAGCTCAGCCCGCTCAGCCTGCAAAGAAGGCAGAGCCCCAGAACAACCAGAACCAGAAGAACAAGAAGAACGAGCAGCACAAGAAGCGCGAGGAGAAGACCGTTTCTCTGAGCGAACTGGCCCGCGAGACCGGCGCCAAGGCAACCACCGCCCCGGCACAGTCGGTCTCTGTCCGCCGTGAGGACAGCCAGGTCACCGTCGATACCCGTACGGTGGACGTGAACGTGGACCGCTTCGATGCCCGTTACGATGATCTGGCCTCCACCAAGAACACCGAGAACCGCCGCAAGCCGACCCCGCAGGGCAACAAGCAGAAGTTCACCCAGCGCGGCCAGCGCCAGCGCCAGCAGTTCCAGAAGGGCAAGCGCGAGACCGAGTTCGAGCGTCTGCAGCGCATCCAGCTGGAAAAGGCCCGCAACGCGCAGCTGAAGGTCCTCATCCCCGATGAGATCACCGTCGGTGAGCTGGCTGCCCGCCTGAAGCAGCAGGCCGGCAAGGTCATCGCCAAGTTCATGCAGATGGGCGAGATGCACGCCATCAACGACGTCATTGACTTCGATACCGCCTCCCTGCTGGCCGAGGAGTTCCACGCCAAGGTCGAGCACGAGGTGCATGTGACCATCGAGGAACGCCTGTTCACGCAGGAAGAGGACGCACAGGAAGACCTCGTCGAGCGTCCGCCGGTCGTCTGCGTCATGGGCCACGTTGACCACGGCAAGACCAGTATCCTGGACGCCATCCGCAAGACCAACGTCACCGCCGGTGAGGCGGGCGGCATCACCCAGGCCATCGGTGCTTATCAGGTCAAGGTCAATGACAGCGTCATCACCTTCCTGGATACGCCGGGCCACGAGGCGTTCACCTCCATGCGCGCCCGCGGTGCCAACATGACCGATATCGCGGTCCTGGTCGTTGCAGCCGATGACGGCATCATGCCCCAGACCGTGGAGTCCATCAACCACGCCAAGGCCGCCAACGTCAAGCTGATCGTGGCCATGAACAAGATGGATAAGCCCACCGCAAACCCGGAGCGCGTGATGGAAGGCCTGACCAAGTACGGCATCATCACCGAGGACTGGGGCGGCGACGTCGCCTGCATCCCCGTTTCTGCGCTGACCGGCATGGGCATCAACGACCTGCTGGAGCGCATCGCGCTGGAAGCCGAGGTCATGGAACTGAAGGCCAACCCCAACCGCCGCGCCAAGGGTGCTGTCGTTGAGGCCCGCCTGGATAAGGGCCAGGGCCCCATCGCCACCATTCTGGTTCAGAACGGCACCCTGCATGCCGGTGACGTCATCATCGCCGGTACCGCCGTGGGCCGTGTGCGCACCATGCGCAGCGACAAGGGCAAGCTGCTGAACGATGCCGGCCCCTCGACCCCGGTCGAGATCACCGGCCTGACCGCCGTGCCCGAAGCAGGCGACCTGTTCGAGGCCGTTGCCGACGAGCGCCTGGCCCGTGAGCTGGCCGAGCAGCGCATCGCAGCCGCCAAGGAGAAGCAGTTCTCTGCCTTCCAGAAGGTCACGCTGGATAATCTGTTCAGCCAGATGGCCCAGAACGATATGAAGGAGCTGGCCATCGTCGTCAAGGCCGATGTGCAGGGTTCCGCCGAGGCCGTCAAGCAGAGCCTCGAAAAGATCTCCAACGACGAGGTCCGCGTCCGCGTTATCCACGCCGGTGTCGGTGCCATCAGCAAGTCCGACGTGGACCTGGCCGATGCGTCCAACGCCATCATCATCGGCTTCAACGTCCGCCCCGACAACGTGGCCAAGGAAGAAGCCGCTGCCACCAAGGTCGAGATGCGGATGTACCGCGTCATCTACGATGCCATCAACGATGTCACCGACGCGATGAAGGGTATGCTGGCACCCAAGTTCCGCGAAGTCTCGCTGGGCGAGCTGCAGGTCCGTCAGGTCTACAAGATCAGCAATGTTGGCACCGTTGCAGGCTGCCGCGTCACCAGCGGCAAGATCACCCGCGACAGCAAGGTGCGTGTCGTCCGTGATGGCATCGTCATCACCGAGGACGAGATCGCATCCCTGAAGCGCTTCAAGGACGACGCCAAGGAAGTGGCCGAGGGCTACGAGTGCGGCGTCACGCTGGCAAAGTTTGCGGACGTCAAGGAAGGCGACGTGTACGAGGCCTTCAAGATGGAAGAGTACCGCGACTAAATAAGGAGAAACCGAATGTCTCAGAAAAATATAGGGCGTCTTGCCCAGGATATGAAGCGTGAGCTCATCGCCATCATCGGGCGGCTGAAGGACCCGCGCCTGGAGGGCGGTCTGCTGACCGTCACCCGTCTGGATGTGACGCCCGACCTGGATGTCGCCAAGGTCTATGTGAGCGTGATGGGCCGTGCCGACGGCCCCAAGCCCGCCATCGAGGCGCTGAACCGCGCTTCCGGCCATGTGCGCACCGAAGTGAGCAAGAAGATGCACATCCGCAAAGCTCCGCGCTTCATCTTCGTGGAGGATGACGGCGCAGCCTATGCAGCCCACATCAATGAGCTGCTCCGTGAGCTGAACGTCAACGGCGACAGCGAACAGCCGTCGCAGACCGAGGAATAAACAGCCTGCGGAAAGGATGGATCATGGGATGACAGAACAGTTGAATGTGCAGCAGATGGCCGAAAAGCTCCTGACTGCGGACGACATTTTGATTCTGTGCCACAAAAACCCGGATGGGGATACCGTTGGCTGCGGCAGCGCCCTGTACTACGCGCTCAGTGCGCTGGACAAAACAGCGGCGGTGCTCTGCTCCGACCCCATTCCCAGCCGGTATGCGTTTACCAACCCGCGTCTGTACAAAGGCGAGTTCGAACCCCAGATCGTCGTGGCCGTGGACGTGGCAAGCCTCCAGCTCTTCGGCGAGAACAACGGGATGCCGCAGTTCAGCCGCCACGTCGATCTCTGCATCGACCACCATGCGGGCAACAGCGGCTATGCCGAGTTCACCCTGCTGGACGGCACGGCAGCGGCAGCGGCAGAGCTGCTGTACGAGGTGCTTTGCGCCATGGGCGTGGACCTGACCCCGCACATCGCCAACTGCCTTTATACCGGTCTGTCCACGGACACCGGCTGCTTCCGGTTCTCTTCCACCACGGCCCGCACCCACATCGTGGCGGCCAAACTGATGGAAGCAGGGGCGCGGGTGGAAGAGCTGAATACGCTGCTCTTCGACACCAAGCCCCGCGAGCGGATGGAGGCGGAGCGGATCGCGCGCAACCATCTGGAATATCATCTGGACGGCCGCTGCGCTCTTATCTACCTCACCCGCGATGAGATCGAGCAGAGTGGCGTAGACCCCGCCGACCTCGAAGAGCTGACCAGCCTGCCCATCAGCATCGAGGGCGTCAAGGTCGGCCTGACCCTGCGCCAGCAGCCCGGCGGCAGCTACCGCATCAGTGTGCGCACCGCCAAGGGTGTGGACGCCTGCGCCATCGCGCGGCGTCTGGGCGGCGGCGGCCACACCCGCGCAGCGGGCTGTGAGCTGCTGGGCAACCTGGACAACGCCAAGAGTGCGATCCTGGCTGAGGTAGAAGCCGTGCTGGACGCAGAAAAACAGCCGCAGGAGGGCGAATGAATGCAGGGCATCCTCATCGTTGACAAGCCCACCGACTGGACCAGCTTTGACGTCATCGCAAAGCTGCGGGGCATCCTGGGCACCCGGAAGCTGGGCCACAGCGGTACGCTGGACCCCATGGCCACCGGGGTGCTGCCGGTGTTCTGCGGCGGGGCCAGCAAGGCCGTAGACCTGCAGCTGGACCACACCAAGGCCTACCGCGCCGTGCTGCGGCTGGGGGCCCGCACCGACACCGGCGACATCACCGGCACGGTGCTGGAAATGGCCCCGGTCACGGCAGGGGAGAAGGAGCTGCTGGACGTGCTCCCGCAGTTCATCGGCCCCCAGATGCAGACGCCGCCCATGTACTCGGCCGTCAAAATCAACGGCCAGCCGCTCTATAAAATGGCGCGGCAGGGCATCGAGGTGGAGCGGAAGGCCCGCCCCATCGAGATCCTGCACATCGAGTACGAGGGCAGCCCGGCAGAGAACGAATACACCCTGACGGTGCGCTGCTCCAAGGGCACGTATATCCGCGTTCTGCTGGAGGACATCGCCGCCGCCATGGGCCAGAAGGGCACCATGAGCGCCCTGCGCCGGGTGGCCGCCGGTGTTTACACCGAGGCCGACGCCCACACGCTGGAGGAGATCCAGGCGGCAAAGGACGCAGGCCCTGCGGCGCTGGAAGCGCTGATGCTGCCGGTGGAGAGCGTCTTTGCCTCGCTGCCGCTGCTGACGGTGGCCCCCAGGGTGGAACAGCACCTCTACAACGGCTGCCCCACCAGCCGCTACCCCGCCGCCGACGGGCGCTACCGCGTCCGGAACGAGGCCGGGCAGTTTCTGGGCCTTGCCAACATCGTGGGCGGAGTGCTCCGAGTCGAAAAGCTCTTTGTGGAGCGAAACTAACACAAAAAGGAACAAAATTTGATGCAGATCTTATCCTCTCTTTCGCCGCTGGCGCTGGAACACGAGGGCGGCACTGCCGTCGCTATGGGCTTTTTTGACGGCATCCACATCGGCCACCGTGCCGTGATCAACGGGGCCGTCCAGTGGGCCAGAGAACACGGTGCGGCCCCGGCGGTGTTCACCTTCCGGCTGCCGGCCGACAATAAGATGAAGGGCAAGCGCCTGCTCTCCACCGAGGACAAGCACGCCCTGATCGAAAGCCTTGGGGTGGAATATTACCTCTGCCCGGACTTTGAAGAGATCCGCGCGATGACGCCGGAACAGTTCGTGTACGGCATCGTGCAGGACTGCCATGCAAGGGCACTGTTCTGCGGCGAGAACTTCACCTTCGGGGCAAAGGCAGCGGGCGACCCGGATCTGCTGCGCAGGCTCTGCGCCCCGCTGGGCGTGGAGGTCGTGGCGGTGCCGATGGCCCAGTTTGAGGAAAAGCCGGTGTCCTCCACCCGCATCCGCACGGCGCTGGAGGGCGGCGACATCCCGGCGGCCAACGCCATGCTGGGGATGCCCTACGCCATCCGCTTTGCGGTGCAGCATGGGGCGGGCCTCGGCCGTACGCTGGGGGTGCCCACCATCAACCAGCTCTACCCGCAGGGTTTCCAGCTGCCGCGCTTCGGCATCTACATCACCCGCACGAAGATCGGTGATGTCTGGTATCCCTCGGCCACCGGGCTTGGCACCCGGCCTACCGTCAACAACGACCCCGCCAAGGTGACCTGCGAGACCTTCATCCCCGGCTTTTCCGGCGACCTTTACGGCACCGACCCGGTGGTGGAGTTCCACGCGTACCTCAGCCCCAGCAAAAAATTCGATACGCTGGACGAGCTGAAAGCCTGCATCAACCATGCAGCCGAGCGGGCGCAGGCGTATTTCCGGGCAGAGGCCTGAGCGTGAGCCGGAAAAGAAAGCACAGAATGGAGAATTTTTTCTTGCTTTTTACGTTGGTTTCTGTTATACTAGCCTTGTTACCGCAGCACGGGGCTGGGAGTATGCCCGTTTTTGGGAGTACCGTTTTTCCCGCATTCTGTGCCGACGGCAAATAAAATTTTATAAAGAGGTACTGTTACTATGAACAAGCAGGAAGTTATGGCCAAAGTCGCTCTGACCGAGAAGGACACTGGCTCCCCCGAAGTTCAGGTCGCTCTGCTGACCGCTCACATCAACGAGCTGAACGAGCACCTGAAGAAGAACCCTAACGATCACCACAGCCGCCGTGGTCTGATGAAGATGGTTGGCCGCCGCCGCAATCTGCTGGCCTACCTCCAGAAGAAGGACATCGAGCGTTACCGTGCTCTGATCGCAACCCTGGGTCTGCGTAAGTAATAGAAAACAGAGGGCAGGTACCGCAGCTGTGGTGCCTGCCCTTTGCTTTTTTTGTGGAACAAACGGCCGCTGCTGCGTGTTGCAGCAGTAAATCGAACGCCTGTGCCCGCCCTTTGGGGTGGTCTGCACGGGCGCTGGATTTATTGCTATGATGCGCGGCGGGCAGCCTTTTGGAAGATAAAAACCGCTAAAAGGACAAAGGAGGCAAACCAAATGGCAATCGAATTTGGTTCCCGCAAAGAGACCTTTGAGAACTTCAAGGTCTACGAGACGACGCTGGCTGGCCGGCCCTTCAAGGTCGAGATGGGCAAGATGTGCGGCCTGTCCAACGCAAGCGCCCTCATCCGCTACGGCGAGACCTGCGTGATGTGCAACGTGGTCATGAGCCCCAAGCCTCGCGAAGGTGTGGATTTCTTCCCCCTGAATGTCGAGTATGAGGAGAAGCTCTACGCCGCAGGCCGCATCCCCGGCAGCTTCATGCGCCGCGAGGGCCGCCCCGGTGAGCGCGCCATCCTCACCAGCCGTGTTGTGGACCGCCCCATGCGCCCGCTGTTCCCCAAGGAGATGCGCAACGATGTCTGCATCACCATGACCGTCATGAGCCTGGACCCGGACTGCAGCCCGGAGATCGCCGGTATGATCGGCGCATCCCTCGTCACTGCTGTGTCGGAGATCCCCTGGAACGGCCCCATCGGCGGCGTTCAGGTCGGTCTGGTGGACGGTGAGATCGTCCTGAACCCGACCCAGGAGCAGCGCAAAAAGAGCGACCTGGCCCTGACCGTGGCTGCCACCATGGATAAGATCGTCATGATCGAAGCCGGTGCCAACGAGGTCGATGAGGACACCATGCTGAACGCCATCAAGGCGGCGCATGTGGAGATCAAGAAGACCATCGCGTTCATCAACGAGATCGTGGCCGAGCGCGGCAAGCCGAAGATCGACTTCCAGGTCGTGGGCCTGGATATGGACGTCTTCCATGCCATCAAGGAGAAGTATCTGGACGACTTCAAGGCTGCGATGGACACCGACGACAAGAACGTCCGCGATGCCGCGCTGCTGCCCATCCTGGACAAGATCGCCGCAGAGTACCCCGACCTGAGCGACGCAGACCTCGACCTCGTCAGCTACAAGATGCAGAAGTACGTCGTCCGCCGCTGGCTGCTCGATGAGGGCAAGCGCGTGGATGGCCGCGGCATCAACGAGATCCGCCCGCTGGCCGCAGAAGTGGGCATCCTGCCCCGCGTCCATGGCTCCGGCATGTTCACCCGCGGCCAGACCCAGGTGCTGACCACCTGCACCCTGGGCGGCACCAAGGACAACCAGCTCATGGATGACCTGACCGATGAGCAGACCAAGCGCTACATCCACCACTACAACTTCCCGCCGTACTCGGTCGGCGAGGCCCGCGCACCCCGCAGCCCCGGCCGCCGCGAGATCGGCCACGGCGCACTGGCCGAGCGCGCCCTTGTGCCGGTGCTGCCCTCTCTGGAGGAGTTCCCCTACACCATCCGCTGTGTGTCCGAGGTCCTGAGCTCCAACGGTTCCACCTCGCAGGCTTCCATCTGCGGTTCCACGCTGGCTCTGATGGACGCCGGTGTGCCCATTAAGGCTCCGGTCGCCGGAATCTCCTGCGGCCTCATCACCGAGGGCGACCGCTGGATGACCATGCTGGACATTCAGGGTGTCGAGGACTTCCACGGCGACATGGACTTCAAGGTCGGCGGCACCCGCAAGGGCATCACCGCCATCCAGATGGACATCAAGATCGACGGCCTGACCTATGATATCATCGCCGAGGCCTTTGAAAAGTGCCGCAAGGGCCGTCTGTACATCCTGGACGAGATCATCAAGCCTGTCATCGCTGAGCCGCGCCACGAGCTGAGCCGCTGGGCCCCCAAGATGTTCAGCATGATGATCCCCACCGATAAGATCAAGGACGTCATCGGCAAGGGCGGCAAGGTCATCCAGGACATCTGCGCGACCTGCAACTGCAAGATCGATGTGCAGGAGGACGGCCACGTCTTCGTTTCCGCGGTCGATCAGGAGGACGCGAAGCGCGCCATCTTCACCATCAAGACCATCGTGGAGGACCCGGAGATCGGTGCCATCTACAAGGGCAAGGTCACCCGCCTGATGAACTTCGGCGCCTTCGTCGAGATCGCACCGGGCAAGGAGGGCCTCGTCCACATCTCCAAGCTGGACACCAAGCGTGTCGAGCGGGTGGAAGATGTGGTGGCCGTGGGCGACGCCATCGTGGTCAAGGTCACGGACATCGACCAGCAGGGCCGCATCAACCTGAGCCGCCGCGACGCCATCCTGGCTCTGGAAGCCAAGCGCGCCGCACAGGAGCAGGGCTGATTCGCGCTGAATCGGAAAGAACCAAATCCCCCGAAGGGAATCGAACGCAAAAGCGTTCGGCCTCTTCGGGGGATTTTTTGCGTTTTGAATGAAGAAAATGCAGAAACCCCCTTGACAAAAAACTAAAATCGTATATTATTGTATTAAGCGCTTAACATAGTAACACAAGGAGAAAAGACCATGAGCGAACAGTTTGATTCCAGCCGGCCGATCTATGCCCAGCTGGTGGAACGGCTCAAAGCCAGGATTCTGGCGGGCACCTACCAGCCCGGCGGGCACCTCGACTCGGTGCGGGACCTTGCCGCAGCGGCAGGGGTCAACCCCAACACGATGCAGCGGGCGCTGGCCCAGCTGGAAGCCGAGGGCCTGGTCCGCACCGAGCGGACGAGCGGCCGGTTTGTAACGGAGGATACCGATTTGATCGAACAACTGCGGGCGTCTGCGGCCCGAAACATCGCAGCAGATTTTCTGGAAAAAATGCGCAGCATCGGCTATACGCCCCAGCAGGCGGCAGAGCTGCTGCGCAGCTGGAACGAAACGGAGGGAAAACAGCATGAGTAAGATCCTGACTTGTGAACATCTGACCAAGGCCTATGGGAAAGAGAAGACCGCCCTGAACGGCATCGACCTGAACCTTGATTTTGGCCGCATCGTCGGCCTGCTGGGCCCGAACGGCAGCGGCAAGACCACGCTGCTCAAACTGGCAAACGGTCTGCTGCAGCCCACCGAGGGTGTGGTGAAGATCGCGGGCATGATCCCCGGCCCGGAGACGAAGGAGATCGTCTCCTACCTGCCGGATGCCGATTGGCTCCCCGACTGGATGCGGGTGGAAGAGCTGGTGAACATGTTCCGGGATTTCTACGGGACGCCCTGCGAAGCCAAAGCGTACATCGGGTTCGATGCCGCCAAAGCCAACGAGATGCTGGCCCGGCTGAACATCGACCCCAAGGCCCGGCTCAAGACGCTTTCCAAGGGCACCAAGGAAAAAGTCCAGCTGGTGCTGGCTATGAGCCGCGCCGCCAAGCTCTACCTGCTGGATGAACCCATCGGCGGTGTGGACCCCGCCGCGCGGGACTATATCCTGAACACGATCATTTCCAACTACAGCAAGGACGCAACGGTCGTCATCTCCACCCATCTCATTGAGGACATCGAGCCGGTGCTGGACGAGGCTGTGTTCCTGAAGGACGGCAAAATCTTCGCCCACCGCGCTGTGGACGACATCCGCGAGACCGAGGGCAAGAGTGTCGATGCGTATTTCCGGGAGGTATTCAAATGCTGAAGCAATTGTTGAAATATGAGTTCAAGGCCACCAAAAGCCTGTACTTCGGGCTGTATCTGGCGCTGGCACTGCTGAGCGTGGTGCTGGGCGTTTCGTTCCGGCAGGAAAATGCATGGGCCGACAATACGAATTTCGGGCGGCTCGAAGTCATTCTGATGGTCCTCTATCTCTCTGTCATCTTCGCCATTGCGGTGCTCTGTTTTGTCAGCACGGTCCAGCGCTTTTATAAAAATCTGCTGGGGCGTGAAGGCTACCTGATGCACACCCTGCCCGTGACCGAGACCCAGCTCATCCTCTCCAAGCTCATCACCAGCATGGTCTGGGTGCTGTGCAGCGGCCTGGTGGGCATCGTCTGCATCACGGTCATGGTTGCTGTCGGCGTGTTCGACCCGGAGACCTTCGGCATGGTGGACTGGGAAAGCTGGAAGCAGCTGTGGGGGATGCTGTATGGGGAACTGGACGCGAAGTTCTGGCTGGTGACGTTCTGGACCATCCTCATCAATCTGGCCCGGCTGGCCGACCTCATCCTCTGCGTTTACGCCGCCTGCATGATCGCCCATCCATTCCGGAAGTATGGGATGGTCTCCGGCATCCTCGCCTTTATCGGCCTGAACGTTGTGGAGAACCAGATCGATAAGCTGCTGGGCACGAACCATGTGAACCTGTTTGTGGACATTACCTATCGGGTGGCCGATGTGAACGTGACCGGTGTGACCTATGGAATGACCCCGATGCAGACCATGACCACAGCGTTCGGGGCCGACTCCGGCTACCTGTTCTGCTTTGTTGTGACCTCGGCCTTCGCGGCGGCCTACTTCTGCCTGACCCGCTGGCTGATGAAGCATAAACTGAATCTCGAATAAGAAAAGAAGCTGAACAACAGAAAAATGGCTTCCGGCAACTGCCGGAAGCCATTTTTTGTCAGGTGTAAAAATCAGCGGGCGTCGCGGTTGGCCTCGTACTCCTCCATGGAGATGTAGTGGTCCAGCACATGGATGCCCTTCAGGCGCTTGTTGGAGAAGCCGGTGGAAGCGTACTGGCCCTCCCAGTAGTTCAGGCGGGTGGCCAGATAGGCGGGCACACTCATGCCGCGCGGGATGACCAGCGCGTTGTTGATGAGCAGGGCCTCGGCATCGGCGAAGGCCTTGTAGCGGGCGTCGATGTCATCGGTGATCTGCTTGGCAGCCTCGATGGCGGTCATGTACTGCATGATGGCGTCCGCTGTGTCGCCGGTGATGAAGCCGTCTTCCACGCCGGTGCGCAGATACGCATAGCGCATCCCGCGGGAATCCTCGGCCTGATAGAACGGGTCGGTCTCGGTCTCCGGGTCGGAGTAGTCGGCGCCCCAGTTGCAGAGCAGGAACTCGAACTTGCCGTTGCGGCGGACGGCGGACAGGAAGCTGTCCGCAGGGCCTTCGGTGATGATGACATCAATGAAGTCGAAGCCGTCGTTCAGCACACCCTCCAGCTGCTGCTTGAAGACCTGGCACTGCTTGTCCCAGTCGGTGGAAGAGGGGTTGTAGGGCAGCTGCACCTTGATGGGGAAGGTGGCACCGGCAGCGGTCAGCTCCTCGATGGCAGCATCGCGGAACTCCTTGGCCTTGGCCTCATCGAAGAACTCGGTGATGTTGGCCAGGTCGCCGCACTGGGTGTAGTCCACACCGGCAGTGGTGGCGCAGAAGTTCGGGGGCGTGATGGTGTTCAGCTTGTAGCCGTCATAGCCTTCCGGGGCAGAAACGGCCAGTGTGACGGCGTTGTTGATGCCGTACAGGAAGGCCTTGCGGAAGTTGGTGTTGTTGATGGCCTTGGCCCAGTTGTCCGGCTCATACTCGGCATCCACGCCCTCGACGCTCCAGTTGGAGAACTCGTGGGCGTAGGGCATGAAGTTGAACATGTAGAAGTAGGTGTAGTTGGTGTTGGGGCGGTCCATGGAGACCATGCTCCTGGTGGTGTCGTCGCTCAGCCAGCTGTCCAGAATATCGGGACCGATGGTGGCTTCGTCGATCTCGCCGCGCTTGATCATCTCCGGGCCGTTGACGGCGGCTTCAGCGTTGTAGATGCGGCTGATGGTCTCGATGAAGACGTTGTCGGCGTCGTAGTTCTCCGGATTTTTCTTCATGATCCAGGTCTCCAGAGACTCGTAATCCGCCAGATAGAACGCACCGCAGCTGTACATGGTCTCGGCAGAGGTGGCGTACTGGTCGCCCATCTCGTCCAGCAGGGGGCCGTAGGCAGGCTCATAGGGCAGGTAGCACAGCAGGCTCAGGAAGCCGGGGAAGTCGTAAGTCAGGGTGTAGGTCAGGGTGTGGTCATCCACGGCCGTGACGCCCACGGTGTCGAAGTCCAGCGGCTCGTAGGTGCTGGCGGTGCCGTCCGGAGCGGTCACGGTGACCAGACCGCTGGCGTCGGCGGTGTAGGTGGTGCCGTCGTCGTCCACAACGCCGGTGTTGGCGTTGTTCAGGTAGACGTAGTAGTTGTAGTAGTCATCGGCACCGGCGATGTAGGCGGTGACCAGACCGACGTTGGAGGAGGCGTAGTCCGGGGTCAGAACATACTTCAGGGCGTCCACAAAGTCCTGCGCGGTGACGGGGGCCACGACTTCGCCGTTGTTGTCCACCCAGTTCTCCTCCCGCAGATGGAAGGTCCAGGTCAGGGTGTCCGCATCCCAGTCCCAGCTGGTGGCCAGACCTTCGCGCATGACGCCCTTGTTGTCGTACTCGACCAGCGTATCCACGCAGTTGGCACCCACGACCATTTCCAGGTCGGTGGCGGTGGTCAGGTAGTTCAGGGTGGCGGGCTGGCTGGAGTACAGGATGGTGTACTTGGAGGTGTCCACCGTGCCGGAAGCCGCGCTGCCGGTGCTGCCGGCAGAGGAACTGCCGCCGCAGCTGGTCAGCAGACCGGCTGCACATGCGCCTGCGGCTGCCAGACCGCTGGCTTTGAGGAACTGGCGGCGAGAAATCAAATGATCCATGATAAAATCCCTCTTTCTTCGTATTTCATGTTTTTGTGTGCGCCAGCGGCTGGGGTGCACTGTTTCCCATCAGCGGGGAATTGCAAAAAGGCGTAACGGAATACTTCCGTTACGCCTTTGTAACAGTCCCTCCCGACCACAGCCGTGTGGTTACAGAAAGTATAGCATCCTTTCGGGCGGACGTCAATTCTTTAATTCATATTGGTTTCGGCAGCGGGCGCTTCCGGCACAGCGGCGGCGGGGGCCGTTTCTGCGGCTGCGGCAGCCGACTCGGCCTGGACTTCCGCCGCCAGTGCCTTGGCGGCTTCCTCGGCGGCGCGCTTGGCCTCGCGCTCGGCCTGGCGCTCCTTGGCCTTGGCCACGGCTTCTTCCTGCCGCTTTTTGGTGCGGATTTTGATGCGGCAGACCGAGCAGATGCCGTCCTTGCAGTTGGGGGCGATGGGCTTGCCGCACTCCTTGCAGAGGCTCTTGGTGCATTTGTAAACGCTCACCGGGCCCAGCGTGGTCAGCTGGCGGAGCTTCAGCCCGTCCAGACCGCCGTTGGAGCAGGTGGCAACGCAGACGCCGCACTCACTGCACTTCCACGGCGTGATGACCGCGCGGGTCTGGCCGTCGGGCAGATCCTCGAAGCGGATGGCCCCGGCGCGGCAGGCCTTTTCGCACCGGCCGCAGGCAAAGCACTTCTGGGTGAAATTGGGCAGGTGGTAGCCGTATTTGAGGGGCGTTTCGCTGGCGGCTTTCAGCTGCTTGGTGCGCTGGTGCAGCAACAGGCGGAAGTCCACCGCGCTCTGGTCATCGTCCCGCAGGCCGGGCAGCATCCGGAGCAGCTGCTTCGTGCCCGCCTTGGAGCCGGCCGTCACCTGCTCCATCATCTCGCGGCGGGAGTATTCCTTGCTGTGGAAAGGGGCCGCATCCTGCTCGTAGGCCAGGGTGAACCGAGCCTCGAAGAGAGGCTGGCCGAAAAATTCCACCAGACGGGTGAGCTCGTTGCGCAGATGTTCGGCGCAGACGTCGTTCTCGCACTCGCCGCAGGGGGTCAGGTCCAGCACGATCTTTTTGTTCAGGGCCAGGTAGGCCAGCGCCTCCCACGAGAGGGCCGATACGCAGGCCCGGACGAGGGTGTTCTTGCGGGTGCTTTTCTCGCAGCCGATCCAGACGGTGTCGTTGTCGCTGTCGGCGGGGGCCGTGTCCCGCTGGACCTGCTCCGGCGAGGGGGCGATGCAGCCGCTGCGGCAGGCAGAAACGCAGAGGCCGCAGTCGGTGCAGGGGTCCCAGTCCTTGACGAGATTCGGGCGGGTGAAGATCGCATCCCCAAAGGGGCAGATGTCCTTGCAGGCCGTGCAGGGGGTGCGGTGCGGGTGCAGGTTCCAGCACTGTCTGCGGTTGATCTCCGGGTGGGTGGTCTTCATCAGCGCATCCATGGCGTAGCGCGTAAAGAAACTCATCGAATCACTCCTTATCCGGGTCCATGACCGAAGTCACGACGGCGTTGTCCAGCAAAAAGCGCTGGACCTTCTGGGCAGCTAGAGCAGCGGCCACGGTCTCCGGGGCCAGCACACGGCGGATGTCGGCTTCGGGGGTGTCCTGCTGCACGGAGAGGCGGCGGTATTCGGCGTTGACCTCTTCGGGCCGGACGGTGATGTTCTCGGCCTCTGCGATGGCGCGGGCCGCGTACATGGTGCGGATCTTCCGCTCAGCGTCGGCGCGGTAGCCTGCCCGCAGGGCCTCGGCGGTGGTGCGGCTGTTCTTGCAGTGCTGCTCCATGCTGATGCCGCTGCGGCTCAGGCGCTGGCTCAGCAGCTTCATCTCGTTGTCGGCGGTGCGGTCGAGCACGGCCTCCGGCACGGTGACGGTCAGGTTGGCACCGGCCATCTCCAGCAGCTTCTGCCCGGCGGCGCGGTCGGCACCGTCTTCGTGGATCTTCTGCTTTTTGGCGCGGACGGCCTCCCGCATGGCGGCGAGGGACGCATAACCGGCAGACTGCGCGAACTCCTCGGTCAGCTCCGGGGTGGTCTTCTCGGCCACGGAGTGGAGCGTGATCTCGAACTGCGCCGTCTTGCCGGAAAGCTCCGGCACGCGGAACGCAGCCGGATAGGTGAAGTCGAACCGGAAGGTCTCACCGGCCTTGTGGCCATAGATGGCCTGCTCGGCGGCGGGCATCAGCTTGCCGTCGCCCAGCACGACCATGACCTTCTCCATCCGGCTGTCGGGGATCTCCTGGCCGTCCATGAAACCGGCGAAATCCAGCAGCACCCGGCTGCCGCGCTTCGCGGCCTCGGTGGAGTTGTGGTAGGTGGCGCGCATCCGGGTCTGGTGGACCATCTCGATGTCCAGCGTCTTCTCGGAAATGCCGCGCACATGGCGGGTGACGGCCAGCCCTTTATACTGTCCAAGCTTTACTTCAGGGAAATTATTCTGCTGATTTTCCATTTTGCAATACTCCTTCTGACGATAGAACGTTTATTCGAAAAATGGGAGGGTGCGGTGTTATAACCCGTGGGCGACAAGCCAGCTCTCGGCGACCTGCGAGAACATTTCGGGGTATTGGGCATTTTCGGCGTCGAAGACGTGGAGGTAGGTCTCCACTTCGGCACGGGTGGGGGCGGCGACCCGCTCCCAGATGGTGAAGGTGTAGCCGTTGCCCATATCGAATGTGGCGGCAAGGGTGTGGGTGCCGTCCCGCAGCTCGGCGAATTTGGCGTTCAGCTTGTGGCCCAGCTCCGTGTCCGATGCGTAGGACAGGGGGTAGGGGTCAACGGTGACGACATACTTTGCCTCAAAGAAGCTCATGGGGAAGTTGTGGGTGCCCGGCACCGAGAAGCTGTCCGGCAGTTTGCCGTCCAGCGGCTGCTCCGGCAGCAGGCAGTTGCGCAGATGGCCGGGGTTGTAGAGCATGTCGTCGGTGATCATGTACGCGGTCTCGCCGTCGCCGAGGTGGACGCTGAGCCATTCGGTCACAGCCTGCAGCTGGCTCAGGTCCCTGCGGTCGCAGGTCAGACCGTCGAGCCGGACAAATTCTGCGGTGCTCTTGAGCGGGAAGTGGTCGATGAGAAAATCGGGCAGGGCCACCACCGTCAGCGGCGAGCAGCGCACCGATACGGCAAACACCAGCGTGAACGCCCAGTAGCCCAGCTTGAGGGCCTTGCGGCGCTCGATGCCCTCCGCCAGCGCCGCAGCGCCTGCCAGAAAGAGCAGGAAGTAGGCGGGGAGGAAGAGGAGCATCTGGTGGGAGCCGGTGTTCTGCACCCGCGTGAAGAGCACGAGGCTGACCGCCAGCTCACAGGCACCCAGCGCAGGCAGGGCGAACCGCTTGCGGCGGAAGGCATCTGCGATGCCCAGCCCGATGAGGATGAAGTTCAGCAGGCCGATGCGAAGGGTGTGGTAATAAAGCTCGGTGGCCATGCCGCCGACGTTGTAGTAAGAATAGCGGTCGGAGTAGTCAAAGGCGAGGATCCTGCGGACCATGGGCCAGAGCAGGGCGACCATTGCGACTAGGGCGCAGAGGCCGAAGGCGATGAGGTTGCGCACCCGGCGGACGGCCAGCGCCTTGTCGGTCCTGGCGAGTTTTGCGCTGCTGACCAGAAGCAGCAGTGCGTAGGAAAAGTAGTAGCCGACCACGAAGTAGAGATACCACCGGCGGGTCAGAATGACCGCTGCCGTGGCCAGAAAGAGGAGGGCGAACCGGCCCGGCTCCAGCTGTTCAAAGCGGTAGTCCAGCGTCAGCACCAGGATGGCGAAGGCGAAGATGAGGCCGAACCAGTCCGGCTGGGCCATCATTGCGCTCATCCGCAGAAACGGAAAGGTGAGCAGCCACGAAAAGCCGATGAGGAAGTAATAGAACCGGTTCTTCACCCGGAGCATCTGCCCCACCTTGATGACCACGCCCGCCAGCAGCACCATCAGGCTGGGCAGGACGCAGAACACCTGGCTGAACGCATAGCTGTCGCCGGTGCGGGCCGTCAGGCAGAAGGGAAACTCAGTGAACAGGGTGATGAAATTGGTGTAGTCCTCTGCGAAGGAGCCGAAAATGTACGCGAAGCCCGCCGCCGGGCCGGCAGCAAAGGCCGCCTCGGCGCTGTATTGCTTGACGAGGTAGTTGGCGTAGTCCCAGGCGTAGACGAAATCGCGCCGCCCCAGCGCCCAGTAGAAATAGAGCACCGCCGCCGCCCAGCAGCCCACAAGGACGGCCCGGTGGAAGAAGTCCAGCGTGACGCCGGACACCCGCAGCACCCACAGCGCCCCGTAGAACAGCGCACAGCTGCACCACAGGCTCACCAGCGGGAAGAATGCCGCCCCGGTGGGGAAGAGCAGCCCGATGGCTGCCAGGACCAGTACCCCGATGCCGAGCGCGGCCCCCGCTTTGCCCCAGGGGGTGAGGCCGCGTTTCAGCAGGGCCGAACGTGTTTGTTCCATAACACAAAACCTCTCACAAAACCTGATAGTTCATGTTACAGTATAACGGTTCTGCCCGGCGCTGGCAAGGCCGCAGCGGCGGCAAAACGGAAAATATCCCGCTGCATTTTCAGCAGACGGGATACTTTGAACAAAAAATTACTTTTTGGAATTGATTGCGGGCTTTGCAGCGGCCTTGCGCCGGGCAGCAGCAGCCTTCCGGGCCGAAGCCTGTGCGGCCTCGGCATGGGGAGCCTCCGGCGTCAGACGGAGCAGTCGGCTGCCCATGGCGGGCAGGTCGAGGGTCAGGGTGTAGTCCCGCCCATAGACGCCGCCGTCCGTGGTGTGGAAGCTCCGGGTCCGGCTCTTGTCGGCACCGTTCCAGCGGGAGGCCTCGCTGTTCAGCAGCTCTTCGGCCCCGCAGGGGAACTTGAGGTAGAGCGGGAACTTTTTGTGGGCGGTGTTCTGGGTGTTCATCACACAGAGCAGAGTCTGGCCCGCGCCCTTGCGCAGCCAGGCGTACACGCCCTCGTCCCGGCTCTCGCTGGCCACCCACTCAAAACAGCCGGGGTTGTATTCGCCGTCGTAGAGGGCGGGCTCTGTGGCGTAAAGGCGGCCGAGTTCGGCGAAGTATTTCTGGAAGCTGTCGTGGAAGGGGTATTTCATCAGGCCCCAGTCCAGCTCTTTCTTCTCGTCCCACTCGCGGAAATGGCCCAGCTCGTTGCCCATGAAGTTCAGCTTCTTGCCGGGGTGGGTGTACATGTAAAAGTACAGGGTGCGCAGCTGGGCGCACTTTTCCTCGTAGGTGCCCCAGAGCTTGTCGATGATGGTCTTTTTGCCGTGGACCACCTCGTCGTGGCTCAGCGCCAGCAGATACAGCTCGTTGTAGAAATACTGCATACTGAAGGTGAGCTTGTGGTAGGCATCCGGGCGCTCGCCGAAGGGGGTGGCGAAATAGTCCAGCGTGTCGTGCATCCAGCCCATGTCCCACTTGTAGTCGAAGCCGATGCCGTCGTAGCGGGTGGGGGCCGTGACCTTGAGGAAGTTGGTGGAGTCCTCGGCCGTGTAGATGCCGGTGGGGAACCGTGTGTTCAGGCCGTGGTTCAGATTCCGCAGGAAGGTGACCGCACCCTCGTTTACGCCGCGGTTGGGGTCGCCCTGCCAGTAGAGCGCGCGGGAGATGGCGTCCATCCGGATGCCGTCGCAGTGGTAGACGTCCATCCACAGGGCGGCGGCGCTGTTCAGGAAGCTGCACACCTCCCGGCGGTAGTAGTTGAAGTTGCAGGTGCCCCACTCGCTGTGGCCCACATCGCTGTCGTACTCATACAGATGGGTGCCGTCAAAGTTGGCCAGCGCGTCGCCGTTGGCGGCAAAGTGGACCGGCACAAAGTCCATGATGACGCCGATGCCCATCCGGTGGCAGGCGTTGACGAAGGCTGCAAAATCGGCCGGGGAGCCGTAGCGGCTGGTCACGGAGAAATAGCCGGTGGTCTGGTAGCCCCAGCTGCCGTCGAAGGGGTGCTCGGCCAGAGGCAGCAGCTCCACATGGGTGAAGCGGTGGTCCAGCAGCCAGGGAATCAGCTCCCGTGCCAGCTCGCGGTAGTTGTACCAGCCGTCCGAGCCGTCCTCGCAGGTGGCGTTGGGCTTGTGCTTCCAGCTGCCCGCATGGAGCTCGTAGATGTTCAGGGGCAGGTTGCGGCACTTGTCCCGCCGCTCCATCCAGGTGTGGTCGTCGAACGGGAAGTCCAGTTTGGTCAGGATGCTGGCCGTGCCGGGGCGCAGCTCGGTGGCAAAGGCGTAGGGGTCGGCCCGCATCACGGTGTTGCCGTCCCGCCCGTGGATGCGGAACTTGTACATCTCGCCCTCCTGCAGACCGGGGACGAAGCCGTTCCAGATGCCGGTCTCGGCCCGCTGCATGGGCACACCGGGGCCCCAGCCGTCAAAGCCACCGCAGATCTCCACGGCCACGGCGCTGGGGGCCCACACCGCGAACCGCCAGCCGTCCCGGAAGGGATGCGCACCCAGTGTGCGGTAGGCGTCAAAGCAGTCGCCCAGAAAGAACGAACGATCGATCGAAGGAAATTCCATGCCAAAAACTCCTTTTCTATTCACAGCCCTGCCCCCTCCGCCATTGCTTCGCAATGCCGCCTCCCCAAAGTGGGAGGGTTTGGCAGTTTATGCAGACGCGAAGCGGCCTGAGAGGGTGAGGCACCTTTCCTTTTTGTCATTGTTACTAAGAAAACCAAATCGAAATCGTCAAACCTGCTGATTTTGCAGGAGACTTTGTATAAAAATTAGCAAAGTTCCACACTTTGGTCCGGAACTATGCTATACTATCTCTGTCGCCCGTATGCGGCGGGCGCAGGAAAAACTGCTAGAATGGGAGAGACTGTAACGATGGCTTGGTATGACAACGCTGTATTTTATCACATCTATCCGCTGGGGCTGTGCGGCTGCGCACATGAGAACGACGGCCAGCCCACACCCGGTGCCTTTGCAAAACTGAACGCCTGGGCCGAACACGCTTATGAGGACCTTGGCTGCACGGCCATTTATATCGGCCCGCTGTTTGAGAGCGGCTCCCACGGCTACGATACCATTGACTACCGCCGGGTGGACCGCCGCCTGGGCACGAATGAAGAGTTCCGGGAGTTTGTGGCCAACTGCCACGCCTGCGGCCAGAAAGTCATCGTGGACGGCGTGTTCAACCATGTGAGCCGTGATTTCTTCGCCTTCCAGAACCTGAAAACGGACCGCGAGAACGCCCGGTATAAGGACTGGTTCTGCGATGTGAATTTCTGGGGCAACAACGAGTACAACGACGGCTTCTCCTACGGCAACTGGGGCGGCTTCAACCTGCTGGTCAAGCTGAACCAGCGCAACCCGGAGGTCCAGAATTACCACTACGATACGATCCGCTTCTGGGTCCGTGAGTTCGACATCGACGGCATCCGTCTGGATGCAGCCGACGTGCTGGACTTCGAGTTCATGAAGGGCCTGCGCCGCCTGGCCAACGAGGTCAAGCCGGAGTTCTGGCTGATGGGCGAGGTCATCCACGGTGATTACAGCCGGTGGGCCAACCCCGAAATGCTCCACTCGGTGACCAACTACGAGCTGCACAAGGGCCTGTGGAGCGGCCACAACGACCACAACTATTTCGAGATCGCGCACACCATGCGCCGTTTGCAGGGCCTGTGCCACGACACCCGGCTCTATCTCTTCTCGGACAACCACGATGTGGAGCGCCTGCCCAACAAGTTGCGCAACCGGGCCCACATCCGCCACATTGCTCTTCTAGTATATACGCTTTGGGGCATTCCGTCCATCTATTATGGCTCGGAATTTGCAATTGAGGGCAAAAAAGAGTGGGGGAGCGACTGGCCGCTCCGCCCCTGCCTGGAATTGGATGACTTCAAGGATGCGCTGACCACCAATCCGGTCACCAGCGTATACGCAGCGCTGGGGCGGCTGAAGGCCGCGTGCCCGGAGCTGACCTGGGGCGAGGTGAAAGAGTTGCAGCTGACTACCCAGTGCTATGTGTTCGCCCGTGTGCTGGACGGCAAGGCCGTCGTGGCCGTCTTCAACAACGGCGACAGCCCCGCGCAGCTGGAGTTCCCGCTGCCGGTGGAGGCCACCGGTGCCGAAGACCTGCTGGCCGACTGCGTGGGCAGCCAGCCGATCCGGACGGAAATCGAGTGGGGCCGGATGAAGGTGCAGCTGCCCTCCAATTACGCTACGCTCCTCCGCCTGAAATAAACTTGCACATTCCTGCGGGGTCTGTTATTATAAGGTAAAATCAGAAAACAGGGGGGCATTCGGATGAATGCTGTACAGCGCAGAGAAGTGATATTGGAGCGGCTGAGCAACGCCGACGCACCGGTCAGTGCCAGTGTGATGGCGGCGGAGCTGGGCGTCTCCCGCCAGATCGTGGTGGGCGATGTGGCCCTGCTGCGGGCCGGCGGTGCGGCCATCGAAGCCACGCCGCGGGGATATCAGTTCCACCCGGCCCCCGGCGGCTACACCGGCATCCTGGCCTGCGTCCACCGCACGGCAGAGGAGATGCGCACCGAACTGTATGCGGTGGTGGACCAGGGCGGCACTGTGGTGGACGTGGCCGTGGAGAACCCGCTGTACGGCGAGCTGCGCGGCAACCTGAACCTGTCCAGCCGGTATGATGTGGACAACTTCATCCAGCAGGCAGCGGATACCCCCGAATGCCTGCTCAGCCGGATGACCGGCGGGGTGCATCTGCACACCCTCTGCTGCCCGGACGAGAAAACGTTCCACCGCATTGAGGCAGCGTTGGAAAACGCGGGTGTCCTGTATAAAAAAGAGTAACAAAACCCGCAGATTCTGTCTATCAACAAAATCCGAAAAGGGTTGGGTATCCGACAAAATACCGAAAGAGGTGGATTATTTTTGGACATCCGCATCGAAAAGACCGACCGCGCCATCGAAAAAGCGTTTCTGGAACTGCGCAGCAAAATGCCGCTGGAAAAGATCAAGATCAAAGACCTGTGCGCACTGGCCTGCGTGAACAAATCGACGTTCTATGCCCATTATGAGGATATCTATGCACTGTCCAGCCGGTTGGAGGACAAGCTCATTGCCGACATTCTGGCCAGTGTCTCGGCGGTGGAGCTGCACCCGGTCCGGACGGAGGCGCTGACCCGTGAGCTGTTCCGGGCCTTTGTCCAGAACAAAACGGCGGTGAACATCCTCTTCGCTGATTCCCGTCAGGGCATCTTTGCCAACCGCATCGAAAAGGGCCTGCGGGAGCGCCTGACCGCGCAGGACCCCACCTTCGCCAACGACCCCAAGCGCGGCATCCTGCTGTCGTTCTGTGTGCAGGGCTGTTTCTATGCCTTTACCAACAACAGCAGCCGGATGGACGAGAAACACCTCGTGGACCTTCTGGCAGAGATCGCCAGGGCGGCGCAGAAAATCAAGATGTGAACACAAAAAAGAGCTTCCGGCATCTGATATGTAGGGGCTGTTGCACAAGTCCCTACAAAAAGACCAGAGTTATTCAGCCAAAAGGCTTTACAACTCTGGTCTTTTGCTTTTTAACGGCAGTCCTCCCGGTAGACATTCCTATGGGTCTAGGAACCGCGGTGGTCTGCGTTGATGATGTAGCCAAAGGGAATGGCACCGCCAGTGAACTTTCCCTTCAGTGCGTTTTCGGTCATGCCACGAATGACCTTTTCAGACAGGTCAGCGGAATAATACTCGGCATAACCTTCCAGCACCGATTCCAGAATGATGCCCACCGACCTATGGTTTTCGCCATAAGCTGGTGGGCATCTGTTGTTCTGGCTTATAATTCACTGATGGTTGCAGTAATGGGCTGCATAAGGATCCGCCTGACCGGGGTATATACTGCCAGCACCACCGCCGCCAACACGACGGCGACGGTCACAGCAAGACAGCCCCACGGCACCTGCCACGCTGCACCGAAATAATGGGTGATGAGCCGGGTATACAGCATCCGGTTCAGCACAAGACCCAGCGCAATGCCCACCACAAGACCGGACACCGCATAGGTGCCAGCTTCGGCAGAGATCATGCGTTTCAGCTGTGCATCATCCATCCCGATGGCACGCAGGACGCCATACTGCTTCATTCGTGCCGACACGCTCATGGAAATGCTGTTGACGATGTTCAGAATGGTGATTCCTGCAATCACGATGAGAAACGCATAGACCACCAGATGGAACGCCCAGTAGGTGCTTTGTATCATCCGATTTCCTTCGATTCGGTTGGAAAAAACAACCTGCTTGTTTAACGTGTCGCTCAGCAGGGTGTGTATTTGTGCAATGGCTGCGTCTGCTGTGGTATCTTTTAGTTGAATATCGATCACCGCATAGCGGTTTTGCCCGGTCAGCTGATGGAAGGTTTCTTCGGTGCAGATAACAATCGGGGAATCGGTACTACTGAACGGGCTGTCGTTCAATACACCCACGACTGTGAGCTTTGCATCCTCCAGCTGGATGGTATCACCCACGGTCAGGGAGTTGCTTTTGTCGAATACCGTCAGCACAGGGTATGTGCCATCCTCCGGCTCCTGCGGAATGGTTCCGCCAATCAGGTCTTTTTTCGCCCAGCCAAACTGTATCGTATCGTATGAAATCAGGTCGATGGACCCCTGTTTTCCCTGATATTCCGCCGGGAACGGGCAATACATCCGCCCGAATGCGTGTTTGACTTCCGGCAGAGCTTCCAGCTGCTCCACCAGCACCGGGTCAAGGACATTTTGCCCGGATGTTTCAGCCACCGATAAGTCCGGTGCGTAGGACTGCAACGGATTCAGCGCAAATCCAACCCATCGAAGCAAAACCGAAAAGCTCAAAAACAGGAGAATGCTTAACGCAAAGGAACCTGTCATCAAAAGCAGATTCTTTTTGGACGAGGTTGCATGGCTCACGCCCAAAGAAAGCTCTGCACGACTTCCAAACAACCGAGCATGACACGGAGAAGCCGCTGCATTTTCCACCGCATTCCCGGTTGCTGCTGTGATTGGAGAAGCTTTTGCCGCCCGCCGTGCCGGAGAAGATGCCGCGAACCAAACCGTGACTAGTCCTAATACCATTCCGCAAACAATGCCGACCGGGCTTATTCCGAACACCGGCAAAGAGCTGAACTCATCGCCGACAAATCCACGCAGAAAGGAACACAATCCCCATGTGGAAACGATTCCCAGCACACATCCTGCTGGAACAGCAGTTTTACACCAGAAAAGAGCTTCCAGCCGGACAAGCATCCGAACCTGATTTTTTCCTGCCCCAAGACAACGCAGCATTCCATAATAGTTGGTACGCTGAGCTACATTGCTGTTGATGCTGCCTGTGATCATAAAAATTCCGGCAAGGACGACCATGCCAGCCAACACAGCCGCTACCGCATATAAGCCTACAATATAATCGTTGTTGCTGCTTGCGTTCAACGCCATCAGGTAAGTATTTTCGGAGATTTTTTCTTCTGAAATTCCGTACTTGTTTTCGATGTTCACAATGGACTGCCGCAAATTGGTATGTGGCTTGAACTGGATGAAATACTGTGTTTCAAAGGATTCTTCTACCTGTGCGGCAATCTGAGAAAATGTACTGCGGTTCATCACCAGCACAACAGCATCATACTGGTTCGCATCGGAGGTATCCTCATTGAAACCTGCGACAGTAAGCGAAATGGTCTGTCCATTCGGGAGCGACAGCGGAATCGCTGTACCGACCGTAACATCCAGCCAATCCCGGATGTTTGCTGTCACGAGCACTTCGCCATCCGCCGGGGCAGTGCTGCACTGCATTCCCGGAAAGATTTGAAGGATCGCATCATCTGCTCCTACCAGTGCGGCACGTTTATCTCCGGCAAAGTAGTTTTCCGTAAGGGAAGCGTTGATGTCGCTATACGCCGAAAATGCAGCAACATCCTCCTGTGCGGCAAGCTCTGCGGCTGTTTCAGGGGAGATGTCCTTTACCATGATATGCCAGTTTCCGTTTTTGTTCAGCTGGTTTGAGGTTTCCATCCGAATCGCCATATCTGCCATACTGAACACCGCCGTGACCAGAAACACCGCAAGGACGATGCACAAAATCGTCATGCGGTTCTGCCGTCTGCGTACCTTGGCAGAAATCGGAATCAGGCTCAGATAGCTTTTCATTTCTGTGCTGCTCATTCCCGGCACCTCCCAAAATCGGTCAGGCAGCCGTCCGATACCTGCAACACCCGGTCTGCCGTCTGTGCAATGCTGCGGTTGTGGGTGATCATCAGGATGGTCTGCTCGTATTTCCGGGATGTTTCTTTTAGCAGGGCAATGACCTCGCTGGTGTTCTGGGTGTCCAGATTGCCGGTCGGCTCATCCGCCAAAATCAGTGAAGGGCGGGTCATCAGGGCGCGGCCGATGGCTACCCGTTGCTGCTGCCCACCGGAAAGCTGGCTCGGCAGATGCTTTCGACGGTCTTTCAGATTCAGCACGGTCAGCAGTTCTTCCAGATATGCCCTGTCCGGCTTTTGGTAGTCCAGCAGCACCGGGAACAGGATGTTCTGCTCCACGGTCAGTTCCGGGATGAGGTTGAATGCCTGAAAGATAAAACCGATATTGCGGCGGCGGAAGATCGTCAGCTTCCGGTCTTTCATGGCAAAAACATCCTTGCCATCAATCAGCACCTTGCCGGAAGTCGGCGTATCCAGTCCACCAATCAGGTTGAGCAGGGTGCTTTTGCCGGAGCCGGATTCGCCAACGACCGCCACATATTCGCCTTTCGGCACGGAAAAGCTAACATCTTTCAGCGCATGGACAGCGGTTTCTCCGCTGCCGTAGGTCTTGCAGAGATGGTTGACTTCTAATAGTTCCATAGTGTATCCCTCACTTTGCAGGTTCCTTCGATTCAGACGGATGATCTCTGTCTGTGCAGAAAAGGATAACACGTCAACCTTACTGCAAGCCTACACGCAGCCTACAATTTTGTAGGAATCGGAAAATTCAGAGTAAAGGTCGTGCCCTTTCCCAGCTCGCTGTCTACTTCAATGGTGCCGTGATGGGCTTCCACAACGGCTTTTGCCAGCGGCAGACCCAGCCCGATGCCCTGTGTATCCTGTGAAAAGCGGCTGCGATAAAACCGTTTGAAGATATGGTACAAATCTTCCGGGTGGATGCCGCTGCCGTTGTCGCGCACTTTGATCTGAACCATGGACGGCAGTGCATTCCACTCTACCTGAATCGTATCTCCGCTCTTTGTGTGGTCAAGGGCATTCTTTACAAGATTGTCCACCGCTTCCTGCATCCAGTCACGGTCGCACCAAAGTGTAACCGCCTCTGAGCCGGACAGAACAAGCTTTTTCTGTTCCTGCTCTGCACGATAGTGATACTGCCGCGCGATGTCCTGCACCATTTCAGCAACATTTTCGTTTTTCTTCTCCAAGACGACCGAACCGGCATCCAGCCGGGTGATTTTGAGCAGATTCTGCACCAGCGTTTCGATGCGGTCCAACTCCTGTTCGGACAGGTCTGCAAACTCTTTGACCTCCGACGGCGAAACAGCTTCGTCCTGAAGCAGACCGTTGTAGATATTCAACGCTGCCAGCGGTGTTTTGAGCTGGTGCGAAATATCTGCAATGGTATTTTTCAAAAAACGCTTCTCCCGCTGCTCGTTGTCTGCGTGTGCGCTCAGAACTGCCGCCAATGCATTAACGGAGTGAAACAGACGGTAAAGTTCTCCCTCCCGGTCGCAGTCCAGTCGTGCATCCGGGTTGCCATCCAGACAGCTTTGGATTTGCTGGACTGCCTGTTCCAGAAGCGCGCTCTGCCTTTGGAAATAGCGAAAAAGCACGCCCCAGAGACAGCCGCCCAGAAGCAGAAAAACAAACAGTGACCCGAAAGAGAATGCGTGCGTTGTATGCCATGCAACGCCCTGCGTGAGAGCCAATGCCACTGCCCAGACCGCCAGCACGGCTTGGAATAAATTCCGGATCTCCCGGTTTGCGAATACTTTCATACGGCACCTTTACCCATTCCATTTATAGCCCATCCCGCGAACGGTCAGCAGCATCTGCGGTTTGCCGGGGTTGTCCTCGATCTTCATCCGCAGCCGCCGGATGTACACTGTTAAGGCACTGCTGTCAATGTAATCCCCATCGCAGTCCCACAGTGCATCCAGAATTTGTTCCTTGGATAGCACGGCATTCGGATGCCGCATAAAGAAGCAGAGCAGCTTATACTCTGCGCCGGTCAGTTCCAGCAAGATTCCGTTTTTGTACGCCTGCCCCTGCAACAGCCGGACGGTGATACTGCCCGATTCCAGTACGGGTTCTCCTGCGCTGAACGCATTTGCACGGCGAAGCAGTGCATTGACCCGCGACAGCAGGACACCCAGCTTGAACGGCTTGGTCAGGTAATCGTCCCCGCCCAGATCCAGTCCCATGATGATATTCATTTCCTCATCTGAAGCGGTCAGGAACAGAATCGGCACGTTGGATGTGTGCCGCACCTTCTGGCAGAAATCGAAGCCAGAGCCATCCGGCAGGGAAACATCCAGCACCAATAGGTCATATTTTCCGTCTGACCACAGCGCATCGGCTTCTGCCAGCGTCCGGGCGGTATCCAGTGCAAAGCCCTGCTTCCTGAATGCAAAGGTCAGCCCACTGACCAGGCTCAAATCATCTTCCAAAAGGAACAGTTTTCTCATGATTCCCTCTCTTTTCTGCGTTTTGTGTGTCCTACAGGTTCAAAAGCATTATAAATTTTTTCTGCGAACATTACAATGCGCGAAACGGAAATTGTTTCTTGCCGTGTGTTAAACATAAGTCCTCCTATCACTGCTTTACTGCAATAAAATTTGCAAAACCATCTTGACGTGCCCTGCAATCCATGATACCCTTTATCGCAAATCCCACCGAGCTTGTCGGGGCAAGGCCCCTCCATCTTGCTTGCGCAAGACCGTTCGGTCGCTTAAAAGCCCCACTGGGGCTTTCATTGCTCCGCTGCGCTTCGCAAACGCGAGCTTGCCTATGGCAGGCAGAGCAGGCTCATCATGCCCCCAGCAAAGAAAAACAGAGCGTTCCCGACGGGGAACGCCCTGTTGTACATATCGCTGTTGTCTGTGACTTTTGGCAGGGTGCGTCCGCAGGGCGCACCCTGCTTTTTTTACTATGCTTCATCATTTTCTGCGCGCAGCATCCGGTATCCGACACCAACATGGGTCTGGATCAGATGCGGCGCATCCGGGTATCGTTCCAATTTTTTGCGCAGGGATGCCATGTAAACTCGCAAGGAAGCAATGTCATTTTCCTGCGTACTGCCCCATACTTTCTGCGTGAGGGAGGTATGCGTCAGCACTTTGCCCACATTATGCGCCAGCACACACAGCAGCTTGTACTCGATGGGGGTCAAATGCAATTCATTCTCGCTCAACCAGACGCAGCCTGCCGAGAAGTCGATCTTCAAAGGACCATTGACAAAAACCGGGCTGTTTATGCCGTCAGAAGCCAGCAGATTCAATCGGCGCTGCGTTACACGCAGTCTTGCCAGCAGCTCATCCACGGAAAACGGCTTTGTCAGATAATCGTCTGCGCCGTTGTCCAGTGCCTCGATCTTATCAGAATCTTCGCTCCGGGCACTCAGGACGATGATGGGCAGGTTCGACCATGTGCGGACGCTGCGGATGACCTCGATGCCGTCTATATCGGGCAGCCCAAGATCCAGCAGCATGATGTCCGGGTTGTGGCTGGTAGTCATCATGATCGCCGTTTCCCCATTGGAAGCAGTCAGATATTTATAGCCGTGGGTTTTCAGGGTCGTTGTGATCAGACACCGTACAGGAACATCATCCTCTACGACCAGAATGGACGGCTTATTCATGAATGTTCACCTCGCTTTGCGGCAATGCAAAGGAAAAGACACTGCCATTGGGAATGTTGTCACGCAGGGTCAATGTTCCGCCGTGAGCCGTCAGGATCGCTCGGCAGAGGGGCAAGCCCAGTCCAAGGCTGCGGTGACTGTCTGCGATGCGGCTCTGCCCGGTATAAAACATCTCGAACACCTGTGCTTTTGCGCGATCCGGAATGCCGGGACCGTTATCTGCAACTTCCACTACGACCTGATGGTCTTTCCGGTAAGCCGAAATCTGAATGACCGAGCCCACGGGGGTGTATTTGATGGCGTTATCCACCAGATTGACAACGACCTGCATGATCAGCCGTGCATCCACATTGACCAAGAGGATCTCGTCCCCATACTGTGTTGTGATGGTGTGTTCGCAGCTTTTCCGGTTGACATGATGCAGAGCTTCTTCGATCATTTCGTCCATCAGCTGCGGTGAGATCTGCAGATTCATCCGACCATCCTCAATGCGGGTGATGGAAAGCAGATTTTCCACCAGACCGATCAGCCATTGCGCATCGTCAAAAATATCGGTGCAGATCTTGTTCCGGGTCTCTGTATCCAGCGTTTCTCCGTTGGAAAGCAGATTGCTGGCATTGCCGGAAATGGAGGTCAGCGGGGTGCGCAGGTCATGGGAGATCGTGCGCAGCAGATTTGCCCGCAGCTCTTCATTCCTTGCCTGCAATGCAGCTTGCTCTTTTTCCAGCGCGTTTCTGCGGTTTTCGATGGCCAGCGCACCTTCGCCCAGAATGGAAAGCAGCACACTGTTTTCAAAGGCATCCAGCGGTTTTTCGGATAGATCGATCCCGATCACTCCAAACACGCCGCCTCCGGTCCGAAGTGCAAGATAAAGCCCCTTTGCATCCGGGTAGCTATCCGTGCCTGCGCCGGAACGCTTTTTGTTGGCAAACGTCCAGTTTGCTGCATCCCGTTCTTCCGGTGCAGAAAAGATGTTACACGGCACTTCCCCATCAACCTCAAAAACCTGTTCTGACCCAAGATCTCCGTTTTGTTCCGGGTAAACGATCAAACTCCGGTTCAGCAGCTTCATCAACTGGGACGCTGTCTGAGAGAGGATTTCTTCCTCGCTTTTTGCTCTCTGTAAAAGCTGATTTGTATCAAACAGTATTTTTGTACGGAACGCTGCCTGCGCAGACATTTTTGCATGATCCTTCAGCCGCGTTGTCAGGGTACAGGTGACGATGGCAGAAGTCAGCATCAGCACAAAGGTGATTTGATACCCCGGATCATAGGCATGGAATGTCAGTCTTGGCTCCGTCAGGAAGAAGTTATAGAGCGCAACGCTGGCGATCGAACCAAAAACGCCGCAGGAATAGCCAGATGTTGTAAGAGCCGTGAGCAAAACGCCCAACATATAGAACATAATGATATTGTAGCGCGCAAAGTCCAGTTGCAGGAACAAAAAGCCAATCACCGTGATGCAGGCTAGAATCCCTGCCGTAATCAGCAGATCACGGAACGATGGGACGATGGAACGGGCAAACAACCTTCTGCCAGAGCCGTAATCCTGCTCAACTGCTGCATCCGGGATGATATAAATATCCAGATTAGGCGCAGTCATCGTCAATTTTTCAGTCAGTGACGGTCCACTCCAGAAATGGCGGCGATGTACGCTGGAGCGCCCCAGCACGATTTTTGTAATGCCGGAGATGCGGGCAAACTCTGCGATCTGCTGCGGAATGTCATCCCCGTAGATCGTAGAAATGTCGGCACCTGCCTGCTCTGCCATACGAATGTGCTGCTGCAAGCGCCGACAGTCTTCTTTTCCCATCTGATCCGAATCCGGAGTCCGGACATACAGAGCTGTAAAGGTCCCGCCGAACGCTTTTGCCATCGTTGCTGCCGTCCGCACGATCTTTGCATTGGAGGGAGAGGACGACAGACACGCCAGAATATGTTCAGTGGGTGGGTCGTTCTGATTCATAAAGATCACCTGCCTTGCCCACAGTATAGCACAATTTGATGGTCACGACCACCAGCCGCGTCTTTTTCCTTCTTGTCGAATGATTTCCTTTCGTATGTGATCCAGCGCATCTGCTGCCCAAAATCCACTCAACATGACGCCAAGAACCATCAACAACAAAACGACATCCATATGATCCGTCCTATCTTTTCAGAGCCGGAAACACTTTTGGATCGATGCGTATTTCCCCAAAACCAGCATGCTTTCATCCCGGCACAGCTGCGTATCCGGCGTGATGTTCATATCGAGCTTTCCGTCTTTTTTCAGCGCAAGAATATTGATGTTATACTTTTTTCGGATATTGATCTCGCCGATCGTGCGATCCATCCATTCCGGCGGAATGGTCACTTCCATGATGGCGTGGTCGTCCTGCAGCTCGATATAATCCAGAATGTGTTCGGAGCTGTATCGGATCGCTGCCCACTTTGCCAGCTGCTTTTCCGGGTAGACCACTTCATCCGCACCGTTGCGCAGCAGAAACTTGGCTTGTACATCCCGCTCTGCACGCGAGACCACAAGCTTTGCCCCCAGCTCCTTGAGCAGTGATGTTGTTTCCAGTGAGCTTTGAAAATTGCCGCCGATGGTTACGATGCACACATCAAAATTGCCGACACCAAGGGAGCGCAGAAAGTATTCGCTGGTGCTGTCACCGATCTGTGCATTCGTCACATAGGAAAGCACGGCATTCACACGGTCTTCGTTGCAGTCGATTGCCATGACCTGATGACCCAGCTCATTCAGTTCCTGCGCAATATGGCGGCCAAAACGGCCAAGCCCAATCAAAAGAATCGATTTCATACTTGTCTCCTTTATCCGATTGCGATCTTCTCCTGCGGCAGACGAGAGTGGGCAGGGCTGCTGCCAAATGCCGCATAGATCAACGTCAATCCGCCAACACGTCCCAAAAACATCAGTGCGATCAGCACCCCCTGCGAAAGGATGCCCAACTGCGGCGTGATGCCCAATGTCAGACCTACCGTTGCCACAGCCGAAGCAGTCTCATACAAACAGACCGACATCGGCAGCTGCTCTGCCGTAGCAATGACAAAGGCTCCGAGGAAGAACAGCGTCAAATACATCCCTGCGATCGTAGCAGCATTCTTGACCGCAGAACCATCTATGCGCCGCCCGAAAAATTCGGCATCTTCTCTGCGGCGGAAGGTCGCCCACATATTGGCCAGCAGAACGGCAAATGTTGTGGTTTTCATGCCGCCTGCCGTAGAGCCGGGCGATCCGCCCAACAGCATCAGAACCACCATCAATGCCTGTGAAGCGCTGCCCATCGCAGCAAGATCAGCGGTGTTAAAGCCGGCAGTACGGGGGGTAACGGATTGGAACATCGACAATAAAATGCGCTGCCGGGCAGAGCCTGCCGTGAACTCGAAGCAATAAAAGTACAGCGACGGCAGCACCAGAAGAAACGCCGTTGTGACAAGGATCACCTTGCTCTGCATCCGGTAACGGTGAAAGTCAAGGCGGTATGTACAAATGTCCTCCCATGTCAGAAAGCCAAGGCCGCCAAAGACGATCAGGGCCGCGATCACTGTGGTAAGCAATGGGTTTCCTGCATACTGTGTCAGCGAAACAAATTTTGCACCCTCTGTTCCCAGCAGGTCAAAACCGGCATTGCAGAACGCCGAAATGGAATGAAACAGTGCGTACCAGATTCCGCGCAAACCATAATCGGCGCAAAATGTCGGCAGCAGCAGTGCAGCACCGGCCAATTCAAACAGGGCGGTGATCCGCAGAATAAAGCCTGTCAGCCGCACGATGCCGCCCATCTGTGGGGCAGCGGTGGCTTCCTGCATCGTGCTGCGCTGCTTGAGGGAGATCTTTCGCCCGGAAAGCAGCGCAAAGGCAGCGCCCACTGTAATGACACCCAATCCTCCGATCTGGATCAGAAGAAGGATCACACTTTGCCCAAAAACCGACCAGTAGCTGCCGGTATCCTGTACCACAAGGCCGGTCACGCAAAGGGCAGAAGTGGAGGTAAACAGTGCCTCATGGAACGGTGTGATGCACCGCTGCTGTGCAGCGATCGGGAGCATCAGAAGCAATGCGCCCACCAGATCAACTGCCGCAAAACCTGCAATAATGACCTGAAAAGAAGAAAAACGGTGCTGCCTGTAACGAGGATATTGAATCATAAAAGCTCCTTTACCTATCCGTGTGCATAAAGATTAGCATGGAATAGATAAAGGAGCCGTAAAGAAAATTGTAGAAGTATAAAGATTCCATTAAAATTGATCGGCCAACACTAAAAAATGCCGGACATCACCAGCTCAAAAAAGCGGTAATGTCCAGCATTCATTCGGATTTCTAGTCCATGGCTCCCGGCCACATTCTTCAAATATTCCTCCGGGTCACCATTCAAAATCAAATCCGCATAGCCCAGCGGGTCATTGTAGATAAGGTAGTCCAGTTTTGACCTCTGCATCATGGTCACATCCAGTGCACTGGGGCTTTCATTGCTGCGCAACCGCGGCATTCTGCTTTCCGAAGAAAACAAAAAATCCGAACCCCTCTCCTATCGAGAAAAGGTTCGGATTTTCTATTTTAACGGCAGTCTTCCCGGTAGACATTCCTACGGGTCCAGGAACCGCGCACGAACAAAAGCCCCACTGGGGCTTTTGTTGCCCCGCCTGCGGCAGGGCCGTGCTGTTCAAGTCCTCTTATCCGCATAGAAGAGTGTTTCCAAAAGGACGGATACAAAAAAGAAAAACGACAACTTTTTTGAAAGCTGTCGTTTGAGAGTGCGGATAAGAGGACTTGAACCTCCACCGAGTTGCCCCGATTAGAACCTGAATCTAACGCGTCTGCCAATTCCGCCATATCCGCATATTTTGTTTTCGTTCGTGAGCCGTGTCGCTCGGAACGATAGTAATTATACCATGGAAACGGGAAATGTCAAGCGCTTTTTTCGAATTTTTCTGACAAAAATTCCGGATGAAATTTTGGCACCGGAATGAGGACGATGGGGCGAAATTTTCGGTGAAATATGATACAATAAGACCTGAGCTGTCCGGGGCCTGGGGCCCTGCGGCAAAATACGATGGAATGAGGGAACCACACATGTTCAACTTTCTGATCTTTATCATCGGGGCGGCGCTCATGCTCGGCATGGGGGTGCGCAGTGTGCTTGCGCGGCGGCGTTTGCAGACAAAAGGCGAAAAGGTCACCGCCCGCGTTGCGGGCACCGCGCAGGGCCGGGACGGTCAGGCCTATGTGCTGGAATTTGAGACGGCAGGCGGCAGCCACCGCCTCCATTACCCGAAAGCGGCCAAGGGCAAGGGCTTTGCGGCCGGGGAGACCGTTACCTTATATTATGACCCGGAAGATCCGGAGAAGATGTATGTGGAAGGCGACCGCGCCGTGCTGGGGGCCGAAGTGCTGTACTTTGCTCTGGCGGTGGTGCTGGTGCTGCTGATGGCCGGATTTGTGCGGTGAGGAGGAAATGCCATGAAACTGGAACATTTTGGGATGCCGGAACCGGGCGACTGCCGGGTGGTCTTTTCGGCCAGTGCCGAGGAGCTGGAAGCAGCGGTGCAGGCCGAGCAGGCGGCACCGGATGCGCCCAAAGAGGAAGAAGACCTGCTGACGGCAGCGGTGAACCGCGCCATTCTGGAAGGTTTTTCGCCGCTGTTTGCGCAGCTGATGGAGGAGCACCGGCTCGTCCCGGTGACGGACCCGGACTTTGAGCTGCTGGCCGTCAACCGGGCTGAAGGGTTCCGGGCGGGGGCGGAGTTTTTCTGCCTGCCGCCGCTGGAACTGGGGCGGTACACCGGCTTTGTGCAGCCCATCCGGCCCCGGCCTATCCGGAAACTGACCCTTGAACTGGAGATCAACCGCCACCACGGCGACGAGGACCGCGCCGCCGACGAGGCGGGCAAAAAAGCCCTGCGGGACCGTGTGGCACGGGAGATCTACAAGACCCGCTGCGCCCAGGCCGAGACGCTGGCTGAGCGGGAGCTGGTCTACCAGCTCGGCGGCGAGGTGAAGGGCGCGCTGCCGAAGCAATTGGTGGCGGGCAACTACTTTGCCGAGCAGCGGGAGTTCAACCTGCGGATGCAGGCGAACAACATCAACTTTGACCAATACCTGAAGGTGCAGGGCCAGACGGTGGAACAGTTCCGGGCGGAGCTTCACGCTCAGGCGGAACAGAAACTGCGGGGGCGTCTGGGGCTTCTGCTGGTCGCCGAAACGGAACATCTCTGGCCCACAGAGGCCGAGGTGCAGGCTGCGCTGGAGGGCTGGAACGGGGAGCGGACCTTCCCGTCCAACGACAAGCGAAAGCTGCGGCAGGGCATTGCCAGCCAGCGCGCAGCTGCCTTTGTGCGGGCGCACTCCACGCTGACCCCGCCGCCGGAGGAGCCAGTGGTGGTCGAGACGGTCTGAAACGACGGGCGGCAGGATTCTGGCAAACAAAAATGGGATGCTTGTTTCAAGCATCCCATTTTTTGTTTGTGCCGGTCAGGTCTCCACGCCCTCGAACTGGCTGTTGTAGAGCTTGGCGTAGAAGCCGCCCTGGGCCAGCAGTTCGTCGTGATTGCCCTGCTCCACGATGTGGCCGTCCTTCATCACAAGGATGACGTCGGCTTCGCGGATGGTGGACAGGCGGTGGGCCACGATGAAACTCGTGCGGCCCTGCATCATCCGGGCGAACGCGGCCTGGATGCGCACCTCGGTGCGGGTGTCGATGGAGGAGGTGGCCTCGTCCAGAATCAGCATGGGCGGCAGGCAGAGCATGACGCGGGCGATGCAGAGCAGCTGCTTCTGGCCCTGGCTGATGTTGCCGCCGTCCTCCGCGATGACGGTATCGTAACCGTCCGGCAGGCGGCGGATGAAGCTGTCGGCGTGGGCTGCCTTGGCCGCGGCAACGATCTCTTCGTCGGTGGCGTCGGGCTTGCCGTAGGCGATGTTCTCGCGGACGGTGCCGGCGCGCAGCCAGGTGTCCTGCAGCACCATGCCGTAGCTGCCGCGCAGGGAAGCGCGGGTCACGTTCCGGATGTCGTCGCCGGAGACGGTGATGGAGCCGCTGTTGACATCATAGAACCGCATGAGCAGGTTGATGAGGGTGGTCTTGCCGCAGCCGGTGGGGCCGACGATGGCAATGCGCTGGCCGGGCTTGACGTCCAGGTTCAGGCCCTCGATGAGGGGGCGGTCCGGCAGGTAGCGGAAGGAGACGTCCTTCAGCTCCACATGGCCGTCCGGCTGCAGCACCCTGGCGTGTTCGGCTTCGGGCACCTGGTCGTCGGCGTCCAGCAGCTCAAAGACGCGGGCCGCGCAGGCCAGTGCGTTCTGCAGCTCGGTGACGACGCCGGAGATCTCGTTGAAGGGCTTGGTGTACTGGTTGGCGTAGTTGAGGAAGATGCTCAGCTGACCGATGGTGATGCCGCCCGCCACAGCATAGATCGCACCCACCAGACCGACGCCTGCATAGACGATGTTGTTGACGAAGCGGGTGGCGGGGTTGGTCATGCTGGAGAAGAAGATGGCCTTCAGGCTGACATCCTGCAGCTGCGTGTTCACCTCGTCAAAGGAGGCAAGGCTCTCGGCCTCGTGGCCGAAGGCCTGCACGACCTTCTGGCCTTCGATCATCTCGTTGACCAGAGCGGTCTGCTCACCGCGCACGGTGCTCTGCCCCTGAAAATACTTGTAGCTGCGCTTGGCCAGGAAGCTGGCTACCACCAGGCTCAGCGGGGTGATGCAGACGACCACCAGCGTGATGGGGACATTCTCCCACAGCATGAACAGCAGGGTGCCGAAGATGGTCAGCAGGCCGGAGAACAGCTGGGTGAAGCCCATCAGCAGGCCGTCGGCGAAGGTGTCCACATCGGCGATCATCCGGCTGACGATGTCGCCGGAGGGGTGGCTGTCGAGGTAGGAGAGGGGGAGGGTCTGGATCTTCCGCAGGGCGGCATTGCGCAGGTCGCGGCTGACGGAGAAGGTGATGCGGTTGTTGCAGACGCTCAGCAGCCACTGCGCAAAGGCTGCGAGGATGGCTACGGCCACGATCTGCAGGATGATCTGCATCACACCGGCAAAGTCCACACGGCCCTTGCCGAGCATCAGGTCGATGGCGCTGCCGCAGAGGATGGGGATATACAGCTGGGCGGCCACGCTCACGGCGGCCACGATGAGGCTGCACCCCACGAAAAAGTAGTAGGGGCGGATCTTTTTCAGCACCCGGCGGAGCGTTGCCTTGCGCTGTTCCGGGGTCAGGCTGCTCTTTGCTTTTGCACTCATTTCTGCGCATCCCCTTTCTTGAACTGGCTGGCATAGATCTCCTCATAGACCGGGCAGGAGGCCAGCAGGTCGGCGTGTTTGCCGAGGCCGACGAGTTTGCCGTCGTCCAGAACGAGGATCTGGTCGGCGTGCTGCAGGCTGGCGGCGCGCTGGCTGACGATGAAGACGGTCAGGCTGCCGGGCAGAGCCGCCAGTGCCTTGCGCAGGGCGGCGTCGGTGGCGTAGTCCAGAGCGCTGGCACTGTCATCCAGAATGAGGATGTCGGGCTTGCTCACCAGTGCGCGGGCAATGGTCAGGCGCTGCTTCTGGCCGCCGGAGAGGTTCCGGCCGCCCTGCTCTACCGGCTCGTCCAGCCCAAGGGGCTTCGCCTTGACGAATTCCGCAGCCTGTGCCGTTTCCAGTGCGGCCCACAGGTCGGCATCCGAGGCGTTCTTGTTGCCCCAGAGCAGGTTCGAGCGGATGGTGCCGCCGAAGAGCTGCGCTTTCTGCATGACGACGCTGACGCTGCCGCGCAGAACGTCCCGCGGGTATGCCTGCACCGGACGGCCCAGGATCTCAACCGAACCCTCGGTGGCATCGTAGAAGCGGGGGATGAGGTTGATGAGGCTGGATTTGCCGCTGCCCGTGCCGCCGATGACGCCGATGGTCTGGCCGCGTTTGGCTGTGAAGCTGATGTCCGACAGGCTGGGGGCACCGGCACCGGCGTAGGTCAGGCTGACATGGTCGAACCGGACGGCGTCGTCGGCCTTGCTTGCCTCCACGGCATCCGGAAGGGCAGCGGGGAACGCCATCCCCGGTTCCGTGTCCAGCACGGCCTGCACACGGCTGGCGCAGGCCAGCGCCTTGCTGATCTGCACGATGAGGTTGGCCAGCTTGACCAGCTCGACCAGGATCTGGTTCATGTAGTTGACCAGCGCGATGACATCACCGGCTGCCATGCCGCCGATGTTGATCTCGATGCTGCCTACATACAGCAGCGCCACGATGGCCAGGTTGATGATCACGTAGGTCAGCGGGCTCATCAGGGAAGAGAGATGGCCGACGTGCAACTGCATTTTGGTCAGCAGGTCGTTGGCAGACTCGAAGCGGTCGATCTCGCTCTTCTCCTTGTCAAAGGCGCGGACGACGCGAACGCCGGTCAGGTTCTCGCGGGTCAGGCCCAGCACCCGGTCCAGACGGGTCTGGGCGGTCTTATACAGCGGGTTGGTCAGGACCATGATGCCGAAGACTACGATGGACAGCAGCGGGATGGCCACCACGAAGATCCATGCGGCCCGCGCATTGACCGTGAAGGCCATGACCATGGCACCGACCACCACGAACGGGCTGCGCAGGAACAGGCGGAGGAAGAGGTTCAGGCCGCTCTGCACCTGATTGATGTCACTGGTCATGCGGGTGATGAGGGTGCTGGTGCCCAGCGTATCCATCTCGGTGAAGCCGAGCTTCTGGATGTGCTCAAACAGCGCATGGCGCAGCGAGGTGGAGTAGCCCACAGCGGCCTTGGCGGAGAAATACTGGGCCGTCAGGCTGCAGGTCAGGCCGATGACGGCGAGCAGCAGCAGGATGCCGCACCGCGCAAGGATATAATGCAGGTCGTGCGCCGCAATGCCGACGTTGACGATGTCTGCCATGACCAGAGGGACAAACAGGTCGAACGTGGCTTCCAGCATCTTGAACAGCGGCGCGAGGACGGCCTCGCGCTTGTAGCCGTTCAGGTGGGTAAGCATTTTGTTCAAGGCGAAAGACTCCTTTTCTGAAATGTAAATTTCTGAAATGTAAATCGGGGGAAACTTTCCCATCGCATATTATAATACAACCGGAATCGGAATGCTATTGTTTTGCGGAAAAATGCGGTGCGTCTTCCCCATTGTGAAACTTGGGAAATCCTGCTATAATAAATTATTATGACGGATGGAAAAAGAAGGGTGATGCAAATGGCATACGAGAAAAGCGCACGGCGGTTCCGCCCGGTGGGCAGCCGGAAGAAAAAAGCCGCCCCCCAATACAGCCCGGCGGGCACGGGCTGCCCGGTGGTGGAGCAGGCCGTGGAGCGGCTCTACCGGGAGCAGAACGAGACGCATTTCTGGAACCTGATGAACGCCCTGAACTATGCACTGGAGCTGAAAACGCGGGTGCTGGTGCCGCTGGATGCCGCAGCTGACCCGCAGAGCGGCCCGGCCCCGTGGGCTTCCATGCCCATCCCGGCGGAAAAGGCAGAGGGGCTGGACCCCTGGCTGCTCCACACCCGGAAGGAACGCAGCTACCTGCCCCTGTTCACTTCGGTGAAGACGGCGGAAGCCGAGCGCGCCACGGCCACCCGGCCCATGGCCGAGCGCGGGATGCGAGAGGCCATGGAATATGCCCTGAACACCGACGGTATCGACGGTGTGGTCATCGACCCGTGGACCAATTCCGCTACGCTGGATGGCTCCATCCTGAACGGGCTGCTCAAGTCGGAGCGGGGCAGCGAAGGCCCCGGTCTGGAAGAACTGGATGCGGGCTACGATGCCGCGCGGCAGGGCAGCTGGGCCGAGGCGGTGCAGCACTATGAAAAAGCCGCCGAGGCGGGCAGCGCCGAAGCGCTGGCGCTGTTGGGCGACTGCCTGTATCAGGGCCGGGGTGCCCGGCGCAGCAAGGTACAGGCCCGGCGGATGTGGAAAAAAGCCGCCAAGGCCGGGGAAGTGCAGGCCATGATCGCCCTTGGCGATGACGCAGCGGCCTCCGGGCAGGAAGCCGCCGCCGCGCTGCAATACTACCGCCGCGCCCAGAGTGCCGCCCGCGGGATGCCGGATGTCTCCTATACGCCGCAGATCCGGCTCCGCATCGCCCAGTGCGAAACGCGGTATGTCTCCCGCAAAAAGGCGCTGATGGAGCTGGCGGAGGCCGAGCAGGGCTTCTGCATCCAGCTGGAAGAGGGGGCACCGGACGCGGAGATCTGGCTGGACGAGACCCGGAAGACCGTGGCGGAGCTGATGAACGAAGGGCTGGAGAACCGATGAAATCGGCAGGAACACAAATTCTTTACATTTGTTCTATGAAATCGTCATAGGAAATCGGTAAGATGATTCTGGAAAAAAATCTGTGCCGCAAGAAAAGAGGACAAGCACTATGAGCAACGTGATCGGAATCGACCTTGGAACGACCAACTCCTGTGTGGCAGTGGTCGAGGGCGGCAAGCCCGTGGTCATCGCCAATGCCGAGGGCGAACGCACCACCCCCAGCGTGGTCGCCTTTACCAGAGACGGTGAGCGTCTGGTGGGCGGTGCGGCCAAGCGCCAGATCGCGACCAACTCCGGCCGCACCATCTCCAGCATCAAGCGCTACATGGGTTCCGACCACCGGGTCCACATCGACGGCAAAGACCTGACCCCGCAGGAGATCAGCGCCATGATCCTGACGAAGATCCGCCGCGACGCTGAGAGCTACCTCGGCGAGCCGGTGACCGAGGCCGTCATCACGGTGCCCGCCTACTTTGACGACAGCCAGCGCAAGGCCACACAGGACGCAGGCCGCATCGCGGGGCTGAACGTTCTGCGCATCATCAACGAGCCTACGGCTGCTGCGGTGGCCTACGGCCTGGACAACGAAGCGCCGCAGAAGATTTTGGTCTATGACCTGGGCGGCGGCACGTTCGATGTCTCCATCATCGAGATCGAGGACGGCACCTTCACGGTGCTGGCCACCGGCGGCGACACCCATCTGGGCGGCGATGATTTCGATGAGCGGATCGTGGAGTATGCGGTGGCGGAGTTCAAGAAATCCGACCGCATCGACCTGAGCCGCGACCCCGCCGCCATGGGCCGCCTGAAAGAGGAGGCCGAAAAGGCCAAGAAGGAGCTGTCCAGCGCGCTGAGCGCCCAGCTGAACCTGCCCTTCATTGCGGTGGGCAAAGACGGCCCCCACCATCTGGACCTGACGCTCACCCGCCCGCAGTTCGAGATGATGACCGGCGACCTGCTGGCCCGCACCGTGCAGCCGGTGCAGAATGCCCTGCGGGATGCGGGCATCGCCGCCAGCCAGCTGGGCAAGGTGCTTCTGGTGGGCGGCAGCACCCGGATGCCGGCCGTAGAACGTCAGGTCAAAGAGCTGCTGGGCTGCGAGCCCAGCCACAGCCTGAACCCGGACGAATGTGTCGCCATGGGCGCAGCGGTCCAGGGCGCTCTGCTGCAGGGCGGCGGCAAGCTGGCCGGTGCTTCCGGTGCTGCCGCACAGGGCCTTGTGCTGATGGATGTCACCCCGCTGACCTTGTCCATTGAGACGCTGGGCGGTGTGGCGACCCCGCTCATTACCCGCAACAGCATGATCCCCACCCGGAAGAGCCAGATCTTCACGACGGCGCGCCCGATGCAGACCAGCGTGGAGATCAACGTCCTGCAGGGGGAGCGCCACTTTGCGCGGGACAACAAGAGCCTGGGCAAGTTCAAGCTGAACGGCATCCGTGCCAGCTTCTCGTCCAAACCGCAGATCGAAGTGACCTTTGACATCGACGTCAATGGCGTCGTGAAGGTCTCCGCCAAAGACCTCGGCACCGGGCGGGAGCAGAACATCACCATCACCGGCAGCACGAACCTGTCGGAACACGAGATCCAGCGCGCCATGGCGGATGCCGCCGCGTATGAGGCCGAGGACAGCCGCCGGAAAGAGCGGCTGGAACTTCATAATCAGGCCGAAGTGCTGGCCTACAAGGTGGATGAGGCCTTGTCCAAGTGCAAAAAGGAGCTGGACAAGGACGAAAAGAACCGCATCAAGGCCGATGTGGCCAACCTCCGCCGCTGCCTGCGGAAGGACAAACCCGAAAAGATGAACGAGACCGAGGAGGCAAACCTCCGGCAGGCCAAAGAGCGGCTGGAAGCTTCGGCCAACCACCTGATGATGCTCTACACGAGCGAAGAACAGGAAGAACAATAAGAAGACAAAAAAATCTCCGCGCAGCTGCGCGGAGATTTTTTTGTCGGCAGGGCCGGAACAGAGGGTGGAGAAACGGACATGTTTACACGATCAGTTCCACCGTGCTCCCCCCGCTGCGGGCCTTTTTGACGAGGACCTGATGGTCGATGCGGTCTTTGAGGGCGGCGACATGGGAGATGATGCCCACGAGCCGGTCGCCTTCGGTCAGGCCGGAGAGGACCCGGATGGCCTGTTCCAGACTTTCCTCGTCGAGGGAACCGAAGCCCTCGTCGAGGAAGAGGGTGTCCAGCCGGATGCCGCCGGCCGTGCTCTGGACTTCGTCCGAAAGGCCCAGCGCCAGCGCCAGCGAGGCCTTGAAGCTCTCGCCGCCGGAAAGGGTCTTCACGCTGCGGCGGGTGCCGTTGTAGTGGTCGATGACGCCGAGGTCCAGGCCGGACTGGCTGCGCTGGTTCTCGGCCCCGACCCGCTCCAGCTCGTACTGCCCGGCGGTCATCTGCATCAGGCGGGTGTTGGCGTGGACGAGGATGCGGTCGAGATAGTGCATCTGGATGTAGGCTTCCAGCTTGATCTTCTGTTTGCTGCTCAGGGTGCCGCCCGCTGTGGAGGCCAGCGCGTTGACCCACTGCCAGCGGGTCTCCAGCACCTGCCGGGCCGCGGCCAGGCGGCGGTAGTCGGCGGCGGCGCGGCGGTTGGGCACGAGCTGGGCCGTCAGGGCTTTTTCCTGTTCGGCGGCCTGCTGGCGGGCCGTTTGCAGCGCGGCGAGCCGGGTGCGCAAAGCGTCGAGATCTGCGGCCCCGGTCTCCGGGGCCTGCTGGTCTTGCAGGGCCTGCACGGCGGCTTCGGCGGCAGCGACGGCGTTTTCCGCAGCGCGGCGGGCGGCTTCGGCCTGCTCCATGTCGGTGCGCAGGGCAGTGCGCTGGGCCGTCAGGTCGGCGACCGTCTGCTGGGCCTCGGCGCGGCTGGCCGGTGCGCTCTGCCGGGCTTCGGTGATCTGCTGTTCCAGCGCCACAGCCGTGGCTTCGCGGGCAGCGGCAGTCTGTTCGGCAGAGGCCGCTGCTGCTTCCAGCGCGGTGCGCTGGGCCGTTTTGGTCTTGCGGGTGGTATCCAGCCGGGTGCGGCGGGCACAGTCGGCGGCGGCCTTTTGCCGGGCTGCGCGGTTCTCGGCCTGTGCGGTCTGGAGCGCGGCAGTCTCCTCGGCAAGAGCCGTTTTCAACAGGGCCACGGTCAGAGCGACCGGCCCCTCCGGCGAGGTGAAGCGTTCGGGCAGAAGGCTTTCGGCGTCCCGGCGGAGGGTGGCTTTGCCCTCCCGCTGGGCGGCGAGGGCTTCGCGGGCGGCGGCCGCGCGGTCCTGCGCTTCGCGGTCTGCTGCTTCTGCCGCCTGCTTGGCGGCGGTCACCTGCGCCTGGGTGGGGGCAGTGTGAGGCAGCGCTGCCTTGGCCGGGTGGTGGACACTGCCGCAGACGGGGCAGGGGGTGCCTTCGGCAAGGCCCTGCGCCAGAAGCCCGGCCTGTGCGTCCAGAAACGCCCGCTCGCAGGCGTCCCGCTCCGCGTGGGCAGCGTCCTGCGCGGCGGCTGCGGTGCGGTAGGCGTCCTGTGCCTGTCTGGCTGCGTGGGTGCGGCGCTGGTCTTCGGTCAGGCTCTGGGCCAGCGCGGTGAGGGCGGTCTCCCGGCGGGTGAGCTGCTCGGCCTGAGCAGTCAGGGCCACATTTCGGGTCTCCGGGTCGCCGAGGGCGGAAGCTTCGGCGTCCAGTGCGGCAAGTTCTGCATCCAGTGCGGTCAGCTGGGCCCGCGCCTTGCGGGCTTTGGCCTGTTCCAGGTCGGCCTCGCTGCGGGCGGCGGTCTGTGCGCGGCAGAGCTTGTCCAGCGCGTCGCAGGCGTCAAGGCCCGCTCTGGCCCGCTCCAGCTGGGCGGTCAAAGCGTCCAGTGCGGCAGCATCGCCTGCATGGCGGGCCGCATCGGCGCGGGCCGCGTCCCGGCGGGGGAGCAGGGCGGCAAGCTCGGCCTGCTTTTCGACCCGCTGGCGGCGGAGGGCTTCGGCCTGCTCGGCCCGGCCCAGCGTCTGCTGCAAAGCGTCCAGCTGCGCCTGCGCGGCGGTGTGGGCGGCGGCAGCAGCGGAGAGTTCCGCTTCCTGCCGGGTAAGGAGCCCGTCCAGAAGGGCGGTGACTTCCTCGGCGGGGCGCTGCGCCGAAAGCTCGCCCAGCGCTTCGGCGTCGGGGTCGGTCTCCGGATAGCGGATGCCGGAGAGCACCGCGTCCAGCTGGACGTTCTGGGCCGTGCGCTGGGCCGTGAGGCGGGCGTTCTCCTCTTGCAGCGCGTCCTGCAATTTCTGGTAGCGCTGGGTGCGGAACAGTTTGCGGAAGATCTTGCTCCGCTCCTCGGTCGTGGCGTTGAGCAGGCGGGTGAACTGCCCCTGCGCGATCATAGCAATCTGGCAGAACTGGTCGTAGTCCAGCCCGATGAGAGCGGTGACGGTGGCGGTGACATCCTTCGAGCGGGTCACGGGCGGGCGTCCGTCCGGGTAGGTGAGGACGGCGTCCGCCTTTTCGGTGGTCGTGCCCTCGCCCCGCGCCTTGGGGCGGAGGTAGTCCGGGTTGCGGCGGACGGTGTACCGCTGGCCGCGCACCTCGAATTCCAGCTCGACAAAGGTGGGGGTGCCGGGGTCGGCGTACTTGCTGCGCAGCATGGCACCGTCCCGCACACCGCCGCTGGAATGGTCGTACAGGGCATAGGTGATGGCATCGAAAAGGGTGGTCTTGCCCGCGCCGGTGTCGCCGGTGACGAGATACAGGCCGCCTTTGCCCAGGCGCTCCAGCTCCAGCGTGACGGCGCTGGCGTATGGCCCGAAGGCCGAGAGGGTCAGCTTCAGGGGTCTCATGCGTCCTCCTCCTTCCAGAGCGTTTCAATGAGCTGCTGGCAGAACGCAGCCTGCTCGGCGCTCAGGGGCTGATTGTTTTGCAGCGCATAAAAGGCCGCGAAGTGTTCCAGCGGTGTTTTCTGCTCGGTCTGGGCCGGGGCGTCGAGGTCGGCCTGGGTGCGGGTGCGGAGGTTGTCGTAGTCCAGCCGCATCAGATTCGGATAGATGACCCGCAGCCGGGCCAGCGCATCGGGCACATCCTGCTCGTCGGTCAGGGTGATGTGCAGATAGTCGTCGGTGGCCGTGCCTGCGTAGCTGCGGCGGTCGGTCAGCTCCATGTAGCTGCCGCGCAGCTCCCGCAGGTCGTGCTTCGGGGTCAGCGGCGCGGTGGAAAGCGTGACCTCTCCCTTCGGCCCCAGCTCCACAAACGTTGCGCTCTTGTGCTGGTGTGCCTCCGAGAAGGAATACTTCAGCGGGGTGCCGCAGTAGCGCAGGGTGTCGCGGCCCACCTTCTGGGGGCTGTGCAGGTGGCCGAGGGCCACATAGTCGAAGCCGTCAAAGAGGGCAGCATCCACACAGTCCAGCCCGCCCACCGATGGCTCCTCGCTCTCGCAGGCGGTGGCACCGGCCACGAACTGGTGGGCCACCAGTACGCTGCGGCGGGCCGGGTCGGGGGCGCAGCGGCGCAGCACACAGCCCAGGGCGTCGCTGTAGCTCTCGATGGGCTCGTCCGGGTAGATGTGGCGCACCGTGGCGGGTTTCAGGAAGGGTAGTAAGTAAATGTCCACCGGGCCATATGCGTCGGTGAGGGGGATGGGGGCCGGGACTCCTTCGAACACCGGGCTGACGTAGACCTGGCTCCCCGCCAGCAGATGGGCACCGAACGCGACCCGCTCGGCGGAGTCGTGGTTTCCGCTGATGGCGAAGACCGGCAGCTTCCGGTCGGCCAGTTCGGTGAGGAACCAGTCCAGCAGACGGACGGCTTCGGCGGGGGGCACGGGTTTGTCGTAGAGGTCGCCCGCCAGCAGAACAGCATCCACGGGGCGGGTGTCGAGGAGCGACAAGATCTCCTCCAGAATATACCGCTGGTCGTCCAGCATGGAGAACTCGCAGACCCGCTTGCCGAGGTGCAGGTCGGAGAGGTGAAGAAAACGCATGGGAGCACCGCCTTTCAGTTGGGGATGCTTTTATTATAAACGGCCTTCCCCTCTCAGTCAAACCCTGCGGGTTTGCCAGTTCTCCCGAAGGGCGAGCCATTGGCATGCCGGGCAGCCCCTGCTGGACGCTGAACGTATTTCATATCGTAAACGGAAGCGCTCCGCTGTCAGGGCCAACAACATCTGTACTGCGCTCTGACAAAGAGCGTTTGGGTAGATGCGGTCGAACGAAACAACGGAACACTCCATTTTAGGGTTTCAAGAAACTTTGCTCATCCAGTACGCCCAAAACCGTCTCGCCAGTGGCTCCCCCTTCGGGGGAGCTGTCTGCGAAGCAGACGGAGAGGGTGGGCCGTCGTCAGAACATCTTCTCCCAGGTGGCTTTGCCGACTGCGCCGTCGGCAGTGAGGCCGTTGCGGCGCTGGTAGCGCTCCACAGCGGCTGCGGTGGAAGCACCGTATTTGCCGTCGGTGGAGAGCTTTTCACCCAGCGCGTTCAGCTTCTGCTGCACCAGCCGGACCGTGCCGCCGGAACTGCCCTGCCGCAGCACGATGCCGGGGTAGGGGACGTGCAGGCCGTGTTTGGCGGTGTACTTGGTGTAGAGCACGTTCCAGGTGTTCGCGCCCACCTTGCCGTCCACATTCATGTCGTTTTTGAGCTGGAACTCCTTCACCGCGTTCACGCTCTTGGTGCCGAACCGCCCGTCTGTGGTCAGTTCGTGATACCAGGTGCAGGTGTCGCGCAGGCCGTTGAGCCAGGTCTGCACCAGTGCTACGTCGGGGCCGGTGGAGCCGCGCTGGATGAGGGAATAATAGGCCGGAATTGCCATGGTCAAACTCACACTCCTTCCACCAGGAGCTTATGCGGCGGAAGGTGGAAGTGTGCGTTGGGACCTTTGTCAGATCCAGCAGGCAATGCCCGACGGCCAGGGCCTCTCCTGCCGGGAGAGGCGGCATCGCGGATGCGGGGACGGAGAGGTCATCCCAGCAGGATGACGTCTTCCCGGCGGGCGGTGTGCTTCTGCCACCACTCCACGCATTTGAACCGCAGGAGATACCGCCCGCAGACGAGGTCGTTCTCGGCGGGGGCGGCATAGCCGCCGCAGGCGGTGCGGCAGAGGCCGGGGTAGAGCACACACCACCAGTTCCGGCCATAGGGGGCTGCGCCGATGTCGATGCGCAGGGCCTGATACCGCCCGGCGGGCAGGGCCGAGGCAGAGTAGCGGGTGGTGCCGAAGTACATTTCCACCAGATAGACCCGCACCGGTGCAAAACTGCCGCGACCGGCCAGCACGGTGCGGGCGACCCGCTGCAGCTCAGACAGATGGGCCGCAGCCCAGCGGAGGGCGGCGGGCTGGTCTGCCGCCGGGCAGGCTGTGTCCAGATACGCGAGCACGGCGTCCCGCACGGCCAGCTTGTCGGTCTGGTCGGCGGTGGTGTCGCTGGCAGCGCGGATGTGGAGCCGCAGAGTGTCGGCGACAAGCGCGGCTCCGGTGTCGAGCTGGGTGCGGCCCCAGCCCAGCAGGCCCTGCAGACCGATGCAGAGCGCGAGCGCACCGCTGAGTGTGATGCACCAGACGGTCATCTGGCGGCGGGATAAAATGCGGCTGTACATAAAAAACAGACCCTTTCTCTGGAAATACTATCCAGAGTCTGGGTCTGCGGGAGGGATTTTATTCTTAGTTTTTCAGCGACTGCATCGGGGCGGGCAGGCGGCCGCCGCGGTTGATGAAGACCGACGGGTCGCGCTGGTTGACCGGCATGATGGGGCCATAGCCCAGCAGACCGCCGAAGTCCAGGATCTCGCCTGCCTTGCGGCCGATGGCCGGGATGACGCGGACGGCGGTGGTCTTGCTGTTGACCATGCCGATGGCGGCTTCGTCGGCGATGAGGGCGCTGATGACGGCAGGGGTGGTGTCGCCGGGGATGATGACCATGTCGATGCCCACCGAGCAGACGGCGGTCATAGCTTCGAGCTTTTCGATGGTCAGGCAGCCGCACTCCGCTGCGTGGATCATGCCGTCGTCCTCGCTGACGGGGATGAAGGCACCGGACAGGCCGCCCACGTGGTTGGAGGCCATGACGCCGCCCTTCTTGACGGCATCGTTCAGCAGGGCCAGGCAGGCTGTGGTGCCGCAGCAGCCGCAGGTCTCAAGGCCCATCTCTTCGAGGATGTTGGCTACGCTGTCGCCCACAGCCGGGGTGGGGGCCAGCGACAGGTCGATGATGCCGGCGGGCACACCCAGCGCCTTGGAGGCGAGGTTTGCCACCAGCTGGCCCACGCGGGTGATCTTGAACGCCGTGCGCTTGACCAGCTCGGCCACCTCGTCGATGGGGGCATCCTTGGGCAGTTTGGCCAGCGCGGCGCGCACTGCACCGGGGCCGGAGACACCGACGTGGATCTCGCAGTCAGGCTCGCCGGGGCCGTGGAACGCACCGGCCATGAAGGGGTTGTCCTCCGGCGCATTGCAGAAGACGACCAGCTTGGCCGCACCGATGCACTGGCGGTCTGCCGTCAGCTCGCTGGCCTTCTTGACGGCTTCGCCCATCAGCTTGATGGCGTCCATGTTCAGGCCCGCCTTGGTGGCGCCGATGTTCACCGAGCTGCACACGATGTCGGTCTCCGCCAGTGCGCGGGGGATGGACTCGATGAGCCGGAGGTCGCCCGCCGAAAAGCCCTTGTGCACAAGGGCCGTGTAGCCGCCCACAAAGTTGACGCCTACCTTCTTGCCGGCGGCGTCCAGTGCTTTGGCAAAGTCCACCGGGTCGGCATCCGGGCAGGCACCCAGCAGCATGGCGATGGGCGTCACGCTGATGCGCTTGTTGATGATGGGGATGCCGTATTCGGCGCTGATGTGCTCCACGGCGGGCACCAGATTGGCCGCCTTGGTCACGATCTTGTTGTAGACCTTCTCACAGGCCTTTTTCGGGTCCGGGTCGATGCAGTCCAGCAGGCTGATGCCCATGGTCACGGTCCGCACGTCCAGATTGTCCTGGGTGAACATCTCGATGGTTTCGAGGATGTCACCGGTATTCATCATGCTCATAATAGATTCCCTTCTCTCTTAGATTCCTCTGTCGCTGACAAAAACGCGAAACCCGGCTGCTTTGGAGCCGCAGGCGGTCAGCACGTTCAAAACCGGCCTGCCAAGGCCTCCCCTCAATAGGGGAGGCGGCATCGCGTCAGCGATGACGGAGAGGTTAGATCGTGTGCATCGCGTCGAACACTTCCTGACGGGTGACGTTGATCTGCATCCCCATCTCCTTGGCCAGGGCGTCTGTGCGGTTGTGCAGTTCCTCGTGGCTGACGCTGCAATGGCTGATGTCCACCAGCATGATCATGGCGAACATGCCCTGCAGGATGCTCTGGGTCACGTCTTCGATGTTGATGTTGAGCTCACTGCACAGGGCAGCAACTTTTGCGACGACGCCGACAGTGTCGTGGCCGATGACCGTGATGAATGCTTTCATATTCCTTACCCCCATTGAGTCAATGTGAAAACCTCTCAGTCGGGCTTGCGCCCGCCAGCTCCCCTGGCAGGGGAGCCTTTGGCATCAAGATGAAGTGAAATCGGCTGCCAAGGACTCCCCTCGTTAGGGGAGGTGGCATTGCGAAGCAATGACGGAGAGGCTGAAGTCCCTTCCAGTATAGCAGATTTACCGGTTTTTGAACACACTTTTTGGAAAAAAGAACGAGAACTGAGCGGAAAAGACGGTCTATCTAAAAAACAAGATGCAAATACGGCGCGCTTGTGCTATACTGAAAGATACAAATCGACGCGGTACGCCGCGGATACAAAGGAGTAACGACGATGGAACAGCTTTTGAAACTTCTGGAAGACAACGCGCGGCTGCCGATCGAGGACATTGCCACGATGCTGAATAAATCCCCCGCTGAGGTGGCGGCGATGATCGACCTGGCCCGTGCGCAGGGCATCATCAAGGGCTACAAGACCCTTGTGGACTGGGAAAAGGCCGGGGTGAACCGGGTGGAGGCCGTCATCGAACTGAACGTCAGCCCCAAGAAGAGCCGCGGCTTTGACGAGATCGCAGCCACCATCGCCGCCTTTGACGAGGTGGAGAGCGTGCTGCTGATGAGCGGCGGCTACGACCTGCAGCTGGTCATCAAGGGGCAGACCTTCCAGGAGATCGCCCTGTTTGTGGCCAAGCGCCTGAGCCCGCTGGATGACGTGCTGTCCACGGCCACCCATTTTGTCCTGCGTACCTATAAGAAAGAGGGCCGCTTCTACCAGGACGACGAAATCGATGAAAGAGAGTGCACCGTGCTGTGATGGATTACGATAAACTGATCGCGCCTGCCGCTGCGGCCATGCGCCCCTCCGGCATCCGCAAATTCTTCGACCTTGCCGCCGATATGCCGGAGTGCATCAGCCTGGGCGTCGGCGAACCGGATTTCAAAACGCCCTGGTCCGTGCGCGAGGCCGGCATCGAGAGCCTGGAACACGGCCGCACCCGCTATACCGCCAATGCGGGCCTGAAGGAGCTGCGCGCAGAGATCTGCCGCTATCTGGAGCGCCGGATGAACCTGCACTACGACCCGCTGAGCCAGGTGCTGGTCACCGTGGGCGGCAGCGAGGCCATTGATATGTGCATCCGCACCGTGGTGCAGCCGGGGGATGAGGTCGTCATCCCGGAGCCGTGCTTTGTCTGCTATGAGCCCATCACCACCCTGTCAGGCGGTGTGCCGGTCCATGTGGCCTGCCGCCAGGAGGATGAGTTCCGCCTCCGCCCGGAGGCCCTGAAGGCGGCCATCACCCCCAGGACCAAGCTGCTCATCATGCCGTTCCCGAACAACCCCACCGGTGCCGTGATGGAGAAGGAAGACCTCGAAGCAATCGCGGACGTTCTGCGGGATACGAACGTTCTGGTGCTGTCGGATGAGATCTACGCCGAGCTGAACTACGGCCTGCGGCCGCACGTCTCCATTGCCACCCTGCCCGGCATGGCCGAGCGGACCATCGTGGTGAACGGCTTCTCCAAGAGCTATGCGATGACCGGCTGGCGTCTGGGCTATGCCTGCGGCCCGGCTCCCATCATCAAGATCATGACCAAGATCCACCAGAGCGCCATCATGAGCGCCCCCACCACCAGCCAGTATGCCGCCATCACGGCCCTGAAGGACTGCGACGGCGAGATCGACCGGATGCGGGATGAGTACAACATGCGCCGCCGTCTGGTGGTGAAGGGCTTCAACGCCATGGGCCTGACCTGTTTTGAGCCGCGGGGCGCGTTCTACGCCTTCCCCTGCATCAAGTCCACCGGGATGACCAGCCAGGAGTTCTGCACCCGGCTGCTGGAGCAGAAGCACGTGGCACTGGTGCCCGGCGATGCTTTTGGCGCTTCCGGCGAGGGGTACTGCCGCGTGTCGTATGCGTACTCGGTGGAGCATCTGACCGAAGCCATGAAGCGCATCCGCGCCTTTTTGGAGGAAAACGGCATCGCAATGCCGCAGTGAGGAGAGTTGAAAATGGCAAAACTGAACCGCGTGACCGTTCTGGCCCCTGCCAAGCTGAATCTGGCGCTGGACGTGGTGGGTACTCTGCCCAACGGATACCACGACCTTGACATGACCATGCAGGCCATCACCCTGTATGAAAAGGTGGTGCTGGCCCGCAGCAGCAGCCTGAACCTCTCTCTGCCCGGAAGCCCGGTCGCCGCCAACGACAGCAACACCGCCATCAAGGCGGCCATCGCGTTCTTCCGCTACACCGGCCTGCTGGCGGGCGTGGACATCACCATCTATAAGAACGTGCCCGTGCGGGCCGGTATGGCGGGCGGCAGTGCGGATGCCGCCGCCGTCCTCGTGGGCTTGAATGCTCTGTATGGGGCACATCTGTCCATGAGCGAGCTCTGCGCGCTGGGTGCCAAAATCGGTGCCGATGTACCGTTTGCCCTCATGGGCGGCACCTGCCGGGTGCAGGGCGTGGGCGATGTGATGAAAGCTCTGCCGCCCTGCCCGGACTGCTGGTTCACGGTGGTCATGCCGGACTACGGTGTCTCGACCCCGGAGGCCTTTGCGGCCTATGACCGGGTGGGCAGCAGCCGCCACCCCGACTGCGAGGCGCAGGAAGCCGCGATCCGCGCCGAAGATCTGGCCGCCGTCTGCGCCGCCGCAGGCAACGCGCTGGAAGAGTGCAGCGGTGCCAAGGACAATGAGGCCATCAAGGCTGCGCTCTGCGAACACGGTGCGCTCACGGCCCTGATGACCGGCAGCGGCGCAGCGGTGTTCGGCATCTTTGCCGATGAAGCCGAAGCCCGCTCGGCGGCTGCGGCCCTGAAGACCCGCTGGCCGCAGGTCTATGTGGCTCAGCCCGACAAGGGCGGTGCACGGGTCACCGCCCCGAAGTGGATGCTGTAACACAAAACGGAATAAGACCCTCTTTCCTGGGAAATGCTATTCCCAAAGGAAAGGGGGTCTTTTTGTGCAGACCTTTTATAAAGTGTGCCTGATCTTGATGATCATCGGCGGCATCAACTGGGGCCTGGTCGGGCTGTTCCAGTTCGATTTTGTGGGGTGGCTGCTGGGTGGCAGCAGCTCCATCTGGTCCCGCATCGTCTTCACCGTGGTCGGCATCGCCGCAGTCTGCGGCATTCCGGGCTTGTTCACGGACGACGACATCGAGTGAGACGAACAAAAAAGGGCCACGGCCGCAGCCGTGGCTCTTTTGCTGGGTCAGGTCCCGTCATCCCAGCCCATCAGGTCGGGCAGGGTAAGGGTCTCGTCGGAGCAGTGGGGGTTCGCGTCGGTGCGGACCTGAACGGTAGCTGCCTCCACGGCCCGGACGACCTCGTGGATAGCGGCGCAGTCTTCGGGCAGGTCGGTCTGGCTGCGGCCGGAATGGGTGAACAGGATTCTGCCCATGGGGCCCACCACCAGCGTCAGCGGCAGGATCTGCGGGGCAGACTTGTCGTAGTGATAACCGGCATCTTTGGCGGCCTTGTAGATCTTCTGGGCCGCGAAGCTCCAGCTCAGCAGGCCGCGGGTCTGCTCCACGCCCAGATAGCCGTACAGCACACCCGGCCCGTCGCAGATGACCGGGAAGGGAAACTCCGACCCACGGGTGGCCGTGGCCACCGCCTTGGCGCTGGACCGCACCACGCAGGCCAGCCGTGCGCCCTTGAGGGCGGGCAGGGTCTTGAGGTAGCGGGTGATGTACTCACGGCTGACGGGATGGTCGAACCCCGGCAGGAAGATCATGCACAGGGGCCGGCTGCCCTCGCACAGGGCATAAAAATCGTTTTCCGGTACCGTGGGGGTGTCGTAGGTGAATCGGGGGATGTTCGTCCCCACCAGATGCTCAGACTTCATGCCGCAATTGCACATCCTTTCAAACACGCTGACAAATCCGCGAAGCCCTGCTGCAAAAGAGCCCGCAGGGCGAAAACCAATAGCCAAAACCGGCTTGCCAAGGGCTCTCCCTTTCGAAAGACTCCCCCGGCCGGGGGAGGTGGCACATTTGCGCCAGAAGGGGATAAGCTGGCGAGCGCAGCGAGACTGAGAGGGTATAAAAAAATCCACACACTGTTCCTCCTGGCAGAGGACAGCGGTGGATGAAGTCCCTATAAAAAGATCCCGCCCGGTCGTCTGCGGCAATCAAACCTACCCTTGCGGACAGGTGGGTGCCCTGTCTCCGGATTCACGCTTCCTCATCGAACCTCTGGGGTCGAGCCCACAGCGGGGAGGTCTGCAATCCACCGGCGAACGCCGGGCTCCCGTTGAATGATTAGTAGGATCATATAAACCGCAACAAATCGAGCCGGGCAGGAAGTCTTGCACGGGTCAATCGTCTGAAAAACTTACTCGATCTCGAACTGGTCGCTCAGCCGCTTCTCAAACAGCTTGCTGACTTCCAGCAGGGTCTCGTCGTCTTCCACGACATCCAGATATTCGCCCTCGCTGTCCTCGCCGACGCTCAGGATGACGAGCTGAGCATCCTCGTTCACGTCTTCCTCGTCCTCGGCGTATTCCACGACGGCCATATAGTGCACGCCCTTATGGTCCAGCGCGTCGATCACCTCAAAGGTGACTTCGTTGCCGTCCTCGTCCTCAAGGGTCATCAGATCGGGCTGATATTCCTCTTCGGCGTTCAGGTTCTTGATCTCTTCTGCCATAAGATACGTTCTCCTGTTACAAACGAAAAATAAAGTTGGGGCAGCCGGGGCTTTCTGTGCTCCCACAGGCCCTTGCTGTGCTTATAGTGTAGCGTTTTTTTGCCCGCTCGTCAAGATGTTTTTCGCACAGAAATCTGCGGACAAATTTTCACGCATTTCCCTCTCGCATCCGGCGCAGAAATATGCTATACTGAACTCTGTGTACCGCCTGCTCGGTTCCGGGCGAGCGGGAAGCTGTTACTATGCTATTCACCGAGAGGTCAGAGTTATGAATCGTTTTTATAAAAAAGCGCTGGCGGTGCTGGCGCTCCTGGGCTGTGTGGCGCTGACGGGTTGTTCGCTCAAGGACAAGCTCAGCGGCACTTCGGGGCCGAAATCCATCTCCCGCCCGGCGGTGGAGTCCGCCGAGGTGCAGTTCACCCACCCGGCGGCGGGCGACACCATCGCGGTGTTCGATACCTCGGCGGGTGTGTTCAAGGCCGTGCTTTTCCCCACGCTGGCCCCGCAGGCTTGCGACAACTTCATCGGCCTTGCGCAGGCGGGGTACTACAACGGCCTGACCGTTTCCCGCGTCGAGAACGAATTTCTCGTCGAGGCCGGGCAGGGGGCTGATGGAAAAGGCGCTACCATCTGGAACGGCAGCCGCTACCCCATTGAGGCCACCGACCGGCTCCATCACTACGCCGGGGCGCTGTGTGCGGCCACGGATGCCTCCGGCCAGTGCGCCAGCGTCTTCTATGTGATGGAATCGCTGCCCGGCGGCGATTCCGTGACGCAGGAGCTTGTGGACCAGATGAACGCGGCCTCCTATCGCGCAGAGGTCGTGGCCGCCTACCAGACGGCGGGCGGCGCACCCTACCTCGACTACACCGACACCGTCTTCGGCCAGGTGTACGAGGGGATGGACATCGTGGACAACATCGCCCAGACGGCGGTGGATGAGAACCAGAAGCCCACCGAGGCCATCACCATCCACAGCGTCAGCATCGAGACGTATCAATAACAACTGCGCAATGCAAAAAGGCTCCCGTAGCAGTGGGAGCCTTTTTTGCTGCTCAGATTTCGCCGGGGTGTTCTTTGCGCCAGGCAAGGTAATCTTCGAGGATGACGGTGGCGCTGACGGAGTCGAGGATCTCTTTCCGCCGGGCGCCGAAGGTGCCGGTCTCGGAGAGGATATCGGCGGCTTCGCAGGTGGACTGTCGCTCGTCCCACATCCGGACGGGCAGGCCGCTCCAGATCTGCAGCGTCTTGGCCAGTTTGCGGCTCTTTTCGGCGCGCTCGCCCTCGGTGCCGTCCATGTTCAGCGGCAGGCCCACCACGATGAGCTCGGCATGGATCTCGGCGGCGATCTCGCACACCCGCGCCGCCACCTTCGGGCGGGCTTTCAGGGTGATCTGCGGCGTGATGGCGGTGGTGAGAAATTCGGAGGCGTCGCAGGTGGCAAGGCCGGTGCGGCTGGCTCCGTAGTCAACGGCTAATATCTTCATAATGGCATCCTTTCCCATTCGGTTTTCCCCAGTGTATCACAGAATAGATGTTCTTGCAATTTTGTGTTACAATAAGAATAGGTCACGCCCTCTCAGGCGCTTCGCGATGACGGAGAGGGCAGGCAAGCAAAGAGAGGTTTTTATGTTACAACTGGTCTTAGGCGGGTCGGGCAGCGGCAAGACGACGCTGCTGTATCACCGCATCCGTGCCCGCGCCGAGGCGGGGCAGAAGAGCATCCTGCTGGTGCCGGAACAGTTCACCTCCTCCACCGAGGGGCGCATCTACCGCGAACTGGGCGATGCGCTTTCCGGCATGGTGGAGAGTTTTTCATTCACGAGCCTGGCCGAGAAGATCTTGTCCGTGGAGGGCGGCGCAGCCGTGCAGACCCTTTCGGACGCAGGCCGCACTGTGCTGGTGCGCCGCGCACTGGAGGAATTGCAGGAAAACGTCCATTACTACTACCGCAACCGGCGGAGCGCGGCGTTCTGCCAGATGGCCGCCGAGACCATTGACGAGCTCAAGAGCGCGGGCCTGTCCGGCCAGCAGCTGGCTGACCTTGCCAAAGGCTGCGGGGCCGAGAGCGGCAAGCTGGGGGAGCTGGCCCTGATCTTTCAGGGCTACGAGACCCTGCTCGCCCGCAGCGGCATGGACCCCGCCGACCGGCTGGAGCTGGCCGGAGCGCGGCTCGAAGAGGCGCTGGCCTGCGGCGCAGTGCCGGGATTTTTGCAGGAGCGGGAGGTCTTCATCGACGAGTTCGATACCTTCAACGCGCCCAAAAAGCGGTTGCTAGGGGTGCTGCTGGCCGCTCTGCCCAGGGTGACGGTGGCCCTGTGCGACGATGGGGCGCCGCTCGTGCCCGGCGATGTGAGCCTGTTTTCTGGGGCCAAGCAGGTGGCCGTGCAGCTGCGCCAGCTGGCCCGCAAAAATGGGGCCGAGGTGGCTGCGCCCCAGCTGCTCCGGCGGGACCTGCGGCACACCGAGGCCCCCGGCCTTGCGGCAGTGACCGCGCTGCTGGAGACCGGCACCTGTGCACCGCTGGAAGCGCCGGCGGACGAGGTGCGGCTGTTTGCTGCGCCCAGCCGGGAAGAGGAGGCCCGCGCCGCCGCTGGTGCCATCCGCCGCCTGATGCGGCAGGGGGTGCGGTGCGGCAGGATCGCGGTGGTCTGCCGCGACATCGGCAAGTACCGCGCCGCCGTGCGGTATGAGTTCCGGATGGCGGGCATCCCGCTCTACTGCGATGAGCCGACCACCCCGGAGTTCAGCGCCCCGGCCACGGCGGTCCGGGCGCTGCTGGCGCTGGCCCGTGGGGCCGATCTGACCGAGAATCTGACCACGCTGGCCAAAACGGGCCTGTGCGCCCTGACCGAAGAAGAGGTCTGCGCCCTCGAAAACTACGCCTATACCTGGTCGCCCAATGCGGCGGCATGGCGGGCAGCGTTCCGGAACGACCCCAAAGGCTTCGGTGATCGGGAGCTGACCGAAGAGGACGCCCGGAACCTGTCCGATGCCGAAAAGGCCCGCGCCCTGCTGGTGAACGCCGCCGATGCCCTGCGCGGCAAGGTGCGGAACGCCAACGCCGAGGCCATCAGCCGCGCGCTCTACTTCTGCCTCAGAGAGCTGGGCGCAGAGGAACAGCAGGCGGCGCAGGTGGAAGCCATCCGCGCGGCACGGGGCATCCCGGCGGCGGAAGAGGCCGCCCGCGAGTGGAACGTGGTCATGGAGCTGCTGGACGAGATGGCCCGCCTGCTGGGCGAGCAGACCGTGACGGTGGCCGAATACGAAGACCTGTTCGGGCTGCTGCTGCGCTCGTCCGACCTGGGGCATATCCCGCAGACGCTGGACGCCGTGGTGCTGGCCAGCGCGGGCAAGATGCGGCTGGACGAGCCGGACTATGTCTTTGTGCTGGGCCTTGCCGAGGGCGAGTTCCCCACAGCCCCCGGCGAGACGGGCCTGCTGACCCACGCCGACCGCGACGCCCTGATGGCGCAGAAGATCGACCTGCCCGACTGCTTTGAGAACCGGGTGGTCCGCGAGCAGGTCTGCTTCTATAAGGCGCTCACCGCCCCGGCCAGAGGGCTGTGGCTGAGCTGGCCCAAGGGGCAGGGGCAGACCCTCTGCGCGGCATTGGAGCCGATCGTGGAGGCGCTGGAACCGGCTCCGCCGGAGCTGGCTCTGCCCGACCTGGCCGCGACCCCTGCCGACGGCCTCGACTGCCTGGGCGGCGGATGGCCCCTGACCGGAACGGAACGCGCCAGCCTGACCGAGGCTCTGTGCACCCCCGGCGGCGAGGAGCCGGAGGGCCTGAAGCTGCTGCGCCGGATGGCGGACGCTTCGCCCCGGCAGGTCAGCGACCTGGATGCACTGGAAGAACTGCTGGGCCGGCGGCTGCGCATCTCGCCGAGCCAGCTGGAAAAATATTATACCTGCCGGTACGGCTACTTTTTGCAGTACGTGCTGGGCCTGCGCCCCCGCCGCCGGGCCGAGCTTTCGGCTGACCAGAGCGGCAGCCTGATGCACTGGGTGCTGCAGATGGCACTGGACCCGGACCCTGCGCCGGACAACCCCTGCGCCGCCATGCTGGCTCCCTTCATCGAGCTGGACGACGACGCCATGGCGGAGCTGGCGGGGCTTCTGGTGGACGAATACGCCCGCCGCTATCTGCCCGAAGACACAGCCCGTTTTGCCTACCTGCTCTCCCGCCTGAAAAAGAGCATGGCGAGCCTGCTGTGTTACCTGCGGGATGAACAGCGCCAGTCCAGCTTCCGGCCTGTGGCCTGCGAGCTGAAGATCGGCAGCGGCGGGGACGGCGTCCGCGCCCAGACCTATCACCTCTCGGATGGACGGACCGTCCAGCTGGTGGGCACCGTGGACCGCGCCGACGAGTGGGTCGAGGAGGACGGCACCCGCTGGGTGCGGGTCGTGGACTACAAGACCGGCAGCAAAAAACTGGACCTGAAGGAGGTCTACTGCGGCCTCGACTGCCAGATGTTGCTCTATCTGTTCAGCCTGACGCGGGACGGCAGCGGCCGCTTTACCGGGGCGGAACCGGCGGGCGTTCTGTATCTGCTGGCCGACCCGGCCCCGGAGAACACCACCCGCGCCAACGCAGCCCGCAGCGTGGAATACAAGCTGGACGGCCTGGTGCGGGACGAGCAGAAGCTGTTCCGCGCCATGGACGCCGACGAGACGGGGCGGTATCTGCCCTTCTCGTATCTGCGCGGTGTGCCCAGCCCCTACCAGAAGGACAAACGCGCCGACAGCGCCAAGCTTGACCGCATCCGGCTGCATCTGGACGACCTCGTGACCCGGATGGGGGAGCAGCTCTACGGCGGGCAGATCGCCGCCGAACCGCTGGTCACGGGCCGAAGCCCCTGCCTGTGGTGCGATTACAGCTTCATCTGCTGCCACGAGAACGGCATCGGCGAGCGGGCACTGGATGCTCCGGCCAAGCCCTTTGAAGTCCCTGAGACCCCGCCGGAAGAAGGAAAGGAGGAACAGCCGTGAGTGAAACCAAATGGACAGCCGCCCAGCAGGCCGCCATCGACGACCGGGGCGGTGCGCTGCTGGTCAGTGCGGCTGCGGGCAGCGGTAAGACGGCGGTGCTGACCGAACGCGCCGTCCGGCTCATCACCGACCCGGAATGCCCCATCGACGCCGACAAACTGCTCATCGTCACCTTTACGAACGCGGCCGCAGCCGAGCTGCGGGCCCGCATCGGGCAGGCACTGCTCCGCCGCAGCCAGGCCGAACCCGGCAACACGGCTCTGCGCCGCCAGCGGATGCTGCTGCAGCGCGCCCCCATCTGCACCATTGATGCGTTCTGCCTGGACCTTCTGCGCAAGCACTTCCAGGCGCTCGATATCCCGCCGGACTTTTCCCCCGCCGACCCCGGCAGTGTGGCGGCCCTGCGCGCGGCGGCACTGGCCGAAACGCTGGAACAGGCCTATGCCGACCCGGATTTCTGCGCCTTTGCAGACCTCTACGGCAAGGGCCGCAGCGACAAAGCCGCCGGGGATACCATCCTGCACGTCTACGATTTTCTCCGCGCCCTGCCCGACTACGACCGCAAGCTGGATGAATTTCTGGAACCGTGGCAGGCCGGGCATGGATTCGATGCGACCTGCTGGCACGACCTGCTGCTGGCCGAGGCGGTCCGCGCTGCCAGAGCCGGGCGGGAGCTGTTCTGCGCCGCCTGGAACGACTGCAAAGAAGACCTCGTCCTGGCCCGCATCGAGGCCGAGAATAAAGGAAAGACCGATGCCGCCCGCGCCAAGGCCGTGGCAGGCGTCAACGATAAATTCGCCGAACCGCTGGAACGGCTCGAAGCGGCCGCTGCCCTGCTGGGCGAGGTGGAACGGCTGGCCGAAGCAGGGGAGTGGACCCCGCTCTACGACCGGCTCACCCCCTATGTGCTCGGCATGGAGCCGATGCCCGGCCTGAAGGGAATGAAGAAGCGGCTGACCGGAGAGCACAAAGCCGCCGTCAAGACCCGCGCCGACGAAGCGGCTGCGCTGTTCGGGCAGATCCTGGAACTGATCTCTTGCAGTGAAGACGAGGCCGAAGCCGACCGCGCCGCCGCCCTGCCCCGCCTGCGGGCCCTGTTTGCCGCCGTGCGGGCGTTCGATGCCCGCTTTGCGGCCAAAAAGCAGGAGCGGAAGCTGCTGGAGTTCAGTGACTTCGAGCATCAGGCGCTCCGGCTCCTCCGCAGCCCGGACGGCACCCCCACCCCGCTCTGCGAGACCATCCGGCAGAACTACGCGGCCGTCATGGTGGACGAGTATCAGGACACCAACGCCTTACAGGACGCACTCTACCGCTGTCTGGCTTCGCCCGCCGGGGACGACCTCTTCCTTGTGGGCGATCTAAAACAGAGCATCTACCGCTTCCGGCAGGCAGACCCCAGTATCTTCCGGGAAAAGCTGGATGCCTGGCCGCTCCTGCCCGGCGGCGCGGCCCGCCCCCGCCCGGCGGAAGGGACGCCCGGCCAGAACGCGCTGCTGGCGCTGGATGCGAACTTCCGCAGTGCGCCGGAAGTGGTGCGGGGTATCAACTTCCTGTTTGAGCAGCTCATGACCCCCGCCCTGGGCGATACGGCCTACGGCGACGGCCAGCGGCTGGTCTGCGGCGCACCGGGCGAATATGCAGGCAGCGTGGAGGCCTGCTTCCTGCCCGACGACACCGCCGAGACGGACGCAGAGTGCATCGCCCGGAAGATCGAAGCCCTGATGGCCTCCGGGGAGCAGGTGCGGGACGGCGGCTCCACCCGCCCGGTGCAGTACGAGGATTGCTGCATCCTGCTGGCGGCGCGCGGCGACTTCCCGGCCTATGTGGAAGCCCTGACCGCCCACGGCATCCCGGTTTATGCGGACGCTCGCGAAAATCTGCTGGATGCGCCCCACATCCGGCCCCTGATCGCACTGCTGAAGGTCATCGACAACCCGGCGCAGGATATCTATCTTGCCGCCGCCATGCTGGGCCCGCTGTTCGGCTTTACGGACGACGACCTGGTCCGCCTCCGTGCCCGCGCGGAGGAATTGCAGAAACAGCAGGACGAGGCCCGCCGTGCCGCACAGGAGGCGGCAGGGGAGACGCCTGCACCGCAGCACCGCCAGCGGATGAGCCTGTACGGGGCACTGCTGTTGACCGTGAACAGCGCCGAGGAAAGCCCCTTTGAACAGAAAGTCCGGGCGTTCTATGCCCGGCTGACCGAGCTGCGCCGGATGGCCCGGAGCGTACCGGTGGAACAGCTGCTCGAAGAGATCTTTGCGTCCACGGGCTATCTGGCCGCGCTGGGCGTGATGGAGAATGGCACCAAGCGCCGGGAAGATGCCCGGCGGTTCGCGTCCTTCTGCGCCGGGGCCGGGGCAAACGGCATCTCCGGCCTCATCCGCGCCATTGACGCCGCCGCGCAGGCAGGCTCCACCGGGCAGGAGACCGTGCCCGGCGGCTCCCGCCCCGGCTGTGTGACCATCATGACCATCCACCGTTCCAAGGGCCTGCAGTTCCCGGTGGTCTTTGTGGCCGATACGGCCCGGCGGTTCAATGCCGCCGATACCCGCCAGCCGGTGCTGCTCCATCGAGTGTACGGGGCCGGGCTGCGTCTGCGCCCCGAAGACGGCGAAGGTTCCTATAAAACGGCGGCCTACGCGGCGCTGGCCAATGTCCACGCCGCCGAACTGCGCAGCGAGCAGATGCGCCTGCTGTATGTGGCGCTCACCCGCGCACAGGACAAATTGATCCTGACCATCCCGCTGGGCATGACCAAAACGACCAACCCGCTGGCGAAAGCAGCGGCCTTCCTCGCGGCGGGCGCAGGGGAGACGCTGAACCGGCAGGCCAACAGCTTCGCCGACTGGCTGCGCATGGCCCTGCTCGTCCACCCCAACGGCGGGCCGCTGCGCCGCCTGGCCGAGAACCTCGAACTGCCGTTTGCGGACACCCGCAGCACCATCGACTTTTCCTTTGAAGAGGCTCCGGAAGAGCTCCGGCCCGCAGCGGAAGAAGCCCCGGCCCCGGAAGCCCCCGCCGCCGACCCGGTCTTGACGGAACAGCTGCGGCAGGGCTTTGCCTGGCAGTACCCGGCGGCTTCGCTGGCGGCAGTGCCCGCCAAGGTCAGCGTCACGAGCATCGTGCATAAGCGGGAGCAGACGACACTGGAGCGCCCCGGCTTCCTCTCCAAAGATGGCCTGACGGCCGCAGAGATGGGCACGGCGCTGCATGCCTTCCTCGAACACGCCGACTTTGCCGCCCTTGCCGCTGCAAAGGCATCCGGCACCCTCGATGAGGCTATCTGCGCCGAACGGGACCGTCAGGTGGCCGTGCAGCTGACCCCGCCGGAGATCGCGGAAAAGCTGGACGTCCGCCGCATCCGCCGCTTTGCCGAGAGCGATGCCTTTGCCCGCATCTGTGCGGCGGATGCCGTGCTGCGGGAGCTGGCCTTCATCACGGCCCTGCCCGCCTCGGCGGTGCTGGCTGCACAGGGCAGCGCGGCCCCGGAGGGCGAAGCGGCGAAAGCCAGCGTCCTCGTGCAGGGCATTGCGGACATCGTGCTTGTCTTCCCGGACCATCTCGAACTGCTGGATTATAAGACCGACCGCCGCAAGACCGAGGCTGACTTCCTCGCCGCCTACCGCGCCCAGCTCAACCTGTATGCCCTCGCCATCGACAAGCGCTTTGCGCCGAAGAAGGTGACCTATAAGGGCATCTATTCGCTGGAACTGGGAAAGCTGATCGAGGTATAAACCTCTCAGTCTCGCCTACGGCTCGCCAGCTCCCCTGGTAGGAAAGACTCCCTCCGGCCGGAGGGAGATGTCGCGAATAGCGACAGAGGGAGGACGACCACTGGCGAGTCGGTGATGGTCGTACTGGACGAGCAAAGTTTTTCGTATTCGTAAACGGCCGGGCTCCGCTGCCGAGATTCACGGTTGCTGGCTCAGCATCCCTGTTAGAGCGCAGTCCCGCAACTGCTGCCAAGGAGAACAGGGCCCGGCGCCTTGCGCCCGATTTGGCCTATGCGGATAGCAGGGCTTGCCCGGCCTGCCAAGGGCTCCCCTATCAGGGGAGCTGTCTGCGAAGCAGACTGAGAGGTTGGGATAATTTTCTGCAAAATCACATAAAAATGCTTGACAGGCTTTGCTGGGTGTGGTAAACTGTTCCGGTAAAGAAAGCAGCTACGGCCTGGCCGCGCTCGCCTTGTGAGGGACAACATCCTCCGGGCTATACGAAAAACCGGTTCGTTTTGTGCGAACTGCGCTTTTGAGTGAATTTTGCGCGGCTGTCCTGAAACATGGGCGGCCGCGTTTTCTATGCCAAATATTGCAACACTATGGATTATTGTTTGGAGGTGCATTCATTATCGCTACCGCTGGAAAGTCGAAGGAACTGGAGATCAACGGCCAGATCCGTGATCGTGAAGTTCGCCTGATCGGAGCAGACGGCGAGCAGAAGGGCGTTGTCACCATTCAGGTGGCCATGCGCGCTGCTGAGGAGGCCGGCCTCGATCTGGTCAAGATCGCACCGCAGGCTGTACCGCCTGTGTGCAAGGTGCTGGACTACGGCAAATACCGTTTTGAACAGCAGAAGAAGGAGAAGGAAGCCAAGAAGAACCAGAAGGTGGTCGAAGTCAAGGAGACCCGCCTCTCGCTCAACATTGACACCAACGACTTCAACACCAAAGTGAACCAGACCGCCAAGTTCCTGGCAGCCGGCCACAAGGTGAAGGCTTCGATCCGCTTCCGCGGCCGTGAGATGGCGCACAGCGCTCTGGGTGCTGACGTGCTGAAACGCTTTGCCGAGACTCTGCCCCAGGCAAGCATGGATAAGCCGCCGGTGCTTGAGGGCCGCACGATGTCCATTCTGCTGATCCCGAAACCCAATAAGGACTAATTTT
>ERZ1673699.214-NODE-214-length-76488-cov-53.620714_pt1 | contig 76488 bp, 74 predicted proteins | sample MGYA00580229_ERZ1673699 | MGnify/ENA primary metagenome ERZ1673699 (study PRJEB41218, sample SAMN15661785) | gut metagenome | host: Homo sapiens | place: Canada: London | collected 2015-08-20/2019-03-30 | study: EMG produced TPA metagenomics assembly of... | reverse complement strand
TGCCCACGCCGGAGAAATCGGTCTTGAACACCTGACCAAAGGTCTTGCCCAGAGCAGAGAAATCGAAGCTGATGAAGCTGGTGGGGATGACACTGTACATGCCGGCATCGGGGTTGGGGATGTAGATACCGGTCAGCTCGCAGAGGATGCCCAGCACCCAGGTGATGAGGATGCCGTACAGGATGCCGCCCTTGACTTTTTTGACTAGCAGGACGGCGGTGATAAGCACGCCCACCAGAGTGAGGATCGCACCCACGCCGATGCTGTGGAAGGTCTCACCCTTAAAGTGCTGATAGGTGACAAGGGTGGAATCGCTGTTCACGATCAGCTTTGCGTTCTGAAGGCCGACGAAAGCAACGAACAGGCCGATGCCCACGCTGACAGCGCTCTTCAGGGTCATGGGGATGGCATTGAAGATGGCCTCACGCACATTGGTCAGGCTCAGCACGATGAAGATGATGCCCTCCACAAAAACGGCCATCAGGGCCAGCTGCCAGCTGTAACCCATGGTCAGGACGACCGTGTAGGAGAAGTAGGCGTTCAGGCCCATGCCGGGAGCCAGAGCGAACGGATAGTTGGCCAGCAGAGCCATCAGGGCAGTGCCGATGAAAGATGCCAGCGAAGTTGCGATCAGGACCGCATTGGCATCCATGCCCGAAGCGGACAGGATGCTGGGATTGACCGCAAGGATGTAGGCCATCGTCATAAAGGTGGTGACACCCGCCATGAGTTCGGTCTTGACATCGGTGTGGTTTTCTTTCAGGCGAAAGATCTTTTCTAACATGAAAGTTCCTCCTGTGTTATAGCAAAAATAAAAACAGCCGCGTGGGAACCGGCGGAACGAACAGCACCCATTGTAGCAGAACCGTTCCCACCTGTCCATGGACGAAACACAGAAAATTCACGAAAAGTTCAAACTTTCTTGTATGGGTATGACTTATCCGAAGGCTTTTTGGCGTTTTATGGAAATTTTTACAGAGTGGACATCGAAGATTTCATCAACCTCCGAGATCTTAAAATTTTCCGTCATAATAAAAGCTGCTCACAGGCATATTGCGCGCTTCATGCTGTTCCCGCGTGCTGACCCTTATATACCCATAGTCTGTATTTGATTTGCGATAAAATCGACCTCCTATTCACAAAAAAGCGCCCCCGCTCACTGCGATCTTACTGATATGTACCCCTAATACTGTGTGTCCAGTATTAGGGGTACATATCATCCCACCGGTGTGCAAAAAGTGTGCAAAGGTGTGCAAGCATCCAGAAAAAGGAAAATCCCACGAGGAATCTTGCGATTCTTCGTGGGATTTTGGTGCGCTCGAGGGAACTCGAATCCCTGGCCCTCTGATTAAAAGTCAGATGCTCTACCGGCTGAGCTACGAGCGCATACTGTATTTGTACAATATCAGAAATATTGCCGTATAATATTACCACAACTGCGGCCAAAAAGCAAGGCTTCGCGGCAAAAAACTTTCTTTCACAAAAATGGGCCGTGCCGGACGCAAACTTTCCCTTTACAAATCCGGTAAGAATCAGTACAATCAAATCAAGTATCGTTCACGATGGTCCCGGCCGTACCGTGCGCCCACAGGCCGCACACAGGCCGCTGCGATAGGAGGTCTTTTTCTGATGAAAATTTCTCGACGGTCCGTACTTCGTTACACAGGTCTGACTGCGGCCTGGCTGACCCTGACCGGCTGCGCCCCCACCGGGAATGCAAGTCTTGGCGGCTGCCTGCCCGGCTGGCTGAAAAAGGTGCTGCGCGTGCCTTCGTCTGACGCCTCTTCGGCCAGCTCCTCGGCTGCGTCTTCGGCAGCCTCTTCGGCGGCGTCCAGCGAGGCCGCTGCATCGTCTGAGCTGGCGGCGTCCTCGCTGCCGGGCGTCGAACAGCCGGAGGCCGCGGGCAGCACGCTGCCCGCCTACGATGCCGACCCGCTGACCGGCGAGGCCCGCAGCACCGACGGCCGCATCGTGGGCGTCATGGTCAACAACATCTGCAATTCCGAGCGGCAGAACGCCCGCCCGCAGCGCGGCATCGGTTCTGCCGACCTGCTCATTGAAAGCAAGGTCGAGGGCGGCATCACCCGCTTCTGCGTGCTCTATTCCAATGTGAACAGCATCCCGGAGATCGGCCCCATCCGCTCCGGCCGCGACCAGTTCCTGCAGCTGCTCATGCCCTGGAATGCACTGTACTACCACGACGGCGAGAGCATCTTCTGCACCCAGTTCATCCACGTGTACAACTACTCCGGCCTGAACATCGGCGGCAAAAATTACTTCAACACGCCGGTCCATCCGCATGTGGCCCACCGCATCAAGCGGAATGAGAACGTCGCCTACGAGCACACGGAGTTCACCTCGGCCAAGGAGATCAGGCAGGCGGCTGCTGACGCCGGCATCGGCCTGACCTATCCGTACGAGGGCACCTTCTTCCGCTTTGCCGACTACCGCACCGATGCCGTGAACGACCTGGCCGACGCGCCCTCGGCCCGGAGCATCCTCATCACCCATTCGGCCAGCTATAAGACGAGCTTTGCCTACAACAGCTGGAACCGGAACTATAAGATGTCCATGTACAGCAACCGCACCAAAAAATTCGAGGCTGCGGTGGACGAGCTGACCGGCAAACAGCTGACCTTTGCGAACGTCGTGGTCTGCTTTGCCAACATCGCTGCCTACGCAGGCGACTCCCACGATGTGCAGGAAGTCCAGTACGTCGAGGGTGGACAGGCCTATCTCTTCACCAGCGGCGGCGTCCAGACGGGCCGCTGGGAGAAGGGTCATCCCACCCATCCCATCCGGCTCTACACCGACGCGGGCGAAGAGATGACCCTGAACCGGGGCAAGACCTACTTCGCCCTTGTGGACAACGATGAGTGGAGCAACTTCAGCTATCAGTAAGACCAGCCCCGCGCTGCGGGACAGAAGAGGAACAAGATGAAATTTTGGAAGCGGACTGCTTTGTGCCTTGCGCTCTGCGCCGCGCTGCTGACCGGCTGCGTTCCCGCTGCGGACACCGCCTCTTCGGCGGCTCCCACCGACCCGCTCACCGGGCAGGAAGCGCTCTGGCCGGGGCAGCGCCCGGTGGCCGTCACGATCGAGAACGAGACGTCCAGCACCACCCAGTGGGGGCTTTCCTCGGCATCTCTGGTGCTGGAAGCTCTGACCGAGCCCCAGAGCGCCACCAGCCTGTGCCTGGTCTACCCGGCCGTGGATGCCGTGCCGCAGGTCGGCCCGGTGGCCGCCGGGCAGGACCTTTACTGGCGGCTGCTCGTGGGGCAGCAGGTGCTGCCCGTCCAGCGCGGCGGCGGCGCCTTTGACCAGAACTATCTGGACTACTACTCCCTGCGCGCGGTCGATGCGCTGGAAGTGGGCACCAACGCCTTCACCTGCGACACCACCTGGACCAGCCGCCCGCTGTGGCGCACCAGCGGCCATGCGCTGGCCGGGGTGCTGCGCAGCCTGAACATCTCCTCCGCCCTGTCGGAGTCCCGCCTGACCGACGCCGCTTCCAGCGCCGCAGGGGAGAGCGAGAGCGAAGCATCCCCCACCCTGTCCGTCCCGCCGCTGCTGCCCCAGCAGACGGAAGGCAAGCTGCCCGACGCCTCCGCTGCCGATGCCGTCCGCGTTCAGGTCCAGTTCGGTGCAGACAACGCCACCGGCTTTGTTTACGACGCTGACAGCGGCACCTACAAAATGCTCCATGCCGACGGCACCCCCCAGCTGGATGCCAACAACAGCCAGCAGGCCGGTTTTGACAACCTGCTCATCCTGTTCAGCGCCTCTTCCCTGCGGGACGACGGCCTCACGCTGGACTACGACCTGAGCATGGGCGGCGGCGTCTGGTTCAACGGCGGGCATCTGTGGACCCTGACCTGGACGCAGGGCAGCGACTCCACCTTCGCCTTTTATGACGCCGACGGTCGGCCCTTCAACCTGCTGGCTGGCCGGAGCTATCTGGCCCTCGTTTCCAGCCTGACCGGTCAGGAACTCACCGTGACCAATTCCGCCGGGGAAGCCCTGACCGCCGCATCGGCCCCCTGACAGACAGCAAAAATCCCCCGTGCCGTGCACGAGGGATTTTTTGTGTCATCTCATGATAAGTCCACGACGCTGCCGACCTCGGCAGGGGTCGCGGGCACCGCGCCCAGCTGGACTTCGTCCATGTCCCGGCGCACCACAAAGTGCATCGTCTGGCCAGAGGCAAAATCGGGCTGGTAGGTCAGCTCCAGCGTGTTCCAGTCCTCCGGCGTCTCGCAGAAGCAGTGGAGCATGGCCCCGCGCCCTGCGGCCAGATTCAGCGTAAAGGCCGAGGCATCCGCCGCGTTCTCGCCATAGAGCGGGGCTGCAAAGCTGCCGCAGCGCACAGGCTGGCCGTCGCAGACGGCCGTTAAGCCGGTGCCCAGGCGGTACAGCTCTTCGGTCGTGGTCATCTCGCGGCTCTGCAGATAGCTCGTGCCCACGGCCAGCGCCTTTGCCGAGAGGTTCTCCACCGACAGATACACCAGGGTGCTGCCCAGTTCCGGCGCGGGGGCATAGCCCAGCAGCTCCACAGCGGCCTTGCCGTCCAGCAGGGCCGGTTCGCCCTCGTAGCAGGGGGCCAGCGCCGCAGCCGAAACACCGGTGAGCAGGGCAGCCGCCAGACTGACTGCACCAGAGCCGGCACATTTCAGGAACGAGCGGCGGGACAGAGATTGTGACATCGGGGATTCCTCCTAACAGCGGAAAAATAGTTCTCTCTATACAATAGTAAATTCCGGACAGCCTGTCAAGGTCTTTGCCCGGAATTTTACCGTGTATTTACTCGTATGCCTCGTTTTCCTCGGACTCCGCCTGGCCGCGCAGGGTATCGGCGTAGCCGAAGGGCACGATGTCGATGGCCTCCACCAGACGGTCCCGCATCCAGAGCTGAACGTCCGTCTGGACGGTGTAGCCGCAGCCGGGGTCTGCCATCCACTGTTCCGGGTGGCGGGAGGGCAGGGCCCGCTGGCTGAGCATGCTCATGATGACGCCGCCGTGGGTCACGCAGGCCGCCTCGGTAACGTCCATCCGGATCATATACTCAAACAGTTTGAGCAAGGTCTCCGAGCAGCGGGCATGGAACGCTTCGGTCGGCTCCGCGCCTTCGGGCACAAAGCCGGAGCCGGGGGTGATCCACTTCTTGAAGTCTTCGTCCTTGACCAGCTCCTTCACGGGGTGGTTCTCAAAGACGCCGAAGCCCGCCTCCCGCAGGTCGTGGACCGAGAACTGATGGGCCGCGTTGGGGAAGAGGATGTTCGCCGTCTCCACGGCGCGCATCAGCGGCGAGGAGAACACGGTGTCCACCTGGGGGTACTCGAACCGCTCCTTCAGGTCGGCCAGCTGGGCGCGGCCTTCGTCGCACAGGGGGATGTCCGTTCCGCTGCCGATGTACAGCCCCTGGAGGTTGCCCGCCGTGATGCCGTGGCGGATCAGATGCAGTTTGAATGTTTTCATGGGTCAAAACACCTCGATTTTCGCAAAGATCGTCTCATTGTGCCCGTTTCTTCACGCCGGGCGCAATTTTCACGACCCCGGCGCGGCACAAAATATATACCAGTTGCCCCTTAGTTTAGCATAGATATGGTAGTCAGAGCAAGAGCTTTGACAAAAATGACGAAATTCGTCAAAAAATTCCGTCATTTTGCTTGCTTTACAAGTCGTTTTCCGTTGTGTATAATCAACATGCTGTAAACCAAAAATCAAAGAAGTCTCATTTTTCACTGAGGAGCCAAAGATCATGGAATTCAATCGTATTATCAAGCTGCTGCGCAAGGAGCGCGGCATCACCCAGAAACAGGCAGCGGAAGACCTCGGCGTCTCGCAGGCGCTGCTCTCCCACTACGAAAAGGGTATCCGCGAGTGCGGTCTGGATTTCGTGGTCCGTGTTGCAGATTACTATAATGTGTCCTGCGATTATCTGCTGGGCCGCTCGGCCGAGCGCAACGGTATGATGCTGACCGCCGACGAGCTGCCCAACCCCGACAAGATGAAGGACAACATCTATCACGGCAGCGTGCTGCCCACCATGAACAAAAAGCTGATCTCCAACAGCCTGAACGTGCTGTACGCCAAGATCGGCGAGTGCCACAGCAAGGCCCTGACCACCGAGGTCAGCAGCTACCTGATGATGGCCGTGGCCAAGATGTTCCGCCTGCTCTACTCTGCGGAACCGCACAACGCCCAGAGCCTGTTCAGCGTGGAGGCCCGCCGCTGGCCCGGCTATGCCGATGCCGTGATGCGGATGAACGAGGCCAATGTGGAAGCCCTGCTGGCCGGTGAGAACGTCGGCGTCGGCGAGGGCGTCAAGGACCCGGCCTGCCTCTCCATGACCACCGAGAGCCTGACGCGGGAGTTCCCGCTCTATACCCCCAGCCTCTTAAATCTGGTCAAGACCAGCGAGACCCGCGTCAAGGGCCTTGGCCCGGAGCAGTAAGCCCCTGTGTGAAACTCGTGTTAATTTTTCCGCAAAAGGCTTGCACTTCCCGGCAAAAGATGTTATAAACGAACCATAGAAGAAAAAGACTATGCCAATTAAGGAGGCCGTTTTATGTCGAACAAGATTTCCCGCCGCGCTTTTCTGAAGGTCACCGGCGTTTCTGCGCTTGCACTGGGTGCCGCATCCATGCTGGGCGGCTGCCAGTCTTCCAGCGGCTCTGTCGAGGTGAAGGTCGGCGATAAGGTCAGCAACTGGAACAACCTGGGCGTCCAGCTGTCCAGCGTCTTCACGCTGTCCGATGCACCCGATGTGGCTGGCCACCAGTATGTCGCCGTTCTGGTCACGGCTGTCAACCGCTCCAAGACCGACAGCATGGCCATCGGCGCACAGAACATCGCGGAGATCGACGCCGCCTATCCCCTGACCGATGAGGCTTCCCGCGCCGCCAACACCGCCCCCTACTTCCACGCACTGTCCGCTTCCACCACCGACTTCACCGTCACCGTGGACGGCCAGGCTGCCGAGGCCGGCGCTTACGTTTCCCTGTACGACGCCGCCACGGAGAGCTTCTCCGATGCGCCCAGCCTGCCCCCGCAGGGCACCGGCTACATTGAGCTGGTCTGTATGGTGCCCGCCGGCTGGCAGCAGATGACCGTGACCTACAACCCCACCTTCGCATCCGGCAAGAGCATCACCTTCGTGATGAGCGCTTCCGACCTGAAGAACAGCTGACCTTTTGGGACGAAATTTCGTCTCACCTCTGGTTTTTTCGGGTGAGATCTTCTCAAAAAATCTGTGAAAAGCATTGACATCCGCCCGATTTTCGCCTATTGTATAGGCAAGGCCGTTTTGGCAAAATGATATGTGATCCCATACAAAGGAGGAACCATCATGTCTTTCGCATTTTCCCGCCGCTCGTTCCTGAAATACACTGCCGTCGCCGCTGTCGCCGTTGCCGGTGCCAGCCTGTTCACCGGCTGCAAAGTCGATACCAGCGACTCCTACAACGCGCTCCGCACGACGCCCGGTGAGCTCACGGTCCTGCAGGTCACTGCCGCCATGGGCAAGTATGTGGAGGCCAGCAAGAGCTACACCGCACCGGATGTCACCGGTACGACCATTGCTTTCCCCTTTAAGATCACCAATGGCCGCGCCAACCCCATCTATGTGAATCCCAACAACTTCAAGGCCACCGTTCTGGATGCAGAAGGCAAGGTCATCCTCGCCAAGTATACGGCTTCCAACGGCCTGACCCTGGATGCCTCCCTGTGCGATACCAACCTGAAGAAGGGCGCCTCCGTGTCGGGCCATGTCAACCTGACTCTGAAACCTGCTCTCGAACCGGGCCAGTCCATCGTGCTGACCTACTGCCCCGACCTGCAGTACAACGAGTACTCCCTGAACTGGAAGACCACCCGCCCAAAGGGCTGATCTTCCGCAATTGTTCCGCATCTTCCGCCCGGACTGGTTCCGGGCGGTTTTTGTTTGCCCGCGTTCTGGCAAGGTGTCACAATTCTCCCTCTGATTTTCAGCAGTTTTGTATCTTGTGTACAGAGTGTTTTTCCTTTACAATAGGGTCATGGAAAAGGATGGGAGCGCAGCGGCTCAGAACATGCCGCCGCGCTGTTTGTTTTCCGCCCGGAACCGGAAGTCCGGACTTTTGATGAACAGGAGTGTTGCAGTTATGATCAACATGGTAAAGCTACCCACCAATAAGAGCAGTCTGTTCCTGCGCGTGGCAAAGGGGCATTTTGCCACCAGCCACAGCCATATCAACTATTACATCGACGTGACCACCCAGAAATCCCGTCTGTCCGAGGCCAAGGCCGTGGCAAAGGAGCTGGTGGCTGCCTATCAGCATAGCACCGTCGTGGATACCGTCCTCTGCCTGGACGGCACCCAGGTCATCGGCACCTGCCTGGCCAACGAGCTCACGAAAGACGGCTTCGCCAATATGAACGCCCACCAGACCATCTATGTCATCACGCCGGAGTACACCACCGGCAGCCAGATCATCCTGCGCGACAATCTGGCCCCCATGGTCAAGGGCAAGCATGTGCTCATCCTGGCGGCTTCCATCACCACCGGCTACACCGCACAGGCTGCCATCGAGGCTGTCAACTACTACGGCGGCATGGTCGCGGGCCTGTCGGCCATCTTCGCCACCGCCACCGACTGCCTGGGCATCCCGGTCACGTCCATCTTCGACCCGTCCAACCTGCCCGACTACGCCAGCTTCGATTCCCGCGACTGCCCCCTGTGCAAGGCCGGCCAGCGCATCGACGCCCTCGTCAACAGCTTCGGCTATTCCGCCCTGTAAGCTGCCCCCATCGTCCTCTTCTGCCCCGCCGCACCGGACACGCACCTGTTCCCATGCGGCGGGGTTTTCTGTGCGCAAAAATGCCCCCGGAGGGCTTTTCGCAGCTCTCCGGGGGCATCTTATGTGCGTTGTGCTATGGCGCACACGACCGGCGTTTTACTCGATCGCAATCAGATTCGGGTTCTCAGGCAAAGCCTTCGTCTGCTGAGGAGCAGGCAGCTCGACGTGCAGGACACCATCCTCGAACTTTGCGTGGATGTCCTCCTTCTTCACATCGCCCACGTAGAAACTGCGCGCGCAGGTGCCGGAGAAGGATTCGCGCCGCAGATAGCGGCCCTCTTTGTCCTTTTCGTCATTGCTGTGGCTGCGCACTGCCTGAATGGTCAGGTAGCCGTCGTTCAGATCCATCTGAACGTCTTCCTTCTTGCAGCCCGGCAGGTCAACGGCTACTTCGTAGCCGTTGTCCGTCTGTTTGACATCGGTCTTCATCATGTTTGCACCGCGCTTACCAAAGGCGCCACGAGCCTCACGGTTCATAGCACGTTCCAGTGCAGCGTCATTCCAGAACGGATCGAAGAAATCATCGAACAGGTTTTCATGGAAAACAGTCGGCATAAGCATAAATCATTCCTCCAATCCCGGCGTTCGGGTCGGGGCAAAAAATCTGAAGCGTCCACTCGGAAAGGCGTTCCGGAGCGCCTTGCGGCTCTCCGTTTGCCCTTCCTCCTGAGCACGGCCCTGTTATAGCACATGCTTTTAGCACTGTCAATAGAAGAGTGCTAAAATTCACAGAAGGATAACAGTTTGATAAAATCCCATGCGATTTTTCCTCAAATCATGCTTCTCTGCGTCCGTTTTCGGTTTGTGTGCTGCCGTTCAGCGCTTTTCCGGTTTCGGGAAGACGAAGGGGTCGTGCCGATAGACGGCCACAAGATAAGCCGCCATGACGCACCAGATGATGGGCTCACAGAGGATGACCGCATCGTACCCGAACTTCGGGATGAACAGCACGACGAAGACGACCTTGCCCACCAGCTCGATGACGCTGGAGAAGAGCGGCAGCACCTTGTTGCCAAGGCTCTGCAGGGCGTAGCGGGTGGAGAGCAGGATGCCCAGTACCGCGTAGAACGGTGCGTTCCAGAGCAGATAGCGGGCACCGTTTTCAAGCACGATGGGCTCGCTGGAGCCGGAGACGAAGGCCACCATCCACGGCGCTGCCACCCGCATCAGCAGAACCGCAGCCACGGCCACGACGACCGAGTAGAGGTAGATCTCCTTCATCCCCTTGCGGACGCGGCCCGGCTGGCCCGCACCGCAGTTCTGGGAAACGAAGGTCGAACCCGCCGATGCCATGCTCAGCAGCGGCATATCGGTGAACATGAACATCTTGCGGGCGGCGGTGTGCCCGGCGATGACCAGTGTGCCCAGCCCGTTGATGCCATACTGCAAAACGACCGAGCCCGCCGAGACGATGCTGCTCATCAGGCCCATGCAGATGCTCTGGCTGAACAGCTCCCAGTACAGATGCCGGCCGACCCGGAAGTGTTTTTTCTCCGGGAGGAGCAGCTTGACTTTGGCGAACACATACACGATGCAGAGCAGGACCGACACGCCCTGGGAGATGACCGTAGCCACCGCTGCGCCCTGCACCCCCATTCCCATCCGGGCGATGAAGAGCAGGTCCAGCAGGATGTTCAGGCCCGACGAAAGGAGCAGGAAGACCAGCGGCATAAAACTGTTGCCGATGGCGCGGAGCAGACCGGCGCAGAGGTTGTAGGCAAACATGACGAGGACGCCGTAGTCGATGACGATGATGTACCGGTAGGCGTCTTCGAGGATCTCCGCCGGAGTATCCAGCAGCACCAGAAGCGGGCGCAGACCCACCGCACCGGCCAGCGTGATGCAGAGCGAGGCAATGAGGCCGATGACAAGGGAGCCTGCCACCGTCTTCTTGAGCAGATCGTGATCCTGCGCCCCGTAGGAGCGCGCTGCGACGATGGCAAGGCCGTTTCCGATGCCGAGGCCAAAGCCCACCAGAAGCTCGTAGATCGAGCCGCAGGAGCCAATGGCGGCCAGTGCCGTGTCGCCCAGCACATTGCCCACGATCATGGTATCCACCGTGTTGTAGAGCTGCTGGAACAGGTTCGAGACGAAGATGGGCAGCATGAAGACGACCAGGCTCTTGAAAATGGGGCCGTGCATCAGGTCTACGTTCATCGTAAATGGGGATCTTTTTTCGGTTTGGGTCATGCAGTTCCTCCTATCAGACCGGAAAATGACCCTCTCCGTCTGGAACAGAGAGGGCCATTCTGATGATACCGTTACAGTTCCTGTGCTTCGAAGCCGTTGACGGTGAGCACATCCACCTGGGTGAAGCCTGCGGCCCGGAGGGCAGCGGCTGCTTCGTCAAAATCGAAGGTCAGGCTGGCCGTGTCGTGGGCATCGGCCGTGATGATGACCCTGCCGCCCATCTTCTGCCACTCGCCCAGCAGCCAGGTACCGGGGTAGAAATCCTTGCGGTAGCCGCGGTAGACGCCCCCGGTGTTCACTTCCAGGCGGCAGTCATGCTCTTTGGCCACGGCCAGTGCCTTGAGGGCAGCGGCCTTGTAGCGGGGAGACTCCTCGTCGAAGAACTCGCCCTCGCCGTTCAGCTTCTTGATGAGGTCGATGTGGGCCAGGATGTCCGGGCCTTTGGCCGCCACCTTTGCCACCTCGGCAAAGTAGGCCTCGACTGCGGCCAGCGGGTCGCCGTCGAAGTCATCGAAGATGCAGTCGTGCAGGTCCTGCGGGCGGAAGTCGATCTCGTAATACCGGCCGGTGTTCTTGCCGTACAGATGATGCGCGGCGCCGATCCAGTAATCGTAGGTTTCGGGCTTATCCTCACTCAGCACGTCCCACTCGATGCCGCAGAGGATGTCCACCTTGCCCCGGTACTCCGCCTTGAGCTTGGCGATGGTGGCCTTGTACTGCGCGGTGCGGCTGGGGCTCATGCAGTATTCGCGGTCGCGCTGGGTGTAGCTATGGCCGGAGAAGCCCAGTGTAGTCAGACCCTGCGCACAAGCGGCGCTGGCCATCTCCTGCAACGTATTTCTGCCGTCGCACATTGTCGAGTGGCAATGCACGCTGGACTTCCTGTAATCTGCCATAGAAACTCACTGCATCCTTTCCTGTTTGACCTTGTGGTCGATGACATGTCGTTTTTCAAGCTCACGGGTGATGTCCTCCACCGTGATGCCTGCCTGGACCATCAGCACCAGCACATGGTATGCCAGGTCGCTGATCTCGTAGATGGTCTCGGCGCGGTCTTCCTTTTCGCCCGCAATGATGACCTCGGTGCACTCTTCGCCCACTTTTTTCAGGATCTTCTCCTTGCCCTTTTCGAACAGGTAGGTGGTGTAGCTGCCCTCCTGGGGGTCGGTCTTGCGGCCTTTGATGAGCGCATAAAGCCCCTGCCAGCTGAACTGCTTGAGTTCCGGCGAGAGATACACTTCGTGGAAGAAGCAGCTCTCGGCACCGGTGTGGCAGGCGGGGCCGTCCTTGACCACCTCCACCACCAGCGCGTCGTTGTCACAGTCAGCGGTGATGGACACCACATGCTGGACATTGCCGCTGGTGTCGCCCTTGCCCCAGATCTCCTGGCGGCTGCGGCTCCAGAACACGGTCCGCCCCTCGGCGATGGTCAGTGCCAGCGTCTCGGCGTTCATGTAGGCAAGGGTGAGCACCTCTTTGGTGTAGTGGTCCTGCACGATGGCAGGAATGAGGCCCTTTTCATCAAATTTCAATTCCATCGTAGTTCTCCTCCCCCTCAAAAGGGGATACTTACAGTTTATCCTAAATGGGGCCGAAACGCAAGAGCTTAGACCCGCATTTCGATGCCATTTTCGTTCAGGTAGGCTTTCAGGTCGGCAATGGAGAGCAGTTTCTGGTGGAAGATGCCCGCCGCAAGGCCCGCGTCGATGCCCTTGTGGTGGAACAGTTCCAGAAAATCTTCTTTTTTGCCTGCGCCGCCGCTGGCGATGATGGGCACATGCACCCGCGCGGCCACGGCGTCCAGCATTTCGAGGTCGAAGCCGTTCCGCACACCGTCGGTGTCGATGCTGTTCAGGCAGACCTCCCCGGCCCCGTGCTCGGTGCACCAGGCGATCCAGTCCAGCGCATCGCGGCCGGTGTCCTCGCGCCCGCCCTTGGCAAAGACGCGGAACTGGCCGTTCACCCGCTTGACGTCGGCGGAGAGGACGACGCACTGGTCGCCGTAGCGCTGGGCGGCCGCCGGGATCAGGCCGGGGTTCTGCAGCGCACCGGAGTTGACGCTGACCTTGTCGGCCCCGCACTTGAGCACCCGGTCGAAATCCTCCAGCGTGTGGATGCCGCCGCCCACGGTCAGCGGGATGAAGATCTCGCTCGCCACCTGGGTGAGGATATCGGTGAAGAGGGCGCGGCCCTCAAAGCTGGCCGTGATGTCGTAGAACACCAGTTCATCGGCCCCGGCGGCGTTGTAGAGCCGGGCCATTTCCACAGGGTCGGCCACATCCCGGATGCCCTCAAAGTTCGTGCCCTTGACCACCCGGCCATTTCGCACGTCCAGGCAGGGAATGATGCGTTTCGTTATCATGTTCTGCTCCCTTCCGGTTCAGCGCTGCACCCGCGCAGCGCAGCGTTTCAGGTCCAGCGCACCGGTGTACAGGCTCTTGCCCAGGATGGCCGCCGCCACGCCCATCCGGTCCAGCTCTTCCAGCTCGGCCTCCGACGAGATGCCGCCGCTGGCCGTGAAGGCCACGCCGGGCACTTCGGCCTGCAATTGCCGGTAGAGGGCCAGATTCGTGCCCTGCATCGCACCGTCACAGGCAATGTCGGTGTAGATGATGGCCCGGCAGCCCGCCTCGGCCAGCCGTTTGCAGAAGTCCACGCCCTGTTCGGTACTGACCTCCTTCCAGCCATGGATGGCAACGTATCCATCCTTCGCGTCCACGCCCACGGCGATCCGGTCGCCGTACTGTTTCAGCATCCGGGCCGTGAAGTCGAAATCGGTCACGGCCACGCTGCCCAGGATGCAGCGGCCCACGCCGAGCGACAGATACGTCTCGATCCGCTCTTCGGTGCGGATGCCGCCGCCGACTTCAATGTACAGGCCGCCCTGTTTTGCCAGCGCGGCGATGGCCTCGTAGTTGGAAAGGGTGCCATCCTTGGCACCGTCCAGATCCACGACATGGAGATTTTTTGCCCCGGCTTCCAGGAGCTTCCGCGCCTGGGCACAGGGGTCTTCGCCGTAGACGGTCATCCGGTCGTAGTCGCCCTGCGTCAGGCGGACGACCTTTCCGTCCCGTAGATCAATGGCTGGAAATAATTGCATTATAGATCTCCTTTAACTGGCTTCCCCCTCTCAGGCGCTTCGCGCCAGCTCCCCCAAAGGGGGAGCTTTTCAACCTCCCACTTCGGGGGAGGTGGCATCGCGTAAGCGATGACGGAGAGGGTTGGGCCGTTCACAATTCACTGAAGGCTTTCAGGATGCGCAGGCCGGTGTCTCCGCTCTTTTCGGGGTGGAACTGCGTTCCATACACCCGGCCCGCACGGACCACGCCGGTGACGGGGATGGAATAATCGCTCACCGCCAGTGTGCTCTCCGCGCAGTTCGTGCCGTAGTAGCTGTGCACGTAGTAGACGTATTCGCCCGCGTGGATGTAGCGGAACAGCGGGTCGTCCCGGACGATGTGCAGCGCGTTCCAGCCGATCTGCGGCACCTTGAGTGTCCGGTCTGCAAGGTCGGGTTCCAGCGGGCAGACCTCGCCTTTTACGAAGCCCAGGCCCGCGTGTTCGCCGTACTCATAGCTTTTTTCAAACAGCAGCTGCATCCCCAGGCAGATGCCCAGCAGCGGCTTTTTGGCGGCTTCTTCCCGGAGGACGGGCACCAGGCCGGTGGCTTCCAGCTTGGCCATGGCGTCGCCGAATGCCCCCACACCGGGCAGAATGAGCCGGTCGGCCGCGCGGATGACCGCCGGGTCGGCGGTGACGACGGCCTCCTGCCCCAGATGGGCCAGGCTCGACTTCAGGCTGAACAGGTTGCCCACCCCATAATCCATGATCGCGATCATACCAGCAGTCCTTTCGTGGAGGGGATCTCGTCCCGGTGGGCGGCGTCGATTTTGACCGCCGCAGCCAGCGCGTGGCCTGCGCCCTTGAAGCAGGCTTCGAGGATATGGTGGGTGTTCTCGCCCGCGAACTGTACAAAGTGGACCGTGGCGGGCACGTTCCGGGCAAAGCCCAGCCAGAACTCCGAGGCGCACTCCACATCAAAATCGCCGACCTTTTCGGTCTTGCAGCGGACATCCCAGTTCAGGGTGCACCGGCCGGACAGGTCCACGGCGCAGAGCACCAGTGCCTCATCCATGGGCAGATAGAAGCTGCCGTAGCGGCAGATGCCCCGCATATCGCCCAGCGCCCTGGCAAACGCCTGCCCCAGTGCGATGCCGATGTCCTCGGCGGTGTGGTGGTAGTCCACCTCCACGTCGCCGTGGCAGGTAAGCACCAGGTCGAACCGGCCATGCCGCGCAAACAGCTCCAGCATGTGGTTCAGAAACCCGCAGCCGGTGTCCACCTGATACCGGCCTGCGCCGTCCAGATTGAGGGTCAGTTCGATCTGCGTCTCGTTGGTGTTGCGTTCCAAACTCACTTCCCGCATGGGTCAGTCCTCCAGTATCTTGTCCAGTGCGGCCAGCAGCGCCTGCATCTGGGCCGGTGTGCCGATGGTGATGCGCAGCCAGCTGTGGATGCGCGGTGCATCAAAATGCCGCACCAGCACACCGTTTTCCTTCAGTTTTCGGTACAGGGTACCGCCGTCCTGCCGTGCCGTGCGGGCGAACAGGAAGTTCGACCGGCTGTCCAGCACGGTGAAGCCGCGCGCTTCCAGCTGCTGCCGGGTCCAGCTGCGCGTCTCGACGATGGCGGCGCGGGTGGTGTCGAAGTAGGCGGTATCTTCCAGCGCGGCCTGCCCGGCTTTCAGGGTCAGGCGGTTGATGTTGTAGGGGTTCAGGCTGAACTTGACCCGGTTCAGGTCGGCGATGAGCTTCGCGCTGCCCATGGCCAGACCCAGCCGGGCACCGGCCAGCTGGCGGGACTTCGAGAAGGTCTGCACCACCAGCAGGTTCTCGTACCGGTCGATGAGGGGCACACAGCTCTCCCCGCCAAAGTCCACATACGCTTCGTCCACGATGACCACATGGTCGGGGTTGGCCTTCAGGATGCCCTCGATGGCGCTGCGGGGCAGGGCCAGACCGGTGGGGGCGTTGGGGTTGGCCAGCACGATGGTGGTGTTCAGGCCGTAATAGTCGGCAGGGTCCAGCGTGAAGTCCTCCCGCAGCGGGATGATCCGGCTGGGGATGTGCATCAGCCCGCACCAGACGCCGTAGCAGCCGTAGGTGATGTCCGCATAGGCCAGCGGGTGTTCCTCGTCGCAGAAGGCCCGCAGCGCGAAAAACAGGTTCTCATCGCTGCCGTTGCCGGGCATGATCTGGTCCGGCCGCAGCCCGAAGTGCTTTGCCGCCGCATTCAGCAGCTCGGTACAGGCCGGGTCGGAGTAGAGCCGCAGCTTTTCCACCTCGGAACGGCTCACGGCCTCCAGCACCGCCGGGGAAGGCGGATAGGGGCTTTCGTTGGTGTTCAGCTTGATGTACTGCTGATCCTGCGGCTGCTCGCCGGGGGTGTAGGGGGTCACCGTATCCAGCCTCGGTGAAAGGAATCTACTCATACGCTTTATCTCCTTGTCAGCGTCCTCACCCTCTCAGGCCGCTTCGCGTCCAGCTCTCCCAAAGGGAGAGCTTTTCAACCTCCCACTTTGGGGGAGGTGGCATTGCGAAGCAATGACGGAGAGGGGAAAACGCCTTCCCATTTATTCGTACCGGATCGTCACGCTTCTGGCGTGGGCGTGCAGGCCCTCGCGCTCGGCAAAATCGGCGATGCGGGGGGCCACCGCCTCCAGCGCATCGCGGGTGTAATAGAGGAAGCTGGACTTCTTGACGAAGTCGTCCACGCCCAGCGGGCTGGAAAAGCGGGCCGTGCCGCTGGTGGGCAGGGTGTGGTTCGGGCCGGCGAAGTAATCGCCCAGTGCCTCCGGGACGTTCCGGCCCAGGAAGATGCTTCCCGCATTCCGGATCTCGTTCAGCACGCCGAAGGGGTCTTCCACGCAGACTTCCAGATGTTCCGGCGCGATGATGTTGCAGGCCTCAATGGCCTTGTGCAAGTCGGTGCAGACGATGATCTTGCCGTTGTCGTCCACGCTGGCGCGGGCGATGGCGGCGCGGGGCAGCTGAGGGATCTGGACTTCCAGCTCCGCCTGCACGGCTTTGGCCAGCGCTTCGCTGTCGGTCACGAGGACGGGGCTGGCCAGCTTGTCGTGCTCGGCCTGGCTCAGCAGGTCTGCCGCCACCCAGGCCGGGTCACACCCGCCGTCTGCCAGCACCAGGATCTCGCTGGGGCCGGCGATCATGTCGATGCCCACCTTGCCGAAGACCTTCCGCTTGGCCGTGGCCACGTAGATATTGCCGGGGCCGACGATCTTATCCACGGCCGGGATGCTCTCGGTGCCGTAGGCCAGCGCCGCCACCGCCTGTGCGCCGCCGGTCTTGAAGATCTTCGTCACGCCCGCCGTAGCGGCAGCGGCCAGGATGACCGGGTTCACCCTGCCGTCCTTTCCGGCGGGGGTGGTCATGACGATCTCCGACACCCCGGCAACCTTGGCCGGAATGACATCCATCAGCACCGTAGAAGGATAAGCCGCCGTGCCGCCGGGCACATAGACGCCCGCCTTTTCGATGGGGGTGTATTTCTGGCCCAGCACCACGCCGGGCTTGTCGTTCATCACAAAATTCTTGTGCACCTGCTGGCGGTGGAAGGCCTCGATGTTGGCAGCGGCCTCTTTCAGCGTCTCCAGGAAATAGGGGTCCATGTTCGCGAAGGCCTCGTCGATCTCCGCCTGGGTCACCTGCAATTCTTCGATGGACGCGCCATCGAATTTCAGAGCGTATTCCTTCAGGGCCGCATCACCGCGGGCGCGGACGTCGGCAAGGATGCCGTCCACGACATCCTCCACATTCTTTTCGGCGCGGATGTCCCGGTTCAGAATTTCTTCCGGTCTCAGTTCGTCAAATTGGTACAGCTTGATCATTTTGCAGCCTCCTGTAAGGTCTCCCGCAGTTGTACGAGCATTCGGTCCACTTCCCGGTGTTTGAACTGGTAGCTGGCCTTGTTGGCGATGAACCGGGCCGAGATGGGCAGAAACTCGGTCACGACCTTCAGGCCGTTCTCCCGCAGGGTCGTGCCGGTCTCCACGATGTCCACGATGACATCCGAAAGGCCCAGGATAGGGGCCAGTTCAATGGAACCGTTCAACTTGATGATATCAATGTCCCGCCCGATGGACGCATAGTAGTTCTTGGCGATGTTCACGAATTTGGTAGCGACCCGCACCGGGCGGCTGGGGTCGTCCTGATAGTCGTTCGGCGCTGCCACGCACATCCGGCATCTGCCGAGGCCGGTGTCCAGCAGCTCGTACACGTCGGCGGAGGCTTCGGTGAGGATGTCCTTCCCCACGATGCCCACATCCGCCGCGCCGTGCTCGACGTAGATGGCTACATCGCTGGGCTTGACGAGGAAATACCGGATGCCCGCTTCGGGGTTCTCGACCACCAGCTTCCGGGTAGCATTGTAGTCCTCGGCGCAGCCGTAGCCGATGCGGGCCAGCAGGCCATAGACCTTATCGCCCAGACGGCCTTTCGGCAGAGCCACATTCAGCATTACCCGATCGATCTTCTGCTGCTGGACCGGCGGCAGCGGGGCGCTCAGGCGGTCCAGCTCATCCAGATAGACCGCAAACCCGATGGCGTCCGCGCCGGGGGTGAATTTCTGCATCAGCAGGTCGTAGCGTCCGCCCTTGAGCAGCGGGCGGGGCAGGCCCTGCAAATAGCCCTGAAAGACCAGCCCGTTGTAATACTCCATCTCGCCCGCCAGCGAGAGGTCCAGCCGGACGCTCCCGCCCCCGGCGCTCAGAGAACCCGTCAGCGCCCGCAGCTCGGCGGCAGCGGCCCGCATCCGGTCGTTTTTGCAGAAAGCCTCGGCGCGGGCCAGCGTCTCTTCGCAGCCGCCGCAGAGGGTCAGCAGCGCACACAGCGTATCGGCCCCGGCATCGTCCAGCCCGGCGGCCTTTGCGGCAGCCCGCAGCTCGTGGGCGTTCTTCTCGCGCAGCAGGTCCAGCAGGGCGGGGCGGGCCGTTTCGGGCACTGCCAGCGCATCCAGCAGACCGAACAGATACCCCATGTGGCTCAGCTCCAGCACCCAGGCCGCGCCCAGCTGTTCCAGCGATTTTGCCGCCAGCCCGACTGCCTGCTGCACCTGCGCTTCGCCCACGGCGCCCAGCATCTCCAGGCCCATCTGCGCGATCTCCTTGAAGGTGTGGCTCTCCGCCGAGGGGCGGTAGACGTTCTCGTGGTAGTAGTATTTCAGCGTCTCGCCGGGGGCGGGCTGGGCCGTCTTGGCAATGGAGAGGGTCACATCCGGCTTGAGCGCCAGCAACCGTCCGTCCAGGTCGGTGAAGGTGATGACCTGTTCCGACGACAGAAAGCTCCGGTTCTCCTGATACAGACCGTATTCCTCAAAGCGGCCCATGTGGTATTTGCGGCAGCCCGCCGCCTCATACAGTGCCCGCAGCGCAAAGGAGGCTCGCTCCTTCGGCTGCAGATCCGACAGATCAAATCCCATGCTGGTTTCCCTTTCCTCTTTCCCGCCCTGTGTGCGACACCGTCCGCGCCATTTGCTCTGCGAAATCGTTCTTGAATTTATTTTACTTTATCTTGATAAAGTTGTAAAGCACGGAAGCATCAAACTTTTCTCTTTTATCTTACCGTTTTTCTGTGCGTTTGTACAGAAACGCGAAATTGTTTCATCGTACCGGCAAATCAGATGATGTGTTCCGCAAACGCACCGCTCCCCAAAGCGCAAAAATGCCCCGCCGGGCGCAGGATGCGCACAGCGGGGCAAAACGCGATTCTTCGGGGGCCGGCTCAGCGATCCAGCAGGGCCAGCACACCGCTCTTCGGGCGGGCACCGACCGCCTGATTGACGAGCCGACCGTTCTGGAAGACCAGCAGCGTGGGGATGCTCATGACGCCGAACTGGGCGGCGAGGTCCGGCTGCTCGTCCACATTGACCTTGCCCACCTTGACGTCGCTGCGCTCCTCGGCCACCTCGTTCACGATGGGCGAGAGCATCCGGCAGGGGCCGCACCAGCTGGCCCAAAAGTCCAGCAGCACCGGCTTTTCGCTGTGCAGCACCTCGGCATCAAAATTTTCGGTCGTGATCGTAATGGGTTCCATATCTTCTACCTCCTGCGGGTGTGTTTGTTGTTCGTTGGTCTTAGTATACCCCAAATGCCGCCCCGCTTCCGTAACCGGGTCACAAAACACAACAAAAAGCGGCGGCCCGCACTTACGGAACAGTCACACAAAATCTTGACAATCCGTCCAAAACTGGATATACTACAAATAAGGAAGGCGCTGGCCCAACAAACGGCTAACCCTTACCAGCAGTTTGTTTCTATCATGAAGAAAGAAAGCAAGTAACTGACAGTTGGGAAGCTGAGGCGGTTACTTGCTTTTCTTTCTGTTGTTGTCTTTCTGCTCATGTGAAATCTTCCAGGTAATGTTAAAAACCGCAACTGCGATTTGTACCATCAGCCCGACAAACGTAAAGATCAATCCGATCAACGTCAGCGTTTCCATCAGAGACATAGGACATCCCCTCCTCTCTCGTTATGCTGCGAGATGGAGGTTCCACTTCAAAAAAGCCTGCCTCCCAGCATTCCGTTCATTTCAAGGAACCCGAAACAAACTTTGCTGGTAAGACAGCCGCCTGCGTTCTGGACACAGCGTCTTCCGATATTAGAATAACACACTTTTCTACAAAACACAACAAAAAGCGGCGGCCCGCACTTACGGAACAGCCACACAAAATCTTGACAATCCGTCCAAAACCGGATATACTACAAATAAGGAAGGCGCTGGCCCAACAAACGGCTAGCTCCTTACCGGCATATCGTCAAAAGAATGACCGTCGGCTTGGGCAAGCGTGGGCGGTCATTTCTTTTGTCCAATTTTGGTCTGAAACTCTTTGATGCGAAGCACGATATCGATCGTGTCGTAGATAACTGTGACGATCAATCCCAGGAAACTGATGATGAGCGCCAACAGTGCAAGAACCTCAGTCAATGTCATTTGACATCCCCCCTTTCAGCCACAAGGCCTCCGGGGGACAAAAACTACAAAAGTCGCCCTCCCGGCGCCTTGCTGATAACAAGACCTTCCGGTAGGGAGTTGCCGCCTGCGTTCTGGACACAGCGTCTTCCGGTATTAGAATAGCACACTTTTCTCCAAAACACAACAAAAAGCGGCGGCCCGCCCCGATTGGGGAGAGCCGCCGCTTTTCATTGTTCTTTGGAGGACTCCGGGCTGTCTGGCCTCAATATTTTAGGCAGTGATGACGACCAGAGCGGTGATGGGCCACAGGCCGACAGCAGCTGCGCCAGCGCAGATACCCTTGAATGCGCTGATCAGATCCTTCTGCAGGTAGTTCACATAGGTGTTCATGCCGCCCTCCAGCAGAGCTGCGGTATCCTGGCCCTTGTGCGCTGCAACATAGTTGCGGGTAGCGACCATGCCCTTGTAGTAGTTGTACAGGTTCCAGATGCTGAATGCAGTGCCAGCCAGAGCAGAAACAGCACCAACAACACTACCGCCCTGCGTATAGGTCATTTCCTCTTCGTTCATGACGTTGTAGTTCGCGGGCATCTTCATCTTGTTTTCCATAATAACACTCCTTTGAAAAAGCAATAATATCCCAAGCAGTGCATTCGCTGCACTGCAGGTTTCCAAACAAATGCTAAGGGGTTCCAAGAGGCATCCGGGGCTGTCTGCTCAGATGAGCATCAGCACCACGCTGACCGGGGCCAGACCCACCACCGCAGCGGTGGAGACCACATCCCGCAGGAAGTTGGACGGGCTCTGGCTCATGTCCTCGCCGATATCATCCAGCGCACGGCCGATCACCGTGAAGACATTGCCCTTGCGGTTCTCCTTCTGGTTCAGCCAGCTGCGGGCCGTTCCGATGCCCCAGACATAGCTGGCACCCAGCACCACGGCTCCTACGACCGTTGCCGCCGTCGAGAGCGCATCCAGATAGCTGCCGCCCTCAACATAAGTCATTTCATCTTCCGACACCACGGCGCAGTGTGCGGGCATCTTCAGTTCATTCTTCATTCCTAATTTTCCCTCATTTCGACGGTTTCTGTTCCTCCGCCGCATCCAGCAACCCTGCTGCATTCCTCACTCACTCTTTATACGCTCATTTTACTACGTCTGTCGATTTTCTGCAATAGATTCTGTGCAAAACTATGAAAAATCGGAAAGTCGCATGAAAACTTCGCAAAAAGTTTGTGAAAAAGGACTGCGTTTTTTCACGGCTCAGCCTGCCACGCCCGCACGGTAGAGATACGGATCGCTGGTAAAGCTGGAATAGCTGTACAACACCAGGATGGCGTCGTAGTCGTTGTCTGCGATGAGCTGGTCCAGACCGTAGTTGTAATTGCGGAAGTCCACCACGTCGATGGCCGCATAGTTTGCCGTCAGATACGGCACGAAGCTGTTGGCGTAGCTGTCCTTGATGACGAGGATCTTGCCGGTGCCGTCGCCCTCCACCCGGCTCAGGCCGTTGTTGCCGTGGAGGAACATGGCGTACTTGTCGTAAACATCCAGCTTGCCCGTATCATACAGGCCGGTCTGTGTGCCCTCGGTGGGCTGGCCCGGCGCAGTGACGTTCCAGATAGTGAGCCGGTTCTGCAGATCGTACCGGGTGATGGTGTCCGGCTCGGCATTCCAGGTGCGCGCCTTGGAGTAGTGGGTGCCGTAGAAGTTTTCCGCCGTCTTCACAGGATGCGCACTGCGGTCAAAGGGCGTCAGGCCCTGCGCTTCGCAGAACTGCTCGTAGGCGTAGTAAGCCCCCAGCGTCGTCCAGTGGTGGTCGGTGCGATAGTACAGATACTCGTCCTTGTGCGCCCGCAGCGCATCGGTGACGCGGAGAAACTGCACCGCCGGGAGCGCTGCCTGCGCTTCGTCGATCCGCCCTTCCTCGTCCATCTGGGGCGCAGCGAGGGGCAGGTCTTCCGGGTAGAGCACGGAGGCCGACGGCACGAGCATGAAGCTCACCTTGCCGGGGTAACGCTCGCCCAGCGACTGCACCGCCGCCAGATTCTTGTTCCAGACCCGCTCTTCGGTGGGCAGAATGCGGTAGCGCCGGGCAAACATCCGGTGCTCCCGCCCCAGCAGGATGCCGCCGCTCTGGGTCTTCTGGAACAGGGTCGTCTCGGCCAGGCTCTGCAGGCTGATCCACTGGTCCCGCCCGAAGACCTGATCCTTCACATATTTGGTATAGTTCGTAAAATAGTTGTTCAGCCCATCCACCGACACGGCCGTCAGTTTGGGCCGCTGGGTGAGGGTGGTGTTTTCCAGCTCGCTGTAGGCGCGGTCCGGCGTCACCAGGTCCAGCACGAACAGCGCCGCGAAGAACAGGGTGAAAGCCGCCAGCACCGGGTACTGCTTCAGGGAGGAAACACGCTTTTTCGGATCCATGCTTTACGTCCTCCTCAGAAATTGAAATACAGGAACGGGCTGTTCGTGCTGCCCACGACATAGGCCGTGGAGAGCACCAGCAGCACCAGCACCGTGGCCACCCGCGTTGCGGTGCGCTTCTTCAGCAGGTCCCAGATTTTTTCGATGAGCGGGGTGCAGCAGACCACCGACACCGCCAGCAGCACACCGTAATTCCGCAGGAAATACACCGGCGACACACCGCCCGCAGGCACGAAGAGCTTATAGAACAGGTAGTTGAACCCGACGCCCCAGTCGTTGCCCACGAACATGGCCCAGCCCACCACCACGAGGAAGAGGGTGTAGATGTGCGGCCAGACTTTGCCTTTTTCAAGGTATTTCAGCAGGAACAGCTTCTCGACGGCCAGCAGGATGAAGTAGTACAGGCCCCAGCAGATGAAGTTCCAGTCCGCGCCATGCCAGATGCCGGTGAGCAGCTCCACGACGAAGAGGTTGAAGATCTGCCGCTTGAGGCCCTTGCGGTTGCCGCCCAGCGGGATATAGACGTACTCCCGGAACCAGCCGGACAGGGTCATGTGCCAGCGCCGCCAGAATTCCGTGATGGAGCGCGAGATATAGGGGTAGTTGAAGTTCTGCGGGAAATCAAAGCCCAGCATCTTGCCCATGCCGATGGCCATCATGGAATAGCCGGAAAAGTCGAAATACAGCTGCAAGGAATAGGCGATGACGCCCAGCCAGACCAGCGCCGTGGAGGCATTGCCCAGACCCACATAGGTGGTGGCGGGGCTGTTCTGGATGCCGATGATGTCGGTCCAGAGCGCGCCCACAGCATCCGCCAGCAGGACTTTCTTCGCCAGACCGAAGGTGAACAGGGTCATGCCCTCCTCGATCTGCCGGAGGCTGTAGCGATGTTCGTAGACATGCAGCTGAGCCGAGACATCGCGGTATTTGACGATAGGGCCTGCGATGAGCTGCGGGAACATGACCACATAGGCACCGAAATCAATGATGTTGTGCTCGGTCTTCACATCCCGGCGGTAGACATCAATGGTGTAGGAAAGGGTCTGGAAGGTGTAGAAGCTGATGCCCAGCGGCAGGGTGCTGATGCCCTGGATGGCCGCGAACTGGGTGCCGAACAGGCTGTTCAGGCTGGAGAGGACGAAGTTCGCATACTTAAAATAGAACAGCATCCCCAGGCTCCCCGCCAGAGCCACCAGCAGCAGCGCCGTGCGGGCGGCGGGCTTGTCCTCCATGCGTTCCAGCCCCAGGCCGCAGAGGTAGTTGATGAGGATGAGGGCCAGCATGACCGGGAAAAACCGGACTTCGCCCCAGCAGTAGAACACCAGACTGCACACAAAGAGCACAGTGTTCTTGAGTTTGGCGGGCGCAAGGTAATAGAGCGCCAGCGTGATGGGGAGAAACCGGAACAGAAAAAGGATGGTGCTGAAAACCAAGGTGTTCCTCCTTTGAAAAAGGGCCGATGCCGCCAAGGCACCGGCCCACGATGATCGTTGTTACTTGAGCAGAACGTCGTTGACGGCGTCGGTCAGGTCTTCCGTGCACGCGTTGGAGGCAATGACCATCACCACGCGGTCGGCGCTGTTGGCAATGACGGCATTTTCCACATTGGCCTGTGCCGTAGCAAACTCGGCATAGTTGCCGTAGAAGGCCACCTGGTCCTGCTGGTAGGCCTTCAGGGCCTCCACGATCTCTTCGGCCTTGCCCTCTGCCGGCTCGATGACCAGCACCAGACCGGCATCGCCGTTGTCGTTGCTCTTCACGCCCTTATAGCTGGCCACATCCTCCGCCTTCAGGCCGAAATCGTACTCGATGTTCATGGCAGCGATCTCGAACTGGTTGGAGATGGGGTTGGCTTCCAGCAGCGCATCCACCTCGTCGGCCAGCGCATCGGGGCTGTTGGTGCCGTCGTCGGGCAGAGCGCTCTCCGCCTGGGACAGCACCACCGAGGACGCCGCCGGGCTTGCCGAGGACGCCGTGGACGAGGAAGCCGCGCCGCCGCAGCCTGCGAGCAGAGCGCAGCCCAGCGTGGCAGCCACAGCGGACAGTATCAGTTTTGAACGGATCTTCATAGATTATTCCTTCTTTTGCATTCATTACACTCAAGCCCGGCGCTGTGCCTTCCGGCGCGGCTGGCCGGGCCATTGCTATCTTACCATACCCTTGCCGGAAATGCAAAGGTTCGCGCAAATTTTTACGGTTTCTTCACCGGTCTTTGCCAGCGCTTTTCCGCTCAGCCCGCAAGGGTGTGCAGCTGGGCGATGTAGTCCTCGAAGCACAGGCCGCTGGCGCTGATCTTCCGGGCATTTTCCACGCCCACATAGCGCCAGTGCCAGGGCTCGTAGGTGATCTCGGTCTGGGCCTCGGCCCCCTTGGGGTAGCGCAGGATGAACCCGTAATCTGCCGCGTGCTCGCACAGCCAGCGGAAGGCCGTGGTGTTCTCAAAGCCCTCGTCCAGGCCGGTGTGCTCCGGGCTGTTCAGGTCTGCGGCCAGACCGCAGTTGTGCTCCGAATAGCCCGGCGGGTTGACGACCGCCGCCGCCTTTTCCTTGGCCGTGGCCAGGTCATAGCCCTGGTCGGTGTAGTATTTCGTCTTCCGCTCGTACAGACCGGTCTGGTACTTGACGCTGCGGTAGCCGCTCTGCATCCAGATGGTCACATTTTCGGCGGCAGCGGCTTTCTGCATCTCCAGAAAAGCATCGCAGGCCACGGTCTGCAGCGTCTTGTTCACAGCGGTCTTCGAGCCGCACTCCTTGGTCTCAAAGGTATAGTCGTCCGGCATCTTGTTGGTGTGGTTCACCAGCACCATCAGCGGGTCGGCCAGCATGGCAGCGGCCTCGTCTGCGGTCAGGCCCAGAGAATTGCCATTGGTCTCCTCCACGGTGCTGGACGCTGCCGGAAGCAGGCTGTTCTCCGCATCCTCCGCCGGGGCGCTGGCCGCGCTGGCGGAAGGCACCGGGGCGTGGCGGTTGAGCAGGAACGCAGCCCCGCCCACGAACAGGCAGACGGCGGCGGTCAGCCCGGCCACCCGGCGGATGGCACGGCTGCGACGGCGGCGGCGCACTTCGGCGCGGGTCATGCGGCGGTGCGGTTGGTTCACAGGTCGTTGATTCATAAGGCTTCTCCTTGTATATTCTCTCCGGGCCGGGGACATCCTATCCCCGGAGGTGTTCTGCATGAAACTGACAGCGCAGGAATATGCGCGGCGGGTACAGCGGGCAGGCCCGCATTCGCCGCTGGGCACCGACTGCCTGTGGGCTTTCGGCGTGGGCGGCGGCATCTGCCTGCTGGGCGAGGTGCTCCGCCAGTGGTATCTGGGTCTGGGGCTTGAAGCCGACCTTGCCGGTACCCTGACCAGCTGCACCCTCATCGCTCTCTCGGCGGTGCTGACGACGCTGGGCCTTTACCAGAAGCTCGCCGCCCGCGCGGGGGCCGGGTCGCTGGTGCCCATCACGGGCTTCGCCAACGCCGTGGTCAGCGCGGCCATCGAGTTCAAGACCGAGGGCCGCGTGCTGGGCACCGGGGCCAAGATGTTCACCATCGCCGGGCCGGTCATCGTGTACGGCACACTGGCTGCGGTGCTGTACGGCGGGGTGCTCTGGCTGCTGGGCGGCTGAACCCTCTCACTTACCATACGCTTTGCCGGGCGCAAAGATTGCACACTCCCGGCGATTTTCCAGTATACCACAAAATCCGCAAAAAAACATCCCTGAAAGGAGGAATTTTTCATGGCGACCCGGCGCGGCGACACCCTGATCTTCCAGACTCCGCCCGTCATCGCGGCCCATGCGGCGGTGGGCGGCAAAAAAGAGGGGGAAGGCCCCCTTGCGGCGGGCTTCGATGCACTGAGCGCCGACAACCGGTTCGGCCAGTCCAGCTGGGAAGCCGCCGAGACCCAGCTGCAGCTGCGGGCGGCGCGGCTCTGCCTGAAAAAAGCACAGACCACTGAGAAAGAGGTCAGTCTGGCTCTGGCCGGAGACCTGCAGGCCCAGTGCACGGCCTCCAATTACGCCATGCGGACGCTGGGCATCCCCTATGCGGGGCTGTTCGGGGCCTGCAGCACCATGGCCGAAGCGCTGGGGCTTGGGGCTGCGCTCTGCTCGGCCGGGCTGGCTGACGGCCTGCTGGCCATGGCATCCAGCCATTTCTGCACCGCTGAACGCCAGTTCCGCACCCCGTTGAGCTATGGAGCCGTCCGCACCCCGACCGCCCAGTGGACGGCCACCGCCGCCGGGGCCTGTCTGCTGCGCCCCGCCGGGCAGGGGGTCGGCATCCGGGCCGTGACCTTCGGGCGGGTGCAGGACTATCAGATCCGGGACATCAACAACATGGGCGCGGCCATGGCCCCCGCCGCCAGCGCGACCCTGCTGCACTACCTGCGGGACACCCACGCAGAGCCGCCGGATTTCGATGCCATTTACACCGGCGACCTGGGCCATGTGGGCAGCCAGCTCTTCCGGGAGCTGCTGGCCGCCGAGGGCCTGCTCATCAAGAACCATGTGGATTGCGGCTGCATCCTCTACGACGCCAGCGAGCAGGCCGTGAAGAGCGGCGGCTCCGGTGCAGGCTGCTGCGCGGCGGTGCTCTGCGCCCACATCCTGCCCCGGCTGGAACGCGGCACCCAGAAGCGGGTGCTCTTCCTCGCCACCGGAGCCTTGATGAGCCAGACTACCTTTCTGCAAAAGGAGAGTATCCCGGCCGTCGCCCATCTGGTGGAGCTGGCTGCGCCGGAGAAAGGAGCCGCATCATGAACTATTTCTGGGCCTTCGTCATCGGGGGCGGCATCTGCGCCGCCGGGCAGATCCTCATCGACCTGACCGGCCTGACCCCTGCCCGCATCCTGACGGGCTATGTCGTCGCGGGGGTCGTGCTGTCGGCCCTCGGCTGGTACGCCCCGCTGGCCGAGCTGGCCGGGTGCGGGGCCACCGTGCCGCTGCTGGGCTTCGGCCACCTGCTGGCCAAAGGCGTCCGCACCGCATTGCAGGAGGAGGGGGCCATCGGCATCCTCACCGGCGGGCTCACCGCCGCTGCCGCCGGCATCACCACCAGCCTCGTCTGCGGCGTGGTCTGCTCCTGGGTCGGCCGGAGCCACGACCAGAACTAGCCCACAATAAAAAGCGGCGCTGCTTCGCGCCGGTTCGCGCACGGCGGGTGGTAGGATGCAAAAAAACAAAAACCCCCGCACCGGAAACCGGCACAGAGGTTTTGTTCGTCAGTCGATCACTCGATCAGGCATGAACTCAAGCGTTCTTGTTTGCACGCTTTGCCATACGGCTGATCTTGCGAGAAGCGGTGTTCTTCTTGATGACACCCTTAGCGCGAGCCTTGTCGATCGCGGAAACAGCAGCCAGGACGGTTGCGTCCTTGTCAGCGGCATTCGCATCGATGGCAGCGTCTGCCTTCTTGACGACTGTTTTCAGGTTGGTCTTAATGGCCTTGTTGTGAGCCTGCTCAGCTGCAGCCTGCACGACGCGGTCCTTCTGAGATTTGATGTTAGGCATTCGTTCCACCTCCTTGGCTACCTATAACAGCGCACCTTATGATACCATATTTGCCGTACCAGCGCAAGCCTTTTTTCGATTTTTGTTTAGAAAAGTTTTCAAAATCCCATACTGAAGCTGTAAATCCGGGCCAAAACGGCCCCAAATGCAAATTTCAGATGGGAAAGCGGGATGAATCATGCGGGAAACAGACCTTGCCGATGAGCTGTTCCGGGCACCGGACAGTGCGCCGCCCACCGGTGTGCGGGTGGCCACAGCCAGGCGCGGCGGCGTGACCGTGACGCGGGTGGAGATCGCGCGCGAAGGGCTGGAGCGCCCCCGCGGGCGGTACGTGACGTTGGAAGTGCCCCGCGTCAGCCTGCTGGACGAGCGGGACGAAGCGGTCATCGAACCGGCTGCGGCAGAGCTGCAGGCCCTGCTGCCTCCGGCAGGGCCGGTGCTGGTGCTGGGCGTCGGGAACCGGCGGGTGACCTCCGATGCCCTCGGCCCCCGGACCGTGCAGAAAATTTTCGTCACGATGGGGCAGCATGCCGTCCCGGTGCAGGGCATCCGGCCGGTGGCGGCAGTGGCACCGGGCGTGTCGGCTGCCACCGGGCTGAGTTTGCAGCAGCTGGCCGGGGCACTGGTGCGGGAGATCCGCCCCGCTGCCCTGCTCTGCGTGGACAGCCTCTGCTCTTCCGAACCAGAGCGGCTGGGCCGGACCCTGCAATTCTCGGACACCGGGCTGTTCCCGGCCCAGCCCGGCCACAGCCGCCATCTGGATGCTGCCCGGCTGGGGGTGCCGGTCGTAGCGGCAGGCATCCCGACCCTGATGCAGGCCGAGGAGGGCAGCGACCTTGTGGTGACCCCCCGCGAGCTGGACAGCGTCATCGCCCACGGGGCCGCCCTGCTGGCCGCGGCCATCAACCGTGCCCTGCAGCCCCGCCTGAGCATTGCCCAGCTGGGCTGGCTGACGAGCTGAGGCCTTGGCATTCCGGCACGAAACGTTCTATCTCTACAGGTTCATTTCATACCCTATCAAGAGGGAAGGAGGTGTCCGCCATGCGCCGCAGGCAGGGAGATTTCGGGGCCGGGCCGGTGCTCAGTCTGGCCGGGGCGGCGGCGCTGATGCTGGCGCTGACCGTTTTTGCCCATGGGCTGGTGCTCAGTCTGGCGGCGCTCATCATCGGGCCGCTGCCCGCCGCGCAGACGGCCCTTTCTCTCAGCCGGAAGCAGGCCGCCTCCGCGCAGAGCGGCGAATCTGCGGCAGAAGCGCTTCCGCCCGAAGTCCTCGAACCCGCTCCGGGATCTCTGCCCGCCGCCGCAGACCGCTCCTACCTCGTCCCGCTGGAAGGCGACGACGCCCGGCCCGAAGACGCAGGCACCGTCCTCGAAAAGACCTATCCGCAGGGCAGCGGCGAAAAATACGTGGCCTGTGGGGCGGGCAGCATCAAGAACAACACCCGCGTCCCGGCGGCAGACATCGCGGCAGAGATCCAGAACCCCCTGCCTTTTCAGGTGGAGTGGAACAGCCCGGAGCCGCAGATCCTCATCATGCACACCCACGCCACCGAGGACTACCGCCTCTCGGCCGGGCTGTGGTTCCGCCCCGGCGACGGCTCCCGCACCACCGACCGGAACTATAACATGTGCGCCGTGGGCCGCGTCATGGCCGACACCCTCAATGCCGCCGGGCTGAACACCCTCCACGACGAGACCCTGAACGACTACCCCAGCTACACCGGCAGCTACGCCAACAGCCGCGCTGTGGTGCAGCAGTACTTAGCCCAATACCCCAGCATCAAGGTGGTGCTCGATGTCCACCGCGACGCCATCGAGACCGAGAACGGCTCCCGGATGGCCCCGGTCTGCACCGTGAACGGCCAGCAGGCGGCTCAGGTCATGATCATCTGCGGGTGTGACAACGGCGGCAGCATCTCCCTGCCCAACTACCGCCAGAACCTCCGCTTCGCCGCCGCATGGGAGCGGGCGATGGAGGGGACATTCCCCGGCCTCACCCGGCCCGTGCTGTTCAGCTACCGCTTTTACAATCAGGACCTCACCACCGGAAGCCTGCTCATCGAGGTGGGCGGCCATGGTAACAACCTCAATGAGGCCCTGTACGCCGGGCAGCTGGCCGCCGAGGGGCTGATCAGGGCCTTGCAATAAAAAAGCCCGCTCAGGCATCGCAGCGCCATACCTGAGCGGGCAAGATCCATTATTCGTATACCACGCAGCCCAGAACCGTCTTGCCCAGACGAGCGATCTGCTCCTTCTGGTCGTTCACGCTGCTGTAACGGGAGCAGCTGCAGTCGGCCACGAGCACCACCGCGTCGGCGGCGTTGACTTCCAGAACGGCGGTGGAGGAGACCAGTACGCTCTCGGCGCAGGTCAGCTTCCGGCTGCGGAGGGTGTCGGCAGCCTGCAGCTGGGCGGTCAGGGCAGACAGCTGCTCTGCGGGCAGATCGCCGGTGACGAGGATGCGATCAGCCTTGGGGGCACGGCTGGCAATGGTGGCGGCGATCAGGCGCACCGTCTCGTCGTCGCGGCTGCCATCGGGGCGGCCCTCCAGCTTGTTGAGTTTGGCGTCCAGCTTGACTGCCTTCCGGGCAGCGGCACCGGCCAGCGTACCGAGGACGGGCAGATTGCAGGTGGACTTGAGGTCCTTCGCAGAGTAGACGAGGCCGGCGGTCAAGAACTTGACGACCGCAGCGCCGGCTACCAGGACCACGCCGAGGACCAAGCCGATCACGGCAAACTTCACAAGAGAGGAGCTGCCGTTGCCCGGATCTTTCGGCACTTCGAGGGCAGCCAGGTCCTGATCGGCCTTCTGGATGTTCTGCTCCAGCAGGTCGTGCTGCGCCTGCAGATCGGTCATCTGGTTCTGCAGGCTGGTCAGGTTGTCGCGGGTGTTCTGCTGCTGGTCGCGCAGGTCGGTGGACACGGTGACGCTGCTGGTGCGGGACAGCAGGGTGATGCTGTGGTGCCCCACGGTGGACTCAATCGTCTCGTACAGGCCGTTCATCCGGGCGATGACAGCGTCCAGAATGGCGGTGGCATCTTCCTCGGATGCTGCGTTGATGCTGATGGAGAGCAGGCGGGTGGAGTCGTCGCCCCAGACGCTGACCAGCTCCCGCATATACCGCTCTTCCATGTTGAACTGCTCTGCAATGGCAGAAATGGCCTCGTGGTTGGTCAGCAGGGAGGTGTATGCACTCAGGACCGAACTGGTGTAGTCGGGGTTCTGGTAGTCCATGCCGGGCATGATCTTATAATCGGTGGTGACGTACAGATCCGCTCTGGCGTTGTAGACATTGTAGGGATCGATGCTGTTCAGGACGGACTTTTCCATGTACTCTTCGGCGTTGTCGATGTTGAACTGGACCGTCTGCTGCGAACGCTCGTTGTCGCGCAGCTGCTGGTTGTAGCTCTGCACGTCGGTATCGCGTTTGTTCTGTGCTTCGCGGTACTCGACCATGTCCTCTTCATACGTCTGCTGGGCCGAAGTGCGGGGTGCGGTCTCGCCCTCTTCTGCCGCCTTCTGGACGGCGGCGTTCCACGAGATGTTCTTCACAACAGCCACGCCTGCAAACAGTACGGCGCAGACCAGGGCTGCGGCCGCCATCTGCCGGTATTTGCGCAGGACTGTGAACAGCAGGGAAACGAGGTTGATCTCCTCTTCCTGCTCATACGGGATCTGGTTTTCAGTCATAAATGTCCTCCTAAAACAACAGAGAGTTTGCAGCGCGGGATGCCTCCCCGGAACGCCCGGAAACAGGATGGGTATAAAGCGCACAACATATCATTTTAGATGATATCATTTTTCGGCCCGGAATGCAAGACAAAGTCTTGATTTTTGATTGACAAAGCCGCTTTCCTGTGCTATTTTTAGAATTACCGAAAAGCACAGATCGGGAAAAGTAACGCATCCGGGACGCTTCCAGAGAACACGGCAGTTGCTGCGAGCCGTGAGCGCCCCCTGCGCGAACGAACACCCAGGAGCTGCAACCTGAACCCCAGTTTTTTGCAAAACTGCCAGTAGGTGCGCCGCTGCGCCCCGCGTTACAAGGGCAGCGCTTTCTTTTTGAGATGAGCGCGTGAGCGACCGGACACTTCCGGTAATTCAGGTGGCACCGCGGACATTACAAGACAGCTTGTTCGCCCTGAACTTTCAGGGAGAACAAAGCTGTCTTTTTCATTTTATATCGAAAGGGAGAACAAACACTATGGAACGCACTGAGATCGTTTCGCTGTTCAAAAACACCCCCGCCGACGGCACCGAGATCACCGTCTGCGGCTGGGCAAAGAACATCCGCGACTCCAAGAACATCGGCTTCATCGCCCTGTCGGACGGCGGCTGCTTCAAGACCCTGCAGGTCGTGCTGGAAGCCGGCAAGCTGGCAAACTACGATGAGGTCGTCCACACCGGCCTGTACAGCAGCCTGCGCGTCGTGGGCCGCATCGTGCTGACCCCGCAGGCAAAGCAGCCCTTTGAGCTGAACGCCGATTCCGTCGAGATCCTGGGCGACTGCCCCGCCGACGAGTACCCGCTGCAGAAAAAGAAGATGAGCATGGAGTATCTGCGCACCATGCCCACCCTGCGCCCCCGCACCAACACCTTCAACGCCGCCTTCCGCGTCCGCAGCGTGGCTGCTTATGCCATCCACAAGTTCTTCCAGGAGAACGGCTTCGTCTACGCACACTCCCCGCTGCTGACCGCATCCGACTGCGAGGGCGCCGGTGAGATGTTCCGCGTGACCACCCTCGACCTGGAGAACGTGCCCAAGAACGAGGACGGCACCGTCGATTACACCCAGGACTTCTTCGAGAAGCCGGTCAACCTGACCGTTTCCGGCCAGCTGGAGGCCGAGGCCATGGCCATGGCCTTTGGCAAGGTGTACACCTTCGGCCCCACCTTCCGTGCGGAGAAGAGCTTCACCACCCGCCACGCCGCCGAGTTCTGGATGATCGAGCCGGAGATGGCCTTCTGCGACCTGAACGGCTACATGGACACCGCCGAGGCCATGACCAAGTATGTCATCCGCTATGTGCTGGACAACTGTCCCGACGAGATGGCCTTCTTCAACCAGTTCATCGACAAGGGCCTCATCGAGCGCCTGGAGCTGGTGGCGAACAGCGAATTCGGCCGCATCACCTACACCGACGCCATCGAGGTGCTGAAGAAGAACAACAAGAAGTTCCAGTTCCCGGTGGAGTGGGGCGTGGACATCCAGACCGAGCACGAGCGCTACCTGACCGAGGTCGTGTTCAAGAAGCCCGTCTTCGTCACCGACTACCCGAAGGAGATCAAGAGCTTCTACATGAAGCAGAACCCGGACGGCAAGACCGTGGCCGCAGCCGATATGCTGGTGCCCGGCATCGGCGAGCTGATCGGCGGCAGCCAGCGTGAAGAGGACTACGACAAGCTGGTGGCCCGCATGGACGAGCTGGGTCTGGACAAATCCAGCTACGACTGGTACCTCAACCTGCGCAAGTTCGGCGGCGTGGAGCATGCCGGTTACGGCCTGGGCTTCGAGCGCATGATCATGTACCTCACGGGCATCCAGAACATCCGTGATGTCCTGCCGTTCCCCCGCACCGCTTACGGATTCTAAAAAATGAGGAAACCTCTCCGTCATTGCTTCGCAATGCCACCGCTCCTACCGAGGAGAGGCCTTGGCAGAACGGGAAACGTTCCCTTTTCGCCAGAGGCTCCCCTAGCAGGGGAGCTGGCAAAGCTGTCAGGCTTTGACGGAGAGGCTTTTCTTGATCCATTTTCAACATCGAGGTAACATTTCGTGGAAAACATTTCGCCCGCCCTGCTCCACTGGTTCCATGCGAACCACCGCATCCTGCCTTTTCGCTCCGACCCCACCCCCTACCATGTCTGGCTGAGTGAGATCATGCTGCAGCAGACCCGCGTCTCGGCGGCGCTGCCCTACTATGAGCGGTTCCTTGCCGCTCTGCCGGACATCCCCGCCCTTGCCGCCTGCGAGGAGGAAAAGCTCCACAAACTGTGGGAGGGTCTGGGCTACTACAGCCGGGTGCGGAACCTGCAAAAGGCGGCAAAGCTCGTCTGTGCGCAGTACGGCGGCGAACTGCCCGCCGACTACGATGCCCTCCGCGCCCTGCCCGGCATCGGCGACTACACGGCGGGTGCCATCGCCTCCATCAGCTTCGGCCTGCCGGTGCCTGCAGTGGACGGCAATGTGCTGCGGGTGTTTTCCCGTCTGTACAACGACGACCGCCTCATCACCGACCCCAAGGTCAAGCGGGCATTCACGGCCCGTGTCATGGAACACCAGCCCCCGGCTGCCCCCGGCGACTACAATCAGGCCCTGATGGAGCTGGGTGCGCTGGTCTGTGTACCCAACGGTGCCCCGCTCTGCGCGCAGTGCCCGCTGGCCCACCTCTGCGCCGCCCATGCCGCCGGGACGGCCCTCACCCTGCCCCGCAAAGCGGCCCCCAAGGCCCGCCGCATCGAGCCGGTGACGCTGGCGCTCGTCCGCAGCCCGGAGGGCGTCCTGCTCCAGCAGCGGCCCGAAAAGGGTCTGCTGGCGGGCCTGTGGCAGCCGGTGCTCTGGGAGGACGAATCTCTCTCCGCCGACGAGGCCCGCGCCCGCCTGGCGGCGCTGGGCGTCGTCTGCACCCCCGATGCCGCCAAAGCCCTCCGCCCGGCCCGGCACATCTTCAGCCACATCGAGTGGCACATGGGCGGCTATCTCTTCACGGCAGAGCGCCAGCCCACCCCCGCCGGCTGCGTCTGGGCCAGCCCGGAACAGCTGGAAGCCGCGTACACCCTGCCCGGTGCGTTCAAGGCGTACCGCAAACTGCTGGCCGCTGCATTTTAACTTTTTTCGTGCAGGTCGATGAAAATTTACGGATTGGCAGTTGTAATTTTTTTGCATTCCGGGTATAATATTCCTAACGCGATATTTCTACACGATATCTGCAAGGGCGGTTCCATGGCCCACCGCGAAAAGGGCCACCCCGACACAAAGGATGTTCTGGACCCATCGTTCCGACCCAAAAAAGGAGTGTGCTGAACCTATGAAGAAATCTTGTTTGATCGCTGTGATCGCTACGCTGGCCGCCATCGCCGGTGCACTGGCCGCCGTGGCCGTTTATCTCCGTCGCCGCGAGAAGGAGCTCGACGAGTACGAGCGCCTGCTGTTTGGCGAAGACAAGGCGGAACCCGCCGACGCACCTGCCGAGGACGCCGCAGAAGAATAACCGATCCGCTGAAGGGCGCACCCGGTGGTCACTTCCTGACCCGCCGCGTGCGCCCTTTTTGCAACCCTCTCAGGCGCTGACACGCCAGCTCCCTCCAAAAAAGGGGGGAGCCTTTGGCAGGTCGGACATGTTTTTCAGACCCGCCTGCGGCTCCCATACTGCCGGGCCCTGCACAATGTCAGGAGGATGTTACATATCATGAAGCGATTTTTTCTTTGGATCATCGGCGTCGCGCTGGGCGTCGTCGTGCTGCTGGGGGCCGTAATGGCCGTGAGCTATTCCTTTACCGGCGAGGGGGCCCGCCCTGCGGCGGACGTACAGTTCGGCGGGCAGGCACTGGAAGTGAACGGCTCCTGCTGGCAGGTGCCGCTGGTGGGCGGTGTGCTCGACAGGGTCTTTGCCGAGCCGGACACCCTTACCGTGCAAAAGCTGGGCACACTGTACGATGCCCACCCGGCACTCGCCCTGCCCGACTGGGCCACCTACACCACCCTGACCATCGAGACCGACGTCGGCAGCCTCGTGTTCGCCGGTTCTGCCGGGCAGTATGAAGACTTCCTCTTCCCGGCCAACGGCAGCTACAAGGCCACGATGACAGTCTGGCGGCTCCCGAATGACCTTCTTTCCACCCAGTTCGACGGCGGTACCAACGGTGCCATTCATAAGAACTGGGGGCAGGAACACCCGGCCCGGCCCACCGGTTGGTATCGGTTCTCCTTCCGGTTCACGCTGCAGGCCAGCGCCAACGTCGAGCTTTCGGCTGAGCGGGTCGAGCAGGGCGGCATCGTAGGCGTCGCCATCACCGGCATGGCCGGGGACACGGCCCCCACCCTGGAGACCGACCTCGGCAGTGTTTCGTGCACCCGCAGCCCCTCCGGCTGGCGGGCCTACATCCCTGCGGCCTACAACGCCTCCGCCGGAGCCCACGAGATCCGCATCACGGTCAACGGGGAGACGATTTCCCGGACGCTGACCGTTCTGCCCAAAGACTTCGGCACTGCGGAGGTCGAGGCCGGGCCGGCCCCCACCGAGGCCGCAAACACCGAGTTCCGGAACAACATCTGGCCGCTGTATGAGCTGCCTGTGCGGGAGAAGCTCTGGTCCGGCGGGTTCATCTGCCCGGCCGAGAACTATCTCATCCTGCTGGATTTCGGTCAGGTCAAGGTCACGAACGGCCAGCAGGGTTCCCGCTCCAACTCCACCAAACTCTACACCATCCCCGGCGACCCGGCCCGCGCTCCGGCGGACGGCGTCGTCGTCTTTGCCGGGAATCTTGCCCTCACCGGCAACACCGTCGTCATCGACCACGGCTGCGGCCTGCGCAGCTACCTTTACGGCCTGCAGACCCTCTCCGTCAGCCGGAATACGACCGTCCAGAAAGGGCAGGCCGTCGGTGCGCTGGGCGAAGAGATGACCATGGACTTCAAGCTGGGCAGCAAGAGCGTGAACCCCTGGCTGCTGTTCCAGACCAGCGGCGGGGCATTCTGGCGTGAAAACGGGTGAAGCAAAAATAGTTTCGGAGATTCCTGTAATATTTTCGTCTTTGGGGCGTTATTGAGGTGAACGGACACGAAAAAAGGAGGTCGTACTCATGAAACTGCCCTGTGAACTCATCCGGGACCTGCTCCCCCTCTATGCCGAACACCTCACCAGCCCGGAGACCGGCCAGCTCATCGAAGAGCATCTGCAAAGCTGCCCGGCCTGCCGGGACGAACTGCACAGCATCCGCCTGCCAGTCCCGGTGCAGGCCGATGCGCAGGCCGACGCCCCGCTGAAACAGGTCCATGCCGCCCTGCAGAAAAAGCAGCTGCTGACCACTCTGGCGGCTGTGCTGGCCGTGGTGTGCGCTCTGGCACTGGCCGTGTGGATGTACAGCGCCGAGGCTCCCGCCACCGTCGAGGAAGCCCGGTTCTGGACCTACAACCGGAAAGAAGACTCTGCCAACCTCTGCATCCTCGAAGTGCAGGGCGAGGGCGTCTGGCTGACGCTGGACGAGCCCTTCAGCTGGGGCAGCCCGACCGTGACGGTGCAGGCCGTGCGCTATCGTTTCCCGCACTTCCACGCCGCACTGGCCGGGGTGTTCGGGAGCGCGGCATCTTCCAAGACCATCGCCGTTTCCAACACCCAGCTGCTCGCCGTCGTCTGTGCCGACGAAACGCTCCATTACCGGGAAGGCCAGCCGGTCTCGGCCTACCGCCTCAATGGCACCATCGTCTACGGCACCGAGCAGGAGCTGGGCCTCTATCCGAGGGCCTAGCCTATGGACATGGATGCACTTTACCGGCTCTATTTCCGGGATGTGTTCCTGTTTTTGCAGGGGCTCACCCACTCGGAATCGCTGGCCGAAGAACTGACGCAGGAGACGTTTTTCAAGGCCCTGAACGGTCTGAAGCACTTTGATGGCCGACAGGACATCCGCGCCTGGCTCTTCACCGTAGCGCGGAACTGTTATTACTCCCACTGCCGCAAGGCGAAACAGACCGTCCCGCTGGACGAGGCGTTCCCGCCCGCCGCTGCCCCGCAGCCGGACCTGGACGAACTGCTCATCGACGAAGACGCCGCTTTTACCATCCACCAGTGCCTCCACCGGCTGGAAGAACCGTACAAGGAGGTGTTCACCCTCCGGGTCTTCGGCGAACTCTCCTACGAGAAGATCGGTGCGATCTTCGGCCACACCGCCAACTGGGCCTGCGTGACCTACTGCCGCGCCAAACGAAAGATCCAGCAGATGCTGAAAGAAGCATAAACGAAGAGGAGCCGCGGCCAATGGCCGCGGCTCCTCTTCTGCCTTTATTATCTTACGAAATGGCGTCCACATCCCACTTCATGCGGACGGCATCTGCGCCGTTGAGCTGGATGCGCAGGGCACCGGCGTTGTCGCGCACCTGCTCCGGAGTGCGGGCACCGCAGAGCACATGCAGGCCGGGGATCATCCGGGCCGTCAGCGCGATGACCAGCTGCGCGAGGGTGCAGTCGTATTTTTCGGTCAGGTCGCCCCACTTTTCCAGCAGCTCAATGGCCTGCGCACGGCGGGCGGGCTGGAAGCTGGGGTTGGTGTTCCGGGTGCTGCCCTCCGGGTAGGTGGTCTCCATCGTGACCTTGCCGGTCAGCAGGCCCTGCTCCAGCGGAGAGTAGGCCTGAATGGACACACCCAGCTCCTTGCAGGTGGGCAGCAGCTGCTTTTCCACGCGGCGGGTCAGCAGGCTGTACTTCTCCTGGATGACATCCAGCTGGCCGTACTTGCAATAGCCGCGGATGATGTCCGCCGTCACATTCGACGCACCGATGGCGCGGATCTTGCCCTGCTCCTTGAGCTTCATCATGGCCTCGACCGTCTCTTCCAGCGGGTAGAGGCCGAGATCCGGGCTCTGCCAGTGGGTGTACAGGACATCCAGATGGTCGGTGCCCAGCCGCTTCAGGCTCTCTTCCACGTCCTCGATGATGCTCTGGGCGGACAGGTCGCGGTAGACTGCGGTGCCGTCCACGACTTTGTGGAGCACCGGCGTCTCGTGCCGCCATTCCAGGCCGCACTTGGTGGAGAGGACCACCTTGTCGCGGTCGATGTGCCGGAGCGCCTCGCCCACGACCTGTTCGCTGTGGTACAAGCCGTAGATGGGGGCCGTGTCGATCCAGCGGATGCCCTGCTCGACCGCCGCTTCAATGGCGTTCACCGACAGGGCGTCGTCGTTGTCGCCCCACCAGCTGCCGCCGCCAATGGCCCAGGTGCCCATACCGAGAAAGGGCACCTCGATGCCGCTTTTTCCGATCGTGATATTCTGCATCTTATTTTCCTCCATGCCAGAAGTGTTCCCCATCGGGGGCCTGTCTCATCCCATTTCTGGCATTCTTTGTTGTATTTTTTCTTTCTATCCAAAAAGAGCTGCTGTTTGGAGTCCCGCCCCGCACAGCAGCTCTTTGGGATCGTTTTAGATGTTGCCGAACTCGCTCAGTTCCAGCGTTTCGTTGTGGGTCTCGGCCCAGCGGATGGCCCAGTCCGAGGTGAACAGCAGCAGACGGTTGCCCTTCATATCCTCCACGGCCTTGGTGTCGCTGGTCAGGTCGAGGTCCCGCAGGTTGTAGGTGTCGGGGTCATTCTTCACCCAGCGCAGCTGCTCGAAGGGAAGCTGCTGCATCCGGATCTCGACGTTGTATTCGGTGTTCAGGCGGTACTCCAGCACTTCCAGCTGCAGCACACCAACGACGCCGACCACGACTTCTTCCATGCCGCCGCCCACTTCGCGGAAGATCTGGATGGCACCCTCCTGGGCGATCTGCTCCATACCCTTCACGAACTGCTTGCGCTTCATGGTGTCCTTCTGCTCAATGCGGGCAAAGTGCTCCGGCGAGAAGGTGGGGATGCCCGCGAACTGGACCTTCTTTTTGCCGGTGCACAGGGTATCGCCGATGGAGAAGATGCCCGGGTCGAACAGGCCGATGATATCGCCGGCGTAGGCCTCGTCCACGATGGCGCGGTCCTGCGCCATCAGCTGGGTGCCGGTGGCCAGCTTGATGTTCTTGCCTTCCTGCACATGGTAGGCTTCCATGCCGCGCTCGAACTTGCCGGAGCAGATGCGCATGAAGGCGATGCGGTCGCGGTGGGCCTTGTTCATGTTGGCCTGGATCTTGAAGATGAAGGCCGAGAACTCTTCGCGGCAGGGGTCCACCGGCTCCCCGGTCAGGCTGTCCACACGGGCCAGCGGGGTGGGGGTCAGGCGGAGGAAGTTCTCCAGGAACGGCTCAACGCCGAAGTTGGTCAGCGCAGAGCCGAAGAAGACGGGGCTGAGCTCGCCGCGCAGCACCTTGTCCAGATCAAATTCCTCGGCGGCACCGTCCAGCAGCTCGATCTCATCGGAGAGCTGCTGGTGCAGATAGGGGGTCAGCAGCTCGTCCAGTGCGGGATCGCCCAGCTCGGCCTCGGTCTCCTCGACCTTCTTGACGCCGTTGGCGCGGCCGTCGCTGGAGAAGGCCAGCACCTTGCGGGTGTTGCGGTCGAACACGCCCTTGAACTCCTTGCCGCAGCCGATGGGCCAGTTCATGGGGTAGGTCTTGATGCCCAGAATTTCTTCGATGTTCTCCATCAGCTCAAAGGGGTCGCGGGCCTCGCGGTCCATCTTGTTGATGAAGGTGAAGATGGGGATATGGCGCAGGGTGCAGACCTTGAACAGCTTGATGGTCTGGGCCTCAACGCCCTTGGCGGCGTCGATGACCATGACGGCAGAGTCCGCCGCCATCAGGGTGCGGTAGGTATCCTCCGAAAAGTCCTGATGGCCCGGCGTGTCCAGGATGTTGACGCACTTGCCCGCATAGTTGAACTGCAGCACCGAGGAAGTCACGGAAATACCGCGCTGCTTCTCGATGTCCATCCAGTCGGAAACGGCGTGCTTTGCGCTCTGCTTGCCCTTGACGGAACCCGCCTGGTTGATGGCTCCACCGTACAGCAGCAGCTTTTCGGTCAGCGTGGTCTTGCCGGCGTCGGGGTGGCTGATGATCGCAAACGTCCGACGGCGCTCGATTTCTTCACGATTTGTCATAGATTTATAAGTCTCCCAATTTCAAGTCAGAGGGGTTTGTTTCGGGTCCTTTCTTCGTCACATGGGTCGTTCTCCATCAATAGGCCTGCCCTCTCAGGCGCTTTGCGCCCGCTCCGCCAAAGGGAGAGGCGGCATCGCATCCGCGATGCCAAAGAGGGTCCGGCCGTCTAAAAATCAAACAGCATTTATTTTAGCAGAAATTCCACCTAGATGCAAGACTTTTCTCATTTTTTCAGAAGAAAGCAGGGCAGGGGTGCCGTTTCGGCCCAATTGGCGAAATCGCAGACGAGGACGGTGCAGCGCGTCAGGGGCAGTGTGCGCATCCAGTGCAGGATCTCCGTCTTCTCGTCCGACCCGATGACCCGGCCGCTGTAAAGGATGGCGCTGAGCACCCCGCCGGGCCGCAGTGCGTCGAGGGCCGCTTCCAGCGCAGGGATGCTGCTCTCCGCGTGGGAAAAGACCGTGTGGTCTGCCCCCGGCAGCCAGCCGAAGTTGAACATCACGGCATCCGCCGTGCCGGGCTGGACATCATGCAGCAGGTCTGCATGGCTGCCGCAGTACAGCTCGGCGGAAAGCCCGTTCGCGGCCAGATTCCGTCGGGTGGAGGCAATGGCTTCGGGCTGGATGTCAAAGCCCAGCACCCGGCCCGTCCCGCCCGCCAGACGGCACAGAAACGCCGTATCTCCGCCGTTGCCGCAGGTGGCATCCACCAGCAGCTGCGGGTTTTGCAGCCGGGCCGCAAGGAAGTCCTGCACGAACTTCACAGCGGTCAGGTCCGGCGTCCGGCGGCGGCAGAGCCGCCCGGCCTCCTCCCGGAAGCCGAACTTCGCCCAGAACGCTTCCTCCCCCGGCACAGCGGGCAGCGGGGCCGTGAAAACGGTGGCCGTCTCCCTGTCATATCCGCCAAAGCGGCGCAATATCTCTTTTAGCAGATAAGACCCATAGCCTTTCCGCCGCCATTCTGGTACAATGGTAAGGCAGGCAACGTCCGCCCCTGCCGCCGTCCGGGTCAGCTGACAGAAGCCCACCTCGGTCTTCTCTTTATACAATGCAAAGCCGCCGGGCCGTTCTTCCAGTTTCATACGCAGTCTCCTTTTCCCTTACAATACCAAGCTCTCGCGCCGCTGTCAAGGCCTGCGGCTACGACCGTATTTCACACATTCTTCACCCGCTCAGCGATTCGTTTTCACAATTGGCGGCTACAATAGAGCCAGTTCCAGAGAGGGACGAGCGAAGCGCCCCTCCCGAACCAGTCCCTTCGAGAAAGGAAGTTGTACCATGGAAAATGAAAACAAATGGGAATACGATTATTCCTCTGCAAATAGTTCGTCCGGCGATACCGGATACCCCAACGTCGGCTCCTCCGGCATGAACACCGCCAACACGGCGGGCACTTACAGCGACCCCGCCCCGGCCCGCCCGTCGGAAACTTCCACCGGCAATGGCGGCACTACGCCGCCCCCGGCAGGCCCGGAGCCGCAGGCCGCAGCCTCCAAGCCTCCGAAGAAGCGCGGCAAGCGCAGCGGCGGCCGCATCGTCCGCAGCGCCATTGCGCTGGTGCTGGCCGCGGCCATGGGCTTTGCAGGCGGCTTCGTGGGCGCACGGGTCGGCAATGCAGGCAATAAGGTCGTCATCCAGCAGGTGGAGCGCACCGACAGCAGCGCGGCCTCCGGCACCGCCGTCGCGTCCAGCGGCATGACCACTTCGCAGGTCTCCGAGATGGTCAGCCCCAGCGTCGTGGTCATCACCACCGAACAGGTCGTCTACTCGCAGTGGTCCTGGTACGGCCAGAATCAGGTCGAGTCCGGCGCAGGCAGCGGCGTCATCATCAGCTCAGACGGCTATATCCTCACCTGTGCGCACGTCGTCTCCGGTGCATCGCAGATCACCGTGACCATCGGGGATACCGACTACACCGCCACCGTGGTGGGCAAGGACGACACCAGCGATGTCGCTGTGCTGAAGATCGACGCCACCGGCCTGACCCCCGCCACCGTCGGCGACAGCGACAGCCTGTCGGTCGGCGACAGCGTCCTGGCCGTCGGCAACCCGCTGGGTCAGCTGGGCGGCACCGTCACCAGCGGCATCGTCAGCGCACTGAACCGCAGCGTGACCATTCGGGGCACCAGCTCCACCAACACCATGTCCCTGATCCAGATGGATGCCTCCGTCAGCCCCGGCAACTCCGGCGGCGGTCTGTTCAACATGAACGGTGAGCTGATCGGTCTGGTCAACGCCAAGTCCTCCAGCTCGGACGCGGAGGGTCTGGGCTTCGCTATCCCCATCAACGACGCCATTCAGGTGGCGCAGGACCTGCTGGAGAACGGCTACGTCTCCGGCCGGCCGTATATGGGCATCACCTACATCGCCGTGACCGATGCCCAGACGGCGGCCCAGTTCAACGTCAACGCCTACGGCGTCTATGTCGTGGACGTCGTGCAGGGCGGCCCGGCCGACAAGGCCGGTCTGAAGGTTGGGGACCGCATCGTCAGCATCGACGGCACCGAGATCGCCCAGAAAGACGACCTTGGCACCCTGATGCAGCAGCACACGGCCGGTGACACCCTTTCCATCACCGTTGCCCGCGACGGCCAGATGCAGACCGTCTCGCTGACGCTGGGCGAAAAGAATGCGTCGAACACCGCCGCACAGCGTTCGGCCAACAACTGAGCCATTCTCCGCCGCAAGGCGTTATCAGGATTTGATTCCTTTCTTCTTCAAAAATCCCCCGACTGGCGGTGACCCGCTGGCCGGGGGATCGCTGTTTATACCAAGCCGAAGATGGTCGCACTGACCGGAGCCAGGACCGCTTCGCCGCTCAGGATGCGGCTGTCGCCCCGCCACAGGCTGGACGAGGTGCCGTCGTTCAGCAGCTTCCAGCGTCCGTCGGGCAGCCGGATGGGCTGTTCCTGTTCGGTGGGGTTGTAGTAGACGCAGAGCGCGCCCCACCACGCCCCATCGCCGGGCAGGGCAGGCAGACGCCAGCCCACCAGCGGCTGTTCCAAATCAAAAAATGCAATGGCGTTGGGGCTGGTCCTGTCCACCGCACCCAGCCGCGGGAAGGCATTCCGCAGCCCGATGAGGCCCCGGTAATAGTCCACCAGCCCATGGAACTGCTCGGCCCGCTTCCAGTCCAGCCGGTTCAGCGCCGGGGAGGAGCGGTAGCTGTTGCCCTGCCCCTTTTTGGTGCGGGCGAACTCTTCGCCTGCCTGCCAGAAGGGCAGGCCCATGCAGGTGAGGTAGATGCCTGCCGCCAGCCGGTTCTGGGCCAGGGCGGCACGGTCCACCGCGCCGAACTCCGGGCGCTCGTAGCGCACCAGCAGCAGCTTGTCCCACAGGGTGAAATTGTCGTGGGCGGACACATAGCTGACGATCTGCCCCGGCGTGTGGGGCGGGAACTTATCGCTGCGGCACCATGCCGCCACGGCTCCGCCGATGTCCCAGAAACTGCCGGGCTTTCCCTCCACGTAGCCCGGCTCCCGCGCATTGAAGCAGCCGCCCTTGATGGCGTCGCGGGTGTCGTCGCAGAAGATGCCGATGCGGTCGTTCAGCATGGCCAAATTGTTCTTGTTCGCCTCGTACCGGTGCAGCGCACTGCTGCCGCCCTGCCACGGCTCGCCGTACATCAGGATGTCCCGCCCGCCGGGCAGCTTGTCCAGCTCGGCCCGCAGCAGGTTCATCGTCTCCACATCGTACAGGCCCATCAGGTCGAACCGGAAGCCGTCGATGTGGTACTCCTGCGCCCAGTAGAGCACCGAATCCAGAAAGTATTGCCGGGCCATGGGCCGCTCACTGGCAAACTCGTTGCCGCAGCCGCTGCCGTTGGAAAGGCTGCCGTCCTCGTTCTGGCGGAAATAATAGAGGGGGACCGCTCGGTTCAGCACGTTGTCGAAGCGGTACATGTGGTTGTACACCACATCCATCACCACACCGATACCCGCCGCATGGAGGGCCTGGATCATCTGCTTGCACTCCCGCACCCGGACTTCGCCGCGGGCGGGGTCGGTGGAGTAGCTGCCCTCCGGGACGTTGTAGTTTGTGGGGTCGTAGCCCCAGTTGTACTGCCGGGTCAGCGGGCGGCTCTCGTCCACGCTGCCAAAATCAAAGATGGGCATGAGCTGGACATAGCGCACCCCCAGCCGCTTGAGGTAGTTCAGGCAGGTGGGGTGGACGCCGTCGCGGTTCAGGGTCGTGCCCTGCTGGGTAAAGGCCAGGAATTTGCCCCGCCACGCATTGCGCACCCCGCTGGCCGGGTCCTGCGAGAAATCCCGGACGCTGACCTCCCAGACGCTCCGCTTCGACGCCGGGATGACCGGCCGTTTGTCCTGCTCCCAGCCCGGCGGGTCGGTGCGGGCCAGATCCACGATCATGCTCCGCGCCCCGTTCACGCCCGCCGCGCGGGCATAGGGGTCAGCGGTGGTCACGCTGCCCCACTCGGTGGTCACGTTGAAATGATAATACTTCCCGTGCTGGTCGCCGGGCAGGTAAACGCCCCAGACGCCCTGCCCCCACGGGCTCAGCGGCAGACTGCCGATGCAGGCCCCGCCGTCGCCTTTCCGGTAAAGATCGACCCGGACCGACTGCGCCGTGGGTGCCCACAGCCGCAGGTGGGTGCCCGATGGGGAATACGCCGCGCCCAGCGGCCCCTGATAGCCGGTCTGACGGGCAAACTCCTCGCTTTCGAACCATGCTTTCCATTGTGCAGGCGTTTTCATTGACTCTCATCCTTTATCCTGACATTCCCGCCCTCGCCAGAGGCAGGCCTTTTGAAATTAGTGTACCCGGCTTGCGCGGATTTTGCAAGAGTTTCCTTGCAAATGGGGCTGCGGTACACTATACTGAAAGAAATGAACCGATCACGGAGGCGATGACATGGCATACACAGACGATTGGGAGACCCTGATGAATGGAGTCTTCGGGCCGGGCGGCAGATTCAAGGCCGCCCCCGGCACCCCCGCCGAACCCCGGCAGCAGCCAAACAGCACGCTGAACGACCTGAACGCGGCGCTTCTGGAACAGCAGAAGAAGCTGGACGCGATGCTCAAGGCCCAGTCGGCCCAGCTGAAGACGCAGGACACCGCCACCGAGGCTGCGCTGGCCGACAGCCGCCGGATGCTGCGGGACATGGAGAACGACGGTCTGCTGGCCAAAGGCACCACCGACGTGAAACCCGAACATCTGGGCAGCTTCGAGGGGCTGGCCGACGAAGTCCGGCAGACCGTGCTGGGACAGGACGCCTTTGTGGACGCGGTCGTCCGCGCCATGCGCCGCCCCTTTGTGCTGGGCACCGAACCGCCCGCCGCCCGGAACGTCATCCTGCTGTGCGGCGGCACCGGCACCGGGCGGCACTTCGCGCTGGAGGAGACCGCCCGCTGCATGGCTGCGCGGGGCCTGCTGCAAAACGATCAGATCGCCGCGCTCGACCTGGCGCTTTACGCGAACCCCGCCGCTGAAAAGCTCTTTTTGCAGGACCTCTACGCCGCGCTCCACGCCCCCGGCGAGATCGTAGTCTTTGAACACTACGAGAGCTGCTGCCCCAGCTTTCTGAAGACACTGTCCGATCTGGCCGTCCGGGACAGCGCCCCGCTCTCCAGCCGGTACATCGTCAACCGGGACGGCATTCTGGTGGACGCCGGAACGGCTCTGGCCCCCGGCGCGGTCAGCCGTCTCGACCCCTGCGGGAAGTACCTCATCTTCTTTTCGAACAAGGGCCGCGCCGCCATGGCGGACAAGTTCGGCGCAAGCATGGTTTCGGCGCTGGGCGACGTCTGCGAGACGACCGCCTACCAGCAGGCAGACCTTGCAGCCCTCGCCGCCCAGCAGCTGAACGCGCTGGCCCAGAAGGTCACGGCCCGGCTGGGCCTGACCCTCGCCGCCGGGGCCGATGTGCGGGACTACGTCGCCGCCCAGTGTACCCCCCAGAAGGGCGCAGCCGGGCTGTCCGGCTGCTGCGACCGCATCTTCCGCGCTCTGAGCGAATACTGCCTGCAAACGGACAAGCCGCTCACCGGCACCGTGACCCTGACCGCCGCACCGGAGGGCCTGCTCTTCCGCCTGCACGATGCCGCCCCGGCCCCGCTGTTTGACCTGCTGCCCGCCGCTTACACCGGCGCGCTGGATGAGATCCGGGCCGAGATCTCGGAGCTGGTCGGTCTGGCCCCAGTCAAGGAATACGTGTTCGGTCTGGCCGACAATCTGCAGGTCCAGCAGCGCCGCGCCGCTGCGGGCATGAAGACGGCCAGCCTTTCGATGCACATGATCTTCACCGGCAACCCCGGCACCGGCAAGACCACCATCGCCCGGCTGGTGGCCAAGTACCTCAAGGCCATCGGGGCGCTCAAGGGCGGGCAGCTGGTGGAGGTGGGCCGCGGCGACCTCGTGGGCCGCTACACCGGCCACACCGCACCGCTGACCAACAGCGTCATCGAGAGTGCCCTCGGCGGCGTCCTCTTCATCGACGAGGCTTACAGCCTCTACCGCGGCGAGCAGGACAGCTTCGGCCTCGAAGCCATCGACACCCTCGTCAAAGGGATGGAAGACCACCGCGACGAGCTCGTGGTCATTCTGGCCGGATACACCAGAGAGATGGAGACCTTCCTCACCGCCAACAGCGGTCTGGCCAGCCGCTTCCCCAACAAGATCGAGTTCCCGGACTACACCGCCGACGAGCTGCTGCAGATCACCCACGTCCTCGCAAAAAACAAGGGCTACACCCTCTCGGAGGCCTGCGAAGAGCCGCTGCGGAACTACTACGCCCGCCGTCAGGCTGACGACGCCCGCACCGCCGGCAACGGCCGTCTGGCTCGCAACACCCTCGAAAAGGCCATTTTCCACCAGAGCCGCCGCCTCATCGCCGAGCCCGCCGCCGCGCTGGATGTGCTCCTGCCGAGCGATCTGGAATTGGATGAATAATTGCAGAACCACGCAAAAAACGGACCGCTGAAACGGTCCGTTTTTCTTGTTTAGCGATGTTCTTCCGCCAGCTGTTCGGCCAGCGCCTGCATCCCGGTGCGGACGTCTTCGGGCGCAAGGACTTCCACCTTGCCGCCAAAGCCTGCCACCCAGCCGTAGAACGGCTCGCTGACACAAATGGGCACATCAAAGTGGAAGCGCCCGTCCTCCTCCGGCAGGAAGGTCGGCGAAGCGCCGAACCGCTCCCGCATGGCGTTTTCGAGGTCGGCTGTGCAGCGCAGGGTCACACGCCGTTCGGGGCCGCCGTACATGCTGAAGTGCTTGCGCAGGTAGGCGGGCAGATCGAAATCAGCAAACGGCTCCCGGCCGCGGCGGGGCAGCTCCAGCACCCGGACGCCGGACATCCGGTCCACCCGGTAGTGGCGGATGCCCACCGGCTCCTTTTCGTCCTGATAGGCGATGAGGTAATAGCAGCCGTTCTCCCACGCCATCTGCCATGGGCTGATGACCCGCTTTTCGGGCCGACCTACTTTTTTGTAGTGGAACTCCACCATCCGGCCGGTGTTGATGGCCTCGTGCAGCGCGTCGATGCTGTACAGCAGGCTCCTGCTGTCGGTCTTGGGGCGGCCGTCCACGTAGACCTGACGCTGCAGCTGGCTGCCCTCGTAATTGGAGCAGAGCTTTTCCAGCTTCCGGATCAGGCGGCGGCTCGTGGCGCTGGACACCACCCGGCTGGCCTGCACGGCGTCCACCAGCAGCTTCAGCTCGGCCAGGTCAAAGGTGCGGCTGGCCAGAAAATAGCCGCCGCCCCGGCCCCGCCGGAGCTGGATGTCGTACCCCAGTGCGTTCAGCGCGTCGATGTCGCTGTACACGCTCTTGCGCTCGCAGAGGATGCCCTGCTGTTCCAGCAGCCCCACCAGCTGGGGCACGTTCAGCAGGTGGTTTTCGTCGGTCTGTGTCTCAAAGATGCGCAAAAGCGCCAACAGCTTGGATTTCTGGCCTTCCTGCTTGGGCATAGGTTCACCTCATTCGGGGAGCTTCTTGTCGAACGCCGCACGGCGCTGGGTGGAAAGGCGGAACATCTCTTCGAGCTTTTCGCGGTCGCCCGCCGCCAGCGCACTGCGCAGTGTGCCGAGCGCGGCGTCGAACTGGTCGATCTCCGAGATGAGGTTGTCCCTGTTCCAGAGAAACAGTTCCGCCCACATTTTGTCGTTGATGCGCGCGATGCGGGTCAGATCCAGGAAGGAGTCGCCCGTGTACTCGCACAGCGAGGTATTGTCGTTGGCGCACATCAGGCTGACGGCGATGGCATGGCACAGCTGGCTGACATAGCCGACCATCCGGTCATGCTCCTGCACGGTCAGGGTGCAGATGTGTTTGAAGCCCAGCACCTCGGCCAGCTCTCGGACCCAGGCGATGGCCTCCGGGGTATTCTTCCCGGTCGGGGTGATGATGAAGTTCGCCGGGGCAAAATTCACCTCGGCGGCGTGTTCCACGCTGGAGGTCTCGCGGCCTGCCATCGGGTGGCTGGCGATGAACTCGACCCCCGCCGGACAGAGGGCCTGCACCGGCTCCACCAGGCCGGTCTTGACGCCGGACACATCCGTGAAGATGCAGCCGGGCTTGAGGAGCGGGCCGTACGTCCGGAACCACTCGATGAGGGCCGTGGGGTAGAGGCCGAAGATGATGTGGTCGGCCTCCCGGACAAGGTCTTCAAAATCGTGGGTTTTGCCCCGCTCGATGTAGCCATGGTCGAGCGCGAACTGCAAGTGGCCCTCGCTGCGGTTGATGCCGTCCACATGGAACCCGGCTTTGGAGAGTTCCAGCGCATATTTGCCGCCCAGCAGGCCGAGGCCCACCACGAGATAACGTTTCGTTTTATCCAACATCTTCTACCTCCGCGCCCAATGGCTTGATGGCTGTAAAGAAATTCGGCCAGCTCTTCGTGACGGCCTCGGCGCCGTCGATGGGCAGCCGCAGCCCCGCCGCCAGTGCCAGCACCGACAGGCTCATGACGACCCGGTGGTCGTTGTGGCCGGAGAGGACGCCCTCCGGCGCATGGAGCGCTCCGGCACAGCCCTCGATGGTGATGGTGCCGCCTGCGCTGGACAGCACCCCGCCGCATTTGCGCAGCTCTGTTTCCATGGCTTCGATGCGGTCGCTCTCCTTGATGCGGAGGCGTTCCGCGTTCCGGATGACCGTCTGCCCCTTGCAGAACAGGCCCAGCACCATCAGCACCGGGCCGAGGTCGGGGCAGTCGGCCAGGTCGATGTCCGTGCCGTGGAGCGGCGCTTTCCGGAAGACGATGCCCTGTTCGGTGCGGGAGAAGTCGGCCCCGCACCGGCGCAGGATGTCCAGAATGGCCGCGTCGCCCTGCAAGGTCGGTTCGGCCAGACCGGTCAGCGTGACGCCGCCGGTGACAGCCCCCAGCACCGCCGGGAAGGCCGCCTGGCTGTAATCGCCCTCGACGGTGTAGTCACAGGGGCGGTATGCCTGCCCGCCGGGGATCTCCAGCGTCGTTTCGTCCACCCACCGGCTCGTGACGCCGAACGCCGCCTGAACGGACCGGGTCATGTCGATGTAGCTGCGGCTCTCCACCGGCCGGAGCAGGTGAAGGGTGCTGGTGCCGCCCAGCAGCGGCAGGGCGAACAGCAGCCCGCTGATGAACTGGCTGGACACATTGCCCGCCAGCGTATAGTCCCCGCTAGAGAGCGCCCCTTCCACAGTCAGGCCGGAAGGGCTCTGCACAAAGCGGAGGCCCTGCTCCCGGTACAGCGCTTCATACACCGACTGGGGCCGCTCCATCAGCCGCCCGCGGCCCACAAAGGTCACTTCCTGGCCGGTGAGGCTGGCCAGCGGGATGAGGAAGCGCAGGGTGCTGCCGCTCTCGCAGCAGTCCACCGGGGCTTCCACGGGCAGAAAGCGGCCCAGTCCCTCCACGATCGCATCGTTCCCGCCGGTGGTGACGCGGGCGCAGAGCTGGCCCGCCGCCGCGAGGGTGGCGGCGATATCCTTGCTGAACTCCAGATTCCGGATGTGTGAGGTGCCCTTTGCCAGCGCCGCACAGAGCACGGCCCGGTGCGCCATGCTCTTGCTGGGCGGAGCCATAATGATTCCGTCAATGTTTCTGTCTGGTTGGATCGTGATCTGCATTTGCAGCCCTCCTTCTGCCCGTTCTGCCAAACGCTCTCCCTGCGGGAGAGCTGGGGCCTGAGAGGGTCACATCTCCCGCCCGATGGCCCATGCGACCTGGCGGCACTTGGCCATGGCCTGTGCAAAGCTGTCCGGGGTCAGGCACTGGGCACCGTCGCTCCATGCGTGGCGGGGGTCGTAGTGGACCTCCACTTCCAGACCGTCGGCACCGGCGGCCACCGCAGCGATCATCATCGGCTCCACGAGGTTGGCCTTGCCGGTGGCGTGGCTGGGGTCCACGATGACGGGCAGATGGGTCTTTTCGTGGATGATGGGCACGGCGGAAAGGTCCAGCGTGTTGCGGGTATACTTTTCAAACGTGCGGATGCCGCGCTCGCAGAGGATGACCTGCTCGTTGCCGCCGGCCATGATGTACTCAGCGCTCATGATCCACTCCTCGATGGTGTTGCACAGGCCGCGCTTGAGCAGGACCGGCTTGTGCATCTTGCCCACCGCCTTGAGCAGCTGGAAATTCTGCATGTTGCGGGCACCGATCTGCACGACATCGACATACTCTTCAAATTCCGGGATGCGGTCTTCGCTCATCAGCTCGGAGACGATGGGCAGGCCGGTGGCTTCGCGGGCCTTGACCATGTCGAGGATGCCCTCGGTCTCCAGACCCTGGAAGGAGTAGGGAGAGGTGCGGGGCTTGTAGGCACCGCCGCGGAAGAGGGCAGCACCGCCGGCCTTGACGCTCTGGGCGATGCGCAGGGCCTGCTCCTCGCTCTCGATGCTGCACGGACCGGCCATGACGGCGATCTTCTCCCGGCCGCCGATCCGGACGCCGCCGCAGTCGATGACCGAGTCGGCAGGGTGGAACAGGCGGTTGGCGCGCTTATACGGGGCCGACACACGGGTCACGTTGTCGATCCAGGGGTTGGCGAGCACATCGCGCTCGTCGATCTTGGTAGTGTCGCCCACCAGACCGAAGACGTTGTAGTCCTTGCCGGTGATCAGGGTGACATCGAGGCCCTGCTTTTCAAAGCGGTCCACGATCTTTTCCAGTTCTTCCTTCGGGGTGCCTTTTTTCGTCGAGATGATCATCTTCTTGCATTCCTTTCCCTTTTATCAACGTGTCAACCTCTCAGTCTGCTTCGCAGACAGCTCCCCTGATAGGGGAGCCCTTGGCAGGCCGGGCAAGCCCTGCTGTCCGCGTAGGCCCGATGGGGCGCAAAGCAGCGGGCCCTGTCCTCTTTGGCAACGGCATTCGGATTGCTGCTGTGAATCTCGGCAGCGGAGCCCGGCCGTTTCCGAAAGCAAAAAACTTCGCTCGTTCAGCACAGTCCTCACCGACTCGCCAGAGGCTCCCCTATCAGGGGAGCTGGCGGGCGTAAGCCCGACTGAGAGGTTTCTTTCTTTACTGCACCATGTGCGATTGTGCTCCGCCGTCCAGCCGAAGCAGCTGCACCAGATAACTGCATGCGTGGAGATAGCCGCCGATGCCCTCGCCCGCAAAGCGGCCCTGACAGCCGAACGAGACGACGTCCGTGTTCCGGAACGGCTCCCGGCCGCTGGGTTCGCTCATGAGCACCTCCACGGCGGGCACACCGCAGAGCTGCAGCGCTTCCAGAATGGCCACGCTGTAATAGGCATAGCCGCCCGGATTGAGGATGATGCCGTCGGCGCGGCCTGCGGCCGACTGGATCTCATCAATGATATCACCCTCGTGGTTGGACTGGAAGAAATCCGGCTCGATGCCCATCTGCTGGCAGCAAACGTCCAGATAATCCAGCAGGCCGTTGTAGTCCACTTCGCCCTCTACACCGGGCTCGGTGAAGCGGGTGATGTTGATGTTTGGCCCGTTAATGAACAAAAATCGCATCCAATGCCTCCAGTGCCGCCGCAACGGCGTCTGCAACGGTCGTTTCGTTCGGGATGACCGCATCGGCTGCGGCCAGATAGAGCGGGCGGCGCTGGGCTTCCATGGTCTTCAGCGCCTCGGCGCTGGTGGAGAGCGGACGCCCGCCGCCCACAGTCAGAGCGTCCAGCGGGCGGTCGATGAAGAGCACCACGCCGTTCTGCCGCAGGGCCCGCAGGTTTTCGGGCCGCTTGACGACCCCGCCCCCGCAGGAGAGCACCTGACGGCCCTCTCTGGCAAAGCGGGCGGTCTGCTCGGCCTCCCGTGCCCGGAAGCCATCCTCGCCCTCTGCGGCGAAGAGGTCCGGGATGCTGCGGCCCGCGGCCCGGACGATCTCCTCATCCAAGTCCACGAACCGCTTGCCCAGCCGGTCGGCCAGCGCGCGGCCGATGGTCGTTTTGCCGCAGGAGGGCATCCCGATGAGCGCCACGTTCAGCTGCTCTTTCCGGAGCTGGGCGGTGATGGCGCGGATCTCGGCCGGGGCATCGTCAAACTTGCGGTCCAGGAAGTATTCCGCCGCATACACGGCCTGGGCCACCAGCATTTCGAGGCCGCCCACGGCCACCGGCACACCCGCCTCCTCGGCACGCAGGATCAGTTCCGTTTTGTCCGGATTGTAGACCACGTCGAGGACGGCTTCCAGCCCCGGCATCGCGGCCACATCCAGATGGCAGACCCCCACGTTCGGGTACATGCCCGCCGGGGTGGTGTTGATGACAATGTCGGCCCCGCTGTGGACGGCTTCCGCATAGGAAAGCTCGCCCTTTTCGGGGTCCGGATGCCGGCTGACGGTCAGCACTCTGGCCGCGCCCTTATCTTTTGCCACGGCGCTCGTGGTGTTGTGGGTGCCGCCGGTGCCCAGAATGAGAACGGTCCGGCCCGTGAACTCCACGCCGTGGGCATCGGCCAGGTAGGCAAAGCCGAGATAGTCGGTGTTATAGCCGTAGAGCAGGCCGTTCCGGTTCACGACCGTGTTCACGGCCCCGATGGCCTTGGCGCGCGGGTCGATGTAGGAGCAGGAACCCATGACCAGCCGCTTATACGGGATGGTCACATTGATCGCCTTGAAGGCCCGCCGGGTCAGGAAGGCCCGCGCCTCCTCCTCGGTGGGCAGCGGGCACAGGTCGTACCGGTAGCCGCAGAGCATCTCGTGGATGATCTTCGAGTACGAGTGCCCCAGTTTGGAGCCGATGAGTCCGTATTCCATTTACAGCTCCTCCTTGCGGTAAGCGGTAGGCTGTTCCATCCAGGCCATGCCGTACTTCGCGGTCAGCAGGTCGCCGACGGCCAGCGCCGCCGCGCAGGTCTGCACGATGGCCGCACGGGGCACGATGCAGGGGTCGTGACGGCCCTGGATGGAAAGTTCCGCGTTCTGTTTTGCAATGTAATCCACGGTATCTTGTGGTTTGTAGATGCTGGGCGTGGGCTTGACCACGGTGCGGAAGACGACCGGCATCCCGTTGGAGATGCCGCCGTTCAGGCCCGCATTGTGGTTGGTAGCCGTCACGATGCGGCCCCCCTGCATCCGGAAGGCATCGTTCGCTTCGCTGCCCTTCAGGTCGGCGAAGCCGAAGCCGGTGCCGAACTCGATGCCCTTGACGGCCGGGACCGAGAAGGCCATGTGGGCCAGCTCGCTTTCCACGCTGTCAAAATAGGGTTCGCCGACGCCTGCGGGCAGGCCGAGGATGGCGGTCTCCAGCGTACCGCCCACACTGTCGCCTGCGCTGCCTGCGGCGCGGATGGCCGCTTTCATCGGCTCTTCGGCCTCCTCGTTCAGCAGAGCGAAGCCATCGCCCCGGCTCAGCAGCGCTTCGGCCTGCGCCCCCAGTGTCGCCGGGTCATCCAGCGCAAAGGGGGTGTCTGCAACGCCCGCGCACTGCCCGATGTGGGTCACGATGTTGATGCCGGCCCGGTCGAGGGCACCCAGCACCACCGCACCGCCCGCCACCAGCGCCGCCGTGATGCGGCCGGAAAAGTGTCCGCCGCCCCGCGCATCCTGAAAGCCGTGGTATTTGGCATAGGCTGTGTAATCCGCATGGCCGGGGCGAAGCAGGTCGGCGGTCTTGGCATAGTCGCCGCTGCGAGTGTTCTGGTTCTCGATCATCAGGGCGATGGCGGTGCCGGTCGTCCGGCCGTTCACAACGCCGGAGAGAAACTGCACCCGGTCCGCCTCCACGCGGGGGGTGGACAGGCCGTCGCCCCGCGCCCGGCGCTTGTCCATGCAGGCGGCGAGGAACGCCTCATCCACCGGCACCCCCGCCGCCATGCCGTCCAGCACGGCGCCGATGGCGCGGCCATGGCTCTCGCCGAAGATGGTCAGGGAGAGGGCAGACCCGAACGTGTTCTTCATGGTCATTCCTCCATGCCCAGCAGGGGGCGCAGGCCCTCCACCGGGATGGTCTCAGCGCGCCAGCAGCCCAGACCCGGCACCTTGATGATGGTGATCTGACCGCCCTGCGCCTTTTTGTCGTGCAGCATCTCGGCCAGCACCTTTTCTTTGTTGTAGGTGGTGCGCAGGGGCAGGCCCAGGCGGCGGTAGACCGCCCGCACCCGCTTTTGCAGCGCCTTGGATTCGATCATGGGCAGCATCCCCAGCGCCACGCACTCGCCGTGGAACAGGCCCACGGTGCGGCGGCCCTTGATGCCCTTGACGGCCTCGATGCCGTGGCCGATGGTGTGGCCGAAGTTGAGGGCCTTGCGCATCCCGCGCTCGGTCTCATCCTGCTCGACGATGTTTTTCTTGAACCGCAGGCTGCGGTAGATGATCTCGTTGATCTGGCCGTCGATGTCGCCCTTTTCAAAGATGCCGAACAGCTCCGGGTCGGCCAGCAGGCTGGCCTTGACCGCCTCGGCCAGGCCGTTGATGTAGTGGCGGCGGGGGAGGGTGGCCAGCGTATCCGGGTCCACGATGACCAGTTTAGGCTGCCAGAAGGCACCCACGATGTTCTTGGTATCGCCCAGATCCACCGCCGTCTTGCCGCCGATGGAGGAATCGATCATCGAGAGCGTGGTGGTGGGGCAGTTGATGAAGTCGATGCCCCGCATATAGATGGAAGCGGCAAATCCGGCCAGGTCGCCCACGACGCCGCCGCCCACCGCCACGACCAGGTCGCCGCGGCCCATGTTGAAATCGAGCATCTGCTGTAAAACGCTCTCCAGGATCTTGAAGCTCTTACTGGCCTCGCCCTGGGGCACCGTGATGATCCGGGCCTCGCGGCACTGGTCGGCCACCCGCTGGGCATACTGGGCCGGGACGCCGCTGTCGGTGACGACGGCCACCCTGCGGTCCAGCCGGGCGAACTGGTACAGGTTCTCCAGTGCGCCGTTCTTCAGGATGATGTCATAACTGCGCTCGCCCAGATTCATGGTGAGCTTGGTTCCGATAAAATCGCTCATTTGTTGTACACTCCTAACAGCCGTACCGTGCGGCAGACATGGTTCAGCGCGCGCAGCAGCGCGGCGGTCTCTTCGGCGGTGGGGTCGCCCACCAGCTCAACGTAAAAATAGTAATCGAAGGGGACATGGGGCAGCGGGCGGCTCTTGATGGACTCCATATCGTAGCCGCTGGCACCGATGATCTGGATGACCTCGGCCAGCTTGCCGGGCTTGTTGTCCACCGTGAACAGCAGCGAGAAGCGGTTGCCCGCCGTGGGCTTTTCGCGGCTGAGGACGATGAACCGGGTGGTGTTGTCGCCATCGGTGTTGATGCTGGGCACCAGAACTTCCAGCCCGTACAGCGCCGCCGTTTCCACGCTGGCGATGGCCGCCTGCGTTCGGTCGCCGCTCTCGGCCACGAACTTGGCTGCCATGGCCGTGTTGGGCATGGCCGTGGCTGGCAGGCGGAACTGCTTTAAGAAGGTCTCGCTCTGGGCAATGGCCTGCTGGTGGCTGTACACATGCTTCAGCTCGCTCAGCGGGGTGCCGGGCAGGACCAGCAGGTTCTGCGAGATGGGCAAATCGTACACATCCACGACCCACAGGGCGGGGTGGTTGTAGCACAGGTCCAGCACGGCGGACACATCGCCCGCGTGGCTGTTCTCAAAGGGGACCACGCCATGGGCTGCATCGCCGCGTTCCACCGCGTCGAAGACCTCGTCCCAGGTGGGGTAGCTGACCGCCTCCGCATGGGGGAAGAGCGCCTTGAGCGCGATGTGCGCAAAGGCTCCCTCCACGCCCTGATAGGCGGCGCGGTTCCGGCCCAGCACCTCGGCCTCGTACTGCTTGGCCACATCCATCATGTGCTGTACGTGGTCGCGGTAATAGGGGCGCAGGGCGGGGTCCTGAATGCGCGCTTCGGCCTTGTCCAGCACCACGGCTTCCCGCGCGGCATCGAAGATCGGCAGGCCGTGGGCCTTTTTGTATTCGGCAACCGCCAACACAGCCGCCATCCGCCGCTCGAACAGCGCGGCCAGCGCGGCGTCCACCGTGTCGATCTCCCGGCGGGCTTTGTCCAGTGCGTCCATGGGTTCCACATCCTTTGTTTTCATGATACCGGAGATGATACGGAATGAGTATACCATAACCCGGACACAGAAACAACAAACCCCGCCCCGGTTCTGTGCGGAGTTTTTTTCAGATTTTGCTTTGGAAAAACGAAAGAGTCTCATCTGCCATCGGGCGGATGAGACTCTTCGATCGGGTCATTTTCGCAGGTCTTCCCGGCTCCGCGCCTTCCCGTAATACCGGCCATAGGGGTTGTCGAGGTCGGCAGCGCGGGGCGGGGCGCGTTCTGGCTCTGGGGGCGGCGGGACGGGCAGGCGGCGGGGGGCACCGACCTCCCGCTTGATCAGGCGGAACCGCATGGCGTCAGTCCTCCGCGCTGGCAGTGGAGACGGCCCCGGCAGTCAGCGCCTGCCAGAACGCTTCGCCGCCCTTGAGGTTGTCGGCGGTGCCGGAATTCCAGGCACCGCGCATCCCGACGTAGAACTGCGCCATGTACTCCTGGCTGTCGCCGCCCTGAGCGTGGGTGGTATCGGCCTGGTATTCACCGAGGCCCAGCCCGGTCAGGGCGGGGCAGTCGGTCCACCGGTAGACCATGTTCCACCAGTCACCGTCGCTGCCGGGTTCAGGCAGGCTGCCGTCGAGGTAGCGCAGGGTACCGGTGCTCTCTTCAAAGCCCGCCGGGTCGTACAGCAGAAAGACCGCGCTCAGACCGCCCTGCACATCGGCGGCCAGCTTAGTGGTGCCCGCCATGGTCAGGTAGGCTGCGCTCTCGGTCTGGGTCTCCTCGTCGGAATAGTCCAGCGTATAGACGTTCAGGGTCACGACCACCTTGCCGTCGCCGTTCCGGTCTTCGCCGAATTGGGCAAGCTGGGTCTGGAGCGCATCCACAGTATCCTCCGGCAGGTAGTAGGGGGCCACCACGGCCACATTGTAATCGGCCTTGGTGGTAAAGAAATACTGCCCGATGAAGTTGTACGCCACAAAGGCCACGGCGATGCCGATGAGGATCACCCACTTCAGGTTATAATCCCACCAGTTGGCCCAGCGTTCTTTCCGGGTATACTGTTTTTCCCGGCGGGGTTTGAGGTCGCCGGGCTGGATGTCGCGTTCGTAACGATAGCTTGCCATAGTTCTCCTTAAAGCTGTGCGAGGATGGTCTGGCGGACGGCTTCGGGCAGCTGTTTCTGCTCTGCCTTGCTCATGCCGACCGTCCGGATGGGCGGCAGGATGCGGATGTGGATGGAACCGGGGGTCGCGCGGTTGCCGTGGGCCTCGAACAGGCCGCGGGCACCGGAGATGGCCACCGGCACCACCGGGGCACCGGTCTTGATGGCGATGCGGAACGCACCGGCCTTGAACTCGCCTGCGCCGCCCTCTTCGCCCTTATAGCGGGTGCCTTCGGGGAAGATGACGAAGCTCTTGCCGCTCTCCACGATGGCCGTGGCATCGTTCAGCGCCTTGACGGACGCGCGGATGTCGTCGCGCTTGACGAAAACGCAGCCCAGCAGCTTCATCCAGCGGTTGAGCAGAGGGATCTTTTCCAGCTCCTCTTTCGCCAGGATGCCGTGGGGCGCATCCAGCGCCGCCAGAAGCAGCGGGATGTCGTAGTAGCTGCGGTGGTTGCCCACGAAGACGCAGGGGCCGTCCTTTGGGATGTTCTCCTGCCCTTCCACCGCCAGCCGTGCGCCGGTCACTTTCAGGATGCCCCGGCTCCAGTGCGGGATATGCTTGTTGATGATCTGCTCCACGGTATCCATGTCCCCGGCGGCGAGGGCGCGCTCGGCCCGGCGGAGCACACCGTAGTGGACGATCATATAGCCAAACAGATATACAAACATCGCGATCGTGCGAAGAATGCTCATGATACGTTCCTCCTTCTGGCCTGAAAAGCCTGTTTCATTGTACCACACTTTGGGCGAAAATGGGAGCCGAAACACTTTTTTTACAAATGAAGGGCCGGATGGCTTGCAAAATTCACAAAATCCGGGTATATTTATAGAAAGAAAGGTAGCACAATGGGCAGTTCCTTTTCCTTCTGCCCCGCGGCACCGAGCCAAACCAGAAAGGGTTCGAAACAAAATGGGTCTTTTTCCTTCTGCAAATGATTTCCGCAAGGCCGGGCCGGGCGTCGAGAAGGACACCCCCCGCAAAACGGGCATCGGCCGCTTTTTTGAGCTGGTCGGGCGCGACATGTCCGGCATGTTCCTGGCCAATCTGCTCACCTGCATCGGCTTTCTGCCGGTCATCTGCCTGGTGTATGTCGGTTTTCTGATGAACAACCTCACCGTCATGGTGGTCAGCGCCATCGCGGGCGGCATCCTGGCCGGCCCCGCACTGGCGGGCATGTACGACACCGTGCTCCGCGCCCTGCGCGATGAAGCGGGCTACTGGTGGACCACCTACCGCCGCGCGTTCAAACGGAACTTCAAAGCCGCCATCCTGCCCGGCATCGTCTACTGCACCGTCATCACCATCCAGATCTTCCTCGTCTATTTCTGCTTCAACATGCTGTACCACGGCACCAACGTCGGCCTGCCCATGTGGGTGGCCACGGTGCTGAACCTGGTGCTGTTCCACATGCTGTTTGCCTACCTGTGGCCGCAGGTGGTTCTGCTGGACCAGCCCTTCCACCAGACGCTGAAGAACTGCCTGAACTGCATGATCGCCTTCTTGCCCCACGCGCTGGCGTCCGCCATCGTGACCATCCTGTTCTGGGGCGTCGTCATCCTGTGCATGCCGCTGGGCATCTTCCTGATGCTCGTCTTCGGCTTTTGGTTCCAGACCGAGGTCTGCTGCCAGATCGTCTACGGAGACGTGAACCGCGTCTTCCACATCGAGGAGAGCCTCCAGAAACTGCACGACGCCGAGCTGGACGCCGCCCTCCGGGAGGAATACGGCGAAGACGAGCCGGACGGCACCGAACACTGATCTTTCACCGATGCGCAAAGGAGAACCGTGCGATGGAACAACGAAATAACCTCGTGTTGCAGGGCACCGAGACCTTCTCCCGCGGCGCGCTGGACAATGTCGCGCTGGAAAGCGGCGCTTTGGTGCTGGACAGCTCCGCCGGGCGGTATCTGCCCTACGGCAGCTACACCACGCCGGAGTTCGCGATGCCGGCTTTCTGCAACCTGAACGTCAGCTGGAACGCCAGCGCCCCCCATAACACGATGGTGGAGGTGCGCTGCCGGGTCTATGCCGGGAACACCTGGACCGGCTGGATGAGCTTTGGCAAGTGGGCCCCGGATTACCCCCGCTGCAGCATCAACGCCCAGAGCGAGGACGGGATGATCTTCCTGCTGGGGGACACCGTCACCGTGGCCACGCCGGGCGGCGGCACCGGCATCCAATTGCAGGTCAACCTCTCGACCAACGACGACAAATCCACCCCCGCTGTGCGGCTGCTGGCTGCTGCCGTCCGCCCCCTGACCTGGGAAAAACACGAGGGTCGGCCGCTGAACCGGCGGCTTTACCTGCCGGAATACTGCTTCTCTGCCCACGACCCCAGCTTTGGCCGGGAGATGGACCTGCCCCTCGTCATGGCGGCGCTGATGAACCGCTGGGGTGAGGACATCCTGCCCGAAGAGGTGGCCTACGCCATGGAGGACAACGCCACCCGGAGCACCGGCAACACCGCCTTTGCAGCGGCTGCCGCGGGCTGCTGCGGCTTTCCCTGCTGGCAGGCCTGGATGGACCTGCAGGATCTGCGCACCCAGATCCACGACGACTGCCCCGTTGCCGTCCGGGTCGAGCGCCGCATCCGGGGCCAGCGTGACCCGGTGGGCATCTGGATGGGGCTGCGGGGCTTTGGCCACGACGACGCCGTGATGGCCGATTATGTCCTGCTCAACGACCCCACCGCCGACAGCGACGGCTCCGTCAACTGCACCATGGCGCTGTCGGATTTCCTGCGCTACTTCACAGGCCGGGCCATCGCCCTGCAGCGCAAGCCCAGAGATGCGGCCGCCGACCTGCCCAACCGCGTCCGCTGCGAACTGGCCCGCAGCGAGGATGGCCGCTGCTATTACTTCGAGCAGCGGGGCCAGCGCGACCTGCTGCCGGATGATTTCTCCGGCTGGACCGCCTACACCCTGCACGACGGCATCGCCCATGCCACCACGGCCCACCGGACGTTCCGCCGGATGGAGCGCACCCCGGACGGAGGCCTGTGCTTCCCGCCCGAACAGCTGGCCGCAGGCGGGCGGTGCAGCGTTTACGCCGTAGACCAGACCGGCCGGATGCGGGTCGCGGAAGTCCGCCTGCCCGCGCCGCCCAGACCCCCGGCAGCACCGCCTGCCGCACCTCAGAATGACCCCCAGAGCACCGGGCAGCCGGACCTCTAGGCCCGCCCCCGCCAAACGCTTTCCGGGGATAAAAACTGTTACATAGGAGGAACACATTATGGCAAAGACGATCATCACCATTGGCCGTGAGTACTGCACCGGCGGCAACTACATCGCAGAGGATGTTGCAAATGCTCTGGGCATCAAGCTCTACGACAAGGAGCTGATCACCATGGCAGCCAAACACTCCGGCCTGTCCGAGGAGGCTGTTGCCGCCAGCGAGAAACGCCACACCCACAGCCTGCTGTACAGCCTGTACACCATGGGCAACGAGCTGCCGCTGGGCGATCAGGTGTTCATCCTGCAGAGCCGCATCATCAAGCAGCTGGCAGAGGAAGGCCCCTGTGTCATCCTGGGCCGCTGCGGTGACTATGTGCTGCGGGACCGCAAGGACGTGCTGCGCGTCTTCATCTATGCGCCGGTGGAGTGGCGCCGTGAGCTGGCCAAGACCGACCCTCTGGTCAAGGCACACGACGAGAAGGGCATCAAGGAAGAGATCGAGAAGACCGACCGCAACCGCTCGGCCTACTACAACTACTACACCCAGAACCGCTGGGGTGATGCCCACAACTACGACCTTGCCATCAACGCCGCCCTGGGCCGCGAGACCTGCGTGAAGATGATCCTGGACGCAGTGGCTGCCAAGGAAAAGGCTGCGGAGAAGTAACCGCTCCGGGCTGCAAAGTCAAAAAACAATGATGCTGCGTGGGTAGGGTGCTTTGGCGCTCTGCCCACGTTTCAAGCATAGAGAAAAAACGTCAAAAGGAGAAATCGTGGAAAACAAGCAGACCAATCCCCCCACCACCCAGGAAAACATCATGGGCACCATGGCCATCAATCCGCTGCTCGTCAAGCTGAGCATCCCGATGATGGTCTCGATGCTGGTCCAGGCACTTTATAATGTCGTGGACTCCATCTTCGTTTCGCATGTCAGCGAAGGTGCGCTGACCGCCGTTTCGCTGGCCTTCTCGCTGCAGAACATGATGATCGCCGTCGGTGTCGGCACCGGCGTCGGCGTCAACGCCCTGCTGTCCAAGAGCCTGGGTGAAAAAGACCAGGAGCGCGCCAACAGGACGGCTGAAAACGGCATCTTCCTGGCGCTGTGCAGCTTTGCTGCCTTTTTCATCATCGGCCTGACCTGCATGAAGCCGTATTTCTATGCGCAGACCAGTGATGTGGAGATCGCCGAGCAGGGCATCCGCTACCTGACCGTCTGTTCCGTGTTCAGCCTGGGCCTGTTCCTGCAGACCATGAGCGAAAAGCTGCTGGCCGCGACCGGCCGCACCAACCTGAGCATGTGCAGCCAGCTCATCGGTGCCATCGTGAACATCGTGCTCGACCCCATCTTCATCTTCGGCTACTGCGGTGAGGCCCTGTCCGGCACCACCGGCGCGGCAGTGGCCACGGTCGTCGGCCAGTTCTGCGGTGCCGGTGCCGCCATCTTCTTCAACCTGAAGAAGAACCCCGACATCCAGATCAGCTGGCGCGGCTTCCGCCCCAGTGCAGACGCCATCAAGCGCATCTATGTCGTCGGCCTGCCCAGCATCGCCATGCAGTGCGTCGGCAGCGTGATGACCTTCTTCATGAACCAGATCCTGATGGCCTTCTCGGCCACGGCGGTCGCCGTCTTCGGCGTCTACTTCAAGCTCCAGAGCTTCGTCTTCATGCCCATCTTCGGCATGAACAACGGCATGGTGCCCATCATCAGCTACAACTACGGCGCCCGTAATCCCGACCGCGTCAAAAAGACCATCAAGCTGGCCATGTGCTACGCAGAGGGCATCATGCTCATCGGCTTCTGCCTGTTCCAGTTTGCGCCGGACAAGCTGCTGAGCTTCTTCGCCGCCAGCGACGCGATGCTGGCCATCGGCATCCCGGCCATGCGCACCATCTGCTTCCACTTCCTGCTGGCCGGCATGAGCATCATCCTGTCCTCCACCTTCCAGGCGCTGGGCAACGGCATGTTCAGCCTCATCGTCTCCGTCTGCCGCCAGCTGGTCGTCCTGCTGCCTGCCGCCTGGCTGCTGAGCCAGACCGGCAATGTCAACCTGGTGTGGTGGTCGTTCGTCATCGCCGAGCTGGTCAGCGTGACCCTGAGTTTTGTCTTCTTTGCCCGCCTGGACAAAAAGATCATCGAACCCATGTACAACAAAGCTCCTGCCATGCAGTGAGCGGAGCCGGCATTCTCCAAATTGAGAAAGGAACGTGACTGTTTTATGGGAAAGAAGTTGAAATGGAATCTGGTCCTGATGAGCATCCTCTATCTGGGGCTGGGCATCTTCCTGCTGCTGGTGCCGGGCACCGCGATGAACATCGTCTGCTATGCGCTGGGCGGCGTGGTGCTGGCCTGCGCAGCGGTGCAGCTCGTCCGCTACTTTGCGGTGGAGCGCGGTGTCTTCCAGAGCCAGCTGACCCTGATCTCCGGTCTGGTCTGTCTGGGGCTGGGTGCGTTCCTCATCATCCGCAGCGACATCGTGGTGCGCATCCTGCCCATCGTCTTCGGCCTGTTCGTCGTCTTCGACAGTCTGGGCCGCATCCAGAACGCACTGGAGCTGCGCAAGTGCCAGTATCCCAGCTGGAAAGGCTTCCTGCTGCTGGCCGTGCTGAGCATCGTGCTGGGCATCGTCATGATCCTCGACCCCTTCGGCACCATGGAAACGCTGGTCATGGCCATCGGCGTCATCCTCATCGTGGAGGGTGCGCTGAACCTGCTCAGTGCGCTGTACACCGTCATCGCGGTGAAGCGGTTCCTGAAGCTGCACCCGGAGACGCAGTCCATGCTGGAAGCCGTCACCGGGGAAGACCTGAACGGCGACGGCGTCGTCGCCCCGGAGGTCGCCCATGCCGATGTGGAAGCCACTGCCGTCGAACTCGACCATGTGGACGAGAGCGCTGAGGTGGAGCAGGAAGACGACCCGTAAAACAAGCCCGCATAAAAGCCCCCCATCGGGGGAACTGGCCGTAGCGCGGCCTGAAATGGTTTTTATCAAATACAGCAAAGGATTACAGAACAATGGAAAAGTACGATCTGATCATCGTTGGCGCCGGCCCGGCCGGCATCTTTACCGCCGTGGAGCTGCTGCGCCACGGCAGCAAAAAGAAGATCCTGCTGGTGGAAAAAGGCAAGCCGGTGGAAAAGCGCCACTGCCCCAAGGCAGAGCTTGGCCACTGCGTCAACTGCCGCCCCACCTGCGCCATCACCACCGGTTTTTCCGGTGCCGGTGCCTTCTCGGACGGTAAGCTGAGCCTGTCCTATGAGGTCGGCGGCGACCTGCCCAGCCTCATCGGCGAGGAGTTCGCGCAGGAGCTTATCGACTACACCGACAAGATCTATCTGGAGTTCGGCGCAGACCCCCATGTGGAAGGCATCTACACCGGCGAGGAGATCAAGGAGATCCGCAAGAACGCCATCCACGCCGGTCTGAAGCTGGTGGACTGCCCCATCCGCCATCTGGGCACCGAAAAGGCCCAGCAGCTCTATCTGGCCATCCAGAACTATCTGGCCGACAACGGCGTCGAGATGCTTTTCTCCACCGAGTGTGAGAACATCATCCTGGAAGACGAGGTCTGCAAGGGCGTGTATCTCCGCGCGGGCAGCGACAGCGAGCCCCGTGCCGTCTATGCCGACACCGTCGTCATCGGCACCGGCCGCCGCGGCGCGGACTGGCTGGAAAAGATCTGCGCCGAACACCACATCGCCCACAAGCCCGGCACCGTCGATATCGGCGTCCGCGTCGAGTGCCGCAATGAGGTCATGGAGAAGGTCAACAAGGTGCTGTATGAGTCCAAGCTCATCGGCTACCCCAAGCCCTGGAAGAACAAGGTCCGCACCTTCTGCCAGAACCCCGGCGGTTTTGTGGCGCAGGAGAACTACGACAACGACCTGGCCGTCGTCAACGGCCACAGCTTCAAGGAGAAGAAGAGCGAGAACACCAACCTCGCCATCCTCGTCTCCCACAACTTCACCGAACCGTTCAACCAGCCCATCGCCTACGCACAGAAGGTGGGCGAGCTGACCAACATGCTGGGCGCAGGCCACATCATGGTCCAGCGCTACGGCGACATTCTGGACGGCAAGCGCACCTGGGCCAAGGAGCTGGCGCAGTCCAACGTCAAGCCCACCCTGAAGGACGCGGTGGCCGGTGACATCACCGCCGCCATGCCTTACCGCGCCATGACCAACATCATCGAGTTCATCAAGATGCTGGATATGGTCGTGCCCGGCTTTGCCGCCAACGAGACCCTGCTCTACAGCCCGGAGCTGAAGTTCTACTCCAACAAGGTCAAGATGGATGAGAACCTCGACACCAACATTCAGGGCCTGCACTGCCTGGGCGATTCTTCCGGCTGGACCCGCGGCCTGATGATGGCGTCCGTCATGGGCGTGCTCATGGGCCGCAAGCTGGCCGAAAAGGAAGGCTGCTGATCCCCGGAACTCACGATCCCCCGTGCGATTCGCACGGGGGATCTTTTTACCGGTTTTTGCTGGTTTTTGCCCGGATTTGCCAAACTGGCGGTGTTCCGGTCCTGTTCGGCCTCCTTCACAGAAATAATTGATTTTTTTCGCGAAAACTGCTACACTAAGAAAAACTCCACTGAAAGCGCTTCATAGATGTAGGGAGGTATCTTCTATGCGCGATTCTCCGGGAAGCGTCGTCACGCTGCTGTGTTCTGGCATCCAGCTTTACAGCGCGGAACGGCGCATTGCAGACTGCATCCTCAACGATGTGAAATGGGCGTCTGTGGTCACCTCGGCCCAGCTTGCCCGCGCCAGCCAGTCCTCGGAAGCCACCGTCACCCGGCTGTGCCACAAGCTCGGCTTTGACAACTACCGCAAATTCCAGCTGGCACTCGCGCGGGATGTGATGGACCAGCAGGAGACGGAGACCCAGCGCTCCACCAGTCCGGACCCCTTGCGGCAGGCCCTGCAGTCGGTGGAGGCCAACCGGCAGGAAGAGGTGCGCGCCACCATCCAGGCACTCAATCTGCGCCAGCTGCGGAAGGCGATGAGTGTCCTGCGCAGCGCGGAGCTGATCGAGGTCGAAGCCTCCGACAACAGCCTGCCCGTGGCCATGGATGCGTCGCTCAAGCTCGGCAGCCTGGGCAAGCGCTGCATGACCAGCGCCGTGCCCGGCCGGACCAGAGCCTTTGCCGCCACCCTGACCGAGCGGGACGCCCTGCTGCTCATCTCGAACTCCGGCCGCAGCGAGCGCCTGCTGGAAACGGCTCGCGCCGCCCGCGAGCGGGGTGCCTCGGTCCTGCTCATCACCTGCGACCGCCGCTCCCCTCTGGCCGCGCAGGCAGACCACCTGCTGCTGGCCTCCAACCGGGCGCAGCGCATCGTGGCGACCGACCCGGTCCCATCTCTGCTCTCGTCGGCCCTTCTGGTCGAGGTGCTGTACTACCTGCTCCTGACCGAAGAAGACCTCTGACCAACCAAAAAGGGCCCTCTGCCAACCGGCAAAGGGCCCTTTTTCTGCTTCCTTACGCATGGAAGACATACTGGTCCATCCGGCGGAAGGCTTCCTCGATGCGGGAGCGGGGCGAAGCCAGGTTCATCCGCAGATGGCAGGGGCCGTGGAACATTTTTCCGTCCTGCACGGCTACGCCGACCTCCCAGCAGGCCTTTTCCACATCGTCGATGGTCTTGCCGTGGGCGGCGCACCAGTCGGTGCAGTCCACAAAGAGCATATAGGTGCCTTCGGGCTTGGAGACCGTGACGCCCGCAAAGTGCTGCTCGATGTAGTCGCAGGCAAAGTTCACATTGCCGCTCAGCACCTCGCAGAGCTCGTCCGTCCACGCATAGCCTTCGGGCCGATAGGCGCCGATGAGGGCGTGCATGGACAGCACGTTCATCATGTTGTAGTGGTTCAGGCTGGACTCTTTCTCGATGCGGTCACGCCACCAGTTGTTGTACACGATGTGGTAGCTGCCCACGAGACCGGCCAGGTTGAAGGTCTTGGAGGGCGCATAGAAGGCGGCGGTGCGCATCCGGGCATCCTCGCTGACGGACTGGGTGGGGGTGTGCTTGTGGCCGTTCAGGATGATGTCCGACCAGATCTCGTCGGAGACGACGTAGACGTCGTACTTTTTGAACAGCTCCATGGCCTTTTCCAGCTCCCAGCGCTCCCAGACGCGGCCGCAGGGGTTGTGGGGGTTGCACAGGATGGCCGCATGGATATGCTCTTCCTTCAGATGCTTCTCCATGTCCTCAAAATCCATCCGCCAGACGCCGTTCTCGTCCTTCACCAGCGGGGAATGCACGGCCTCGTAGCCGTTGTTCTTCAGGCTCATCGTGAAGCCGATGTAGGTGGGGCTGTGGATCAGGATCTTGTCGCCGCGGGAGCAGACGCAGTTCAGCGCACTGATGACGCCGCCCAGCACACCGTTCTCGTAGCCGATGTGTTCCGGCTTCAGGCCGGTGACGCCGTTGCGCTTCTCATGCCACCGGATGATGCTGTCGAAATACGCATCCGTGGCTTGAAAATAGCCGAAGGCCGGGTGTTTTGCACGCTCAATGATGGCTTCCTGGATGGTGGGCACGGTGGGGAAGTTCATGTCGGCCACCCACATCGGGATAGCGTCAAAGCCCGCCTTCGGGGGAGCCGGGGAGAAGCCGTCGCCCTTCAGGCCGTCCACTGCGATGGCGTCTCTACCGCGGCGGTCCAGGATGGAAGTAAAATCGTATTTCATAAGTGCGCTCCTTCTCAAAAATTTTGTCTGGCCCCACCTTAACACATTTGGGAGCCGGATGCAACCGCCCGCCGGGAAGTTGAAAAAATCGTGCGGAAAAATCACGAATTTCTACGATAAAAAAGAGCCTTCCGGCCGCCGAGTAAAGCACTTTTTGGGGCGATAAGGCACAAATAAGGCACATTCTAGCCAGATTTCAGGATTCTGAAAACAAAGAAAGCCACGATAAAACCGCATTTGTAAACGGTTCATCGTGGCTTTTCTTGTGGTCGGAGTGGCGAGACTCGAACTCGCGGCCTCCTGCTCCCAAAGCAGGCGCGCTACCAACTGCGCAACACCCCGGAAAAATACTATCATAGTATACTCTTTTTTGCGGCGTTCGTCAATCCTGAAGTGCGCGACTTCACGCTCCCGTTGTTTGTGCGCATTTTTATAAGAAAATCCGGTTGCAAAGGCCGGAAGGGATGGTCTATAATGGAAGTTGAGAAGCGGCCAGGAGCCGTTCGATTGCCAAAGTGAGGAGACCGGAATGAACGAGCAGAAAACGCGCCTGCGGAATGCGGGCTTTGTGACTTTCTTTTTCAGCGGCATCTGCGCCATTTCCAGCGGCGTGGTGGTCAGCCTGCTGCAGGAACAGTATGGGTTTGCCTACGGCATGACCGGGACGCTGCTCTCGCTGATGAGCATCGGCAACCTGCTGGCGGGTTTTCTGACCGGTGTGCTGCCGGGTGTGCTGGGGCTGAAACCAAGCATCCTGCTGCTGACCATCGGGTACACCGTCGGCTACGGGATCATGGGCTTTACCGGGGCGGAAGTCCTGCTGGCGGCGGCGTTTTTCCTTGTGGGTGTTGCCAAGGGCAGCGCCATGAACGCCTGCACCATCCTCGTCAGCGACAACTCCGCCGACCGCACCCGCGGCATGAACCTGATGCACAGCTGCTATGCCTGCGGTGCACTGCTCTGCCCGTTCCTCATCGCAGCGGCGGCGCGGGTCAGCACCGCACTGGCGGTGTTCCTGCTGGCGGCGCTGGGCGTGGTGCTCTGGCTGGTCTACTGGAAGACCCCGATGGAAGGCAAGGTCAAGGACCGGAAGGCGGCCATCGACTGGAGCTTTCTGCGCTCCGGCCGGTTCTGGCTGCTGACGGGTCTGCTCTTCTGCCAGAACGCGGCCGAGCAGAGCGTGACCGGCTGGATGGTGACCTATTTCAAGGGCAGCGGCATCATTGCGGGCACACTGGCTGCCTATACCGTGACCGTGATGTGGGGGGCCACACTGGTGGCCCGGCTGCTCATTGCATTCGTGTTCCCGTTCAAGTCCCCGCGCAAGGCGATGGTGGTCATGGCTGTGACCTGCACCCTGTTCTATGTGCTCCTGATGCGGGCCGACAGCCAGCCGGCCGCGATCCTGCTGCTGTTCGCCTTTGCGTTTGCGATGGCAGGCATGAACCCTACCGCAGTGGCCAGCGCGGGCAGGATGACCAGCGTGACCAGCATGGGCATCATGCTGCCCGCTGCGTCCAGCGGTGCCATTCTGATGCCCTGGGTCATCGGCCGTGTGGCAGAGCGCGCGGGCCTTGCCGCCGGGATGGCGATGAACATCGTGCCGTGTGTGGGGCTTATCATCTTCTCCATCCTGGTGGAAAGACTGTCGGAACAGGAATCTGAAAAAAGCTGACGCGGCTGCGTCAGCTTCCGGAACAGATGCTTCATGAAACGACCGATTTATAGTAGGTCCCGAAATCGGCCAGTGCGTCGATGATGGGCAGCATTTTCGTCCCCAGGTCGGTCAGTCTGTATTCGACCCGCGGGGGCAGCTCCTGATAGTCATGCCGGTAAACGAGGCCGTCGTCGATCATCTGCCGCAGGCTGTCCGTCAGAACTTTCTGCGAAATGCCGTCCAGGTCCCGTTGCAATTCGTTGAACCGCCATGGGCGGGTTCTCAGATTACGCAGGATGAGCAGCTTCCATTTGCCGCCGATCAGAGCGACCGCTGTGGCGACCGGACATGCAGGCAGTTCCTCTTTTGTTTTCATCGTCATACACCTCCTGGTCAAGTATAGCACACTCTGTTTTAAGTGTACAGTTATAAAAAAGTGCGTACTTGTTTTTGAATGCGCAGCACAGTAAACTGGAAACAAGCAAGAAACTTGCGAATCTGTTCAGGAGGTCCCTATTATGACAAACTACGAAAAGATCACAGTTGGAAACGAAGGACGTGTGGAGCTTCACGATCAGCTGAAACTGACCGGTGCAGAGGTCAGCATCAACCAGCTTCCGGCCGGTGCGGGGGTGCCTTTCGTGCACTCTCATACGAACAATGAGGAAATCTACGGTATCCTTGCAGGCAAGGGCAAAGCCATTCTTGACGGTGAGGAAGTCGACCTCGCAGCAGGTGACTGGCTGAAGGTTGCCCCGGCGGCAAAGCGTCAGGTCTCCGCAGCAGCGGACAGCGGCATCACCTATCTCTGCATTCAGGTCAAAGAAAACTCTCTCGGTGGATTCACGGCAGAGGATGCAGTGGTGTACTGAGATATGTAGATGAAAATGTCCCGTGTCCGGCATCGCAAGGATGAGGACATGGGACATTTTGCGTTCTGTTTAGACGATGCCTCTTGCTCTGGCGCTGAACTCGCAGCCGCAGTAGTCCTGCCGGTAGAGGCCGTACTCTTCGGATAATTGCAGGCTGCGCAGATAGCCGTTGTGCTTTTTGAAGTCGGAGGGCAAGTGCTTGACGCCGAATTCGGCTTCGAGCGCCTGCCCGATCTCGTTGATCCGCCTGGCGTCCTTATGGGGGCTGATGGACAGGGTGGTGGTGAACCACGCGAAGCCGTGCTCCTGGGCGTACTGTGCGGCCCGGCGCATCCGCAGCCGGTAGCAGACCGTGCACCGGCTCCCGCGCTCCGGCTCCTGTTCCAGCCCGGCGACGGCGGAATAGAACTCCTGCGGGTCGTAGCGGTCTTCTACGACGGTCACGCCCAGCGGGTGAGCCGCCGCCACGAAACGCTCCAGCTCCTCGCCGCGGCGGTGGTATTCCGCAGCAGGCCAGGTGTTGGGGTTGTAGTAGAGCACGGTGATCTCGAAGTGCTCGCACAGCTGCTCCAGCACGGCGCTGGAACAAGGGCCGCAGCAGGCGTGGAGCAGGAGCTTCGGCCGGGCGGGGCCGAGCGTTTTCAACACTTCGTCCATCTGTTGTGCAAAATTCAACTGCTTTGACATAAAACGCATCCTTTGATATACTGATAAAATCGTGAAGCTTATCTTCGTACAACCTCTCCGTCATTGCTTCGCAATGCCACCTCTCCTTGTAGGAGAGGCCTTGGCAGTCCTCGCAAAGTTCCCAGTTTCGCCAGAGGCTCCCCTACTAGGAAAGACTCCCCCGGCCGGGGGAGGTGGCGTGTAAACGCCAGAAGGGGAATGGCTGTCGAGCGTGAGCGAGACTGAGAGGTTGTACAGAGGAAAACTAAATCTATTATAGCACACTTTTGAATAAAAGAGGAGAACTTCGATGACGAATGAAAAAATCGCCCGCATCAATGAGCTGGCGCGCAAGAGCAAGACCACCGGCCTGACCGAAGCCGAAAAGGCGGAGCAGCAGGCCCTCCGGCAGGAGTATGTGGCCGACGTCAAGGCCAGCCTGCGGGCCCAGCTGAACAACACCTCCATCCAGGAGCCGGACGGCACCATCCACAAGATTGGGAAAAAGAACTAAAAATGGAACGTCGGGTTTGTGCAAGAATTTGCGCAGACCCTCTTTTTTTGCCCGCCGAATCGTGCTATACTATACTTGTACTGTTATGACTGCTTGACAGTGCGGTACAAGATTCCCAAGGTGGCGTATCCCGCGCAAAGTGCGCGGAAAAGGCTGTCTTTTGAAAAGGATAAAGAGGTCATTTATTATGCTTACTGCAATTACGGGTATCAACTGGGGCGATGAGGGCAAGGGCCGCATGGTCGACCTGATCAGCCAGGAGTACGACATCGTTGCACGGTATCAGGGCGGCAACAACGCCGGCCACACCGTCAAGAACGAGCGCGGCAAGTTCGTGCTGAACCTGCTGCCCTCCGGCATCCTGCGCCCGGATGTTGTCTGCGTGATGGGCAATGGTATGGTCATCGACCCGCACCATCTGGACGGCGAGATCAACAAGCTGCGCGAGCAGGGCATCTCCATCACCCCCGAAAACCTGAAGATCTCCGACCGTGCGACCATCACCATGCCGTACCATGTGGCACAGGACGGCCTGGAAGAGGCCCGTCTGTCCAAGACCGGCGCACAGTTCGGCTCCACCAAGCGCGGCATTGCATACGCTTACGGCGATAAGTATATGAAGAAGACCCTGCGCATGGGCGATCTGCTGCATCTGGACGAGTCGGTGAAGAAGCGCCTCGTGACCATGGTCGATTCCAAGAATCTGGTCATGGAGGGCAGCTACAATGCCGAGCCCATCCGCGTGGATGAGATGTGGGCATGGCTGGAAAAGTATGCCGCCATCTTCAAGGATTACATCTGCGATGTGGGCCAGTACCTGGCCGATGCAGATGCCGCCGGGAAGAAGGTCCTGTTCGAGGCCCAGCTGGGCGCTCTGCGCGACATCGACTTCGGCATCTACCCCTACACCACCTCTTCCAACGTCATCGGTGCCTATGCACCCATCGGCGCCGGCATTCCGGGCCACAAGCTGACCAACTCCATCGGCGTCATGAAGGCTTACTCTTCCTGCGTCGGCGACGGCCCCTTTGCCGCTGAGCTGGCCATGACCGAAGAGGAGAAGCACGACCTGCGTGAGGCTGGCCACGAGTATGGCGCAGCCACTGGCCGTCCCCGCCGCGTCGGCCCCATCGACCTGGTGGCAAGCCGCTACGGTGTCTTCTGCCAGGGATGCGACGAGGTCGCACTGACCCTGCTGGACGTGCTGGACTACATGGAGAAGATCCCCATGGTCACGGCCTACAAGCTGACCGACGGCACCACGACCACCCGCTTCCCCATGGGCGAGGCTCTGGATACCGCACAGCCCGTGGTGGAGTACCTGCCCGGCTGGCACTGCGACATCACCGCAGCCCGCAAGTGGGAAGATCTGCCCAAGGAAGCACAGGCCTATGTGGAGTACCTGGAAAAGGCTGTCGGCTGCAAGATCACTTATATTTCGGTCGGCGCAGAGCGCGAGGCATACATCCATCGCGCCTGATCTGCTCTGCCTTCCCGGACCGCAATCGAAAAGGAAGCGTCACTTATGTTTGATATCATTACAGACAGCGCCTGCGACCTGACCCCCGAAACGGCGGCCAGGCTGAATGTTGAGGTCATCCCCTTCTATGTCTCGCTGGACGGCGAGCACTACCGCAAAGAGGGCACGGAGATCGCGGTGCGGGACTTCTACCAGTTCATGGTGGACAATCCTTCGGCATACCCCAAGACCAGCCTGCCTTCGCTGGAGGATTTCGAGACGGCGTTCCGCGCCCATGCCGAGGCGGGCCGCCCGGTGCTCTGCCTCTGCTTCACCAGCAAAATGAGCGGCTGCGTGGGCAGCGCCCGCAATGCCCGTGAGCTGGTGCTGGAGGATTACCCGGACGCAAAGATCGAGGTCATGGACACTACGGCGGCGACCGTCACCGAGTCCATCGTGGTGGAAAATGCCGTGGCCATGCGCGACGGCGGCTGCACACTGGAACAGACCGTGGACTGGCTGAGCGCAGAGCGTGCGACGAACCAGATCTTCTTCACGGTGGGCAACCTCGACTACCTCATCAAAGGCGGACGCATCGGCAAGGTCACCGGCCGTGCGGCCAACATCCTGGGCATCAAGCCGATGATCCTTTTCAAGGAGGGCGAGATCTTCTCCGGCGGTGTGGCCCGTGGACGCCAGAAGAGCTTTGAAAAGGCGCTGGAACAGCTGATGGCTTACCTGACCGAGCGGAATGCGACCCCGGATGATTACTGCATCACCGTGGGCTATGGCTACGACGAGGAAGAGGGCAAGCGTCTGTGGATGCAGACCCGCGCTGCGCTCCGCGCCAAATATCCCACCAGCAAGTGCGAAGTCGGCCTGCTGCAGATCGGCTGCACCATTGCCGTCCATACCGGCCCCTATGCGCTGGGCATGGGCGTCATGCGCCGCTGGAAAAAGCAATAAAACAATAAAATGAAATCCCCGCTGTTTCATCTCGAAACGGCGGGGATTTTTTGTGTGCGGTTCAGGAGAGCCGCAGGCTGTCCAGCACGGTGTCCACAACATCCAGCGGCACCTGGCCGGGGGCACTGGCGGTGCCGGGGTTGGCAAAGGTCATGGCCGAGCCGAAGGCCTCGCCGCACAGGCGGCTGACGGTGCCCAGCGCTCCCATGCTCATGGTGATGACGGGCGTTTCGGGGTGGTGGTCGGCCATCTCGGCCGTCGCGGCCAGCAGCTCCAGCACATCGGTGCGGCGGGTGGGCATGACGGCCAGCTTGGGCAGATCGGCCCCGGCCTGCTGCATCTGGAGCATCCGCTCCACGAGCTCGGCGCGGGGCGGCGTCTTCTGGAAGTCGTGGCTGGAACAGACCACCTTCACCCCGGCTGCATGGGCGGCTGCGATCCATTGGGGCAGGCGTTTCCCGGCAGAAAAGAACTCGATGTCCAGCAGGTCGGCGCAGCCGGAAGCACAGACGGCTGCGCAAAAAGCCGCGTACTGGTCGGCGGTCAGGGCCGCTTTTCCGCCCTCGGCCTGGGTGCGGAAGGTGACGAGCAGCAGCTTCTCGCCCAGCGCAGCCCGCAGCCCGCGCAGGCAGCGGCTCAGCGCGTCGGCATCCAGTGCGTCGGCGAACCAGTCGACCCGCCATTCCACACAATCGGCGGAACTTGTGGAAAACGCAGCGGCTTTTTGCAGGATGGCGGCTTCGGTGCGCTCCACGATGGGGACGATGACCTTGGGGCGTCCCTCCCCGATGCAGCAGCGGCGGATGGTGATAGATGACATGGCAGACCCCTCTCTTTCCTTCTTATAATAGAGGGGCGCGGCGGGACTTGTCAAGTCCGCAGCGATTTGTTGGTTTCTTTTTGTGAAAATTAGCCCTTGTGGAACGCCGCGAAATCCAGTACAATAAACCCGGCGAAGGCAGAGCAGCCCACATCCGGGCGGCTCTGCTTTTTTGTAAGGGATAAGGATTTCTTTATATAGAACAGAGAAAGCAGAAAGCGCCTGTGCGGCCCAAATGCATGGACGCTTTTATTGCGTCAAAGGAGATGCAAGTTCCGCGCAAAAAACTGGTAAAAAGGCCGAACCGAGAAAAAAGGGCAAAAAAGTTGAAAAAAGGGGTTGCCAAACGGGCGGGTGTATGGTATTATACTTGAGCGCCAAGCGCTGAGACAAAAGAATGACTTCCGAA
>ERZ1673699.208-NODE-208-length-77439-cov-8.133193_pt1 | contig 77439 bp, 64 predicted proteins | sample MGYA00580229_ERZ1673699 | MGnify/ENA primary metagenome ERZ1673699 (study PRJEB41218, sample SAMN15661785) | gut metagenome | host: Homo sapiens | place: Canada: London | collected 2015-08-20/2019-03-30 | study: EMG produced TPA metagenomics assembly of... | reverse complement strand
GGGCCGCTATGTCGGCCACACGGCCCCGCTGACCAACCAGGTGATCCAGAGCGCTTTGGGCGGCGTGCTGTTCATTGATGAAGCATACAGCCTGTACCGCGGCGGCGAGGACAGCTTTGGGCTGGAAGCCATTGACACCCTGGTAAAGGGCATTGAGGACCACCGCGATGACCTGGTGGTGATCCTGGCCGGATACAGCAAGGAGATGGCGCTGTTCCTGACGGCGAACTCCGGCCTGGCCAGCCGCTTCCCGAACCAGATCGAATTCCCGGATTACACAGGCGCTGAGCTTTTGGCGATCACCCAGAGCATTGCCAAAAGCAAGGGGTACCGCCTGGACGATGCCTGTGCGATGCCGTTGGTGGCATTCTTCGACCGCCGCCAGGCAGAGAACGCCGCCGAAAACGGCAACGGACGCATGGCCCGCAACACGCTGGAAAAAGCCATCCTGAACCAGTCCAAGCGCCTGGTTGCCGACGCTGACGCCGCGCTGGACCTGCTGCTGCCGGGGGATTTCGAACTGGAGTGATTCCTTACGGGAGTTTTCCGGCCTTTTTGAAAAAGGCCTTGGCGAAAGACTTTAATGGGTATCGCATAAATCACATAAGCTAAGGTGTATCTGAAAACAAAGAAAATGACGGATATTTCGCAAAATCCCGCTGTGTTTGTAGAAATAGACTAAATTTTTGACTTTTCAGATACATCCTAAGAATAGGCATGCGGATTCTCGGTAGATACGAGGGTCCGCATGCCTTTGGTTTTGCGGGGGATCGGTTTGGAGTCTGGGATTTTGGTTTAAAAGTTCGCAGTGTAGCAGGGTTCCGTGGGACGATGCAAGCATCGTCCCTTACAGATGATTTGCGGCATTTGCCTCAATAGGCAAGGTTTCTTCGCGGCGGGGTGAGGGCATCCCACCCTACGGATTGTTTTATTATTTATTGCGCACAATAAAATGCTCTGTAGGGAACGGTCTTGACCGTTCCGAACCCTTGTTTTATATGCCATAACATATATGTCCATCCGGGAACTGGGATGCCGCCCCCTGCAAGTAATTTGTTTGCACATCACAAATTTGGCGTGGGCAATATAACAAGGCTGCGGCGGGGTCAGGTGACCCCGCCCTACAGTTGGGCAGGGAATCTTGCAATTTTGTAGTTTGCAACATGGTCACGTTCCGTGGGACGATGCAAGCATCGTCCCCTACAAATGTTTTTAGGTTTGTGACACGTAATTTATGTTTCTCCCCCAGCGCGATGAAGGCATCGCGCCCTACAGGGTGTTTTATTGTTCGCCGCGCATTTCCAAATAGCAACAACCCTAATATTTTTCAGCGGTGCCCCGCGCCGCGGCCCACCACCATTATTCTTTATTCATTAAAAAGCCCCCGTCCCACCTCCAATTCCTAATTACTAACTACTAATTTCTAATTGCCGCCGAAAACTCCTCCCTCCTCCCTCCTAACTAAAAAAATCCGCCCCATCCAGAACAGCTCTCACCATTCTAAACGGGGCGGACAAAAGTTTGATTTACAGTACCTTGGACAAAAACGCTTTCAGGCGCGGATTGTCGGGTTCCTCAAAGAACTCCTGCGGGGGCTTATCGACCTTGATAACACCCTCATCAATAAAGATTACGCGGTTGGCAACCTCGCGGGCAAAACCCATTTCGTGGGTCACCACCACCATGGTCATGCCATCGCGGGCCAGTTCTTTCATCAGTTCCAGAACTTCGCCTACCATTTCGGGGTCCAGCGCGCTGGTGGGCTCATCAAACAACAGCACTTCGGGGTTCATGGCCAGTGCACGCACAATGGCAATGCGCTGTTTCTGGCCGCCGGAAAGCATGTTGGGGTAAACATCCGCCTTATCGGCCAGGCCAATGCGCTCCAGCAACTCCATGGCCTGCTTGTCGGCAGCAGCCTGGCTCATACGGCCCAGGCGCACCGGAGCCAGCGTGATGTTCTTTTTCACCGTCAGGTGGGGGAACAGGTTAAAATGCTGGAACACCATGCCCATCTGGGCGCGGGTGGCATCAATGTCGCGTTCGGTGATCTCTTTGCCGTCCAGCATAACCGTGCCGCCGTCCGGTTCTTCCAGGCGGGTCAGGCAGCGCAGAAAAGTGGACTTGCCGCAGCCGGAAGGCCCAACCAGGCAGACAACATCGCCCTTATTGATGGTCAGGTCAATGCCCTTGAGCACATCCAGACCGTTATAGTTCTTTTTTAAGTCCTTAACGACGATCACTCTTCGCCAGCCTCCCTTCCAGTTTGCCAAGCAGCCAGGTAAAGATCATAACCAGAATCAGATACATCAGCGCCACGCCGAACAACGGGAACATCGGCTCGTAAGTACGGTTCATGATGCCCTGTGCAGCGTACAGCAGCTCCTTGCCGCCAATAACGGTGATGAGCGAGGTATCCTTGAGAAGGATGATGAACTCATTGCCCAGGGCAGGCAGCACCGAGCGGATGGCCTGCGGAATCACGATCAGCACCATGGTTGTCATGTAGTTCAGGCCCAGGCTGCGGCCGGCTTCCATCTGGCCGGGGTCAACCGCCATCAGACCGCCGCGGATGATCTCCGAAACATACGCACCGGAGTTAATGCCCAGTGCCAGCGCGCCGACCATGGTAAAGTTGCGGCTGTTGGCAAAGATAACCATGCTCATAATCAGCATCTGCACCATCATGGGGGTGCCGCGGATCACAGTGGCGTATAGCTTGCATACAGCGTTGGCAACGGCAAGAGCCGGGTTGTGGTGGCCGCGGCGCTGCTGGTCATGCGCAACACGCACCAGGGCAACCACGCTGCCCAGCACCACGCCGATCGCCAAAGCAATTGCCGTTACATACAGCGTGGGGATGACCCCTTTGAGGTATTGCTGCCAGCGGTTTGAGGCAATAAATGCCTGGTAGAATTTGACGAACAGATCCTGCCCGAAATCCAGCTTTGTACCAGCTTTCGCCAGCTGGGTCAGCATTTCGTATTGTGCGGCCATCCGCATTCCACACCTTTCCTGTGTTCCGGCACCAAGGCACCGGGCGTTTATTTTACGGTCTTACCAACAAAAGGGAGGCGCCCCTGCGGGCCACCTCCCTGTGGCACTTGTGAAAAAGCTGCTTTATTCAGCAGTGATGTACTTGTCCACGATAGCCTGCAGGGTGCCGTCGGCCTTCAGCTCTTCCAGAGCGGTGTTGATGGCATCCTTCAGTTCGGTGTTGCCCTTACCAACGCCGATTGCGTAGTTTTCTTCCACGTAAGCGGTGTCCAGCAGCTTCAGGCCGGGGTTGGCAGCCACAAATTCCTTAGCGGGAGCGTTATCAATAACAACGCAGTCAACCTGGCCGTTGTTCAGCATCTGCACGGCAGTCAGGCCGTTGTCGTAAGCAACAACATTCTCATCGCCAAAGTCGTCAGAGCAGTACAGGTAGCCGGTGGTACCGCGCTGGGTGCCGATCTTCTTGCCAGCCAGATCATCCACACTGGCAATATCGGAATCTTCCTTGACGATGATGGACTGGATGCCGGTTGCGTAAGAATCGGTGAAGTCCATCACGTTCTGGCGCTCGTCGGTAACGGTAACGCCAGCCATAACCATATCGGACTTGCCCTGCTGTACAGCCAGCAGTGCAGCGTCAAAGTCCATATCATCGATCTGCAGCTCCAGGCCCAGCTTGTCAGCAATGGCCTGTGCGGTCTCAACGTCGATGCCCTCAAACTCGCCGGCATCGGTGGTCATCTCGTACGGGGGGAAGGCTGCGTTGGTGGACATGATCAGCTTGCCCGGCTCAACGGTGGACAGCTCAGCAGTTTCAGTCTCGCTGGCTGCTTCAGAGGAAGCAGCCTCGGAAGATGCAGCATCGCTGGAAGCGGCTTCGGAAGATGCAGCAGAAGAAGCGGTGGAACCGCAGGCAGCCAGGCTCAGGACCAGGGCAGCGGCAGTCATCAAAGACAATGCTTTTTTCATTACAATATACCTTCTTTGTTCATGGTTCTCTGATTTTCAAGGCGTATCTGAAAACAAGGAAAATGACGGACATTTCGCAAACACAAGCAGGATGTAAGGCAAAGAGCCGCAGGAATCCTTTGTGGAATCCAAGGCTTTTTAACGCAAAATCCGGCTGCGTCTGTAGAAATAGACGATACTTTCGACTTTTCAGATACACCCTAGCGCAGCGGCGGAACTTTCCCTCTTTCCGGAGCTGCATCAGGATAAATTCTAGTATAATACATAAATATTCAAAGTCAATGTATAAATATTGGATTCAGCATTTTGCGGCAAGATGGCTGCCCGCCCCACCAGAAATTGTGCATTTTTCAAGCCTGCATTTCACAGTTTTTCCTGATATATTGACGCCGTAAGTTAAACGTGGTAAACTTTACGCGTTCATGAGCGAAATTCATGCCATTCAGTCGAAATAAACCGGCTTGCATTACCTTGCCGTACAAAAAAGAGGAATCAATATGCTGACATTAGGTGACCTGCACATTGGGCAGGATGCAATCATCCGCGTGGTAGGCGGTGAGGGCGAGCTGCGCCACCACCTGCTGGATATGGGGCTGACCCCCGGCACCGAGGTAACGCTGCGCAAAACGGCCCCCATGGGGGACCCCATTGAAGTGGAGCTGCGTGGTTATGAGCTGACCCTGCGCCTGGCCGATGCGCAGAAAATTGAAATTGACAGCGTGCACGCAACGGACCGCGCCGCCCCCAGCGAAGAGCGCCACAAGGTGGTAGCCCACCCCGGCGTTGGCGAGCTGGACAAAGCTGCCAGCTACCACGAGCGCAAAGCCGGCGCCCCCATTGCCGCCGGTGCACCGCTGACCTTTGCCCTGGCCGGCAACCAGAACTGCGGCAAAACCACGCTGTTCAACCAGCTGACCGGCTCCAACCAGCATGTGGGCAACTTTCCCGGCGTTACGGTGGACCGCAAGGACGGCGTGATCCGCAACCACAAGGAAGCCACCGTAACGGACCTGCCGGGCATTTATTCCCTGTCCCCTTACTCCAACGAGGAGATTGTCACGCGGGATTTTATCCTGAGCGAGCACCCGTCCGGCATTATCAACATTGTGGATGCTTCCAACATTGAGCGCAACCTGTACCTGACCATGCAGCTGATGGAGCTGGATACCCCCATGGTGCTGGCGCTGAACATGATGGACGAAGTGCGCGCCAACGGCGGCACCATCATGGTAAACCAGCTGGAAGAAACGTTGGGCATTCCGGTTGTTCCCATTTCTGCCGCCAAAAATGAGGGCATTGACGAGCTGATCGAACATGCCATCCATGTGGCGCGCTACCGGGAGCTGCCGGGCCGCATCGACTTCTGCACGGCAGGCAGTGACCCAGCAGACCCCAGGGGCGCGGTGCACCGCTGCATCCATTCTGTCGGACATTTGATTGAGGACCATGCCGCTGCCGCCGGGCTGCCGCTGCGCTTTGCCGCCACCAAGCTGGTGGAGGGAGACACCCTGATTGAAAAAGCCCTGCAGCTGAACCCCAACGAAACAGATATACTGGGCCACGCCATTGCTGAAATGGAAACCGTGACCGGGCTGGACCGCGAAGCCGCCCTTGCGGACATGCGCTTTACCTTTATTGAAAAGCTGTGCTCCGCCACGGTGGTGAAGCCGGGCGAAAGCCTGGAGCATAAGCGCAGCGTTGCCATTGATAAGATCCTGACCGGCAAATACACTGCCTTGCCCTGTTTTGCGGGCATTATGGCGCTTGTTTTCTGGCTGACCTTTGGCGTGGTGGGCTCCACCCTTTCGGACTGGATGACCCTTGGCATCGACTGGTTTACCGGCATTGTGGACCGCGCCCTGACGGCGTATCAGATCAATCCCGTTGTGCACAGCCTTGTGATCGACGGCATTTTTGCCGGTGTGGGCAGCGTGCTGAGCTTTTTGCCCACGATCGTTATCCTGTTCTTCTTTTTGTCCATCCTGGAAGATACCGGTTATATGGCCCGCGTGGCCTTTGTTATGGACAAACTGCTGCGCCGCATCGGGCTTTCGGGCCGCAGCTTTGTGCCCATGCTGGTGGGCTTCGGCTGCTCGGTTCCCGCCATTATGGCAACCCGCACCCTTTCCAGTGAGCGTGACCGCCGCATGACGATCTTGCTGACACCGTTCATGAGCTGTTCCGCCAAGCTGCCCATTTATGCGCTGTTTACCGCCGCGTTTTTCCCGCGGGTATGGCGTGCACCGGTCATGATTTTCCTCTATCTTTTCGGCATTTTGTGTGGTATACTGTATTCGCTGATCCTCAAGCAGACCTGTTTCCGCGGTGAACCGGTACCCTTTGTGATGGAGCTGCCCAACTACCGCCTGCCTTCGCCCAAAAGCGTCGGCCAGCTGATTTGGGAAAAGGCCCGTGATTTTATTCAGCGTGCCTTTACAATTATCTTTGTTGCAACCGTCGTGATCTGGTTCCTGCAGACGTTCGACACCCGCCTGAATGTTGCTGCCACCCCGGATTCCAGCCTTCTGGCTTTGGTTGGCAGCCTGATTGCCCCCATCTTTAAGCCCCTTGGCTTTGGCGACTGGCGCATTTCCACTGCGTTGATCACCGGCTTTACCGCCAAGGAAAGCGTTGTTTCCACCCTGACTGTCCTGCTGGGCGGCGATACCAGCGCGCTGAACATGCTGTTCACCCCGTTTACTGCGCTGGTTTTCCTGATCTTTACGCTGTTGTATACCCCCTGTGTTGCAGCCATTGCCGCTGTCAAGCGGGAACTGGGCGGTGGCCGGGCTGCACTGGGTGTGGTACTGATGCAGTGCGGCATTGCCTGGGTTGTGGCGTTTGCCGTGCACTGTGCAGGGGTTTTGCTGGGGTTGGCATAAGGGCAGCGTATTCACCTGTCACTTTGTTTTCGCTTAACCCATAGGGAGGTTTTTTCCATGTCACTTCAAAGTATCCTTGTTCTGGTTATTATTTTTGTTCTGCTCGGCGTTGCCATCGGTTTTATTGCCAACAGCGAAAAGGGCTGGCACGGCGGCTGCACCGGCAACTGCGCCAGCTGCCAGGAACACTGCAATGACAAACAGAAAAAGGACCCGCCCAAGCAGCAGTGATGCCCAAGCAGCCACTTGCCCGGTGCGGAGAGTTTTTATAGCTTTTATAATTGCCGCCGCATATAGGTTGGCGGGCGCACAATGTGCGCCCCTACGGTCTCTATCGTTTTTGTGACATCTTTTTCTGCACCCTTGCATTTCATTAAACCATCTATCAAACCGTTCTGTCTGCCCTGTTCCGGGGCCGGGCAGGGCGGTTTTGGTTTTGGCGTTTTTGCTTGCACTGTTTGGCCTTTGCAATGCTTCCGTCCGCTGTTTCCCGGCAGCCCCCCGCCCAGCGTGCAAAGATTGTATTTTACAGCGGATTATGGTACAATGAATTGTCTATAAGTATGTATCGGGGATTCCCCTGAAATATCTATTTTTGAAAGGGCTTTTTATGGCAGAGCAACGCAACCAGACCCCTGCCGGGGATAATACGCAATGGACCACCGTTATTCGGCCGCGCACCGGCTGGTTTGATGTGGACCTGGAAGAGCTGTGGCGCTACCGTGACCTCATCGTCATGTTCGTCAAGCGCAATTTTACCGTCATGTACAAGCAGACCATCCTGGGGCCGCTGTGGATCATCCTGAACCCGCTTATCACCACCGTACTGTTCAACGTGGTGTTCGGCGGCATTGCCGGGCTTTCGACCGATGGCACACCGAGCTTTTTGTTCTACATGGCCGGCAATACGGTGTGGACCTTTTTCGCCTCCTGCATCAACGGCACAGCCAATACCTTTGTGGCCAACAGCCAGGTGTTCGGCAAGGTGTATTTCCCGCGGCTTACCACCCCCATCAGCCAGGTGCTGACCAGCCTGATCAACTTCTTCATCCAGTTTGTCATGTACATTCTGTTCTGGGCTTACTTCGCTGTGACCGGGGCCGGGGTACACCTGACAGCCTGGGCGTTCGCTGTGCCGCTGGTAGTGCTGGAAGTTATGCTGCTGGGCCTGGGTGTGGGCATTATCGTTTCCGCCCTGACCACCAAGTACCGTGACCTTGCCATTGCTGTGAGCTTTGGCGTGCAGCTGTGGATGTACATTTCCCCTGTGGTCTATCCCCTTTCCAGCCTGGAGGACTCCCCCCGGCTGCAGATGCTGATGCGCCTGAACCCCATGACAGCCCCGATTGAGGTGTTCCGCATGGGCACCCTTGGCACCGGCACGGTAGAAGTGGGCAACCTGATTTACAGCCTGATTGTTACCGCAGCCGCCCTTGTGCTGGGCGTGGTACTGTTCAGCCGCATTGAAAAGACCTTTATGGATACCGTGTAAGGAGGGGCGCAGATGGAAAACCAGACACATGCACAAAACCAGCGCGTACCCGTCATTCAGGTATCGGGCTTGAAGAAGCAATACAAACTGGGCCAGATCGGCGGCGGCACCCTGACACATGACCTGCAAAGCTGGTGGGCCCGTGTGCGCGGCAAAGAGGACCCCAACACCGTGATTGGCACGGATGCCCGCCTGTTTGGCAAAACCTTTATGGCGCTGAACGGCGTGGACCTGACCGTGTACAAAGGCGAAGCGCTGGGCATTATCGGCCGCAACGGCGCAGGCAAATCCACCCTGCTCAAAATTTTGTCCCGCATTACCGCCCCCACGGAGGGCGAGATCCGGCTGCGCGGGCGGGTGGCTTCCATGCTGGAAGTGGGCACCGGCTTTAACAACGAGATGACCGGCCGCGAGAACATCTACATGAACGGCGCTATTCTGGGTATGACCCGCGCCGAGGTCGATTCCAAGATCGACCAGATCATTGAATTTTCGGAATGCGGCGATTTTATTGATACCCCCGTCAAGCGGTATTCCAGCGGCATGTTCGTCAAGCTGGCGTTTGCCGTTGCCGCCCACCTGGACAGCGAGATCATGGTAATGGACGAAGTGCTGGCCGTGGGCGATATGAAGTTCCAGCAGAAATGCCTGGGCAAAATGAGCGATGTTGCCGGGCAGGAGGGCCGCACCGTCCTGTATGTCAGCCACAACATGAGCACCATCCGCCAGCTGTGCACCCGCTGCGTGGTGCTGGACCAGGGCCGCGTGATCTTTGACGGCGATGTGGAACAGGCCATTGCCGTGTATATGGAAACCACCGATGTGAACGTGGTCCACTATGACCTGCTGGATGTTTCCCGCATGAACGCCAGCGCAGGCAAGCGGATGCGGCTGGAAACGCTGGACTTTGTGGGCAAGGAATCCAGTGTGTTTGCGGACACCGAAAAAATTCGGGTGCGCATTACCTGGCGTGTTTCGGAGCCGTTTGCCGGGGTACACTTAAAGCTGAACCTGCATTTCCGGGATTCGACCCCCGTGGGCATTACCCACCCGGTCAACCTGGGCGCCGCCGTGCCCGGCAAGCTGTATACCACCGAGTTTGAGTTTGACCCCAGCCTGCTGGGTGAAGGCCAGTATTTCTTCTATGTGGATGTGTTTGACGGCGTGCTGACCCAGGCTGTCTGCCTGGACAAGCCAGTGACCGAGTTTGCGTTTGAGGTAACCTCCGGCGATTTGACCATGCCGGAATGGGCACCGGGCTGGGGCCGCATCCACTTCCCGCCGGTCAAAGTGTTGGAGAATGGATACGATGGGTGATATTTTCATCTGCCACACGCTGTATCATGTGTTAATCGCGCTGGTGCGCGCGCTGCGCAGCCGCCCCGGCAAGTCCACCCTTGTGCTGAGCACCTGTGTGCCGGAAGCCGAAACCCTGCGCGCTAAATTGCTGGACGCCGCGCCGGATCTGTGGGACGCTGTTTTGATCGTGGACGAGGAAAAGCTGGACGCACAGAACAGCGAAAGCGACTTTTACCGCCTGCGCCACCCGTTCCGCAAGCCGTATTTTACGCTGCCCAAGGGGCATGTGTACATCAGCAATGACTGGAGCGCTTTAGGGCGCTACCTGCAGCGGGAGCGCCGGGTTTATACCCTGTGCGAAGATACCTTTGGCGGCACGCTGGACCCTGACCAGCACCTGCTGGACGAGCAGCGCGCCAACCCCCGCGGCCCCTACCGCTACTGGGGAGACAGCCCCTGCTGCCGCACGGTGGAAAGCGAAGATGCCGCGCGGTGCAGCATTTTTGGCGTAGACAAGCTGGTAACGGTATCCAAAGCGCAGCTGCTGGAAAGCCTGACGGAGGAAGAAAAAGCCATCATCCGCCGGGTGTTTTTGGCCGTTCCCCTGCCGGAGCATGTGCAGGGTGCCTGCCTGCTTTTGCCCCGCAGCTTTGTGCTGGACGGATTGATGGACCAGCCCACACAGGATGCCATGTTTGCGGCTGTTGCCAAGAAATACTGCACAGAACCGCTGTTTATCAAAACCCACCCGCGGGATACCACGGATTATTCCAAGCTGTTCCCTACTGCTGTTATCCTGCCCCGCACCATGCCAAGCGAGGTCCTCAATTTCTGCCTGCCCTTCAAATTCCAGCGCGCCGTCACCGTGCAAAGCTGGGTCCTGCGCGGCTTTACTGCCGCGGAAGAAAAGGTGTTTGTGGGGCTGGAAGAGGCAGAAAAGTTGGTGCAGGGGTAATGCCTCCCCTTGAGGGGAGGTGGCCGAGCGCAAGCGAGGTCGGAGGGGTGGCTCCCTTACCGCCGCCTAAATTATAAGCCGGAAAGGGACGTACCATTCTATGCGCCTGCCACGTAATTCCAACAACCTTACCCATGCCCGTTCCCTGCGCAAAAACATGACTGATGCGGAGCGCAAACTGTGGTACGAATATCTGCGTCCCTGCCCTTACAAATTCACGCGTCAAAAGAGCGTTGGGCCCTATATCCTTGACTTTTATTGTGCTTCTACCCAATTAGCGGTTGAAATTGATGGTTCGCAGCATTACGAACCACAGGGGCAGCAGCAAGATGCCGCCCGGACCGCTTACTTACAGGCGTTTGGTATTTCTGTCCTGCGGTTTTCCAACCGGGATGTTCTGCTCAATTTAGAAGGCGTTGCAACCGAAATTGAACGCACAATCCTGATGCGGATACCCAAATAGAATTATTTGTAGCGATTTATAGTTATCTCTTCGGGAACCACCCCTCAGTCCGCTGCGCGGACAGCTCCCCTCAAAGGGGAGCCAATGCTTCTTTTAGGAGGTTGCTTACTATGAAACTTATCGGCGTTATTCCCGCCCGTTATGCCAGCACGCGGATGCCGGGCAAGCCGCTGGCGGATATTTTGGGCAAGCCCATGATCTGGTGGGTGTACCAGGAAGCCAAAAAGTGCAAAAAGCTCGATGATGTGTTTATCGCCACCGATGATGAGCGCATTGCCGAAGCCTGCCGCACCTACGGCATGGAATACTGCATGACCAGCCCCGACCATGACACCCCCACCGGGCGCATCTGGGAGGTTTCCACCAAGGTAGAAGCCGACCTGTATCTGCAGATCATGGGTGACGAGCCGCTGATCAACGTAAAGGCGTTTGATTTGATCCTGCCGGACACCCTGCCGGAGGACCCGTATTATGTCGCTGTGCTGACCAACCGGATGGAGCACCCCGCGGATGTGATCGATTTTTCCAACCAGAAGGTCGTGACCAACGCCGCACGGGAAATTTTGATGATCTCCCGCAGCCCCATTCCCTACCCCAAAGGCACGCTAGATTTTGAATACGAGAAAGTGACCGGCATCCAGCTGTACTCCCGCCGGGCGCTGGCGTTCTACCACGAAACACCGAAGTCCATTCTGGAAAAAGCCGAAGAGAACGATATGATGCGCTTTGTGGAAAACGGCCACAAGGTACACGCCATCGTCAGCCCGTACAAGACTGTGAGCGTTGACACCCCCAAGGACCTTGCCCTTGTGAGCGAAATCCTGAAAGGAAAAGAATAAATGCCCGATATTAAACTGCTGGACTGCACCCTGCGTGACGGCGGCTATGTGAACAGCTGGAACTGGGGCTTTGCTGCAGCCAAAGATATTATCGCCTCGCTGACCCGTGCCGGGACTGACATTGTAGAAGTGGGCTTTCTGCGCAATGTGGATGGCTACAACCCCGATGTGACCGTCTGCAACACCATTGAAGAGCTGAACAGACTGCTGCCTGCCCACACCGGCAGCACCATGTACAGCGGCATGGCCATGCGCTCCAATTATGATATTGCCAAGCTGTCCCCTTATGAGGGGCACGGCATTGAGATGCTGCGCATTACCGCCCACGATTACGATATCCGCGAAGGCATGGATTTTGCCCGCGAGGTCAAGGCCCGCGGGTACAAGCTGTCCATCAACCCCATCAACATTATGGGCTATGCCGACAAAGACCTGCTGTGGATTTTAGACCAGGTAAATGAGATTCACCCGTACCAGTTCTCCATTGTGGATACCTTTGGCAGCATGCGGCGGCGTGACTTAGAGCGCATCGTCAGCCTGGTGGACCACAACCTGGCCCCGGATATCCGCGTGGGGCTGCACCTGCATGAGAACATGGCGCTCTCTTTCTGCCTGGCGCAGGAATTTCTGGACAAGCACCTGGGCCGCGATACCGCTGTGGACGGCAGCCTGATGGGCATGGGGCGCATTCCCGGCAACCTGCCCATTGAGCTGATTGCCGACTATATGAACGAGACCCTTGGCTGCCATTATGACATTGACGAGATGATGGATGCCATCCAGGACCATATCGCCCCGCTGAAAGGCGAGACAGCCTGGGGCTACACCCCGGCTTATTTCCTGAGCGCACGGTACAACCTGCACCGCGATTACGCCGAGCATTATCTGGACAAAGGCGATTTGACCAACCGGGACATCAACCATATTCTGGCCGGTTTTGACCGCAGCAAGGCCACCGCATACGATAAAGACTATGCCGACCGCCTGTACCGCGAATACCAGAACCGCGCCATTGACGACACCGCCGCGCTGGATACCCTGCGCACCGCGTTTGGCGGCAAGACCGTGCTGGTGCTGGCCCCCGGTGCCAGCCTGGCGGACGAAACCGGGCGCAATGCTGTGGCCGCCGCCAAGGCGGACTGCATTGTTTCGGCCAATTTCTGCCCGGAATTCTGCCGGCCGGATTACACATTTTTTACCAACAGCAAGCGGTTTGAAAAGCTGGACCTTGCTGCCCTGCCCTGCCCTGTTGTGCTCACCTCCAACCTGCGGCCGCTGCCGCAGGGGGCGCTGGCGGTCAATTATGACCGGCTGGCGGCCCCGGATGTGCAGAATGCATCCCTTGGCAGCAACAGCGTACTGATGCTGCTGCGGCTGCTGCGGCTGTGCGGTGCCAAGGCCGTGCTGCTGGCCGGGGCCGATGGCTACAAGCCCGGTACCCCCGCCTATGCCGACAGCCTGCTGCACGCTCACACCGGGCGCGGAGCTGCGTTCAACACCGCCATGGCAGGTGCCATCAAAGCCTGCGGGCTGGATGTGACCTTTATCACCCCAAGCGAATACGCAAAATAACGAGGTTTGCCCATGATTCGACTTTTGGTTCTGGATGTAGACGGCACCATGACAGACGGCGGCGTGTACTATGATTCCACCGGCAACGAGCTGAAAAAGTTTGCCATCAAGGATGGGGCCGGGATCATGCTGGCCCGCGCGGCAGGGATGCAGGTTATGATCTGCACCGGGCGCGAATGTGAAGCCGTGCGCCGCCGTGCCCAGGACCTGCACATTGACTATCTGTTCCAGAACGTACACGACAAAGCTGCCTTTTTGAGCCAGTTTATGGCAGAGCACAGCCTGACCAAGCAGGATGTTGCCTATTGCGGCGATGACCTGAACGATTTGACCGCCATGGCCCTGTGCGGCTTTGTGGCCTGCCCGGCCGATGCTGCCGGCCCTGTGCTGGGGCGGGCGGATTTCATCTGCCGCCAAAACGGCGGCGAGGGCGCTGTGCGCGGCACGGTGGAAGAGATCCTGCTGCGGGACGGCCGCCTGCCTGCCGCCGTTAAAAAAGCCTTTGGCGCAGAGATTTGATGGGTGCGGCTGAAACGTTAAATATTCCGGCGTTTGTTTTGGACATCCCCTGAACGCTGAACCACCAAAACCGTGAGGAGCCCGTATGAGCAAAATAAAGGATTTTCTGAAAAGCCCGCTGGGCACCGCCCTGTGCGCCGCTGCTGCCTGCCTGCTGGCCGTGGTGCTGGTTTGGTTGGCCGCGGTGCGCCCCAACAACGACAAGAGCCTGTCGGAACGCATCAGCGATGATTACAGCCAGTACAGCGCCGAGCTGGACGAAGCCAACGGCGCTGCCCAGACCTTTGATACCGACAATGACCTGCTGGCCATGGCCTTTGTGTTTGGCACCAGCAACGGCCAGCCCACCGGTGAGCTGCACCTGGAACTTGCCGATGCCGACACCGGCGAGGTGCTGGCCCGCTCCACCGGCGATATGGCGAACATTGTGGCCGGGCAGTACACCGGCATGGGGCTGGATACCCCCGTGACCGGCAGCGCAGGCCGCCGCTACCGCGTGACCCTGAAACCGGAGTATACCGGTTCCGGCCGGTTGACCGTGGGCTGCAGCAACGGCGCTGTGCTGTGGAACGATACCTTTACCGTAAACGGCGAAGCCGTGGACGGCACGCTGGCGCTGCTGGTGACTTACAAACAGATTGGCGGATTTTTGACCCGGTTCTTTTTGCTGGTCGGGCTGCTGGCCAGCGTTGTGGTGTTCCTTGGCATTTATTTTGCCATGCGGGGCCGCATGCCGCTGCACCGGCTGGTGTTTGTGCTGGTACTCTGCTTTGGCATGCTGTACAGCTTTGTGCTGCCGCCCTATGCCGCGCCGGACGAAAAATACCACATCAACCAGTCCTTTACGCTGGCCTGCAAGTGGGCCAACATGCTTTCGCCGGATGAATGGCGGATGGGCAATGTGCCGCTGGATATGACCTACCGCCGCGAGCACGACTTTGACCCCCTGCTGCAAAACGAAAAGACCACCGTGTTCAGCTGGCAGGAACTGAGCGAAAACCTGTTCACCACCACCCCTGACAGTTTTGACAGCCACACTGCGCTGGAAGAACTGCAGACCGACCGCAACCCCACGCTGTATCTGTTCAGTGCGGCGGCGGTGTTCCTGGCATATGTTTTTCACCTTGGCTTTGTTCCGGCGCTGATGCTGGGGCGCACAGCAAATTTAATTGTGTTCGCTTTGTTAGCGGCGCTGGCTGTTAAAGCCGCGCCGTTTGGCAGGCGGGTATTCGCTGCGGCGGCCCTGCTGCCCATGACGCTGCATCTGGCGGCTTCTTTCAGCCGGGATTCCCTGCTGCTGGGGCTGGCGTTTGCCTTTACTGCGCTGTGTATGCAGGCGATTTTTGGCTGCAAGGACGGCACGGTGCTGCCGGTGCGGCTGTGGCTGCCGCTGGCGGTGTTCGGCATCCTGCTGGCACCGGCCAAACTGGTTTACCTGCCGCTGGCAGCGTTGTTCCTGCTGATCCCCAACAGCCGCTTTGGCCAGAGCGCCGCAACAAAAAAAGCCGCTTATCTGGCCGGATGCGTGCTGCTGGCGCTCAGCATCAACCGCGCTGTGCTGGTCACCTCGGTGGCCGGTTCTGCCGGGTTTGAAAATCAGACTACCCAGGCGGAACCCACCTCCGCACAGGGTTCTACCCCGGCTGCCGCGGTTTCTTATACAGCAACAGAAGCAGCTGACAATCGTACCCTGCATGCCGCCCCTGCCGCGGGTGACGGCAAAACCTCCAACCGGTTTGCCAACATGCCTGCCGAGTACCACGAAAACACGGCTTCCAACTTTGTGCGCCGCCTGTATTACTGCGTGGAAGGCGTGACCGAGATCCCGCAGAAGGAGCTGGAGTTCTGGGTGCAGGCCTTGCAGGAGGGCGATGTAACCGCCGCCGTTCTGGGCCAGAGCTTTTTCTTCAGCCCGGAGGAAGTGGAACATTCCAGCCTGACCGATGATGAATTCATGAGTGCGGCTTCCCTGGTTTACCTGGACCGCGACCTGATGACCGCCGACGCCGAAATGTGCCGGGAACGGCTGGCCAATGCTGACCGCCGAGACTTTTTCAAGTCCATGTTCAGCAGTGATGAATGTGCAGAGCTGCTTTCCGCCTGCCAGATCTACCCCGGCGTGGAGGATGACCGCTACCCGCTGGACCGCAATGTGCTGATCAAAGAGATCGAAGCTGTCCGTACCGTGCGGGACAGCCAGAGCACCCCCAGCGAGGAAGACCAGACCACCTTTACCCCCGGTTACATTCTGCACAATCTGCCCGCCGTGGCTATGCTGCTGGTACGCAGCGTGGTGCAGGATGCCGACAACTGGGTGTGCGGCCTTGTGGGCGGCAGCTTAAGCTACAGCTCGCTGGACCTGGCCTGGTTCTGGGTGTTGGCGCTCTACCTGCTGCTGTGGTATGCCGCCGTTCCGGCGCAGGATGTTCCCGTGCCGGGGCTGCCCCAGGGGCGCTACCGGGTGTGGTGTGCGCTGGCCGCGCTGCTGTGCGCCGCATTGGCCTTTGCCGGCTGCCTTGTGTGGACCCCGACCTATTACCAGACCGTTTACGGCTTCCAGGGGCGGTATCTTCTGCCCGTGCTGCCGTTGTTCCTGCTTACCTGCCTGCCCCGCCGGGTCCAGGTTGCCAGCGGCAAACAGTCCGCCTGCACCCTGGTCTGCTGCCTGTGCGTAGTCAACGCCGGGGTATTGCTGAACGCCATGCTTGCGGTGATTGCCCGATGACGATTTGTTATTTTTCTGCGCAGTACCTGCCCACGGTGGGTGGTGTGGAGCGCTACACCTGGAACCTTGCCCGCCGCACTGTTGCCGCCGGGCACCGCGCCATTGTAGTTACCAGTGCCCTGCCCAACCTGCCGGAGCACGAAATTGACGGGGATGGCATTGAAATTTACCGCCTGCCCGTCTGGCCTGTCATGAACGGGCGTTTTCCTGTCATCAAGCCGGGGGCGCGCTTCCACGCGCTGACCGCGCAAATCTGGGCGCAAAAGCCTGATTTCTGTGTGGTGCAGACCCGCATGTACCCCCAAAGCGTCTGGGCTGCCCGCGCGGCCAAGTGCCGCGGCATCCCGCTGCTGGTTATTGACCATTCAACCGGCTACATGCCCATGGGCAGCGGCCTGCTGGGGACCTGCGGGCGGCTGTATGAGCAGATTGCCTGCCGCCTGGTGCGCGGCACCGGTGCACCGTTCTATGGCGTTTCCGCCGCTGCCTGCCGCTGGCTGCACACCTTTGGCATTATGGCTGCAGGAACCATGCCCAACGCCATTGACCCCGCTGCTTTGGAACAGGAAGCCGCCCACGCGCCAGACTGGCGCGCCAAGCTGAACCTTGGCGACCGTAAGATCGTGCTGTTTGTGGGGCGCCTGATTCCCGAAAAGGGCGCCGGATTATTAGCCCAGGCCGTGGCCCAGCTGCCGGGCGTTGTTCTGGTGGCGGCTGGCAGCGGTCCGCAGCAGCAGGAACTGGCGGACCTTGGGGCCGTTACCCCCGGTGCCCTGCCGCATGATGCGGTGGTTCAGCTGCTGCGGCAGGCGGATGTATACTGCCTGCCCACCCGGTATGCCGAGGGCTTTCCCACCACCTTGCTGGAAGCCGCGGCCTGCCGCTGCCCCATCGTGTGCACCCGTACCGCCGGAACCGAGGAGCTGCTGCCGGACGATACCCACGGCATTGTGCTGCCCGGCCAGCCACAGGACGCCACGGTGGAAAGCATCCGCGCCGGGCTGCAGACCCTGCTGGATGATCCTGCCCGCGCCCATGCCTGTGCCGAGGCGGCGTACCGCAATGTGTACGCACACTTTACATGGGATGCCGTATTTGATAAAATGATGGGGATCATAAACCAAAGCTGACATCTGCCCGGTGTTTGCCGGGCAAGTGGATAAGGAACATTTGTTATGTCAAAATTGCTGATTGTTATTCCTGCATATAATGAGGAAGCCAATATTGTCAAGGTCGTCAACGGCATTGTCAAGAACTACCCGCAGTATGACTATGTTGTAGTCAACGATGGCAGCCGTGATAAAACCGCGGCCATCTGCCGGGAACATGGGTTCCGCTTGATCGATCTGCCGGTCAACCTGGGGCTGGCAGGTGCATTCCAGACCGGGCTGCGTTATGCCGCCGAAAACGGGTATGACTGCGCCATGCAGCTGGATGCTGACGGCCAGCACCGACCGGAATATATCGCCGCTATGCTGGAAGAGCTGGAAAGCGGGGCCGACATCGTGATTGGCAGCCGCTTTTTGACGGTGAAAAAGCCCAAAAGCCTGCGCATGCTGGGCAGTTACATCATCAGCTGGTCCATCCGGCTGACCACCGGCCGTGCCATCTGCGACCCCACCAGCGGCATGCGGCTGTTCAACCGCGCCATGGTGGAAGAATTTGCCCAAAATTTGAACTATGGCCCGGAGCCGGATACCATCAGTTACCTGATCAAAAACGGCGCTGTGGTACGTGAAGTACAAGTTACGATGGGCGAGCGCGAGGCCGGCCAAAGCTACCTGACCTTTTGGCGCAGCATTGAATATATGGTCAAAATGTCCATCTCCATTTTGCTGATTCAGTGGTTCCGCAAGCGGGACACCGAAACGCCTTACCCGGAAAGGAGCCTGTAAGCCATGTTTGACCAGCCGATTATCCGTGTATGCCTTGTGTTGGGCAGCCTGATCACCGCAACCTATATTCTGCGCCGCGTGCGTTTGGCTAAGGTGCAGATCGAAGATACCATTTTCTGGCTTCTGTTCAGCGGCATTCTGCTGATTTTGGCCATCTTTCCCGGCATTGCCTACTGGGCGGCGTATCTGCTTGGGTTCCAGAGCCCCATCAATTTTGTTTATATCGTCATCATCTTTTTGCTGCTGGCCAAACAGTTTTTTATGTCCATTCGGCTCAGCCAGCTGGACAGCAAGGTGCGCATTTTGACCCAGCGCGTTGCCTTGAACGAAGAAAAGATCGAACGCGAAAAATTAGATTTGTAATCCCCTATCTTGTATGGTATAATATTTTTTATTGATTAAGGCGTAGCTGAAAATAAAGAAAATGACGCATGTTTCGCAAACGCAAGGCGGATTTAAGGCAAAAGCCTACCGGAATCCTTTGTGGATTCTAAGGACTTTTAACGCAAAATCCGGCCGCGTTTGCAGAAACAGGCTAAATTTTCGGCTTTTCAGATACAACAACAGCGAAAGAAGGTTGTAAGAGATGGCTTTTACCCCCAGTCTGACCTATAAGGGCCGCCCGCTGGTGCGCTGCGGCAACGATATTTACTATGGTTCCATGCATGACCCCTATGTTGTGTACCTGCAGGTACTGACCACCAAAAAGGAAGGCAATGCCGATGTGGCCGATAAGGTTCACATTGTATTGCTTTCCACCGATGAAAGCAAGCCCCTGCCGGCGCGCATTGTGCGCCAGGCCAACAAGGCCGGCGGTTTGTTCAACGCCCTGACCTTTGGCGATATCATGCTGCGCAACCAGCTGAAGAACGAGAAAAAGTAAACAGGAACCCACAATGCCCGGTCCGTTTGGACCGGGCTGTTTTTGTTGTACTTCATACCTGTGCCGCAGGGCGTTGCTACCTGACCACGCCGGAGCTTTTACATCATTGAGCATTGAAAATTTGTGATGAGATATCATACAGTCGTAGGGGGCACTGCACCCGCAGGTGCGTTTCGGAGGCCAACCGCCGTCCGGCGGCTCTTAGGCCGGAGATGCATCCCTGACGCCCCAGACGGGCGTATAATTTAATTGTCCGCTTTGAACGATTGCGTTTGCGATTGTTCTATTGCGCGGTAGGGCGGCCAGCCCCCTGGCCGCCGGGGGAAGGCTCTGCGTGTGGAACCACCCCTCAGGCCGCTTCGCGTCCAGCCCCCCTCAAAGGGGAGCCAATATCTCATCCCGGACTGCATTTGGCTCCCCTTTGAGGGGAGCTGTCGCCGCAGGTGACTGAGGGGTGGTTCTCCGTAATAAACCTAAAAGCATCCGCACCTCGGTCTCGGAACGGTCAAGACCGTTCCCTACGGAGCATTTTCTTATGCGTTGCAAACATGTAAGGTATAGTCCCCTACACATCGTTTGCAGGTTCATAGCAGTATTTTCAGGTTTGCAGCATCATTTTTTGTTTTTCCAACAAACAAAAATCACCCCCGCGGCCAAAACAATCCGGCCACAGGGGTGATTTCTATCTGTTATTCTATTTTGTGCACCTAACCGCTTACTCGATGGTCACATCGGTACTGTCGGCTTCTGCATCGGCGGGCATCTCGGCATCGTCGGGCAGAACTTCCACATCGAAAGCTGCGCCGCACTCTGCGCAGACGATCTTATCGCTGTCCAGCAGGGTGTCTTCATCCACAATGTTCACGGTACCGCAGTTGGGGCAGGTGACTTCATAGCTGGTTTCAAATGCGCCGTCGTCATCCTCGTCCTCATCTTCGTCCTCATCGTCATCGCCGAAGATGCTGTCCACCAGATCATCCATATCTTCATCAATGGCGTCCAGCTCGTCAAAAGCCTGATCCAGGGCATCGTCATGCTCGCTCACAACATCGGCCATCTCTTCCAGCAGGTCCATCATTGCAACAATGATCTTGCCTTCCTGGGTGGTGGGGTCAAACTCCATCCCTTTCATCATACCGCGGATGTAAGCGGCCTTTGCATTCAGATCCATAGCCATAAGGGAAAACCTCCTTCACGCACTGTAAACAGGGTGTTTGTTTTTGCAATTTCCAAAAAAGCCGGGACGCGGCAAAAACCACGGCCCGGCCATTTGTTTTAAGATCAGACGCGCTCCATATACTCGCCGGTGCGGGTATCGATGCGGATCTTGTCGCCCTCGTTGATGAACAGGGGCACGCGGATCTCGGCACCGGTCTCAACCTTAGCGGGCTTCAGGGTGTTGGTAGCGGTGTTGCCCTTGAAGCCAGGCTCAGTCTCGGTAACTTCCAGCTCGATGAAGTTGGGGATTTCAACGCTGAAAACCTTGCCCTTGTAGGACAGCAGTTTGCAGATTTCGTTTTCTTTGCAGAACTTGAAGTTGTCCGGCACATCGGCAGCGGCAACGGGGATCTGCTCGTAGGTTTCATTATCCATGAAGTAGTACAGGTCGCCATCCTCGTAAGAGTAGGTAACCTCACGGCGCTCAATGAAAGCCTGGGGGAACTTAGCGGTCGGGTTGTAGCTGGTTTCAACAACGGAACCGGTAATCACGTTCTTGGTCTTAGTGCGCACAAAAGCAGCGCCCTTGCCGGGCTTAACATGCTGGAACTCAACGACCTGAAGGACCTGGCCGTCCTGCTCAAAAGTTACACCGTTACGAAATTCGCCTGCAGAGATCATATAGGAACTCCTCCATAATTTTAGAATCGGGCCTGTTTGAAAAAGCGGCCCTGCCGCCCATCAAGCAATGCCATTGCATTGTCATACCTGTAAGTATTTTACCCGAAAAGCGCCAGTATTGCAAGAGGTTAGCGGGATTTTCGGGTGATATTTTGGTTTTTTTCGGCTTTTGTTGGCTGTTTTTGGGCTTTCTCAGCCTTGTTCATACAGTTTTTTCAGCGCCGCCGCATCCTCGGCCTGGGTTCCGGCGGATTCACAGATAATGGTGGGCGCCAGGCCACGGGTTTTCAGCAGCTGCATCAGCGGGGCAGGCGGCGGGCCAAACTCGGTATCCGCAAAAGTCAGGTGGCATTTTTCCCCACCCTTGGTGTAGGCAATGCGGGAAAAATGCGCGTGGAACTTTTTGGCCCGCTCCCCCGGCAAGGCTGCGGCAATGGCATCCAGGATGGCGGCGTAATCTGCCGGGGCGGTCTCATCGTTCAGCTCGGTGCCCTGGCTGCGGGCGTACAGGTGGCCAAAATCCACGCAGGGAATAATGCGTTCATCCACACTGCAAAGGGCCAGCACTTCATCCAGCGTGCCCAGCTGGTTCACCTTGCCCATCGTTTCAGGGCAAAGGATACAGTCGCCATAACCGGCTTCATCCACGGCCTGAACGGCGCGGCGCATGGTGTCCAGCGCCTTTTCCAGTGCAGCTTCCCGGCTTTGCTTGCCGCAGCTGCCCGCGTGGAAGATGACCCTGCGGCCGCCCAGTGCCTTGACCAGTGCGCAGCTTTGCAGCAGGTAGTTCACGCTGTTCAGCCGCTTGTCCTCCTCCAGGCTGCTCATACTGATGTAGTACGGCGCATGGACCGAAAAAGTGATGCCTTTTGCATCAAACGCTTCTTTTAAGGCGGCGGCTTTATCCAGCCCCAGGCGCACACCGCGCCCACACTGGTATTCAAACGCCGTCAGCCCAAAAGATTCCGTATACTCCGCCATAGCCTGCGGGTCAAAGCTGCGGACACGGTAGCTGTCCGAAAGCCCAGCCGTGCCAAAGCGCGGTGCTTCACTCATACAGGCAGCCCCCTTTTTGGTAATACCGGTCCAGCCAGTAGGGTTCAAACCTGCGCTTGAACTGCACGCCGCGCTGGTGGTCGCCCCCACGCGGCATGGTATACAGGCAGGGGATGCCGTACAGCCCCGCGGCAAGGCGGTCCGTAAAGATCTGGTCGCCCACCATGGCCATCTGATTTTTGCGAACGCCAAGGCGGCGGCGGGCAACGGCCAGGCCGACCGGCAGCGGTTTGCAGGCCAGCGGCACCCAGGCCAGGCCCACACGGTCCGCAAAGGGGCGCACGCGGGCGGCGGTATTGTTGGAAACAATCGTCAACCGCACACCCGCGGCACGCATGGTATCCAGCCATTGCTGCACGGTGGCATCCAGCTGCTGGCTGCCATCCCCCGTCAAGGTATTATCCACATCCAGCACCAGGGCGGTGATCCCGTGCTGGCGCAGGAACTCCGGCGTGACGGCCTCAATGGCACGGAAAATGTATTCAGGGGTAAGAAGCATAGACAAACTACCTTATTATAAGCGCGGGGCAGCGGGCAAGCGCCACCCCGGTTTTTAGATATAAAGAAAGAACAGGCCCGCATCTCTGCGAACCTGTTCTGCCGTTCCTTTGGGTAAACACGGTTATCGAAAACGGCGGCATAGCCGCTGCGATGGCTCCGGATTACTTAAACTTGCGCTTGCGGGCGGCTTCGGACTTCTTCTTGCGACGCACAGACGGCTTCTCATAAGCCTCGCGCTTGCGCACCTCAGCAAGAACACCGCTGCGGGCAGTGCTGCGCTTGAAACGGCGCAGGGCGCTCTCAAGGGATTCGCCCTCTTTGACACGGATCTCCGACATCTTTTTCCCTCCCTTGGTCTGAGACAGGAGTTTGCCGGTCAATCAAAATTACAATCAACCAGTAACTGAAATTATACTATACTTTATAGGCTCCTGTCAACCACGATTTTATGCGTTCTGGCCCACTTTTTGAAATTTCATAAAAAGTTCAGTTTTTTGCCCTCATACGCGGGGTATGGGCAATAGTTTATACAAAATAATAATGAATAAAGAATAATGCTGGTGCGCCGCCCGCAGCGGCGCAAATAAAATAGGTTGGCTGCTCTGGCTGGAATGCTTTTTGCCGGAGCAACTGACTTGGTTAAAATGTGACGCCGTGGGCGGCACACATCCATTATTCATTATTCTTTCTTCTTTTTTCTTTACCCAAACTTTATGCCAACCCCAATGCGTGCAGCCCCAGCAAAGCGCCGTAAATCACCGGCTGGTGCAGCATATAAATCAGCAGCGTACGGCTGCCCACGGCGCACAGGGGGCGCAGGGCTTTGGGCGGCAGGCCGGGCTGCGCGGTGCAGTGGGCGCGGAACCACCGCGCAAAAAAGTACCCCACCCAATACAAAAACACCCACGGCAAAAGCGGGAAATAATCCGATGAGGAAAACACCGTCAGATCCGGCAGGCCCAGCCAGAAAAGATTGGGCTTGTACCAGGCGGCGGGCAATGCTGCCAGGTGCAGCCCCTCAAACCCCAGCCAGCCCTGCGGCAGCTGGTTCAGCAGGGCAAACAGCACCGCGCTGCCTGCAAGCCCTGCCAGCGGGGGCAGTTTTTCCAGCGCGGGGCGCAGCAGGCAGGTCAGCAGGGCCGCACAGCCCAGCAGGTGCAGCACGCCGAACCAGATGACTTCCTCCGGCATGGCAATGGCGGTTGCCACGGTCAGCACCACCGCACAGGCCGCCGTGAGCAGGCCGTTCTTGAGCGGGCGGCGGGATAGGGTAAAGCTGTAACCCGAAAGCAGAATAAAGCTCCAGCAGATATACTGCTGCCACACATGGCAGTGCGTGGACCAGATATCGTACCAGCCGCTGGCATGGCCAAAAATATACACCCAGTCATACATGGCATGGTAAACCAGCATATTCAGCAGCGCCAGCCCGCGCAGGGCATCGATCTGCCAAAAGCGCTGCCCGGCTGCCGCACGCAACGACTGTTGTTCGGTTTGCATCGCGTTCCCCTTCCCTGCCCTGTGCCAATATGCAAAGGGCTGATGTCACTTTACCATACTTGGCATAGCAAATGCAAGGTGCCCTTGCAAAATGACCGAAAATGCGCTAAAATCTTTGGTGAAATATACAAAGGAGGGGTCCGTTATGCCCGATATCCGTCTTGTTGCATTGGATCTGGACAGCACCGTATTCAATGATGAAAAAGAGATCACACCCCGCACGCTGGAAGCCATCCGCGCTGCCATTGCCAAAGGGGTTGATGTCATCCCCGCAACGGGGCGTGTGGCGTCGGGCGTGCCGGAAGCGTTTTTGCGCATTCCCGGCGTGCGGTATGCCTTGACTTCCAACGGGGCCAGCGTGGTGGAGCTTTCCACCGGCAAACCGCTGGTCAACCTGCCGTTTGATGCCGCCCTTGCCAGCGATATTTATGATATCGTGGCCGCAACGGGCGGTGCCATGGGCATTTTTATCGGCGGCAAAGCCTACACCGATTATTTTGGTGCCAATGACGGCCTTGACCTGATGCCCCCTGCCCTGCGCCGCTACCTGCGCGACAGCCGCATTGTGGTGGATGACATGCACGCAGTGTTCGCCGCCCACCCGCACGAGGTGGAAAAGTTCAGCATCACCTATCGGGACAATGCCGCCCGCGATGCCGCCTGGCAGGCTGTTGCCAGCCGGTTTAATGTTGAGATTACTTCCAGCATTCCCAACAACATGGAGATCAACGCCCCCGGCGTGACCAAGGGCAGCGGGCTAAAAACGCTGGCCGATACCCTGGGCCTGGCGATGAACCAGGTGATGGCCTGCGGCGATTCCGGCAACGACCTTGCCATGATCCAGGCCGCCGGGTACGGCATTGCGATGGGCAACGCCACACCGGATGTTCTGGCCGCCGCCCGCTATGTAACGGATGACAACAACCATGACGGCGTTGCCAAGGCCATTGAAACCTATGTGTTGAAAGGATAACCCCCTATGCCAGATATCGTTGACCGCTTTGGCCAGCTGGTGGATGACGCCATTCCCAAGCCGGAGCTTGCCCGCCAGCTGCTGCTGTTGGGCTACCGCGCCAAGGATGTGCAGCTGCTGCTTGCCCCGGAAAAAGAGCTCACCCCCGCGCGGCAGTACGCGGCACAGATCGCCATGGACGCCATGATTGCGCCCCTGGCCCACCCGCAGCGGGCGGCGCTGGTCAATATCTTTATGCCCTGTGAACTGCTGCACGCCTTCCACCTGCTGCCGATGTTTGCCGAAGCCACCGCCTGTTACCTGAACGGTGCCGCAGCCGAGCGCGGCTTTATCCATTATGCCGAGAGCGCAGGCATCAGCCCCACGCTGTGCAGCTACCACAAGGCTTTGCTGGGCATGGGGCTTTCCGGCACGGCGGGCAAGCCGCTGTTCACTGCCTGCACCTCCATTGCCTGCGATGCCAACAACCTGACCTTCCGGCGGCTGGCGCAGCATTACGGCATCCCCCACTTTTATCTGGATGTGCCCTATGACCACGACGAGTACGCTGTGGCCGAAGTTTCCGACCGCCTGCGAGAGTTCGCCGCCTTTTTGGAGGATGCGACCCACCAGAAGCTGGACGAAGCGGCCCTGCAGCAGGCAGTCGCCCACAGCGGCCGCACGCTGGATCTATTGCAACAGGCACAGGTCGCCAAGGCCGGGCGGAACCTGCACAACGATGTCACCTCCGAATTTTACGAAGTGTTTGTGACCCACACCATGCTGGGCACCCCGCAGGCGGAACAGTACGCCCGCAAGCTGCTGGCGGATATCGAGGCCAGCCCCATGGGCGGCGGCACCCGGCTGTTGTGGGCGCACGCCGTGCCGTTTTACCAGGCACCCATACGGGAGCAGCTGAATTTCTCGGCAGAAAACCAGCTTATTACCTGCGATATGAACGCCGATACCTTAGGCTGCCACATGGACCCGAACAAGCCGTTTGAGAGCATGGCCGCGCGGCTGGTGAACAACATCTTTAACGGCAGCGCCCAGCACCGCATCCAGCGCGCGCTGGAGCTGTGCCGCATGCAGCAGATCGACGGGGTGGTCTACTTCTGCCAGTGGGGCTGCAAGCAGACGATGGGGGCTGCGCAGCTGTTCAAGAGCGCGCTGGAAGCCGAGGGCTACCCGGTGCTGCTGCTGGACGGCGATGGCTGCGACCGCGCCAACACGATGGACGGCCAGACCGCCACCCGGCTGGATGCTTTCCTGGAGATGCTGCACAGCAAACAGGAGGCGCTGGTATGAGCAAAACGATTTATTATGCCTGCAAATACGCCCCGCTGGAGCTGTTTGCCGGGTACGGGGCTACCTTCTCGGCGCTGGATCCGCTGGCGGAAAGTTTTTCCTGCGCGGAGCGCTGCGCCCACGCCAACCTGTGCGGTTACGCCAAGGCTGTGCTGGAACAGGTGGAGCAATCCGGCATCCGGGCTTTGGTGCTGACCAACTGCTGCGATGCCATGCTGCGCGTTTACGATGTGCTGGCTGCCGGCGGCAAAATGGAATTTTTACAGCTGCTGCCGGTGCCCCACCAGAGCACCCCCGCCACCCGCGCCCGCTTTGCGCGGGACCTTCACAAACTAGCGGATGCACTGCAGCAGTACACCGGGCAGGAATTTGATGCCCGGCGCGCCCATGACTTTTTTGTGCACAAGCCCCACGCCGAGGGTCCGCATTTGACCCTGCTGGGTGCCCATGGCGGCAGCGTGCTGTATGATACCGTGCAGAAAGCCTTTGCCCTGCCCGTGGTGGATGCTACCTGCACCGGCAACCGTGAGCTTGCCGATGTTGCCCCCGCCGCACTGGAGGACTTTTTGCCCGGTTACGCCGCCGCCCTGCTGGGCCAGGTGCCCTGCATGCGGATGGATGCCCCGGTCAGTGAGCGCGCCGCCCTGGTGGACGGCCAGACCGTTGGCATTGTGTACCACACCGTGCAGTTCTGTGATTATTATGCCCCCGGCCTGACCGCGCCGGAGCAGTTCCATCTGCCGGTATTAAAAATTGAAACCGACTGTTCCCGCCAGACCTTTACCAGCGGCGGCGGGCAGCTGAGCACCCGCCTGGGCGCATTTGCTGAAAGCCTGAACGCCGTTCCCGGTACCGAAAACAAGGAGGCCCCCGCCATGAACACCAACGCACAATACGCCGCCGGCATCGACAGCGGTTCTGCCAGCACCGATGCCGTTATCCTGGACCGCAGCGGTAAGATCTGCGGCTGGGCCATTGTGCCCACCGGGGCCGGGGCTGCAACCGGCGCCCGCCAGGCACTGGAACAGGCCCTGACGATGGCAGGCATTGCCGAAAGCGACCTGGGGGCCAAAGTCTACACTGGGTACGGGCGCGAATTTTTGGGCGATGACGGCGCGGCTGTGACCGAGATCACCTGCCATGCCCGCGGGGCCCACCATCTGGACCCCGCCGTGCGCACCGTGATTGACATTGGCGGGCAGGATTCCAAGGTGATCCGCCTGAGCGAAAGCGGCGCTGTTGAAACCTTTGCGATGAACGACAAATGCGCCGCCGGTACCGGCCGTTTTTTGGAGATGATGGCCCGCACCCTGCAGATGAAGCTGCCGGAGATGAGCGAGCTTGGCCTGGACTGGCACAACGATGTGACCATTTCCAGCATGTGTACCGTGTTTGCGGAAAGCGAGGTCGTCAGCCTGATTGCCCGCAGCACCGCACCGGCGGATATCATCCACGGCCTGAACAAATCTGTTGCGGGCAAAACCGCTGCCCTGGCCCGCCGCACCGGCGGCGTGGCCCCCTTTATGATGACAGGCGGTGTAGCCCGCAACCGCGGCGTTGTGAAAGAGCTGGAAACCGCCCTGAAAGCCCCGGTCGAAGTCAGCGAGTACAGCCAGCTGTGCGGCAGCCTGGGCGCAGCGCTGTTTGCGCTGGAAAAAATGGGCGTGAAGCTGTAAAACCTCCGGTGCGCAAAGTACTTGCTTTAAGTCGTACTTTCGTGTACACTAGGGTGTATCATATTAAGATAGCATGATGGCTGCAAAAATAAGGAGGGCTTTCTTATGTCTTGGGGAACAAATGTACTGGTCGGTCAGTCCGGCGGGCCGACTGCTGTGATCAATTCCAGCCTGGCCGGTGTGTATGAAGCTGCCAAAGCTCTGGGCGCCGCCCATGTATACGGCATGGAGTATGGCATTCAAGGGCTTTTGCAGGGCAAGATTGTGGACCTGGATGACCGCCTTGACGACAAGATGGAAATTGAGCTGCTCAAGCGTACGCCGTCCAGTTACCTGGGCAGCTGCCGGTTCAAGCTGCCCAACCCCGCCACGGACGAACGCCCCTTTGTGCAGCTGTTTGAGCTGTTTGCCAAGTACGGCATTGGGGCCGTGTTCTACATTGGCGGCAATGATTCGATGGACACCATTGCCAAGCTTTCCGCTTACGGGGCTGCCAAGGGCAGCGAGATCCGCTTTATCGGCGTGCCCAAAACCATTGACAACGACCTGATGTACACCGACCACACCCCCGGTTACGGCAGTGCCGCCAAGTACATTGCCACCATCCTGAAAGAGGTCATCTGTGATTCCAGCGTGTATGACATCCGCAGCGTAACGGTGGCCGAGATCATGGGCCGCCATACCGGCTGGCTGGCCGGTGCCGCCAGCCTGGCTGCCGGGGCTGACTGCAACGGCCCGGACATCATTCTGCTGCCGGAGCGCCCCTTTGACGAGAATGTGTTCCTGGAAAAAGTAGCCCAGCTGGAAAAAGACCGCCACAATGTCATCATTGCGGCCAGCGAGGGCGTAAAAAACAAGGACGGCGTTTTCCTGTGTGATTTGGTATCCACAGCAGGCCAGCTGGATGCTTTTGGCCACAAGGCGATTTTGTCCGGCACCAGCCGCTATCTGGCGGATTTGATCCATGTGCGCCTGGGCTGCAAGACCCGCGCGATCGAGTTCTCTACCCTGCAGCGCTGTGCCTCCCATCTGGCAAGCCGCACCGACATTACCGAGGCATACCAGGTGGGCGGTGCTTCGGTGGAAGCTGCTTACCGCGGCGAAACCGGTAAGATGTGCGCCATCCACCGCATTTCGGATATGCCGTACCGCACCGAAACCGAGATGGTAGATGTGCAGAAGGTTGCCAACCTGGAAAAGCGCGTGCCGGATGACTGGATCAGCCCAGACGGCATGCATGTGACCGAAGCGTTCCATCACTATGCCCGCCCCCTCATCCAGGCCGAGCTGACCCCCATCTACATCGACGGCGTGCCCCGCCACCTGCATCTGCATTAACGGGATTATTACGGGGGATTTTTGTTCCTTCTTTGAAAAGAAGGAAGCAGAAACTTTAATCATATAATAATATCATTGTTTTCTGCTAAGTAAGCAGTGAATAATAAAAGGCGCATCGCAGACCCTTGGATAGGGTGTGCGGTGCGCTTTTGTGTTGTACTTTGATTTAGACACGGTAGGGCGCGGTCACCCGACCGCGCCGGAATCCTAGCCGCTGCCGTGCTCTGATTTTTTTACACGAATCTTTCCCTTATCTGTAGGGAACGGCGTCCTCGACGTCCCGAACGGGGCTAAAAGCAGCCATGCGTTTGCGGATAATTTCGCGGCTTTCGGCCATTTTTTTGTTTCTCCGCGGCGGGGTGAGGGCACCCCGCCCTACCGATTGTTTTTCTGGTTCAGCACCCATTATCCAATATTCCGTAGGGAACGGTCTTGACCGTTCCGAAACCTTGTCCCGAATACCATTAACAAAATTCACCGCATAGGCCCATCCGCGGGACGATGCAAGCATCGTCCCCTACAAATGTTTGTAGGTTTGCAGCAAATATTTACGTTTCTCCACGGCGGGGTCGGGTGCCCCCACCTTACCGGGCAAGTTGCCCTTCCCCCACAAAACCAAACACCCCCGTCCTTATTCCAGCTGTCACGCAGCCAAAACAAAGGCGGGGGTATTTTTTAATGCCAGAGGGTAAACAGCAGTGCCAGCAAGGCCAGCAGGCCGAGCAGGTAAACGCTGCAGATCAGCAGAGTAGCTTTCAGCGCACCCAGGATCGCCCACAGGCGCTCTTTACCGGTCAGCTGGGGGTCTTCCTCCCAGGGGCGGTCAGCAGCCTGTTGGGGCTGCTGCGCGGGGGTATGGCCCTGCTTGCGGCGGCGCGGCAGCCAGATACTGTCGTGCTCAATGCCACTCATATCGGCCACGGTGCGGCCGTCATCCTCAAAGGGTTCGTTATGCTTCATTTTTCGTACAGATGGCAGACAACATAATGGCCGGGTTCCACCTCACGCTGCTGCGGCGCTTCGGTCTTGCAGCGCTCGGTCGCATAGGGGCAGCGGGTATGGAACTTGCAGCCCTTGGGCGGGTTGGCCGGGGACGGAATGGAGCCCTGCAGCACAATGCGCTCGCGGCGAATGGTCGGGTCCGGGATAGGAATGGCGCTGAACAGTGCCTTGGTGTAGGGATGCAGCGGATGGCTGAAGATATCCGGCGTTGCACCGTACTCCACCAGGTTGCCCAGGTACATAACGCCGACCGTATCCGAAATGTGCTCAACAACAGAAAGGTCGTGGGAGATGAACAGGTAAGTCAGGTTATATTTATCCTGCAGCTCTTTCAGCAGATTGATGATCTGGGCCTGAATGGAAACGTCCAGTGCAGAGACCGGTTCGTCGCACACAACAAACTCCGGGTTCAGGGCCAGGGCGCGGGCAATGCAGATGCGCTGGCGCTGGCCGCCGGAAAATTCGTGCGGATAGCGGGTTTTGTGGTAGGGCTGCAGGCCGCAGTTATCCATGACCTGGTCAATATAATCATTGAACTCTGCCTTGGGCACCAGGTTATGCTCGCGCACAGCCTCACCGATGATCTCACCGACCGGCAGACGCGGGGACAGGCTGGAGAACGGGTCCTGGAAGATGATCTGCATCTTGGTACGCAGGTTACGCAGCTCCCTGCCGGTCATATCGTACACTTCTTTGCCGTTGAACAGTACCTGACCGCCGGTTTTTTCGCCGGCAAGGCGCAGGATGGTACGGCCGGTGGTGGATTTGCCGCAGCCGGATTCGCCGACCAGACCCATGGTATGGCCGCGCTTGAGGTTGAAGGTAACGCCATCCACAGCCTTGACATGGCCCACGGTCTGGGACATCAGGCCGCCCTTGATGGGGAAGTATTTTTTAAGCTGGTTGACCATCAGGATATACTGATCATCATAGGTGACGGGGGTATAGTCCAGCTTTTTTGCGTTTTCTGCCTGTGCCATCGTCACTCACCCGCCTTTCGATTATTTTCATAGTAGCGGTAGCAGCTGACCTTGTGCGTGGGGGACAGGCTGATCTCGCAGGGGTATTCACCATCGCAGCAGGGCAGCGCCATCTCGCAGCGATCCTTAAAGTAACAGTAGTTGGGCATGTTGACCGGGTTGGGCACCTTGCCGGGGATGGAGTACAAACGGTCCACCTTTTTGCCCACGATCGGTTTGGAAGCCATCAGGCCGATGGTATAGGGATGCGCCGGGTTAGCAAAAATTTCCTGGGCCGTACCCTTTTCCACCACGCGGCCTGCGTACATGACAACAACATAATCTGCCATCTCGGCAATCACGCCCAGGTCATGAGTGATCAGCATGATGGAGGAGTTAATGCGGTCCTTCAGGTTGCGCAGCAGGTCCAGGATCTGGGCCTGAATCGTCACGTCCAGTGCGGTGGTGGGTTCGTCGGCGATGATAACCTTGGGGTTGCAGGCCAATGCCATGGCGATCATGACACGCTGGCGCATACCGCCGGACAACTCATGCGGGTACATCTCATATACACCCTGGCTGTTGGCAATGCCAACCATCTCCAGCATTTCAATGGTGCGCTTTTTGATGTCCTCTTTGCTCTTGCCTTCGCCGTCATGCAGGGCGATGACTTCATCGATCTGAGCACCGATGCGGAATACCGGGTTCAGGCTGGTCATCGGCTCCTGGAAGATCATCGAAATATAGTTGCCGCGCAGGTGCTGCATGACCGTGCCGGGAGTTTTGGCAACATCATAGGCTTTGCCATTACCCAGGTTCAGGCGGATCTCGCCCTGAACGATCTGGCCCTGGGGGCGCTGCAGCAGCTGCATCAGCGAAAGGCTGGTAACGGATTTGCCGCAGCCAGATTCGCCCACAACGCCCACGGTTTTGCCCACGGGAACTTCAAACGAAACACCGTCCACGCTTTTTACCACGCCGGTATCGGTAAAGAAATAGGTGTGCAGGTTATCAAATTCAACAGCGTTTTCCGGGTTCTTCATCTGGGTCAGGTACTCAGATTCCGGCACATTCTTGCGCTTGCGCTGTTTTTCGTACTGGTCCGTAATGCGGCGGTTTTCTTTGGAGATACGCCGCGACTCCTTGGCGGAAAGGTAACCGTCCTGTTGTTTAGCCATCGTGTGTGTCTCCTTTCATCAGCGTTTCATCTTGGGGTCAAAGGCATCGCGCAGGCCATCGCCCACAAAGTTGAAGCCCAGAACCGTGATCAGCAGGCAGATGCCGGCCGGGACCCAGATGAACAGATAGTTGGTCATAACATAAGCGTTGTTGACATCGTTGATGATGTTGCCCCAGGATGCAAACGGGTACTTAACGCCCAAACCCAGGAAAGACAGGGTGGCTTCCGTCAGGATGGTGGAGCCAAGGCTCATGGTGCAGGTAACAATCAGCTGCGGGATAACGTTGGGGATCAGGTGGCGGAAGATGCGGTGCCATGCGCTGATACCACAGGCTTCGGCTGCCGTCATGAACTCCTGCTCGCGCAGGGACAAAATCTGGCCGCGGACCAGGCGGGCAATGCCGGGCCAGCCCAGGAAGCCGAGGATCAGCATCAGGTACATCATACGGGTCCAGGAGTCAATGCGCATGGCGTCCATGGCAGCGCCCAGAATGATGATGATGGGCATGGAGGGCAGGCAGTAGAAAACGTCCACGATACGCATGATGAGGTTATCCACCCAGCCGCCGAAGTAGCCGGAGATACCGCCCATGACAATACCGATGGAGCCTTCGATCGCAACAACGATGAAGCCGATGATCAGGGAAACGCGGCCGCCGTACATCAGGCGGGTCAGCATGTCCATACCGTTGGTATCGGTGCCCAGCCAGTGCTCCTTGTTGGGGCTTGCGTAACGGTCAAACACATAGGTTTCCGTCATCTGCTTCACGCTCCAAACGCCGGTGCTGGCATCGTACACGATGTCATACTCGGCTTCGTTGCCGTCGGCATCGGTGTAGGTGAACTCGGTAATATTATCGTCAATGGCTTCTTCCAGGCGGTCGCGGAAGTCACGGCTGATGACCACGCTGGCATCGGCAGCGGAAACAACAAAGCGGCCGATATAGGCAACTTCGCTGCCGCTCTGGATAATATTGCCGTCAGCGTCCAGTTCATAATCCTGGCCATCGGCAGTAAAGGTGGTCTCCCCTGCTGCCTGGGCAGTCAGGGCGGCCAGCTTGGCATCAAAGCTCAGCTCGGCCACGCCGTCCGCTGCGGTGACCATATCCTTAGCGGCATAAGCCAGCACAGTGCGGCCCTGGCGGAAGACGTACAGGTCCTCGCTCAGGGTTTCCACTTCGTAATCGTTATCTTTATAGGCAAAGGTCTCTTCACCCTTCTTGATGGCCTCGTTGCCCTTGCTCTGGGCAATGGAGCCGAACTCCTGGCCATCGGCAACAACAAAGCGCAGTTTATCGTTGCGGGTCACACCCACATACTCTTTGGACATCTGGGTGTAGGTGTAGAACTGCTGGTCCTGGCCGTAAGGGCTGACCACGCCGCCAATGAAGGAAAAGACGAACATGGCAAGCAGCATCGTCAGGCCCACAACGGCCAGGCGGTTGCGGAAGAACCGCTTGGCAACCAGCGCGCCGGGCGAAAGCACCTTAACGCGGCGGTCGTCGTTCAGGGAGTACTGCTCCTTTTTGGGGGTGTTGTTCTGGGTATTCTCACTCATGGGTGCAGTCTCCTTTCTTTAAGAAATGCGCACGCGCGGGTCAACCACTGCGTACATGATGTCAGTCAGCAGGTTGCTGACCAGGGTAAGCACCGCCATAAAGGACAGGTAGAACATGGTGAACGGGATATCGCCCGCAACCATAGACTGGTAAGAGATGTAGCCGATGCCGGGGATGGAGAACAGGGTTTCCGTGATCAAGGCACCGCTGAACAGGCCGGGCAGGGAGCCGCCGATGATGGTAACCAGCGGGATCAGGGTGTTGCGGAATGCGTGCTTATAGATGACCACATGCTCCGAAAGGCCCTTGGCGCGGGCGGTACGGATATAGTCGGCGTTCAGCACTTCCAGCATGTTGGTGCGGGTGTAACGCATGGTAGAGCCGATGGAAACAATGACCAGCGTGACGATGGGCAGCACCAGATGGTTGGCGCGGTCACAGAACTGGCCCCACGAGCTGAGCTGGGCATAATCACGCCCGACCAGGCCGTACAGGTCAAACCAGCCAAGCTTGACAGAGAACAGCAGCTTGAGCAGCGTGGCAAAGAAGAAGCTGGGCAGAGAGATGCCCACCAGAGCCACAGCGGTGATGACGTAATCGGTACGGGAATACTGTTTGGTAGCAGCCAGGATGCCCAGGGGCACAGCGATGATCATGGACACCACAAAGGAGATGCCGCCCATGACAACAGACAGACCAATAACTTCCTGGAATTTTTGAACAACAGGGACGTTCCACTTCCAGCTGTCACCGAACTGACCGCGCACTGCGCTGGACAGCCAGGTCATGAAACCGGGCAGGATGCCCTTATCCAGACCATAGGCTGCGTTGAGCTGATCCAGCCATTCCTGATACGGTTTTGCGCCCGGTGCCTGGGACAGCTGCATGGCCATATTCTCGGCAAAAGAGCTGGGCAGGCTGCGCATCATCACATAGATGATGAAGGTAACGCAAAACAGGATCACAAAAGAAAGCAGGATACGCTTGATGACGTAGTTTCGCACTTGAAAAATCGTTCCTTCCTTCGCGGGCAGGGAGGCCGCGTTTTTAATGGCTGCGCCGCATGGCTCCAAAATACACATGAGCCGGGGCCTTGTAGCTTCGCCTATGGTGTACCTAAAAAGTCGAAAATTTAGCCTGTTTCTACAAACACGACTGAATTTTGCGTTAAAAAGCCTTGGCATCCACAAAGGATTCCTGCAGCTTTTTGCCTTAAATTCGCCTCATGTTTGCGAAACATCCGTCATTTTCTTTGTTTTCAGATACACCTCGTTACTTTGATACCGAATATGGGCATCCCCCTCCCTCGGACAGAGGGAACTGTCCGGGGGAATGGGACGGCCACATTTGGGCTGCAAATGCTGCCGCCGCTTGTACTAACAGCAAGCAACCGCTCCCAGAACCAGTGCGGCACCAAGAGCGGCTGCTCACCATAAATTCAACAACAGGCTGCGCTGAAATTACTTCAGAGCGATCGTATTGATTTCAGACTGGTAAGTCCAGTACGGGGTCAGATCGTTGGGGATGGTAGCGGTGTCGATACGCTCGCTGGAGAAGATGGCGGATTCGCTGCGCTGGTAAACCGGCAGTTCAACGCCCCAATCCAGGATGATCTCCATAGCTTCCTTGTACATGGCCTTACGGGCATCCTGATCGGTGGTCTGGCGGGCAGCCTCGATCAGCTCGTCCAGGTCAGCATCGTTGATCTGGTAGTAGTTGGTGGAACCCTTGCTGTCGTACAGCTGGTACATATCGGGGTCGTTGGTGGACTGCCATGCAGCAACCCAGCCTTCGGCAACGCCGGACTGATAAGATCTGTACAGGTCAGAAGCGTTTGCCAGGTCGTTGACGGTCAGGGTGAAGCCGATGGTCTTGAGGGCAGCGGCTGCATTGGTCAGAACCTGGAAAGAGGGGTGGTCGCCGTTGCCGGAAGCGCCGATGTTGACGGTGTATTCCATCTTGGCGCCAGCCGGAGCTGCGGTCAGCTGGCCGTTTTCAACGGTGTAGCCAGCTGCTTCGAAGTAGCCGAGGGCGGCCTGCAGAGCAGCAGCGTACTTGGTGTCGCCGCTCATATCGCTGGTGTAGATCTCGTTGCCGTCAACGTCGGTGGAGTAAGCGATCTTGTAGCCGTCGTCGGTAACGGAGGGTGCTGCCCAGGAGGTGTTGGAGATGGGGTAGTTGATAACGCTTGCGGTATCGCCGTAGTAAGAGTTGATGCCCTCATCACGGTAAGCGGCAATCACGGTCATGATAGCCTTGCGCAGGTTCTTGGATTCTTCAGAAGCGGGATCATTGCCGACCTTAACGTTGTTGGCGCTCAGGGCAATGTAGCCATAGCCGCGGAAGTCGATCAGACGGGTGGTGATGACAGAGCCGTCGAGGTCAGAATTACCACCATTGATGGTAGCGATCTGGTTGGCAGCTTCCAGAGAGTAAGAAGGATCGGAGATGTCGATGGTGCCGGCCTGAACACCGGTGATCTTATCGGCTTCCTGGGTTTCCTTCATGTTGACGTGCTTGGCAGCGGGCTCGCCTTGATAGTAGCTGGGGTTGGCATCCAGGTAGATGACGCCATCGCTGTACTTGTTGAAGGTGTAAGCGCCGGCACCCATGGGGTTGCTGGTGACGGAACGAACCTTGCTCAGGTCGCCCTTCTTGAAGCCGTAGGAGTGGTTGTCGTAATCATACAGGCTGCGGTCGCCATAGTAATCCAGGGAGGCAATAGGCAGCTGCAGCTGGTAGATCATGGAGTTGGACAGTTCGGTGGTGGTGAGGGTCATGCTGTAATCGCCGGTCTTGACAATGCCGGAAACGGTGTCAACGTCAGCGCCGGTAGCAACACCGGTGGTGGAGTAAGCATAAACATCAGCCGGGATCAGGTCAGACAGAGCAGAGCCTGCGGTCTCAGCTTCCATGGAAGCAAAGTTCCAGTCATAGTTTTCTGCGATAGCCAGGAAGAAATCCTTAGCGGTAGCATCAGCGGCCAGGCCGTCAAAGCCCCAAGCGGAAGCAGCAGCGGCAACGTCGCCTTCGTCAGCGTAACCGGCAGCAACGCAGGTATCAACGATCTCCTGTGCAAATGCAGTGCCGCCTTCGTTAACAGCATCCCAGAAAGCCTTCTGCTGCTCAGCGGTGAACAGGCTGTTATCAGTGTTGTCCTCGCCAGCCTCAGCAATCAGCTTGGACAGGGTGGTCATGCTGCTGCGGTAATCATCCAGGCCGGCAATGGGCATGGAGTACAGGGTGGCGGAACCGTCATAGGTCGGGTCCATGTAAACATACAGGTTGAAGATGACGTCATCAATGGTGATGGGGGTGCCGTCAGAGAAGACCAGGTCATCGCGCATGTTGATGGCATAGGTAACAGTGCCGTCAGCATTTTCGGTCACTTCGCAGTCAGCGGGGCCATAGTAGGTGTAATCGGTGCCGTTGTACTCGCGGGTTTCACCCTCGATGCCCTTCAGAACCATTTCGCCCTTACGGTCAGCGCCCAGCAGGGCAATGTTGGTCAGGTCGATAACGTGCTGGTCAGCGGAAGAAGCGGCGAAGAACGGGCTGAACTTGCCCTCAAAGCCGGTATCTGCCAGAACCAGGGTGCCATCGCTGCTGCCGGTATCGGTAGCAGCGGCTTCGCTGGTAGCCTCGCTGGAAGCAACAGACTCAGCGCTGCTGGAAGCGGAAGAACCGCAGCCAGCCAGCAGGCCCGCAGCCATTGCAACAGCCATGGCCAGTGCAAGCACTTGCTTGGTGTTTTTCATGTTTGTATAACCTCCCGAATCATTTTGGTAATGGCGGCAATTTTAACACTACCAAAAGGAGTGTTAAATAAAGAAAAGCTTAAGCCTTTCCGCATTTGCGGTGTTCCCTCACCGCAAACAAATGTCACCAATAACCATGTTATAATATCGCAATTTTCAATTTCTGTCAACCAAAAAACGCCGTTTTGGCAACATCTAAGTAAAAGTCAGCAGAATAACCATAACGGCACGCTGAATTTTGTAAAATTCTTCCGCGCCGCACTTTAGCGGGCTAAATTCTGCGTTATGGTGCAAGGTCTTTTACTCTTCGCGCCCGGAACCGGATTCTTCGGTATAAACCGCTGCCCGGATGGTGTGCCCTGCAGCAAAAGCAGCCGCAGCAGCCGCAGCGGCCAGCGCTGCAAATAATACTGCATACCAGATAGCGTTTTGTCCGCCGTTCAAGAACACATCCATACACTCCCCTACTGCAGCCAGCGCGGCGAACACCCCGGTCAACAGGCAGCGCAGCGGCAGTTTGGCTGCCGTTTCTTCATACACATAGCTGCGCAGGCGTGCCCCGCCGCGGCTCATGCGGGCCAGCGCCCACACCGCGCTGATGCCAGCCACCAGCGCCCCGGCATACGGCAGCAGTACATAAAACTGCTGCATGGCTCCCGGCGCAGGCACCATGCCCGCCGCCGCCAGCGCCGCCAGTGCCCCGCCGCACAGCGCCCACAGCAGGCCCCGCAGTTTGGCATACGGCATGCTGCCGGTATAGCGGCGGTAGCTGCCCTGGTACAGGTAGCTGCCGTTGACATCCCTGCGGAAGTCATTCAGGTATTCCCGCCCACGGCGGGTTTTCTTTTGCTGCATTATTCGATCCCCGTCAGGTCATAGTTGTCCAGCCACTGCTTGGCCGTTTCGCACACGCCGCGCAGGCAGCTTTCCTCAAACGGGCTGTCCAGTCCGGCGTTTTTCAGCAGCTCAGTAAACACGCGGCTGCCGCCCTGGCGGGTGTATGCCATGTAGTGTTCCCAGGCATTGGCGCGGTCCTTTTGCAGCATGGCCCAGAACTGCAGGCTGACGGTCTGTGCCAGGCAGTAATCAATATAATAGAAGGGGCTTTCGTAAATATGCTTCTGGCGCTGCCAGCCCTCACCCTCGCTGTAGAACGGGATCTCGCCATCCAGCTTCATCCACGGCATATAAATGCCCAGCAGTTCTTTCCAGGCGGCGTGGCGCTCGGCAGGGGTCAGTTCCGGCTTTTCGTACACGATATGCTGGAAGTGATCCACCATGGTGCCATACGGGATAAAGGTCAGCGCACCGGCCAGGTGGCTGTACAGGAACTTGCGGGTATCCTTGCCAAAGAAGCCCTCCGCCCACGGCCAGGCAAAGAATTCCATCGACATGGAGTGGACTTCGCACCCTTCCATGCTGGGCCACACGGTGGAATACGGCACGCGGTCACGGTTGGTGTATGCGGCAAAGGCATGCCCCGCTTCATGCGTGACCACCTCAACGTCATGCTGGGTGCCGTTGAAGTTGGCAAAAATGAACGGTACCTGATAATCCCACAGGCTGGTGCAGTAGCCGCCCGCCGCCTTGCCGGGGGTGGAAAGCACATCCAGCAGCTCATTGTCCAGCATGGTGTTAAAGAAGACGCCGGTTTCGGGCGAAAGTTCCTCATAGAACTTTTTGCCCTGGGCCAGAATGGCATCGGCATCGCCGCAGGGGGCGGGGTTGCCGGAACGGAACATCAGGGCATTATCGGCAAAGCTCATGGGGTACTGTTTGCCCAGGCGCTTAGCCTGCTCACGGTAGATGCTGTCCGCCAGCGGCACCAGATACTTGACCACGGCGGCACGGAACTTTTCTACATCCGCTTTGGTATAGCAGTTGCGGCCCATGCGGTAGTAACCCAGGGTGGTGTAACCCTCGTACCCCAGCTTTTTGCCCATCTTATCCCGCAGGTGGGTCAGCTTGTCATAAATATCATCCAGCTGTTTCTGGTTGTCCTTATACCACTGGCCCTCGGCTTTCCAGGCGGCCAGGCGGCGGGCATCGTCCGGGTCATTCTTGAACGGGCTCAGCTGGGACAGGGTGTACACCCCGCCCTCAAACGGGATCTGTGCGCTGGCCAGCAGCTTGCCATACTGCTGGGTCAGCTCGTTTTCCTGCTGCAGTTCCTCCATGATATCGGGAGAGAACGCCTTGCGCTCAATTTCGGCGTTCACAAACATCAGGTCGCCGTATTCTTCGGCAAAGTCTTTGCGGTAGGGGCTTGCCAGCATGGCGGCGGTCCAGGAATCCTGCCACTGCTGGATCTGCGGCATGGCGCTGTTGGCAAATTCCATCTCTTCATCATAGAACTTATCCCGCGTATCAATGGTATGGCGCACACTGGCCAGGGTGAACAAGGTATCCACATGCTTGTTCAGCACCTGCTCCTCCAAAAAAGCGGCGCGGGCAGCGGCATAGTCGGGGGCGTTCTGCAAACGCTCGGTCAATGCGGCAAACTGTTCTTTCAGGGCGCTCATGTCCGGGCGCTCATAGGGCATTTCGGAAAATTTCATGGGTTCGTTCTCTCCTTGTTCTACAGTTTTGTTCGTGACTTAGGGACATTATACCATGGCGCAAAAAATAAGACCAGCCCGAAAAAGGTTGGCCTTCCATGATTCTGTATGATTTTACATGCTATTCATAAATTATCGCGCGCAGCGCCGGGGTGCTCTCCCCTGCCCCTTTGCCGTCAGCGCAGGGGTTGGCCCGCCTGCCATTCCGCCCGCCGGGCCTGGTAAGCATCCAGGCGGCTGGCCGCAAGGGCATTTTTGCAGGCGGCCGCCCGGCGCTGCGCCTGCTGTTCGGCACGGGCGGCGGCGCGCTGCTGCGCCACACACTCCAGCCGGGTGCCCCACACGGTCAACCGGCTGGCCAGCCACAGCATGGCGGCAGCAAGCCCCTGTTCACATGGGATCGTTTTCATGGTACACCTCCTGCCACCACTGGGCAAGCGCCGGGACTTCGGCGCGGTTTGCATCAATCTGCGTAGTGATACCGTCCAGCGTGCTGGCCCCAAAATCATCCGCGGCGGAAGTAAAATCGGATTTTTCACAGTATGGTACATGGGTGATTTTGTAATCCGGGGCGGCGTCATACTGCAAAGCCAGCGCTTTTGCCTGGCGCAGCAGGGTTTTGGTCTCGTTTTCGCTGTTTTTATCATTGGCCGCGGTGATGATGGCCTGCACGGTCAGCGCCATGGCCTGCATGCGGGTGCACAGGTTGGGGCAGCCCTGCCGGGTCAGCCCGCCGTAAACCTGCGCCTGCCATTCCACATAGCGGCGGGCGGATTCCAAATCCCCCACGCCGCGGTAATATTCAATCGCCGGGCCAATGACCATCATCAGGTCCGAAACGGAGCGGAACACCGTGCGCCCCACATAGGTCATGGCTTCCTCCCGGCGATCCATCTTGCATAGGATACCCGCGATCTGGCTGTCGTTGATGCCGCCCGCGTTGTGGTTCTTCAAAATTTCCAGCGCCTTTTCGCGTTGGCCAAGCTGGTCATAAATTCTGGCACTCTCGCACTGGATAAAATCCTCGCTGATGCAGGGATCGGTATTCTGTTCAAACAGCAACATCTCCCGCTCCTGCAATTCCAGCGCACGGCGCAGCCAGGCGGCGTTGTTCTGTTCAAAGCCCGCCATATAATAGATATTTGCCGCAGCCCGCACAATGGCGAAATTATTGTGGTAGCGCTGCAGGGCATTTTCGGCTTTGGCCGTGCCCGCCTGATACTCTTTTTTCTGCTGCAGGCGGTGCAGTTCTTCCACCGTGCTCTGCACCGTGTGGCCGCCCAGCTGGTAACCCAGCAGGGCATCCACTGATGTGCCGAACAGGTCTGCCAACCCCATCAGGGTGACAAGATCCGGGCTGGTGGTGCCGTTCTCCCATTTGGACACTGCCCCCACTGTTACGCCCATCGCCTCGGCAAGGTTTTCCTGCGTCAGGCTGTGGGCTTTGCGCTGGGTGCGGATATTTTGTGCAAGCATCAGTTTCATGGTTTATGTCCTCCCTTGTGTGCTTCCAGCATACCACGGCGCGGTGTGGCACACCATACCGTATTTCTCCATTCAGGAAAAATTTTATTTTACTTTCAGGAAAGTTTTATCCGCTTGCATCCCTATGGTATAATAAAGCTGCAATATTAAATGAAAGGGATGGCACTACCATGACCAATGAAGTTTTGAATACCATGAAAACCCGCCGCAGCTGCCGCTGCTACCTGGGCAAGATGCCGGAGCCGGAAGCACTGAACGCCGTGCTGGAAGCCGGCACCTGGGCCCCCACCGGCATGGGCCGCCAGAGCCCGGTGATTGTCTGCATACAGAACAAGGCCGACCGCGATACTTTGAGCAAGATGAACGCCGCCGTGATGGGCGGCAATGGCGACCCGTTCTATGGTGCGCCCTGCGTTGCCGTTGTGCTGGTGGATAAAACCATCCCCACCTGTGTGGAGGACGGCAGCCTGGTGATGGGCAACATGCTGAACGCCGCCGAGAGCGTGGGGCTTTCCGCCTGCTGGATCCACCGCGCAAAGGAAATGTTTGAAACCGCCGAGGGCCAGACCCTGCTGAAAAAGTGGGGTGTGCCCAATGCCGAAAACCTGCGCGGCGTGGGCAACTGCATCCTGGGTTATGCTGCCGAGGGCGGCAAAAAGGCCCCTGCCCCGCGCAAAGAAAACTATGTGGTGCTTGTAAAGTGATGCAGAACGAGAAAAAGCTGGTTGTTTTGTTCCCCGGCTTTGGCTACGGGCCGGACAAACCGCTGCTGTATTATGCCGCCAAGGTTGCCCGCCGGCAGGGGTTGGACTGCATGGCGGTGCAGTACAGCCAGCTGTTCCCCCACGAGGAAACGCCGCAGGCCAGCGCCGCCAAAAGCTACCCCGGCGCCGCGCAGGATGCCATGGCGCAGATCCCTGCCGGGTATGACCGGTACATCTGCATTGCCAAGAGCTTTGGCACGCTGGTGGCCGCCGGTTGGGTAAAGGCCCACCCGGAATACCATGTGACCCTGCTGCAATTAACGCCCCTTGCATGGGAGTATGCCCCGCTTTATGCCGGGATGCCCGCCTGGCACGCCACCGGCACTGCGGACCCGTTGGGCGGTGCCGCGCTGCGCCGTGCTTTGGAGGATGACCCCGCCATCACTACCTATTTTGTGGAGGGCGGCAACCATTCGCTGGACACGCCGGAGGATTACACCGCCGGCATTGAAGCGATGAAGGACATTGTGAGAAAGTATGAGGAAGCGATGAGGTAAGTTAGAAGTTAGGAGGGAAGAGTTTTTTCAATTAGAGATGGAGCAGGGCCCGGTGCGTGAATTGCACCGGGCCCTGGTTTTGTTTGAAAGAATAATTAAAAAAGAAGAAAGAATAATGGTGGTGGACCGCGGCGCATTTGCGCCGCTCAGGAGATATTAGGTTGGTTGTTGTTTGAAAATGAGTGGGAAACAGAAAGGGCGTTGTAGGGAGTGGTCACCTGACCGCGCCGGGGGGGGGATTGTACGTCACAAATTTTACGATATAATGTAATTTTATATGTAGAGGTGCACAGTGAGGGCACCCCGCCCTACAGAATATTTATTGGTTTGCCGAACGTTATAAACTGCTCTGTAGGGAACGGTCTATCTCCGGCCTAAGAGCCGCCTTCGGCGGTTGGCCTCCGAAACGCGCCTGCGGGCGCAGTGACCGTTCCGGAGCCGTGTTGTATCCCCCACAATGGGATTTGACGCAAGGCCAGCCAACGGGACGTCGAGGACGCCGTCCCCTACTGTGGTCTTTTAGCTTATCGCCAATATTATTTTTATACTATTATTAAAGTTTCTGCTTCCTTCTTTTCAAAGAAGGAACAAAAACCCCCGTAAACTCACTCCACCTTCAAAATCGTCACGCTGACGGGGGCGAGTTCGATGGCATTGCGGCAGGCGGGGCCAAAAGGTTCGGCGGCGGCACGGGTACCATCGCACAGATAACGCCAGCTCCCGGCAGGCAGGGCCGCCCACTGGCGGGTGCGCTCCGGGTTATAATAAACGGCCAGCCGCCCTGGCAGGCTTTCGCCCCGGCGCTCTGGCACAAAGCCGATCAGCCACCCCGGCAGGGACAGAATGCAGGGTTCTGCATCCCCCGCCATACCGGAAAGCTCCGGATACGCCTTGCGGATTTCCAACAGTCCGTGATAATACTGCACCAGCTCATCCAGCTGGGCGGCGCGCGTCCAATCCAGGCGGTTCAGCTCCAGCGGGCCGCGGTAGGTGTTGTGGTCGCCATGCTTGGTGCGGGCAAACTCTTCGCCCCCCTGCATGAACGGCAGACCCTGGCAGGTCAGGTAAATACCCGCCGCCATGCGGTTCTGGGCCAGCAGGTCGGCATCTGGCGCGGCATAATCCCCGCGGCGGGCCACGCATTTCAGCTTATCCCACAGGGTATAGTTATCATGGGCCGAAACATACTGCACCACCTGGCCCGGTGCCTGGGGCATAAAATCCGCCTGGCCGCCGCGCCACGCCGGGATAGAATGCAGCACCTGATACCCACAGTGCATATCGCCGTTGATGTAGCCCGCGCTGCCCGCATTGAACACCCCGCCCTTGATGGCATCGCGGGTGTTATCACAGAAAAATCCAATGCGGCTGTCCAGCAGGCCCGCCGCCTGTTTGTTGGCGGGGATCGCGCCGTGTTCCATGCGGGTGCTGCCGCCCTGCCACGGTTCACCGTACATGAGGATATCTTCGCCGCCGGGCAGGGCATCCAGCGCAGCGCGGATTGCGTTCATGGTTTCCACATCGTGCAGAGCCATCAGGTCAAAGCGGAACCCGTCAATATGGTACTCTTTGGCCCAGTACACACAGGAATCCACCAGATACTTGCGCACCATCGTGCGCTCGCTGGCAAGGTCACACCCGCAGCCGGAGCCGTTGGTCAGGCTTCCGTTTTCCCACCGGCGGTTCCAGTAGCCGGGCACCGTGCGTTCCAGCCAGCTGTTGGAATAATAGGTATGGTTGTACACCACATCCATCACCACGCCCAGCCCGGCGCTGTGCAGGGCCTGGACCATGGCGCGGCATTCCCGCACGCGCACCTCGCCGTGGAACGCATCGGTGGCGTAGCTGCCCTCCGGCAGGTTATAATTCAGCGGATCATACCCCCAGTTGTAGTCCTCGCCGCTCACTTCGTCCACCGTGGCAAAGTCAAAAATAGGCTGCAGCTGCACATGGGTCACGCCCAGCCGCTTAAGGTAGTTCAGCCCGGTGGGGTGTACGCCGTCCCCGTTCAGGGTGGTGCCGTCCACCGTAAAACCCATAAACTTGCCGCGGTAAGCCTGCGGCACGCCGCTGGCCGGGTCGGCGGTAAAATCCGCCACATGCACCTCCCACACGCTGCGGGCATGGGCGGGGATAGCCGGGCGTTCATCCTTCTGCCAGCCGTCCGGCACGGCGGCGGCCTGGTTCAGCACCATGCTGCGGGTGCCCCCTGCCCCGGCTGCGTGGGCGTATGGGTCCGCTGTAACGGTGGAGGTTCCATCCGGGAACTGCAGTTCATACTGGTAATACTGCCCGGCCAGGTCACCCGCCAGTTCCAGGTACCAGGTGCCGCCCTCACTGCGCTGCATGGGCAGGGTTCCCAGGTCAGCAGCTTCCGGTTCGGCATCGGTACCCGTGGCAAAGCGGTGCAGTGCCGCGCTGCACGCCGTGGGGGCCCACAGGCGGAATACCGCAGCGCTGCTGCGCCACACTGCACCAAGGTCATTCCCGGCATAAACCGGCAGCTGGGATGCCTGTGTTTCGTTCATGGGGATTCCTCCTACTGATATACCACAAAAAAGGCACAGCCTTTGCGGCTATGCCCAAAATGCTTACGCTATAATTTTAACAGGTCTGGCCCGCCAGTGCAAGGCTGAAATCAGCCGCGGTTTTCCATCGGCAGGTAATCTCTGGTTGCCATAACACTTTTGTACGCGGGGCGAATGATTTTATCCACATTGACCAGCTCTTCCATGCGGTGGGCGCTCCAACCGACCACACGGGCCACAGCGAACATGGGGGTATACAGTTCCACGGGGATGCCCAGCATGTTGTAGACAAAACCGGAATAGAAGTCCACGTTGGTGGAAACGCCTTTATAGATATGGCGCTTTTCGGCAATCACCTGCGGGGCCAGGCGCTCCACCGTGTTGTAAAAGTCAAAGTCCGTCTTGCGGCCCTTGGCCATGGCCAGCTGCTGCACAAAGCTCTTGAACACCACCGCGCGCGGGTCCGACAGAGAGTAGACCGCATGGCCCATGCCGTACACAAGGCCCTTATGGTCAAAGGCCTCTTTATCTACAATTTTGCCGATGTAGGCGCGCATTTCGTCCTCATCGGTCACATCGGAAACATGGGCGCGGATATCGTCCATCATCTCCATGACCTTGATGTTCGCGCCGCCGTGCTTGGGGCCCTTCAGGCTGGAAAGCGCCGCTGCAATGACCGAGTAGGTATCCGCCCCCGAAGAAGTGACCACGCGGGTGGTGAAGGTGGAGTTATTGCCGCCGCCGTGCTCCATGTGCAGCAGAAGAGCAATATCCAGAACATGGGCTTCCAGCGGGGTATACTGCTGGTCGGGGCGCAGCATCTGCAGCAGGTTTTCTGCCGCCGAAAGCTCCGGCCGCGGGCGGTGGATGTACATGCTGCCGTCATTCAGGTAGTAATTATAGGCATGGTAGCCATACACCGCCAGCATGGGGAAGACGCTGATCAGCTTGATGCACTGCTCCATCTGGGTCTGCAGGCTGTTATCCCCCACCGAATCATCATAAGAAGCCAGGGTCAGCACGCTGCGGGTCAGGCTGTTCATCAGATCCTTGCTGGGGGCTTTCATGATAACGTCCCGCACAAAGTTGCTGGGCAGGGCGCGGCATTTGGTCAGGCAGTCGGTAAATTCATGCAACTGCTGTTCATTGGGCAGATCGCCAAGCAGCAGCAGGTAGGCAACTTCCTCAAAGCCATAGCGCTTGCCGCGCAAACCACGGATCAGGTCATACACGTTATACCCGCGGTACCACAGCTTGCCATCGCAGGGGGTTTTAACGCCGTCACGCATTTCAAACGCATCAATGCGGGAAATATTGGTAATCCCGGCCAGCACACCGTTGCCGTCCTTATCGCGCAGGCCGCGCTTTACACCGAACTCATCAAACAGGTTCGGATCAATGGCATCGTTATGCACACACAGTTCTGTAAACAGCTTGGCTTCTTTTTCGATTGCCGCATACTCACCCATGGTTTGTCCTCCTTTTACTTTTGAGACTTATCGTTGCATTATACAGTGTATTAGATTATTATACACTGTGTTCAACGTCAAAAGGTGAAAAAAGCGTTAATTTTAATTAGGGTGTATCTGAAAAGTCGAAAATTTAGTCTATTTCTACAAACACAGCCGGATTTTGCGTTAAAAAGCCTTGGAATCCACAAAGGATTCCTGCGGCTCTTTGCCTTAAATCCTGCTTGTGTTTGCGAAATATCCGTCATTTTCTTTGTTTTCAGATACACCTTAGCGAAATCATGTCGAACACCAACAAAAAACCGCAAATGTACTAAAATAAAGAACATTTGCGGCCATCTTAAATCAATGTATAAATATCAGAATAATTATTAGTCGGAGACATCGGAACCTGGTAGTTGCCCGCGGGTGACGGTGTGAAGTTCCGGGACATACCGGGCGCTGGTACCCTACCCCATCGGCATAGCCGCCGGGGCCTCACTCCGCATCATCCCGGAAATTCGCCCCGCCGCCCTTGGTTCAGCTCAAATTCCTAATTTCTCATTTCTAATTCCTAATTGAGATAACTCCTACTTCCTAACTCCTAACTTACGCTTGCAGTGCCTGCAATGCCGCCATCAGCGGGGGGATCAGCTGCTTTTTGCGGCTGACAACCCCGGGCAGCACAGCTTTGCCGTCCTTGGTTTCCACATGGAATGCGCTGCGCACAATTTCTTCCGCCTGCTGGCCGCAGAACAGCAGGTCTGTGGCCTGGGCGCGCATATCGGTGCACATAAAGAACACCATGGGCACACCGGCCTGGGCCAGTGCTTCCGGCAAAAACGGCGTGATGAGCGCTTCTGCCGCCGAGCGGGAGTTGGAGGTCATGTAAATAGCCTGGCCAACGCCGAACTTGGCATCGCCGCGGCTGAATACCTTAAAATCAGAGAAGAAGACATCGTCCGCCGTACGGCCTGTCAGGTCAGCACCGGCTTCAAACATCTGCTCCGCATAGGCGGGGATCTCCTCGCCCGCAATCTTGGCCAGCTTTTCGGCAATGTGCTGGTCCAGCGGCGTGGAGGTAGGCGAACGGAACATCAGCGTGTCCGACAGAATAGCGGAAAGCAGCAGGCCTGCAATCTGGGGCGGGATCTCTACACCATGCTCTTCATACATGCGGCTGATGATAGTAGCGGTGCAGCCAACCGGCTCGTTGCGGAAATACACCGGCCCGGCAGTTTCCAATGCACCAAGACGGTGATGGTCGATGATCTCCAGAATCTCCGCCTGCTCCAGACCATCCACAGCCTGACCGCGCTCATTGTGGTCCACCATAATAACCTGCTTGCGGTGCACGTTCAACAAATTACGGCGGCTGATGACACCGCAATATTTGCCATTGGCATCCAGGATGGGGAAATAGCGGTGGCGCACATTGGCCATGACCTTGCGGGCGTCTTCCACTGCAGTATTCACGCTGAATTCCAACAGGTTCTTGCTGCGCATAAAATGGCGCACCGGGGCGGCGGTGGAAATCAGGCGGGCGGCGGCATACGTATCAAACGGGGTGGTGATGACGATGCAGCCTTTTTCCTGAGCGCGGGCCAGGATGGTGCGCGGCACCGCAGAGCCGCAACAGACGATAATGGCCCCTGCGCCGCAGTCAATGGCGCACATCTGCACTTCGTACCGGTTGGATACCAGCACAATATCGCCGGGGTTCACGGCACCATCCATAATTTCCGGGCTGGTGCCGATGAAAATGCGGCCGGAGGTAATGCGGGCATCGGGGTTGCCCAGCAGCATTTCGCCTTCCAGGGTGCTGAGCACGTTTTTGTAGCTCGTCTGGGATTTTGCCAGAACCTCGGTATCAAACAGGTCCATATTGGCATTGGCAATGTCCTTAACGGTGATCAGGCCCAGCAGTTCTTTATCCTCGTCAATGGCGCACAAGGTATCGATCTCGGTATCGCGCATCATGCTCCATGCGGCGCGGATGCTCATTTCCTTATCAATGCCGGGCTGCTCGCGGATGTCGATGTCCTTCACCTGGGGGCTGACGTCGGTACACAGGCGCGGCGGCTCCACCCCAAAATGCTTGAGCACAAAGGCGGTTTCGCGGTTGATCTGCCCGGCGCGGCGGGCTTCGTACACAGCATCCCCCAGCTGGTTTTTCAGGTAGGTATAGGCCAGCGCAGAGCAGATAGAGTCTGTATCCGGGTTGCGGTGGCCAATGATGTTGACCTTACGGCGTGTCTTTGGCATAGTTCTTCCCTTTCCCAATCAATGCAAGGGGTATATGCAGCGGCCTTTCCCCTCTTTTTGGTTATTTACCGCAAACCATGTTGTTGGTAGAATAACCAGAAAACCGCGCAATTCCCCACGATTATTTTTAATTATACCATAAGAAAAAACAATTTGCGATTCTTGACAATTTCATCATGGTGCCGTACAATATAGTATAAGTGTGCTGCAGTTGGGATGTTAGCCCCTGCCGCAGCCTTTATTCGTGCACCAAACCCCAGATTTTGAAAGTATAAAGAGGTATCGTAGGTTATGATCCAAGAAAATCTTCGCAATATTGCCATTATCGCCCACGTTGACCATGGCAAGACCACCCTCGTGGATCAGATGCTGAAGCAGTCCGGCGCATTCCGCTCCAACCAGCAGGTTGCTGAGCGCGTGATGGACTCCGGCGCCATCGAGCGTGAACGCGGCATCACCATCCTGGCAAAGAACTGCTCCTGCGTCTATGAAGGCGTCAAGATCAACATTGTTGACACCCCGGGCCACGCCGACTTTGGCGGCGAGGTAGAACGCGTGCTGAAAATGGTCAACGGCGTTCTGCTGCTGGTTGACGCAGCCGAAGGCTGCATGCCCCAGACCCGTTTTGTTCTGCAGAAAGCTTTGCAGCAGAACCTGTCCCTGGTCATTGCCGTCAACAAGATCGACCGTCCCGACGCCCGCATCCAGGAAGTCATTGACGAGATTCTGGAGCTGCTGATGGACCTGGGCGCTACCGATGAGCAGCTGGACAGCCCGATGGTGTTCTGCTCCGGCCGTAACGGCACCGCCAGCTATGACTGGACCCACCCCGAAAACGGCACCGACCTGAAGCCGCTGTTTGATACCATCCTGAAGTACGTTACCCCGCCGGAGGGCGAACCCGAAGCCCCGATGCAGATGCTGGTTTCCAGCGTGGACTACAACGACTTTGTGGGCCGCATGGGCGTTGGCCGCGTGCAGAACGGTATCATCAAGGTTGGCCAGGCTGTTCAGGTTTGCGACTGGCACAACCCCGACCTGCACATGACCGGCCGCATCACCAAGCTGTTTGACTTTAAGGCAAACGGCCGCGAGCCCATTGAGCAGGCCGCTGCCGGTGATATTGTTGCCTTTGCCGGTCTGCCCGATATTTCCATCGGCAACACCGTGTGCGACCCCAGCAAGGTTGAGCCGCTGCCTTTCGTCAAGATCAACGATCCTACCGTTGAGATGACCTTCTCCGTCAACGATTCCCCGTTTGCCGGCAAGGAAGGCAAGTACGTTACCAGCCGCCAGATCCGTGACCGCCTGCAGCGCGAGCTGCTGAAGGACGTTGCCCTGCGTGTGGAAGATTCCGCCACCAACGATTCCTTCCGCGTAATGGGCCGTGGCGAAATGCACCTGTCCATCCTGATTGAGACCATGCGCCGCGAAGGTTACGAGCTGCAGGTCAGCCCCCCGCATGTTCTGACCCATGAGGAGAACGGCAAGACCATGGAACCCATGGAGCGCGTTGTGATTGACGTACCGGAAACCTATCAGGGCAACGTTATGACCGCTCTGGGCGCCCGCAAGGCCATCCTGATGAACATGCAGATGATGAACAACCGTTCCCGTCTGGAGTTCCGTATGCCCAGCCGCGGCCTGTTTGGCTACCGCAGCCAGTTTCTGACCGATACCCACGGCGAAGGCATCATGAACACCATTTTTGATGGTTACGAAGAATGGTGCGGCCCCATTGCCACCCGTTCCAGCGGCTCCTTGATCAGCTTTGATACCGGCGATGCCGTCACTTACGGTCTGTTCAACGCCCAGCAGCGCGGCACCCTGATTGTGACCGCAGGCGAAAAGGTTTACGAGGGCGAAGTTGTTGGCTACACCCCGACCGGTGAGGACATCACCGTCAACGTGTGCAAGACCAAGCACCTGACCAACACCCGTGCATCCGGCAGCGACGACGCTCTGCGCCTGATCCCCGTAACCAAGTTCAGCCTGGAAGGCTGCCTGGAATTCCTGGCACCGGACGAGCTGCTGGAAGTTACCCCGGAGAACCTGCGCATCCGCAAGCGCATCCTGGACCACGACCTGCGCATGAAGGCCACCAGCAAAAAGAACAAGGGTTGATTTTAAGTTTGCCTTTTCAGCCTTTTTGAAAAAAGGCTTCGGCGAAAAACTTTAATCGGCTTCGCATAGAATAATAAAGATCCCGGCATGATTTTGGAATGAAAATCGTGCCGGGATTTTTGGTTTTATTATATTATATTGGGATGTGTATGCCACCCGTAGGGGCGCACAGTGTGCGCCCGCCGCCCAAAATAAGCAACGCATTCTTTCAAATGTTCCTCACCGGACAAACACTCCGGGGCGATGCAAGCATCGTCCCCTGCAAATATTTTTTAGGTGCACAGCAAACCATTTATGATTTTTCGTGGCGGGATAAGGCCCCCCTGACAGCATTTTATAGACCGGCAGGATCTTACAAAACGCGCCGCAATTACACCCTTACCTCACACCGTTCCGGGATCTGGAAATGTGCAAAGTAGGTTTCCTCTTTGGGGATCCATCTGTTTTTGAAATCTTCCAGCTTTTCCGGGGCGCGCGCGGCAAGGCGGCGCAGCTGCTCGGCAGGCTCCACATCCACAAAGGCGTGCAAGGCGCAGTAATTCCACAGGTCCGGGTGGCAGGAGTAGGAGCCTTCCAACAAAATGATCGGCGTCTGGGGCAGCGGTACAGTGCCGGGGGCAAGCGCCATCGTGCGGCAGTCAAACAGGCGGTAGCTCCCCTGCTGCCCGGCGTGCAGGGGTTCCAGCACTTCGGCAATCAGGCGTTCGCGGTCCAGGTTGCCGCCGGGTTCCGCCATGCGCTGGGGGGTGCGCTGAACCGACTGCAAAAAGAAATCATCCAGATGCACCACACCCCAGCCGTATTGCCGGGCCATCTGGGCGGCAATGGTGGTTTTGCCCGCGGCGCAGCGGCCATCCAATGCAACCAGCAGCGGGCCGTCGGCTGGTTTGGGCAGAGCTTTGGCTGCCTGGGCCAGCGCTGCGGCGGCCTGGGCAGCAGTTTTCTGTTTGGCCCCGCGCGGCGGCACAGTGCAATGGTAGGCAATGCGGGAAGTTCCATCCGCCAGTGTAATATTGCCGCAGCGCACAAAGCCGTTTTTCTCCAGCAGGTGCTGCATTACTTTGTTGTCCGCATGGGTATCGGCGCGCAGGGGCAGGCCGCGGGCCGCGCACCAGGCAAAGCAGATTGCCGCCGCCCCGTGCACCCGCCCGGCCGATGCCATGCGGTGGATGGTGGCATAGGGAGCATCATCCGGCCAGCCACCATCATAGATTTCGGCATAAGTCGGTTCCGGGCCGGGAATGTAACAGAACGTTGCCTCCGGGCGGGCGTTATCCTCCAAAATATAGCAGATGCCGCGGGCGATCTGCTGCTGCATCAGCTCCGCTCCGGGGTAGGTAGCGGGCCACTGGGTGGGGTTGCCGGTCTGTGTCATAAAAGCGCGGGCATGGGCAAATAGTTCAAGCAGCGCGGGCAAATCACCCGGCTGCGCGGGACGGATGTTCATGCAAAAATGCTCCTTTTGTTTGGTTCCTTCATTATAGCCTATCCCCCAGTTTGGGGCAAGTGGCAGCGTATAGAACGCACCCCCGCCGCGGAGTTGTGCATCCACGGCGGGGGTGTGAATTCTATTATTTTGTTGGTGGAATTTGAAATACAGGTGCCGCGGGACGATGCCAAGCATCGTCCCCTACAAATTATTTGCAACATTCATTGTAACCAGCAAAGTTTCTCCACGGCGGGGTCAGGTGACCCCGCCCTGCCGAGAATTTACAGGTTTGTAACGCGATTTAAAACGATTTGTAGGGAACGGTCTTGACCGTTCCGGGTGTTTTCCTTATTTCCCTTTTGTTGGAATATTGTCCATGGGTTTCGGAACGGTCAAGACCGTTCCCTACAGAGCAAAATACATAGAAAACAATACATAACAACAGGCAGCAGCCCACAAAATAGGGCCGCTGCCTGATTTTTCATTTTATTTAAAGTTTCTTCGGTTCCTTCTTTTCAAAGAAGGAACACAAAGCCCTCGTAAAATTATTTACCGGAATCGCCGTAGTTTTTCAGCACGCGGGCGCTGGGATCGTTGACGGCGCAGTTGGGCCATGCCTTGTTGGGCATCCAGTAATCCACGATCATCTCTGCCTGGCCGGGATAATACTTTTCAAAAATTTCACGGTAGAGCAGGCTTTCCTTGGTAAAGGGGCGGCAGTAGGCATACTTGCCGCTCTTTTCGGCAAACTCACGGTCAGTGTAATAGCTCTCGGCATACTCCTTGATGTCATCCACCATGGAATGTCCCACGGCGTCCGAGAACGCTGCCTTTTCACGCCAAAGGATGCTTTCCGGCAGCCAGTCGCCCTCAAAGGCTTTGCGCAGCAGGTACTTGCCCTTGTTGTAAATGTTCATCTTGCGGGCCGGGTCAATGGACATGACATACTTGACAAAATCCAGATCACCGAACGGCACGCGGGCTTCCAGGCTGTTGACGCTGATGGAACGGTCTGCGCGCAGCACATCGTACATGAACAGCTCACGGATGCGCTTCTGGCTTTCTGCCTGGAACTCGTGGGCGGAGGGGGCGAAGTCAGTGTACTTGTAACCGAACAGCTCATCCGAAATTTCGCCGGTCAGCAGCACACGGATATCGGTGTGCTCATGGATGTACTTGCACACCAGATACATGCCAACCGAAGCACGGATGGTGGTGATATCCCAGGTGCCCAGCATGGCGATAACTTCTTCCAGCGCATCCAGCACGATTTCCTTGTTGATGATGACCTCGGTGTGGTCAGCGTGCAGGTAATCCGCCACCTGCTTGGCGTACTTCAGGTCAATGGCATCCTCGCTCATGCCAATGGCAAAGGTGCGTATGGGCTTGCCCAGCTTTTTGGCGGCAATGGCACACACCAGGCTGGAATCCAGGCCGCCGGAAAGCAGGAAGCCCACCGGAGTGTCGGCGTCCAGCCGCTTGTCCACACCGGCCACCAGCTTTTCGCGGATCTTGGTCAGGGTGGTGTCCATATCATCGGTGTTGTAAGCGGGGGTATCGGCAATATCGCAGTAGCGCACAAACTTGCCGTTGCAGTAATAGCTGCCGATGGGGAACGGATAGATCTTTTTGCACAGGCCGATCAGGTTCTTGGCCTCGGAAGCAAAGGCGATGTGGCCGGATTCGCTGTAACCATAGAACAGCGGGCGGATACCGATGGGGTCACGCGCAGCGATCAGCCATTTTTTGCGGCTGTCGTACAAAATCATGGCGAACTCGGCATCCAGATGATTGAACATATCCAGGCCGTACTTGTAATACAGCGGCAGGATGATCTCGCAGTCAGAATCCGACTCAAAGGTGTAGCCATCAGCTTCCAGCTCTTTTTTGACCGGGCGGAAGCCATACAGTTCGCCGTTGCAGACAACACAGTCGTTGCCGCGGAAGAAGGGCTGCATGCCTTCCGGGGTCAGACCCATAATGGCCAAACGGCCAAAGCCCAGCAGGCCAAACTCAGTTTCTGCCACACGCTGGTCATCCGGCCCGCGGGAAGCAGTACGCATCAACAATTCGGTAAATTTTTCTTTGGACAGATCATGTCCGGCATACCCTAATACACAGCACATTTGGTAACACTCCTTTTTCCATTTACACCAGTATTTCTTCCCTGCGAAATGGTAACAAAAAAAGACAGCCCACTTCGCCCTTGTATTAGGACGAATCGCTGTCTTGATCCGCGGTGCCACCTAAATTACCGCAGCCCGAACAATGGCATACGGTCACTTTTTCCGTACACGTTCACCTTTGAAACGCTGCCGTTTTAACGCGCGGCTGTGCGGCGCCCTTACTTGCGGGGAATGCCCGCTTTGGGTTTGCAGCTAACGGGTGTTCTTTCGCACCCCTTCCCTGTCCGGGCTTCCAGCTCATGGCCCGGCTCTCTGTGCAGCTATTGGGTGGTACTTTTCCCGATCAATGCTTTTAACAGCTAAAGAATAGCACCATCCACAAAGGTTGTCAAGAACTTTTTTTACTGTTTTACTCCCCCCGTGCAGCAAAGCAGCAGCCCCGCCAGGGGTGCGTTCCGGCGGGGCTGCTGTTTATTTATGGCAATACCGCATAATTCTAAGTGCCGATACGACGAGCGAGGTGCGGCAGATGCTAAGCCAAAAGCGCAGATAATACTGGATGTCTTATCGAGCATTTTGGCAACGCAGATGCCGTGCCGCAGCCGCCGGAGCGGTGCTTAAGCCGTAAGGCGGGAATTGTGCGGTGTTGCCTTAGGGTTTAATGCTGCACGGCAGCGGGCTGATTTTCGGTTTCATTCCGGGGCTGAGCTTGGTTTTCATTTAACGGCTGCACGGGTTCCGCCTGCTTCCCCCGCGGGTTTCCTTCGGCATCAATGCCGCGGCGCTCCAGGCACCAGGCGGTAAACTGGCGCAGCAGGCCATAGAATGTGGCAAAAGTAGGCACGCCGACGACCATGCCCACAACACCCAGCAAGTCGCCGCCGATCACAATGGCCACCAGCACCCACAGAGCCGATACGCCGATGGACTTGCCCAAAATTTTGGGGCCGATGATATTGCCGTCCACCTGCTGGATGGCAATAATCAGAATCAGGAACTTGAGAGCATCAAACGGGTTGACGAACACTAGAATCAGCAAACAGGGGATTGCGCCGATGAAGGGGCCAAACACCGGGATGATGTTGGTAATGCCAACCACGACCGCGATCAGCGGGGCAAACTCGATGCCAAAAATGGTGCAGCAGACAAAAGTCAGCACGCCAATGATGGCAGAATCAATGATTTTGCCGCCAAAAAAGCCTTCAAAATTGTTGTTGGCAAAGCTGCAGGTTTCCAGCACGGTATCTGCAATATACGGCGGGAAAAACGCGTGCACCATGATGCGCAGCTGGCGCAGCAGCTTGTCTTTTTCAGCCAGCATGTACACGCTGGAAGCCAGTGCGGTAAAAATATCCACCACGTTGGATGCCACACTGGAAACATACGCCATGATCTGCGGTGCCGAGGATTTGAGCACTTCGGTCAGGCTGTTCATCATGCTTTCGTAATTATCCAGCATTTCGGTGGCCCGGCTCAAATCAAGGCCATAGCGGTTTTGCAGCATATCCAGCAGGTTCTGCACATTGGATATGTACAGCGGCAGGTTGGTGAACAGCATGGTAATGCTGGAAATAACCTGCGGCACTACCATGGAAACCAACAGCGTGATGATAAGCGCCGCAACAATGTACGCAATCAGGATGGAAAGCCAGCGCAGCTTGGGTTTTTCTTTCATCACATACCGCTGCACTGGGCGCACAATGCAGTCCAGCACATAGGCGATTACAATGCCGCTGGCAAAAGGGGCCGCAATATCCAAGAACTTGGCAATGCCGCCAGCAAACACATTCAGGTGCCCCAGCATCAGGTACAGCGCAATGCTGATGGCAATGATCGCCAGCCAGTCAAAAACCGTTTCCGGTTTTTTGTGCAGCCAAATATGGTCGTTCTGCTCGTTCATACACATTCTCCTGACATAAGGGGCTCTGCCAGCCTGCAAAAACTGTTCTGCCCCTACTTGACCGCCACCGGCGGCACAAACTCTTACAGTTTAATTGTAACATCTAACGGCGGCTTTTCAAGGGGTAAAATCTTAACATTATGCAAACAGTGTGGTGAAATATGTTGCACTGGTTCCGCGCTATGTTTCCCCGCCCGGTTTTGTTTTTTCCCCCTCCGGTTCCCTGGGCAGGGCCGCTTTGGCAAGGTTGGCCACCACCCCCAGCACCGGCACCCCGATGACCATACCCGGAATGCCGAACAGTCCGCCGCCCACCACAATAGCCGCCAGCACCCACAGGCCGGAAATGCCCGTGGCGCTGCCCAGAATGCGCGGCGCAATAAAGTTTCCGTCCACCTGCTGCACCACCAGAACAATGACCAAAAATTCCAGCGCATGCACCGGCTGGCCGCTGAACAGCAGCAGCGCTGCCCCCGGCACCGCCCCCAGATAAGGCCCCAGCATGGGCACAATGTTGGTAACGGCCACCACCACGCTGATCAGCGGCGCATACGGGATGCCGAACAAAAGCATTAACACAAACGTTTCGCCGCCAACCAATACAGCATCCACCAGCTGTCCGCCAATGTAGCCGCTGAACGTTTTGTTGGCCATGGCAAACACGCCCAGCACGTTACCCGCGGTGCGCGGCGGCAGCGCAGTGCGCAGGGCCAGGCGGGCAGTATGCAGCAGTTCCGCCTTGCCGCACAGCAGGTACACCGAGGCCGCCAACGCCAGAAAACCATTCACCACCTGCCCCGCCGCCCCCATGGCCGCCTGGGCCAACTGCGGGGCCAGGCCGGAAAGGAAGCTTTCCACGCTGCTGCCGGAATTCAGCAGCAGTTCACTCAGGCTGGTGGTATCCACCCCATAGTTTGCCTGCACCAGCTCCAGCAACGCCTGCGCGTTTTCCAAGTAGCCGGGCAGAGCCGCGGCAAAGCTGCCCACGCTTTGCACCAGCTGCGGTACAACCAGCCCCACCAGTGCCGCAACTGTGCCAAAAAGTGCCAGATACGCCAGCAGGATACCCGGCCCGCGCCGCCCTCCGAACAGGTGGATGGCAAACCAGCGGGCAGGGATATCCAGCACATAGGCCAGCGCCAAACCGCCCGCAAAGGGCGCTGCCAGCCCCAGCAGCACCCGCAGCGCAGCCGCGATGGCGGGCAGATACCACACCACGGCCAGCAGCGCGGCAGCCGCCGCAAACAGCAGCAGCCAATCCTGCATCGTTTCGGGCTTTCGGTTGTACCAGCGCTTCATGGGCTTCTCCTTATTACCGTGTCAGCGGGCCATCCCAGCAATTGATAGAGCCAAGGTCGTACACCTGCCGCCCCGCCTGGGCCAGCAGCTCCGCCGCTATGGCGCTGCGCTGCCCGCTGCGGCAGCAGACAATGACCGGGTGGCCGTTGGACAGCAGGTTCGGCAGCTCCTCTTCCAGCCGGTCCAACGGAACATTGCGCGCACTGGGGATATGCCCCGCGGCATACTCCGCCGGGGTGCGCACATCCCACAACATGGCCCGCTGCTGCATCAGCTGCCGGGCCTGCGACGGGGTAATGCGGTTTTGGTTTCTCATACAGTTTGCCCCCTTTGTTCAAATTCAAAGCAAATTGTATGCGCCGGGCAAAAAGTTTATGATATAATAAAAACCTGTTTATGATGTTTATATTCTAAACATCCCGCAATTTTTATCTGAAAGTGGTGTCCGGCATGAAAGTTCTCATCAGCACCTGCCTGCTTGGCGTTGCGTGCAAATATTCCGGCGGCGATAACGCCCGCCCGGCCCTGGTAGCGGCTTTGCAGGCTGCCGGGCATGAGCTGGTGCCCGTCTGCCCCGAAGTATACGGCGGCTTACCCACACCGCGCACGCCTGCGGAGCGCATCGGTTCCCGCGTGGTGACGGCTGCCGGGGCCGACGTGACCGCCCAGTACCGCAAAGGTGCCGAAATTGCCCTGCAGCTGGCAAGGTTGACGGGCTGCCGGGTAGCCGTGCTGAAAGCCAACAGCCCCAGCTGCGGCCACGGCACGATTTATGACGGCACTTTCAGCGGCAAAAAAATTCCCGGCAGCGGTGTAGCCGCCGAGCTGCTGGAACAAAACGGAATTGCCGTTTATACGGACGAGGACTGTGCCGCGGCACTGCCCTTCTAACGATCACGAATCACGATGATACGAGGTGAATGAAGATATGGCAACAAATACACCATTCGGCCAGCGCCTTGGCCTTGTGCTGGAAGGCGGTGCCATGCGCGGCATTTACACCGCCGGCGTGCTGGATGTTTTTCTGGAAGCCGGTATCATGCCGGACGTTGTGGTGGGGGTTTCGGCCGGTGCGCTGCACGGGTGCAGCTATGTAGCCGGGCAAAAAGGACGCAGCATCCGCTATTACCGCAAATACCGCAGTGATAAGCACTTTATGGGCCTGTATTCCCTGCTGACCACCGGCGATGTGGTGGGCACCAAGTTCTGCTATGAGGATATCCCCTTGCGGCTGGATCCCTTTGACGAAGCTGCTTTTGAAAAAGCCCCCGTTGATTTTTATGTCACCGTAACCAATGTGCGCACCGGCAAGCCGGAGTATATCCTGTGCGACGAGCTGAAAGTTGGCAGCAAGATGGATGTGATCCGCGCGGGGGCGTCCATGCCGCTGTGCTCCAAAATGGTGGAGTGGAACGGCAATTTTTACCTAGACGGCGGCGTGAGCGACAGCATCCCCTATGCCAAAATGAAAGATTTTGGCTGCCGCAAAAGCATTGTAGTGCTGACCCAGCCCGCCGGATACCTGAAACAGCCCGCCGCCATGGCCCCGTTTGAAGCTATGTACCGCAAGTATCCCGCCTTTGTGGAGGCCATGCGCGGCCGCGACCAGATGTACAACACCGAAGTGTGCGCTGTAGAACAGGCCGCCAAACAGGGCGATGTTTTTTTGATCCGCCCCAGCAAGTTACTGCATGTTGGCCGTATGGAACACGACATCGAAGTTCTGAATGCACAATATGAGCTCGGCCGCCAAGATGCCCGAAACCAAATGGATGCGATGAGGGAATGGATGGAGAGATAGGAGTTAGGAAGTAGGAGTTAGGAGTTAAACGGCGGTTTGAATGTCCGCCGCAAGCCTATAAAATAATTGTAGGGAACGGTCTTGACCGTTCCGTTGCCTTGAAACCGTATCCCATTATGGGTAATAATTTCAGGGTTTCGGAACGGTCAAGACCGTTCCCTACATTTTGTTTTAATATTCAGGCAGAACTTTTTGGCACCTGCGGCCCAAAAAACTCCTAACTCCTACTTCCTAACTCCTAACTGAGTTCAGCTTTCCTTAATCGCTGCCACGGTTGCGGCGAGGTTTTGCATTTCGGAGGGGACGATGATCTTGGTGGCCTGGCCGTCAGCCACTTTTTCCATAGCTTCCATGCTGCGCAGGGCAAGCATGTTCTGGCTGGGGGCTGCTTCGTTGATCAGGCGGATAGAGTCCGCTTTGGCTTTCTGCACCATCAGCAGGGCCTGGGCTTCGCCCTCGGCTTCCCGGATGCGCTGCTGCTTTACGGCTTCGGCGCGCAGGATGGCGCTTTCCTTTTCGCCTTCGGCGCGGGTGATGGCTGCCTGCTTTTCACCTTCCGCCAGCAGGATGGAAGCGCGCTTTTCACGGTCGGCCTTCATCTGTTTTTCCATGGCCTGGCGGATCTCTGCCGGGGGCTCAATGTTTTTCAGCTCCACGCGGTTTACCTTAATGCCCCAGCGGTCGGTCGCTTCGTCCAGGCTGGCGGTGATCTTGGTGTTGATCAGGTCGCGGCTGGTCAGCGTTTCGTCCAGGGACATAGAACCGATGATATCGCGCAGCGTGGTAGCAGAAAGATTTTCGATGGCCTGGATGGGGCGGTTGACACCGTAAGCAAACAGCTTGGCATCAAACACCTGGAAGAACACCACGGTATCGATCATCATGGTAACGTTGTCGCGGGTGATAACGGGCTGCGGGGGGAAGTCTGCGGCTTCTTCCTTCAGGCTGACCTTGCGGGACACACGCTCCACAAAGGGAGTGCGCAGGTGCAGGCCGGCACCCCAGGTATCCTTATACACGCCAAGCCACTCGGTAACATAGGCGTTGGACTGGGGCACAATGACAATGCAGCGGGCGATGCCGATCAGCACAAGGACCAGCAGGATAGCAATAACCAGTAACATTAGGGGCCTCCTCAAACAATACGGGGCACTTTGGCAGGCTGCCTTAGTGCAGTTGTTCTGCGGGCTGTGCCGCAGCCGGTACGGGAACAGCGGATACGATCAGCACCGCGCCGTCCACGTTTTTTACTTCGCAGCGTGCATCTTTTGGTAGCGGGGTGCCGTCCACCGTGCGGGCCTGCCAATCCAGCCCATCCACACGCACGCGGCCGATATCCCCCTGCGGGATCTCCCGCAGAACAATGCCGCGGCTGCCGATGGTAAGCGGCGAACCGTTGGTGACGGGCGGCTGGCGCATGGTGCGGCGCTTTGCCAACAGCGGCAGCATAACGGCCAGCGTTACGGCGGACACCACGGCAAATACGGCGCACTGAGCGCCCAGCGATGCGGTAAAGATGCTGGCCACCATGGCTGCCGCTGCACCAACGGCAAACCAGATGGAAACCAGCGCCGTGGTGGCAGCTTCCGCAATGGCAAACACCACAATGGCTGCTGCCCAAAACAGAAATGTCATCTTGACACCTCCTGATTGGTTAATTTTTTTACTGCGGGATCCCGCACGCCCACAGGTAGTAGCCGCGCAGGTTATCACCAAACTTTTCCCACAGTTCGGGGTGTTCATCCCGGTAAGTATATACGTTAAAGCTGGCGCGGCCCTGGCGGCCCTCCGCCATGCCATAGTCCACAAAGTGCTGCAGGTAGGCGTTGGCATCATTGCCAAACGCGGCGCGCAGATCAGCGTTCTGGCTGCGGTAATAGCTGTAATCGTACACGTTGGAATAATCATGGCCGCCGTACCAGCTGGTACCGGCAGTGCTGCCGGAAGAACTGCCGCCCTTGCCGCCGTTGGCGGTGGGCAGGCCGTTGATCAGGCTGTTGGAAATGTAACCGGTGGTATCGCCCCAGGTCACGCAGGACCAGCCGTTGGCATAGCTGTGTACCGTAACAGTAAAGCCCGCGGGAACGGCGGTCAGCACCTCATAGCTGGTGGCGGGGCCGCTGCGCAGGTTGGCGTCGCTGTTCAGGGTGCAGGTCACATCCGCGCCCTCGTAGCGGCCGCTGGTGGAGTTGCTGGCCGTGGAGGTACCGCCGTTGGCGGCAGGCAGGCCGTTGAGCAGCTTGGTTGCAATGTAGCCGGAAACATCCCCCCAGGTCACACTGGCCCAGCCATCCTGGTAGCTGTCCACACTGACGGTAAAGCCTGCGGGCACAACGCCCAGCACGCCAAAGTCCGTACCGGGGCCGCGGCGGATGTTCGCATCGCTTTTAACGGTGCAGTTGACGGCGCTGCCGCGCCAGGACGGTGCCTGCGTGGTGGCGGCGCTGCCGCTGAGATACTTGGTTGCCACCCAGCCCGCATTTTTGCCGCTGGTCACATAAGTCCAGCCATTGCCGTCATCGGGGGTAACAACATTCACGGTTGCGCCGTTATTCAATACCGTCACCACATTATAATTGGTGCCGGGGCCCTGGCGCATATTCAGGCCGCTTTGGGCGGTTACTTTGGCGCTGCCTTCTGCCATCGCCACGGTTGCACCAAAGCATGCCGCAACCAGCAGAGCTGCCAAAAACGTTACACGCTTTTTCATATCCATATCTCCTTGTTGCAAGGTGATCTGCGGACCAAAAGAGAAGGTACTCTTTTGCAGTTTCATTATACCATATGCCTGCATCAAACACAAGAAACGCTTTATCTTTGAGATTTTTTTGTTAAACATGTAAAAAATCCGGCATCTGCACCCTCTCTGCCCGGTTTTGGAATGGTTACGGCAATACCGCATAATTCTAAGTGCCGATACGGCGAGCGAGGTGCGGCAGATGCTAAGCCAAAAGCGCAGATAATACTGGATGTCTTATCGAGCATTTTGGCAACGCAGATGCCGTGCCGCAGCCGCCGGAGCGGTGCTTAAGCCGTCAGGCGGGAATTGTGCGGTGTTGCCTTACAAAATTTTTCCCCTGCTCCCCCCCCGCACCGCATTGACAAAACCGCCTGCGTGGCGTATTGTAAAAGATAGAATATGCAAATTGTATGCACATTGCCCGGCATTGTGCAGCAACGCGGTACGCGTGCCGCCAGCGGCACCGGCCTGACAGGGAGGTTTCTATGAAGATGCGTGTTGGTATTTTGACATCCGGCGGTGACTGCCCCGGCCTGAACGCAACCATCCGCGGCGTGGCCAAAGCGCTGTATCAGCGCATGGGCGACAAGGTGGAGATCATTGGCATTCTGAACGGTTATGACGGCCTGATCAACGGCAACTACCGCGTCATGGCACCGGATGAGTTTTCCGGCATTTTGACGGTAGGCGGCACGATTCTTGGCACCAAGCGCACCCCGTTCAAGATGATGCGCGTTGTGGGCGATGACAAGGTGGACAAGGTTGCCGCCATGAAAAAGACCTACAAGGACGCCAAGCTGGACTGCCTGCTCTGCCTGGGCGGCAACGGCACCCACAAAACGGCAAACCTGCTCAGCCAGGAGGGCCTGAACATCATCGGCCTGCCCAAAACGATCGACAATGATATTTTTGGCACCGATGTTACGTTCGGCTTCCATACCGCTGTGGACATTGCCACTGACGTTATTGACCGCATCCACACCACTGCGGGCAGCCACAGCCGCGTAATGTGCATTGAGGTCATGGGCAACAAGGCCGGCTGGCTGACGCTGTATTCCGGCATTGCAGGCGGTGCGGACATCATCCTGATTCCGGAGCACCCCTATGACATCAAGAAGGTGGCCGAAGCCGTTATGCGCCGCCAGAGGGCTGGCAAGAACTTCTCCATCCTGGCGGTTGCCGAAGGTGCGCTTTCCACCGAGGAATCCAAGATGAAGCGCAAAGAATGGACCGCCAAGCGCGCCGCTGCCGGTTACACCACCGCCACCAACCGCATTGCCAAGCAGGTGGAGGAGCTGACCGGCGCCGAGACCCGCATCTGTGTGCCGGGCCATATGCAGCGCGGCGGCAGCCCCAGCGCCTATGACCGCGTGCTGGCCACCCAGTTTGGCACTTATGCCGCACGCCTGGTGGCGGACGACCATTTTGGCGTGACCGTTGCCATGGTGAACAACCATGTTACCGCTAACCCGCTGGTAGACATCGCCGGCAAGACCCGCGGCGTGCCCGATGACTGCGATATGCTTAACGTTGCCCGCTCCATGGGCATTAGCCTGGGCTGAGTTTTGTTACGGGGGTTGTTTCGTTCCTTCTTTGAAAAGAAGGAACCGAAGAAACTTTAATATAGTATAACTGAATAATAAAGCAAAGCCCGATACCGTGTTTGACGCGGCATCGGGCTTTTTGTCTTATTTCACATTTCCGTTTGCATCACAACTCAAAGAAATACTTACACCAACATTGGTTCCCCCATTTGAAAGGGTTGCACTCAAATGGGCAGATTTTCCACTCGTCCACGTACTCTGTCCACCATAACTCCATCCATTTGAGCCAATGCCAGATCCACTCGCACCTGTTGCACTGGATGTTAAACCGTTATACGAAAATGTTGCTGTCAAAACCGCTCTTCCAATGTAGGTTCCACCACTATAATAGTTTTCTGATTTTGAATACGTCTTTGCGGTTCTTCCTTGCACTGTTGTTTCTTCAATCGTTACAACCGCACTAATCCCGTTTCCTATATTTTCTGTATATGTACTGATAATTCTTGTACTACTTTCAGCAAAACACGGCAACGCCAGCGCAAACAGCATAACTGTAATACAAATCATTGTTAAAATTTTCTTTTTCATTTGGTTACTTCCTTTCTGTGTCTGGGATTCCTGCTTCACAAATAATTTTCGCCTGTTCCTCTAAAGAAAGGCCCGCCAAGTCGCTGCTGTCGGGTATTTCAGCAATGGTCGTCTCAGTATTTATAATCAATACACCATTTGTACGAACAAGCATCGCAATAATAGCAACCAGCACCACAACAATACTGATGTACCCTACTATTTTGCAATATTTTTTCTTTTTGCCTTGTTTTTTCCACTGTCCAACCAATTCTGTCGGTTGGCTCTCCAAAAATTCTTCTGCTGTACTTTTCGGACTTTCCCCAAGTTGCTCCAGCACTTCTTCAAACGTACAGTTCGAATTATTTTCTGTAATATCATGTATAACCATTTCTATGTAGCTGTCAAATGCATTTTGGGCGGCTTTACACGGCAATTTTTTGTGTCCTTCTTTTACATACTTCTTTATTTCTACTTCAAACATTATTTTCTCCCTTCGCACGCAATTCATCATCCAATGCCAACAAATGATCAATAATGCCCGTAAAAGACACAAATGTCTCCTTTAACGACTGGTAATATTCTTCCCCCTGTGGCGTAATTGCATAGTACACTCGAAGATGGCTTCCTTCTGCACGCTTTTCTGAAATGTAGATATGTCCATTTGCTTCCAAACGATATACCGCAAGGTACAAGGTATTAAACTTCAACTGCTTATCCGTTAATCTTTCTATTTCCTGTGTCAACTGATAAATATAATTGGGCCGTTGCCGCAGCATAAAAAGAACCAACATCTCTGTGGTTGCTTTTTTCAACATATCCTGCATGCCTTGGGGCGTACCACTTCGTTCGTTTTTCACTTTTAACCCACATTTCTCATTATATATCTATGCTTTTGTGCATTTTAACTATACCGTTGTATTTTCATTTTGTCAATACATTTCATTGACAAATACTTATTATCATGCTATGATTCAATCACACCAAGAATTCTTCTGCTCTATCTTTTGTGCATCACTTTATATTTCTTCAGTTTGGAGGTGTTGCCTATAATATTGTGTCCGCATATTTTTTCAGTATATAAATGGAGGTTTGATTAACTATGAAGTTCCAACGTTTATTTTCTATTCTGCTTTGTGTTTGTCTTGCCATTGCTTGTTGTACTTCTGCTTTCGCTGAATCTCCCCATTTTGACTCTTCCACTCCATCTGAGTATCTAACTGACATCGTTGATAACTCCCGAATTTCTCCAAGAGGGAGCAATCCCCCACCTTCAAGCAAAGTTTGGGATTGGGGAAATGGAACCTATAGTGCGGACTTCAGTATGCAAAGACGCGTTTTCACAAGCTATATGTTTACTGGCTACTCCTCCTATACAATTAGCGCATCCCTTGAATGTGCTAACAAAGCCAACAAAAGTATTTCCATTTATGTCTATAAACAAGATGGAAGCACCGTCACATCTTGCCGATATACAGACCGTATGGAGGCTTCATTAAATGTTTCTGTAAATTCTGGTGACAAGATTTACGTTGCCGTTGCGCATGACTACGATGGTGATACCGCAACAGGAAGGGTGTCCGTTCGTCATGGTTAAATCTTGCAAAATTTACAACCTAATCTTTGACTTCCTGCTGGCGGCGGGGGTATGTTTTTACAATGACCTGCGCTTTATGCGGTTCTGGTTCCTTGGCGGGCAGCTGTACCATGCGACCGGTTTTGCCAACTACCGCTTTGGGCTTGTGGGCAAGGAAGTCTGCTGGGATCTTTCGCCGCTGAACATTCTGCATTGCCTGCAGGGGTATGATACGCACGCTTACCTCAAGTTCCTCTGCTTTTTCTGCATCGGTGCTGTGATGTTTTTCCGGTTCGTGTTCCGCGCACCGGAGCTTTCCCCGCGTTTGTTTGCGCGGCTGCTCGGTTTCAGCGCCGGGTATATTGCGGTCGTTGAGCTGTATAACCTGCTTTTCACCGCCGCCGGAGCTGTTTTTCTGGATATCAGCAACTGGTTCCTCTATCTCACCGGCGCATGGTCTGCTATTGCCATCCTGACCCTGCTGCTGGTTGCCAGCAAAAAGTTCCGTCCCGCTCCCCTGCCTTCTACTCCATCCCTTTAATCGAATAAAACCAAAAGTCGCGGCCCTGCATCAAACGCAAAGCCGTGGCTTTTTCCTACAATTTCTAATTACTCATTCCTAAGGCAACACCGCACAATTCCCGCCTTGCGGCTTAAGCACCGCTTCGGCGGCTGCGGCACGGCATCTGCGTTGCCAAAATGCTCGATAAGACATCCAGTATTATCTGCGCTTTTGGCTTAGCAGCTGCCGCACCTCGCTCGCCGTATCGGCACTTAGAATTATGCGGTATTGCCCTAATTGCTAATTCTGCAATTCCGTTCGCTTTCGCCCAGTAAGCGCCTGCCCATCAAATCAGTAGTACTTAAAATACCCCACATGCTGCGGCTGGTTATCTTCTACCAGGATGGTAAAGCCGCCGGGGTTTACTTCGGTCTGCTTACCAAAAGCGGCGCGTACAATCAGGTGCGGGCCGTTGTTCAGGATGATCTCCGCGGTCTGCTCCTTACCCACGCGGCGGTAGTGCAGCACATCGGCGCTGGCTTCCACCAGCTCCATGCTGCCGCCGTCAAAAGCATCGCAGCTGCGGCGCAGGCGGGCCAGGTTGGTCAGCGGCACGCGCAGGCGGCGCTCGGTGGAGTTCCAGTCAAAATACGCGCGGTTGAACGGGTCGCGGTAGCCCTGCATCCCGATCTCATCGCCATAATACACGCAGGGCACGCCGGGCAGGGTGTACAGCATGGCGTAAGCCAACAGCACGCGGCGCAGGGCATCATCAATGCGGTCGCCGGGGATCATCCGCTTGCTCTGCCAGTAGCGGTCGCGGCCATTGGCGGGTTCGCCTGCAATGGCGGTAATACCGCGCTCGGTATCGTGGGTGGAAAGAAAGTTCATTGCGCAGTCCAGCGCCGGTTTGGGATAGTTTTCGCAGATGGACATGATCTGCTCCCCCACCGCGCTTGCATCCTCGCCGCGGGCAAAAGCCACAGCTGCATTGCGGAACGGGTAGTTCATGGTGGCATCCAGCCCATGGCCGCGCAGGTAGGTGCGGCGGTGGTCGAACGCTTCCTTGGTGGTGGCGTCCTCCCACACTTCGCCGATGAGCAGCTTATCCTCGCCGTGGGCTTTGACGGCGGCACGGATCTTTTCGATAAAATCATCAGGCAGTTCATCCGCCACATCCAGCCGGAAGCCGGAAGCCCCCAGCCCCAGCCATGTATCAATCACGCCACCCTTGCCGCAGACAAAGTTGCCGTAAGAGGGGTCCTCCTCCTCCACTTCGGGCAGGGTCTCAAAGCCCCACCAGCTGCGGTAGCCGCCGACATAACCGGAATCGAAGTCATACCAGCTGCGGTAGGGCGAATTGCGGTCCCGGTAAGCACCGCCGGGGCCATAGCGGCCTTCGCGGTTAAAATAGAGCGAATCCGAACCGGTGTGGCTGAACACGCCATCCAGAATAATGCGGATGCCGTGCTTTTTGGCCGCGGCGCACAGGGCGGCAAAATCCTCGTTGGTGCCCAGCAGCGGATCGGCTTTCAGGTAGTTGGCTGTATTGTAGCGGTGGTTGGCGTGGGCCTCAAAAATGGGGTTCAGGTAAATGCAGGTAACGCCCAGCTCTTCCAGGTAAGGCAGCTTTTGCTGGATGCCCGCAAAATCGCCGCCGTAATAGTCCATGTTCAGGTAGCCTTCGCTCTGCTCATTGGGCCAAAAGTACGGCTCGCCGGTTTTATCCGGGCGGTAAATGCGGTCCGCAAAGGGCAGCGGCTTGTTGGGTACGCCCTCATAAAAGCGGTCCGGGAAGATCTGGTACATCGTACCGTCTTTGATCCAGTCCGGGGTCTTGAAGTCCGGCTCGTACACCGTCAGCTGCCAATCCAGGCCATTCACCCAGGTCAGCTCACCTTCCCCGTTGGCGGTGCGGTAAATCTTGCGGAAATCCGTGTACAGGTCAAAGTGGTAAAAATACAATCCCGATGTGGTGGGGGCCAGCTGGAACACAAAATGGTTTACGCCGGGGGTCTGGCCGTCAAAATCCATGCGGTAATGCACGGGGTCTTCGCGGTCTTTGGTCAGCACCAGGTGTGGGTCCACATAGCCCAGTCTTTCCGGCACAGTCAACCGCCAGGTAACGGTCTGCCCCGCCGGAACTGCGCCAAACGGTGTTTTATACTCCGCACAGCGGGAGTTAAAAAAAGTATGCGTTGGTTGTTCAGGCAAACAAATCAGTCCTTACATTGAACAAGTGTACAAAAACAGCCGTGACCCACTGGCGCCGGCAAATTCAAGTCGGCGGCCGGGATCGCGGCTGTTCGTTTATTTTATTGTACGGGCAGCGCGTGTACGTTCACAGCTGCACACGCGCCCGCACTGCGGTTAAAGCTCTGCTTCGGGCAGATTATTTAACCGGGGTAGCGCCCCAGATATCGCGGGAGTAATCCATGATGGAACGGTCGGCGGAGAAGATGCCGGCGTTGGAAATGTTCATCAGGCTCATACGGTTCCAGGTCTGCTTCTGCTTGTACAGTTCCTGCACGGTGTGCTGGGCACGGCGGTAATCCTTGAAGTCAGCCAGGACCATGTACGGGTCAGAGTTGCGCAGGTTGTTGGTAACCTCGCTGAAGTTCTCACCGTTCCAGCCCTTTTCCAGCATATCCAGAACTGCCATGGCAACATTATCATCCGAGATGAATGCCTGCGGATGGTAGCCCATGCCTTTCAGTGCGTTGACTTCGGGGGTCAGCATACCAAAGATGATCTCGTTGTCCTTACCGGCGGCATCGGCGATTTCCACGTTCGCGCCGTCCAGGGTACCCAGGGTGATTGCGCCGTTCAGCATGAACTTCATGTTGCCGGTGCCGGAAGCCTCGGTGCCGGCCAGAGAGATCTGCTCGGACACTTCGGAAGCGGGCATCAGGCGTTCAGACAGGGAGACACAGTAGTCTTCCAGGTAGACAATGCGCAGCTTATCTTTAACAGCGGGATCGTTGTCAATCAGCTTGCCCAGCTTGCAGATCATGCGGATCATCTGCTTGGCCATGTAGTAGCCGGGGGCAGCCTTGGCGCCGAAGATATAGGTCTTGGGCACAAAGTCAGCGTTCGGGTTTGCCTTCAGGTACAGGTACTCAGCGGCAATGTTCATGGCGTTCAGGTGCTGGCGCTTGTACTCGTGCATGCGCTTGACCTGGCAGTCAAAGATAGAATCCGGGTCAATGACCTGGCCGGTGGTCTTTTCCAGATAGTTGGCAAAGTTCACCTTGTTGGCGCGCTTGACGGCGGCCAGCTTATCCAGCATGGCGGAATCGTCAGCAAACTTCTCGAACTTCTTCAGCTCGGAAGCATCCTGCTTGAAGCCGGGGCCGATGGAATCTTCCAGCAGCTTGGTCAGGCCGGGGTTGGCAGCCAGCAGCCAGCGGCGGTAAGCAATACCGTTGGTAACGTTCTTGAATGCTTTCGGCTTGTACAGGAAGTAATCATGGAACACGCTGTCCTTGATGATCTCGCTGTGCAGCTTGGAAACGCCGTTGATGGAATGGCAGGTGTAGGCGCAGATGTTGGCCATGCGGACCTGGTTGTCGCCAATGATTGCCATGTAGTCGATCTTGCCCTGGTCGCCGGGGAAGGCTTTTTCCAGGTCAGCACGGCAGCGACGGTCCATTTCCTGCACGATCTGCCAGATACGCGGCAGGGTGGAGCGGAAGATATCCACATTCCACTTTTCCAGAGCCTCGCTCATGACAGTGTGGTTGGTGTAAGCAAAGACCTTGCGGCAGATGTCGAAAGCCGCATCCCATTCATAGCTGCACTCATCCAGCAAAATGCGCATCATTTCGGGGATGGCAATGGTCGGGTGGGTATCATTCAGCTGGATGGCGATCTTATCCGGCAGGTTTTCCAGGGTACCGTACTGGTTCAGGTGGTTGCCCAGGATATCGGCAACGGAAGCAGCGCTGAAGAAATACTGCTGGCGCAGGCGAAGGATCTTGCCCTCGGTGTGGTTATCGTTGGGGTACAGAATCTTGGAGATCAGCTCTGCGGAAGCAGACTGGCTGATAGCGGTGTTATAGTTGCCGGCGTTGAAGCTGCTCATATCAAAGCTGGGGGCCTTGGCCTGCCACAGGCGCAGCTTGGAAACACCCTGCGTGCCGTAACCGGCAACGTACATATCGTTGGGAACAGCGATGACAGAGTTGTAGTTTTCGTACTTGACATGGTGGAAGCCGCCCTCCCAGGTCTCGATAGCCTGGCCGTCAAAGCGGATTTCCTGTGCCTGGTCGGGGTGGGATTTGATCCACACCTGGCCGCCGGGCAGCCAGGTGTCAGCGGTTTCCTGCTGCCAGCCGTCCACAATCTTCTGCTTGAAGATGCCGTACTCATACAAAATAGAATAGCCGGTGCCGGGGATGCAGTCGGTAGCCATGCCATCCAGGTAGCAGGCAGCCAGACGGCCCAGGCCGCCGTTGCCGAGGCCTGCATCGGGCTCCTGCTCATAAATGGTGTCAATCTTGATGTCGGCGTCAGCCAGAACCTGCTCGGCAACTTCGTTCAGGCCCAGGTTGAACAGGCTGGTGCGCAGGCTGCGGCCCATCAGGAACTCCATGCAGAGGTAATAGACCTGTTTTTTGCCTTCGCCCAGGGTCTTGGCCTGGAACTGCTTCTGGCGGTCAGACATGATCTGACGAACGATCATTGCCATGCAGCGGTAGATCTGCTCGGCGGAAGCAACGTCCAACGTGACGCCGCATTCGCTGACGACCTTGTCTTTGAGAATTTTTTCAAATTCTTTTTTAGTAAGTTTCATCAAAAGTATCCCTCTCCTTACGGCTTATCAATACCAGAACCCTCTGGGATTATACTGATTTTTCAAAATCAATAAAAATACTTACCTTAAGCATTATAGTCAAAATTGGCGATATGTGCAAGGCTTTTTTCCCACACGCGTCAATTTTTTCAATTTTACACAAAAGGGGCTTTTTCTTACGGGCATTTTATACTATAATATAAGGGTATAATTTTAAGCATTTTCCCTGCGCTGCGGGGGCTGGTGGGCGGTTTTGCCGCGCAGAAGCCCCTTTCCGTCCCGCTTTTGGCGGCAAAAGTGCAGGGTGTTCCTGATAAAACCACCATTAACTGAAACAAAGGAGACCCCGACTATGGCTAACAAAGTACGTCTGACCATCTGCGGTTCGAGCTATGTGATTTCGACCAACGAAAGTGAAGATTATATGCAGAATCTGGCCGAGCGCCTGAATCTTGATATGAATGAGCTGATGAGCTCTTCCAATTCGGTTTCCATCACCACCGCTGCCATCATGACCGCGCTGAACTACCGCGATGAGCTGGAAAAGGCCAGCGGCAGCGCGGATAATATGCGCCGCCAGATCAAAGACTATCTGGAGGATGCCGCCTCCGCCAAAATGGCTGCCGAGGAGCTGCGCCGCGAAAACGCCGCCCTGCGCAAAAAGGTGGACGACCTGCACCGCCGTTCCCTGACGAGCGAAGCCTGATGGAACAGACTGTTTTACAGCGCCCGGAGATCTTGGCCCCCGCCGGCAATGCTGATATGCTGCGGGCTGCGGTGTTTGCCGGGGCTGACGCCGTATATCTTGGGCTGGATGGCTACAATGCGCGGCGCAGCGCTGGGAACTTTGACCCTGATGCCCTGCGCGAAGCCGTCTGTTTTTGTCATGCCCGCGGGGTTGCGGTGCATGTGACCCTGAACACGCTGGTTTACGCCGCCGAGCTGGGCGGCCTGGCCGATGCCGTGCGCGCTGTTGCCGCCGCCGGGGCGGATGCCGTGATTGTGGATGACCTTGCCACCGCGCAGCTGGTGCGCAGCATTGCGCCTGGCCTGCGCCTGCACGGCTCTACCCAGATGAGCATCCACACCGCAGAGGGCGCCAAGATGCTGGCAAAGCTGGGGTATTCCCGCGCCATTCTGGCCCGCGAGCTGAGCCTGGCGGAGATCGAAGCCGTGGTAAAGGCAAGCCCGATCGAATGTGAAGTGTTTGTACACGGCGCGATGTGCATGTCCATGAGCGGCCAGTGCATGATGAGCGCGTTCCTGGGCGGGCGCAGCGGCAACCGCGGCGCCTGCGCGGGTCCCTGCCGCCTGCCGTTTGACGCTACCAACGGCCTGCGCCCCGGCCAGCCGGGTAAAGCCTGCCACCTGAGCCTGAAAGACATGGACCTTGTGCCCCACATGGCGCAGCTGAAAGCCGCCGGGGTTGCCAGCATTAAAATTGAAGGCCGCCTGCGCACGCCGGAATATGCCGCCGCTGCGGTAACGGCCTGCCGCGCAGCCCGCGCTGGGCAGCCCTATGATGAAGCGCTGCTGCGGGATATTTTCTCCCGCTCCGGCTTCAGTGATGCCTATCTGGTAGGCCGCAATGACGGCACCATGTTTGGCGTGCGCACCGAAGCCGATGCAGCCGCTACGCGCGCCGCCACGCCGAAAGCCCGCGAGCTGTTCCGCCGCGAACTGGAGCGCATTCCGGTGCATTTCTGCGTCAGCGGCGGTGTGGAGGACGGCGGCATCAAGCTGACAGCTTTCGATGACAACGGCAGCCGTGTCAATGTGTACAGCGCCGATGAACCGCAGCCCGCACAGAAAGACCCCGCCCCCGGCATTGAGCGTGCCCTGGGCAAAACCGGCGGTACGCCGTTCACCTGCGCCGGGGTTGAGTTTGCCTGCGGCGAGGGCGGCCCCGGATTTTTGCCCGGCTCCGCCTGGAATGAGATGCGCCGCGAAGCGCTGGACAAGCTGCTGCAAAAGCGCAGTGAACCTGCGCCCCTGGCCACAAAGGAAATCACCCTGCCGGAATACGCCGAGCACGAAGTAGGCATGATACCCCAGCTGGCCGCCCGTTTTGAAACCGCTGCCCAGCTGCCCGGTGCCGAATACCTGGCCAAGCTGCGCTATCTGATCCTGCCCATCCGGGAAGCGGACGCTGTGCCACAGCCCTTGCGCTGCAAAACGCTGCTGGAGCTGCCCCGCGCTGCTTTCGGCACTGTGGAACCGGATACCATGCGCCGCCTGGCTGCGCTGGAAGGTTCCGGCTTTGCGGGTGTGGTTGCAAACAATCTGGCGCAGTTTGGGTATGCCTCTCCCCTGCCGGTGTTCGGCGGGCTGGGGCTGAATGTAACCAACCCAATGTCTGCGGCGGAATATGTGCGCCTGGGTGCCCGCGGCCTGCTGATGCAGCCCGAAACCGCCCTGACCGCCATGCGTGCTGTGGCACCCCGGCAGAAAAACGGCACCCCGGTGCCTACCGCTGCCCTGTGCTATGGCCACCTGCCCCTGATGCTGACCCGCGCCTGCCCGCTGCGCAATGTGCGCACCAGCTGCGCGGGCTGCACCCACAAGGGCAAACTGCGGGACCGCAAGGGGCGGGATTTCCCGGTGCGGTGCTCCGCCCCCGGCAGCGCCGGAATGCGCACCGTGTTTAACCCTGTACCACTTTATATGGGGGACCGCCTGACCGAAATGCCGGTGGACCTTGCCGTGGCTGCGTTCACCCTGGAACCCGCCGACCGCGTGGAAGAGGTATTGACCCAACTTTTCCGCCAGCAGCCCTTTGATGGCGAGTTTACAAGAGGGCTATATTATACGAATAACTAAATCATAATATCGGAGGAAGGGTAAGTTAGGAGTGAGGAGTTAGGAGTTAGGAGTTAAAGCAGGGCCTAAGGTTTTGCTCTGTAGGGAACGGTCTTGACCGTTCCGAAACATTGCCATATATGCCATAATGGAATTTGCAATAATGCGCCCCTACGGGGGGCATCGTAATTTCTAATTGCTCATTGCTAATTCCTAATTGAGATAACTCCTCACTCCTCCCTCCTAACTCACCCCAACGTACTATGGAACAAAAAACCGTTAAATATACCGTTCTTTCCCCGCTGGCAAAGGTGCCGGCATATGCAACGGCGGGGGCGGCGGCGGCTGATTTGTGCGCCGCGCTGGAAGAGCCGCTGACCATTGCCCCCATGCAGCGGGTGCTGGTGCCCACCGGCCTTGCCATTGAGCTGCCGGATGCCGGGTGCGTGGCATTGGTGTATGCCCGCAGCGGGCTTTCCATCAAACACGGGCTGTGCATGGCCAACGGCGTTGGCGTTGTGGACAGCGATTACCGCGGCGAGCTGAAAGTGCCCATGATCAACCTTGGCACCGAGCCTTACACCATCGCCCCCGGTGAGCGCGTGGCCCAGCTGTGCATTGCCCCCGTGTGGCAGGCCGCCTTTGTGCCCGCCGCCACCCTGAACGAAACCGACCGCGGAGCAGGCGGGTTTGGATCGACGGGAAAATAAATTTTTGAGTTAGGAAGTAGGAGTGAGGAGTTAGGAGTTTTTGGGCCGCAGATAATTGTAAAACCTGCCTGTGCGTAAAAAGATGCCTGTAGGGAACGGTCTTGACCGTTCCGCAGGTTTAGGATGATTGGCCTTTTGTCAGATAAATCCTTTGGCTTCGGAACGGTCAAGACCGTTCCCTACAATTTATTTTATTCTTTGTTGCAAACCTTCAAAAGCACATTTAACTCCTAACTCCTACTTCCTACCTCCTAACTTCCTATTTTCCCTTTGTTTCGCCGCGGTGGTGCGGTAGAATCTGTTACGAAAGGAACATCCCATTATGTCCTTGATTTTAGCCTCCGGCAGCCCGCGGCGGCGGGAGCTGATGGCGCTGATCACGCCCAACTATACCGTTGCCCCCAGTGATGTGGACGAGAGCCGCATTACCGCCGCAACGCCTGCCCAGCTGGCCCAGGCCCTGGCAGAAGCCAAAGCCCTGGCCGTGGCGCAGCAGCACCCTGATGATACCGTGATCGGCTGTGATACCGTGGTGGACTGTGACGGCGCTGTGTTCGGCAAGCCTTCCGGCGAGGAAGACGCCGTGCGGATGCTGCACGCGCTCTCTGGCCGGGAACACAAAGTACATACCGGGCTGTGCGTGGTACACGGCGGCAAGGCGTACCTTGCCACTGAAACCACCCGCGTACAGTTTGCGCCCATTGAGGAAAGTGACCTGCTTGCCTATGCGCGCACCCCGGAACCGTATGACAAAGCCGGGGCTTACGCCATCCAGGGCCATGCTGCGCTGTGGTGCAGCGGCATTGTGGGATGTTATTACAATATTATGGGTCTGCCCGTACACCGTCTGGCACAGGTACTGCGCCAGGCCGGAGCGCTGTAACGGCAGTGCCGCAGCGGCCTGGCTGCTGCGGCGTGTCGTGCGCATTCTTTGTGCGGCCCACCCGCACAAACACATGATGGGGAGATAAAAATGGCAAATCCGATTTTGCAGCTGCTTGAAGCTCTGCGCAATATGTTTACCTGTGATATTGGCATTGACCTTGGCACCGCCAACACGCTGGTGTATATGAAAGGCCGCGGCATTATCATCCGCGAGCCCAGCGTTGTGGCGGTGGATGCCCGCACCGACGAACTGCGTGTGCGCTGCGTAGGCCACGAGGCCAAAGCCATCATCGGCGCAGCGCCCAACTCAATTTTGGCGGTCCGCCCGCTGAAAGACGGCGTGATTGCCGACTTTGACATCACCGCCGCCATGCTGCAGAGCTTTATCCGCCAGGCATGCGGCAGCCGCCTGTTCGTGCGGCCGCGCGTGGTCATCTGCGTGCCGTCCGGCGTGACCGAAGTGGAACGCCGCGCCGTGCGCCAGGCCGCCGCCAAAGCCGGTGCCCGCCAGGTAACGGTGATCGAAGAGCCGATGGCGGCCGCCATTGGTGCCGGGCTGCCGACCGCTGAACCGGTGGGCAGCATGATTGTGGATATCGGCGGCGGCACGGCGGAAGTAGCGGTCATCAGCCTTTCCGGCATTGTGGCGTCCCGCAGCGTGCGCTGTGCGGGCGATGCGCTGGACCAGAGCATTACCAGCTTTATCAAGCGCAAATACAACCTGCTGGTGGGCGAACGCACTGCTGAGCAGATTAAACTGGAAATCGGCTCCGCCTGCCCGCCAGACCCCACCGACACCGAGCATGGCGAAACCACAATGGAGATCAAGGGCCGTAACCTGGTGGATGGCCTGCCGAAAGATATCCTGATCCGCTCTGAAGAAGTGCGCGAGGCAATGAACGAAAACCTGATGCGCATTGTGGAAGCCATCAAGGACACGCTGGAATGCACCCCGCCCGAGCTGTCCAGCGACATCATT
>ERZ1673699.198-NODE-198-length-79856-cov-13.361825_pt1 | contig 79856 bp, 64 predicted proteins | sample MGYA00580229_ERZ1673699 | MGnify/ENA primary metagenome ERZ1673699 (study PRJEB41218, sample SAMN15661785) | gut metagenome | host: Homo sapiens | place: Canada: London | collected 2015-08-20/2019-03-30 | study: EMG produced TPA metagenomics assembly of... | reverse complement strand
ACGGCGACCTGACCTCCCGCGAAGCCGGCTCCGTCGGCGGCCAGATGGTCAAGAACGTGTGTCCCATACGAACCGCGAGATTTACTAGGAATAACCGGATCATGGAAGGGCATATGCAGGCGGTGCGGTACATAGCGACATTGACAGTGTAAGCAACTTTTACAAACTAAAAAATGCTCTCTATGAGAAGCGGCAAAAAATAAAACTGCATCTCATAGAGAGTTTTTGTAATTGTAGAAAATAACAATTACAGAATATTATTCAAGAATATCGTTTAATGTGGTTTTTGCAATGTTTCCAGCTGAAATAGACTTTTCTAGTTGCTCTATGGATTCAGTTACAGCATTTCCAATTTTCTGAATAACTGTTTTGTCTTTTGGAATGGGGATGGGAATATCAGCAATAATATCAGGCTCCAAATGCTCTTGATTTGTGCCATAGGCATTTTTAAGCATTAAACTCTGCCCCAGTTCACTCTGTAGGAATTCATACAAATACCCGCGCAAAGGTATATCGTCTACAATAATGCGAATGAGGTTGTTTGTTGCAACGTGACCATCATGTTGCTCAAGGGCATAGGTGACTCGCCCTAACGTTCCAGAATCTGAAACCAAAATATACCCTTTGTGGATTGTGAGTGCCTCTAGGTGCTTTTTGACTTGCGCGTTCGCTTTCGAACTATCAAGGTATTTTACGTTATCGGAGTTCAACTGTGTTAACGCAGTACCAGTGAAGTACCTCCGAATGTTTTTACCACTAGTTACACCGATATCTGCGTAAGGCCTTTTAAAGCGAGGTCCATTAAATACTTTTGCAATATCGCCAAGCCTATGCAGTTCAAAATCTTCGCGATCGCCCAATGTTATTACTTTTTTGAATGCGGCATTATGTTGAGGCAAATAATGAACAGGGTTAAACGAAAGAGTTTCCTTATCTAAATCGGAAAAAGCAATTGTATACCTAAATTCGCTTTCCTGCAGGCTACCTTCCTTAAACTGCTGATATGCTTCTGCAATTTGCGACAAATCTTCATCGAGAACATGCTGCCCATTTTTAATAATGGGATTCCCCTCAGAATCTTTTTTGAAAATTGCTTCGCCACGACTGGTTTGACCGACTTTGTTGGATATAGCCATAAAAATACGATAATCACTTGGGACGACAGACTTCTTTTGAAGAAAAATAACAGAGGCTTTTGATCCGCAGAATGGTTCAAATGTATCCTCATGCAAATTAACCACAGCAAGAATCTTCGCTCTATTACATACGGTTTTTCTGATTGCAAATGCTTCTCGGTTATCAAGCTGCCCTTTTGCCATGACTATGCCAATGATGCCATCATTTTTGACCCAATTCAAGCACTTTTCAAGAAAGAGTAATTCAGGTGCAATACCGTTTCTGTCATTTAATTTGTCGGAATATACAATATTTCCATCCTTGGAAATTTCCCATTGGTGACCGTTCTTATATTGCTCCAGAATGCTTGTTTCTTTGATTCTCAAGTCATGTCCGGAACCAAAAGGTGGATTAGTCAAAATAATCTGCGGTTTTCCCAAACCACAAATATCATTGAATCGAGCAGATAATTTAGAAACTGTATCAAGGCTATTTGCGTGTTCGATTCCACCATGACCGTCTTTTCCGAGAAGCATATTCGCTTTTGCAATTTTAACTAACTTTGGAGATATATCAACACCAAATAATTGATGTACAACATTTCTTTTCAGTATTTCTTTTGCGGTTGCTGTTCGACGAGATGCATCTATATTATCAAAAATATAATTCATTGCAGCGAGAATAAAGCCACCACTCCCACAGGCCGGATCCAAGATAATATCTTTTTCGGTTGGAGCAGCCATCTTGACCATCATATTGACGACCAAACGATTTGTGAAATATTGCCCGCGTTCTCCTTTTAGATGAGATGCAACATAAATTTCGTATGCTGTTCCAATCACATCATGAGGTGAATCCATGAATGCATATTGCTGAAGCTGCGAAATGACAACGGCCAATTGCCCGTTAGAAGCCGTTATATCCTCATTTGCAGAGAATACGTCTTTGTATCTATCTCTTACCGCATAAAATAGTTTTCTTACTCTAGAGCATGCAGCATCTCTTGAATGCTCGTCCTTAAACTCCTCTGGGGTAATATGAAAATCACATTCTTCGTTAGCGCTAGATTCGTCTTCTATCTTTGACAATATAATACGAACCATGTCCAACGCAATATCTTCTGAGTCTATTCCAGACCTATAAATTGCGTTATGACACCTACGAAAAGCTAGCTTTAAGTCAACAGGAATTATCAAATCACTCTTTTTGTATTTGCCGATACTGTCCCATGCTTGCTCATATTTTGGTAGCCCAATCCACGAAATGAATGCCCCAGTAGTTACATCTTTCCTGTAGAATTCAATTTTATTTCCATTTGTCCAGAATCCGCCTTGGGCAGAGGAAGCACTCATGTAAGAATATAACTGCCCATCTGAGTTCAAGATGTTAGGAGCCTTGCACTCGGCAATAAGATAAATGTTACCTTGGTCATTGCTGGCACAAGCTGCTGCACTGTTATAAATCACTATATCTGCTCGTTTGATTTCTCTTCCAATATTAATTTGCTTTTCAATCCCGATATGAGACATCGGATAAGCAAATTCGCAATGGAGAATTTGTACCATTTTTTGCCGAATTCGTTCTTCTGGCGTGTTTGGTCTTTTAATATTATTGTCCAAATAGTCGATAATTCTTCCGTTCGCGTCTAAGGTTATTTGAAATTCCTGAGCCTCGACCCAACTGTCAATATCTGCCACTTGCTTGTCCCTCCTAAAATATCGAGCCTACTCATAAAGAATAGCACATTCCCTAATATATCGCAATCGGATTTCTAGCTATTTTTAATAACGCAAGCGGGATACCGCTTCCTCAGCTATGTGGAGTTCCTGAGAAAGCGGTGCTGTTATTCTATAGTGTCAGTTTAAGCATGAAGACCATATACAATAATGGCTATAGCAACAATTGATCCACAGCTTCTTTAAAAACTACAAATCTTCTGCCTTAAATGTCGTATATCCCTCGTAATAGTAGCTATGGTCAATGCCTTTCATAAAAACCTCGCGGCTATTTACATCATCCGTCAGCGCAGCTTTCAGCAGCACTTTAATCTCCACGTCCTTAATCGGACTGCGCTCCATCGCAAGCAGATAGTCCTCTTTATCGACCTTGCTCCAATCTACGACCTGTCCAATACCGTTTTTCAGCATCAAATCAAGCCAGATGCGCATACTGCGCCCGTTTCCCTCACGGAACGGGTGCGCGACGTTCATTTCCACATACTTTTCGATGATTTCATTAAAAGTACTCTGCGGCATTTTTTCGATGTTCACCAGCGCTGCCTCCAAATACATGAGCGGCGCGAAGCGGAAATTGCCTTTCGCCAAATTCACAGTGCGAAGCTCACCCGCAAAGTCATAAATGTCATCAAAAAGGTACTTATGAATTGCCTTGAGCGACGCGAACGTGCCGACAGGCAGCTTGTCCAGCGTGCCGCTTTCAAACAGCCACACGGCCTTTTTCTTGCTGATCCGTTCCTCCTCCCGCGCAAGGTCTGCAGAACTTGTCAGCCCCAATTTATTTTCCAGTGCCATAGCGCACCTCCTCGTTACTTCAATCTATACTTCTTTTCCGCCCCTCTGCCGACGACCTCGATCAGCCCTTCTTCGCTCATCTGGCGGGTCAGCAGGTAGGCTCTGGTCTTTTTGATATGCAGCAGCTCCTGCAACTCCTCGTCGCGCATTTCACCGTATTCCTTGAGGTAGTCCAGAACGATTTTCATCTGCGGCGTAATGACCGGCGCGGCGGGCTTTGATTCTGCCGCAATTTCTGCGCCCGCAGAAACGGCGTTCATGTTCGGCAGCACGATTCTAAATGCATTTGTCGTTGCCTCGATGCTGGGCTGGACGGGGCAGCTTGCGTAGAGCTTGAAAATGCGGCGGATGCCGGTGCCGTAGCTTTCAATCAGGCGCAGGCGGTGAAAAATCTCTGCCAGCTTTTTATTCCTCGGCTGAGAAACGCCGAGGCGGATATCCTCCGTGGAAAGGCCGGGCAGGAGGCCGCCCAGAGAAATAAATTCCATTTTGCTGTCGTTCACGTTGATGATAATGCTGCCGCTGAAGCTGTAGTCCCGATGCACCAGCGCATTGAGCAGCGCTTCGCGGATGGCTTCCTCGGGATAGTCCTGCTTATCCGTGCGGACGACACCCTTGATGGTAGAGACGGTTCTGTTGCACAGCGCCAGATAATTGATCGAATTTTCAAACTGCTTGAAGATCGAGCCACCAAACTCCTTGCTGTCCCGGAACTCTGTACAGGATTCATCGTTGAACACCGCGATTTTCGTCGTGTGTTGGCACTGGTCGGACAGAAGCAGCGCCAGATTGGTGTACTGGTCATCGTGGATGTTCCGAAGCCCCAGCGCAATACACTTGTCCTCTGAAAAATCCACCTTGTACCGCTTGAACGCAATCGCTGCTTCGTCAAAGGTCAGATCCTGCTGCACAGTACGCATTTCCTCACCTCCCTCCACCTGTTAATATTTATGGCTTTCCAATGATAAAACGGATATACTTTCCCTACAAAAACAACGTTATCTGGACGAATGTCAAATGCAATAGCTGGCTTTTCTTCACTCAGTCCATTTCTTACGTCTCGGCTTCATCTCGTGTTATTGTGTAATATGAAAGGACATCGAGAATCTCGCTATCGTTACAATTTATATCGGTACTCTTAAATTTATTAAGTGCTATGATTGATTTAGCTATTTCAAGCTTTGGCATTGATAAACTGCTGAATTTCTCCCACCATTCATTAGCTAAATCACAATCATGCTTTGTAATCGTAGTATATTTCCCTGCGAGTCTAGAACGAAGATCAGCATCGTAAATTCGTCTGTAGATAATAAAAGTTTCAGGCATCCACAGAATTTTCATAAACTCGTCTACATCTCTTCCGAATGCTTCCTCAAAAAAATCAACCCCTCGACCGATTTTTCCTTTGGTAGAGTTGAGTACCGCCTGAACTGCGCGAATGAACTTTCTGTTCCAAAATTTCCCGATATAGTCGCGATTCATAAAGAACTCCTTGTCATTTATCGGATGATACTTCATTGGAAAAGAATAGATACTTGCACCGAGTTCTTCACATAAATCCACATTCATTCTCAAGCGCAAATATAGCTCCTCTGGTCTATCCTCAAAATTATAAAGAAGATAATTGGATAGATTTTTGATACCACTCCTAACTGCTGTACGAATGGATTTTTCGTATATATCTCTTAAACTCCAGTGGTCAAAGGCAATACGTAACGGCTGTATGTTCACTTCCGCCAGTTTCTGCATATTTTCTTCGGTAATTAGACGAGAATCAATGCCTTGGTTGAAGTCAACAATTCTCTTTCGTTTGGAAGGTTTATGCGTTTTTTCATATAATGGGCGGATATATGCGTCCAGTGACAAGATTGCGTCTTTTGACGCTGTGTAATAATTTAAACAGTGGGCTTCTTCTAACTTAATATATAGCGCTGCCTTTTCTGATTTATCCTTCAGCGTCTCCATGATTTCCTTGTATATAGAAATCGCCTTACGGATATAGGCACGGTCATTGTATGAATCTCTGAGATTATTGATAGTAATTTCATATTCATTTGGTGAATCATATGTTGCACCTACACCAAAGCCGCATTCCCTGATTTCATCAATAATTTGGTCATAGCATTTAGACGCTAAAACATTATTATCAAGTAGCAGCAAATCTTTCCGCGCGCCAAAGCGAGCGTTTGTGTGTTGGATGCGTTGTTTGAGATTGATATAGTCGCAGTACTGCGGTTCAAGTTTTGGTACAGCACAAAACTTACATCTGTTCACACATCCTCTTGTCATATATGCAAAATAGGCATTGTTTGCAGGATAAGTATAATCTATCTCTTCGAGTATAGAGTAATCGAGCGGCAATTCATCAATTATTTGCTCATTATCCGCGTCAATATCACCAGGATGATTTAGTAAGCCTAGAAAAGGTTTAATGCCAGTTGCCGCATATACTTCGTCTGGAAGCAGTGATGACATGATTCCGCCGACCATAACATCCTCTTCCCTTTTACAAAGCTTTTTGGCGAAATTAATTGTGTCAATCGTAATATTCCAATAAAATGTAAAGAGAGTTGTAATGCCTACTTTATCAAACCTTGGATTTGTAAAATACTCTTTGTCCTTATACTTTTTGCGGTATTCCTTTACTGCATTTAAAACAATTTCCTCTTGAAAAATTGGTTTATCTTCAAGAACTGCATATTTTCCAAGCTTCACGAAATCAAAAAGCGTTGGATAATATTCTTTCCAGAATATCTCTGGAAGAATAATAGACAGATGATTTATTAGATCATTACAGATTAGGTCTACCGCTAAAGAACGCATATCGCCTTTATAAAAGCGAACGTCATCCCCAACTGATCGATAATAGGTTGCTAATTTCATTAGGCCCATTGGCGGGTACTTATTTTTGTAATTTGGCTCAATGAGCAAAACTTTTCTATTCATAGGGGGTTATCTCATCTCTTCTTTAATTTTTTCGATGATTTGTTCTGCAATATCTTTGGGAGCAATGTCTGTAATAATAGATAAGATTTTACTAACTAATTTACGCTCGCTCCTCGAAAGCTTAGACATTCCGCTTGTAATAAATGGTTTTTTCTTATCATCTTCAGTCGTGATTGTGGCTGTTTCGGCTTTTCTTTTCAACTTTTCGGCTTCATACTTTTGCCCTATACTTTTTCTGATTTCTGATAGTGGGGATGAGGGATCAGTTGTATCAAGTTTATCCAATCGTTTACGAGCGTCTTCTGCACTTTTCTTAGCTCGGTCAATATCATATTGGAGTTTTTGCCGCTCTTCTTCGTCAACAAAACCCTGTCCGTTTTCCTTCTTGTGATACTCGGATATCTTACTGAGATATTCTTCTTGACGCTTATAGTCATTCTTGACACGATTTGCCTCGTAGTAGAGCTTGTGCAACACATCGTAGAAGTACGTTCTTAATAAGTCTTCAAATAAAACTCTGGTTTCGTTCTCATTAAAATAATCACGTTGAGAATTAGGGATAAGCTCACGGCTGACGGAAAATACTTCGCCAACAAAATAGTAGTTACCACGTTTCTCTTTAAAAAGGAATTGAAGTGTATCATCATTTCCAAGTTGAATATTCGAACTTCTTAGGCGCAGACCACGCATACGGTTTACGCTTGGGATTTGCTTTTCAAATCGTGACAAACCTATCCACATCCATGCAACCAGCTTTCCGGAAGTGTCCCGAAAGTCCTTAAATTCTAAGCGGGATATTTCATCATAATTTTTCAGAGAAGCCCCACTCTGCTCTTTCAATTTTGTAGTATACTCTTTGAAAATCTGTGAGCCATTTACCCTTACACAGTATTCATCTATGGAATAGTCAATCGATTTTGCATAGCTATAGACTTGATTGCGTAGGACAAAAGTGTTTTTATAAGGCACAGGAACAACAAAACTGAGGTAGTCACGGACTTTTTTGTCGTTCAAAAGATCCGTGTTTTCTTTGTTAATACCAAACATCTCGACTTCGAAATAGTGTTCATTTTTTTCTTCGCTCTCAGTGGAATATGTAACAATGGCATCCCAAATTTCATCAAGTGTATATTTCTTGTTTTCGACAAGCATTGCTCGCATTTTTTCTGCATTGCAAGTCATAATTGATTTAATGCACTCTCCAAGGTAACTTGTTGTGAACTTTAGCGTTTTGCAATAGGCCAGACCACAGAGACGACCTATACCACGAAAGCCCTTATTCTTGCCGATTTCCTTGTTACTGTTAGCGATATCACCAACATCTTCAATGAAATCCGCCGCTCTTACCCCAGTAGCATTGTCCTTAACGCTTATGTATCGTTTTTTGCTGTCGATATAAATATCGACATACCCCTCGTCTGAAGACAGAATGCCTAATTTGATAGCAAGATCAATTTGATCGCAAGCATTTTGAATATACTCTCTATATATAACCTTTGAATCCGAGTACATACCTGTCGTAAGGTTATCAAGTATGTTTTTTCCTACTGTAGCCATAATACTCTCCTTACTTAAACTGCTTATAAATCGGTTTCGGGAATTTTATATTAAGCAACGAACGGAAAACCGGGTTCTGAATAATATATTCGCCCTGTTTCAAGCGGGTCATCATTGTCTTGTAAACAGATGGGATGCTCTTATAATCGCCTTTTGTGACCTCAATGGAATTAGTGCGACCATACGCGTGTGTCGAGCAGTTTCCGGTGACTCTGTCGTGGATAGCACTTCTGAACTGTTCTGCAGCAAAGAGTATAACACCAAGAGAGCGCCCTCTTTCTGCCACATCAAGCACCTGCCGAAGGATAGGAGAGTTCTTAGGAGTATCTTTAGACGCATACTTGTTTAACTCGTCGATAAAGATTACGACTCTTGAGGGTGGGTTTACCCCTTCCTCACCAGCATACTGCCCCAACTGCAAGTCGTAAATTGTACGAATCGCATCACCGAAAACATATGCTTGCTTATCTTCAGAAAGTTTTGCAATATCAATGACATGCACTTCATTTTTCTTTATATATTTGAGAGCATCGCCAATGCGTGTTTCGCCATCATCTTCACGAATATCTCTCGCAAATATCTTATTATCGGTGATGCTTTTGTTAATGACACGATAGAACTTTCTCCAACTCGCAACAGGAATCTCTTTATCTTTTCCGGAAGTTTCGGCAGAACACTTTTCCTTTACAGCTTCAAGAAATTCCTGCCAGTCGCCCACTTGATTGAACTTACCTTGACCAGACATTATGTAACTGATGATGGATTCCATTGTTTGAGTGGAATCATCAATGTTCGCAAACATAAGGTCAAGATTGTCTTTGTCATATTTATAGATGTATTTATACTTCTTTCCTTTCTTCTTTTTGATATTGTCTGCAACTTCTTCCGGCGTCATATAGGTGTTCCAATGACGGGTCTTAGGAATGGAATATGGGTAGTAATAGTGAACGTTTTTGAATGGTTCAGCAGATAGGCCTAATTTTTCATATGTAGCTAAAGTTTCATTGCGAGCCTGTTCGGGATTACGCTCATCAGAAAAGTCGTTTAGCTGATCAATGGCAAGTAAGTCTTTGCCCTTGACATTGAACAGCACGAATGCAACACTATCCTCGTTATCATCATTTTGAGGATTTTTCTTCATATAACTATCTTGAATAGCTTTTAAAAGAAACATCGCATATGAGGTTTTAGATGCGAGTCCAGAAATTCCCGAAATATTCAAGTGGGCTCCTTCTGGGCCAATAATGAATTTTGAATTAAGATTTACGGGAAGAGTTACTTTTTCACACCCTTTAGTGCCGTCATACATTTCAAGATACCCACACACAAGAGGATTACGAATATCATTAAGACCAAGAGCATAGTTGATTTCTTTGGCTGTTGCCAGCATCACTTTCGCATTGCTCTGCAGTGGAATATAGATATTGTCGGTATTGCACACAACTTTAGCAGAAACATAATTCATTCCCACACGCAAGGTGTTTTCCTCTGCGTTCACATCGCCGAAATCGCTTGAGATAAAGTTGGTCAGAAAACTTGCGGCATCGGTAATGTGCGCAATATCTTCGATAACACCATAGGAAAAAGAATTATTGACATGCTGAACTTTGACAATGTCAAAAGGATTGAGAATAAGCTCAGGATCAGTCCAGAAGGTAAAATTATCAATTGTTGTAGGATTCTTCTCTGTTGCCACCACGCGACCTATAATCGTATCAGCCATTCTCTTTTCCTCCTCAAAACAGATGCAAAAACATTTCTGTACTTATATATTTGCTTTTTACATATGACTCTGTCAGAAAGACAGGGTACAAATGATTTGCCCACCGTCGATCTGTGCCATAGCAAGTAGGATTACGCTCGTTGATAATATTGGCGGAGATTAAATCAATATCATCGCTATCAATACCGGATTCGATTTCCTCATCCATCATTATTTTTTCAACTTTGACTACTCCGTCAAAAGGTGTCTGTGTTCTGCGTTTATCCCGTAAACGAATGTACCAAACGCCAAATTGAACATCGCCTAAATAACCATTTTCATATCGCGCCACGGGAGTTCTATGAAATACAGGTAGATCTGCAATGTAATTGGAATTTGGTTTGCCTGTATGGTCAAGGCAGCTTTCGGGATTAAAAGATTTTGAAACCCCGATTACCCAACGATAATTATGCTTGATTTTCTGTAGTGTTCTCAAATCTTCCCGACCGGATTTCATAACTTTATATTCAAGAGAGCCATCCTTAAGCAAGTAAGCATCCTGTCCTAACCTCTTGTCCTTAACCAATTCTGCAACCATTCGTTTTTCAGCTTCGATCATATAGTCTTGGATAACACCTACTGCCAGACTATCAAGTTTTGTAGCAGGGGAACTATGCTTTGATGTGGAATAAGGGATGATAGCCGAAAAATGCAAGCCTAGCTTTCTTAATTCAGCGCTTTCATTTAATTTCTTAACCTTAGCTGAAAAATAGGCTGCGTCATTCCAACCGTCCGCGTTTGCCTTATCTGGAAGCGCCAAAACTAATTCGCGATAAAAACGATCTGTTGACATATGCCTATCTTCTCGTTTGCAGCACCCAATGCCTATCTGACCTGCCACAACTGGGAACACTTGCTTGTTATACGCAATATCATCAACCTTGAATACATGCCGTGAGCCATCAAGGAAATACTTAAGTAGTGGCTTTTCTCCAACTACCTGTAGCTTGTCAGCAAGTGATTTTAGGTCAATTGGCGTTATAGGTGAACTGGTTTCCCCGGAATCTTTCCATTTCATCACTTTGTTGGGGTCATCATCATAATCAATGGACGGTACGCCAATGGAGTCGTAACTATATTTGTAAGTGTGGTAGCTTTTACCGTTTGTTTCTTTCGCGATAATCTCCATTATCTTTGGCATCCTGCGACCTCCTACGTGTACTAAATATTTAAAGCCAAACTCTTTTCATGTGCTTACGTAAAGTCCATTTTAGTATGGCTAACATACATTTTTCCGATTTCACTGTGCGAAGTTCACCTACAAAGCCATAAATATTCTCAAAAGTACTCTGTGAATTGCTTGATTGATGCGAACGTACTGACTGGTAGTTTCAAACGATCACACGGCCTATTTTCTGCTGATTTGCCCTGTGACGGATCGATAGGCCTTAACAGTTCTAATCTGTCTTCCAGTTCCATTTTTGTATAGCCAAGTTATTTCTGATTGTAAATCTCTTTCAGATCCTCGATAGCTAAACTCGGATCCATCGTGTGGAACATCATATAATTGCGCTTCATAGTTTCGGCGGATGCCTGCTTGTAGATTTTCGCGCTGCTTTCGCCGGTGTAGAAGTGCCAGTAGCGATACAGATAGCCGATCCAGTATAGCACGTCTGCGGGAAACACCGCTCCGCCCACAGAAAATGCAGTTTCTGCTGTGATTTCCTCCAGAAGGTATTCTTCACCTGCCCACTGCATGCGGTTGTATTTGGAATCCAACGCCTTTGCCGTTTCGGACAGCATAAACGCCTTTACAAAACCGGCACTGTCATAACCTTTTGCGGCGGACAGTTCAAACAGCCGCCCCTGTATATCGCATAGCTTCAAAGCAATCTCGTCCATTACACATCTCCTGTATTAGCTCTATCCAGAATTTCGTCAAAGAACAGTCCCTCGCGGCGGTAGTTCTTGCAAATATCATTTGCAAGAGAAACACCCTTCGAACGTTTTTCTTCGGAAATGTCTTTCATAAACAGCCGTTCCAAGTAAGAGAGCGGAACTTCGCATTCAATGCGGACGGCGTCGCAGCCCTTTTGCGAAACCGCCACATACTGCTTGCCAAGCTGGAGCGCAGCAAGGCTATGAACCAGAGCGCTGTCTGTGACATTGCCGATGAAGAAGTTGTCAATCACATAAAACATTCGGTCGTTGGCGATGCTGCCGACAATCAAATCTTTGCTTGCCGCCATGTCTCGGTATTTGCTGTAAAACGACGTTCCGCTGATTCTCTCCATCCGACCGCGGTTATAGGCTACCAGCATCGCCCAGTTGATGTCAGCGGGAACATCTAGCATGGCAAGCTGCCGTGTGTCAATAGAAACAAGATACAGCTTGGATTTTTCATAGTCGCAAATCAGCGTAAGCGCCTGACTGGGGTCAGTGCCCATATAAAAACCTTTGCCAAAGTCGCACTGTTTCCGGCTTTTCGGCTCGATTGCGCCCTCAATGCCGGACTTGGAGCCGTGGTAAAGGAGTACACGCCCGGCTTCCAATTCTACTGCCTGCGCAGCATTCTGAATACGCTGTAATGTCATTTCGTAGACTGGAACGCCATTTTTCTTACAGAAGTCATAAATTTTAGACTGCGCCAGCTTATTTGGAATTGCACGTTCGTTTTCCCAGCGATTTACTGTAGCAAAGGAAACGTTCAGGTATTCAGCAAATTCCGCCTGACTCATATTCGAAAATGTGCGGATATGTTTCAACAGTTCTTGCATAGTCTCACCTCATGGAATATAACATTCGCTTTATTAATTATTATACTCAATGTCACATATTCTGTCAACGTAATCCAATCATACAGGTATAGCGGCAATCTCTGCATTAAATATCCTTCAGCGCATGATATACCTCCCGCCAGAGATGCAGGCCGCTGCCGGGGTATCGGCTGCGCAGGCGCTCCAGTGCAGCTTTTCTGGCTTTTGTCACGCCATCCGGTGAGAGCATTTCACGCAGGCCCAGCTCGTCCGCGGACAGCTTTTCGTAGCCGAACACGCCGTAGGTATGACCGAGGATCGCGCGGTCTTTCGCACTGAGCGTACGGAAAAGCCGCTCCAGTTCCTCCGTGCAGACCTGCCGGTAAACGGCCTGTTCCGGCGTGAGAGTATGCTGGTCGAGCAGCAGCCACGCAAGCGGATCATCGTCCGGATCGTCACCCGAAAGCGCAGAGATAGAAAGCGGTTTCGTCTTGCAGCCGATCAGCTGCGCAGCTTTTTCTGCGGAAACGCCAAGCGTCTGTGCAACTTCATCCGGAGAAAACTTCTCCTCCTTGTGCAGCCGCTGCACCTGCTTCACACGCTGCATTTCATCCTTGGGCAGTGCTATAACGCCGACGTTCGCCTCCAAATAGCGATACATCTTCCCGCGCAGAAACGGATGCAGATATGTAGTCAGTTTCCCACGAGCCTCGTCATACTCCCCAGTAGAAAGGCACTCACAAAGCTCCAAAGCACCTTCGGCACACAGCTCGTCCAGCGTTTCTTTGTCCGAACAGCCAAAGCTCTGCGCCGCGTCCTTCGCAACAGAAGCGATGAATCCCTGCATTTGCAGATAGAGCCGTTCAAAGGCTTCCGCGTCGCCGCTGAGATACTGCCGGTACAATTCTTCATTCGTCATGCGCTGTCACCTCCATGCAGCTCGTCTTCATTTTTGTTTTCTTGGACGTCCTACGGGCTTGCTTTTGCGCTGTACACCGCAGAGCGGATAAAGATTCCTGGTTGCCAGGGATTCGTTGAAGGCTTCGTAGGGCATACCGGGCTGTGTTCGTGCTTCGTGATAAAGCTCCTCTGCCTTTGCGCGCAGGCGCATCTGTTCCTCTGCCGTGATAATGCCGCGGGCTTTGTCCTTGTCGATGCGCTGATAGCAGCGGGAAAGCGCCTGCGTCAATGGACTGTCCGCCGCTGTTTCTTTGACGCCGCGCGTTCGATAACCGAGCTGCGCACAGGAATAGCGCGGGTTATCCGGATTCGGGGAATCGCAGTATTTTGTGTGATAGCCCTTTTGCAGCAGAAAGAGTCTTCCGCATAGTTCGCACTTCCGAATCAAATGTCCGGCTTCCAGCCCTTTATAGAAATCCAGCTTCAAAAGCGTTTGCAAATGCTCTGTTTCGTAGTATTCAAAAACCCTGAATTGCCCCGAATCCGGTGCTGTTTCCCGCGGCACGAGATGGATTCTGACATCATCAAAGAGCGTATAGTTACCAGTGCCTTCTATCGGATTGGCGATCCACTTGTGCCGGAATTCCGGAAAGAGAAACCCGTTCAGGGCCGCAATATATTGGTTTGGCGACAGATGTTCAAGTCTGGAAAGCGACTCCCGAATAAACGCACGAAGCGTCTGACAGACGGAGGCAACATCTTTAAGCACCTGCGCAAAGTTCATGCAGTATGCTTTATAGAGCTGCCACTTCAGGTCTAACGGCACAGGCGCGATCAGCAGCGCCGGCGTTTTCGCCTCCGGCTTCGGCGGAATGGGCGGATACAAGGTCAGATACCATTCCCGCTGCGTCTCGCTCAATTCCTCCGGATTTTTGATTCTGCCGTATTTCTTCGGATTTTCCAAGTAGTCTTCATATGCACAGATCTGACGTAAAATCTCGTGGTCGTGCGCATCCATTTCAAGCGTATCGCCCTCTGTAATCGGCATTTCTGTGAGCTGCTTTGCCTCCGTCAAAATGTACGAGTCCGTCTGAATCAAACGAAAAATACGATGATGACAGAGCGCTTCATTCAGCCGGAGCATCTGCTCATTGGCCCGATGCCAGTCGGTCAGCTTGTGTGTTTTTTCATAAAGCGCCATACCTTCCATTGCAGATTGCAAGCGGCTGTCAAGCGCTTGATATTCCTCCGGCGTGATGTTCAAAACCTCTGCTGTCAGTGTTCCAAGCGGAAATTCTTCTCCGTAAATACCAAGCGTTTTTTCTCCAACATAAAACGTAATGGACTGAAACATACGCTTCTCCTTTGAAAACCTGTCTGCAAATGATTTTTATTTGTCTGCTATTACTCTGAGTGTATCAGAAAAATCTCCATACTACAAGTAGAAAGGTGCGTGCCGCGAAAAACGTGGTACGCACCTTTACTTTTTGATTCGGAGGAGATTTTTTGACAGGAAACACACCATTAAAACTGATTTCCATGAGCGAAATCAACGCGGAGGAGGTGCAATGGCTCTGGTATCCGTACATCCCGCTGGGCAAGCTGACGATCCTTCAAGGCGACCCCGGCGAGGGCAAAACGAGCTTCATTCTGGCTGTCATTGCAGCTCTGACGCGCGGCGATCCGCTGCCGGAGTGTGAACAGGCAGCGGAGCCGATGAACGTGATCTACCAGACTGCCGAGGACGGTCTGGCGGACACCATCAAGCCAAGGTTAGAGAGCGCAGGCGCAGACTGCACGCGCGTGCTGGTCATCGACGAGAGTAAACGCGAGCTGACGCTCTGCGACGCAAGGCTGGAAGAAGCGATCCGCAGGACAGCGGCAAAGCTGATCGTGCTTGACCCGCTGCAGGCGTACCTCGGAAGCGATGTGGATATGCACCGCGCGAATGAAGTGCGTCCGGTACTCAAACGACTTTCCCTGATGGCGGAGCGCACACAATGCGCCGTCATTCTGATCGGACACATGAACAAGACGCAGGGATTGAAATCCGGCTATCGCGGTCTCGGCTCTATCGACTTCCGCGCTTCAGCCAGAAGCGTTTTGATCGTCGGGCGGCTGAAAAGCGGCGATACGCTCCGCATTGTCGCGCAGGACAAGAACAGCCTTGCACCGGAGGGCGCAGCCATTGCATTTGAACTTCATCCGGAGCATGGCTTTCAGTGGAAGGGCTTCTGCGACGCGACCGTTGACAACATCCTGAACGGCACAGGGCAGGTGCAGACAAAGACCATGCAGATGGAAGACGAGCTGCGCAGGTTTCTGACGCAGCCAAGACCAGCCGAGGAAGTCCTTGCGCTTGCAAAGCAGCTCGGCATTTCAGAGCGGACGCTGAAAATCGCAAAGCGAAATCTCGGCATTCTTTCGGAGCGCCGCGCCGACCAATGGCTCTGGCGCTTGCCGGAGCAAGAGGGCAAGGGGGTAACACCTTGAACGGTTTGCATCCTTGCACCCTTTCGCAGCAGACACCGTTCGCCGCCGTGAGGCGCGTGTCGCCGCTGTGTGCGGCTTTCCACTCCGACAGCGAGTGCGTGCGCGGCGCGACAGGAAAAGCCAACGTTGCGCCAACGTGCGGGCAACGTGAAAAATGCAGGTGCAATAAGCCAGCCCAACGCAGTGAAACCCCGCCGCGGCGGGAAAAATCCTCCCGTTCGGGAGGAGCCAGCATCGCATTTGGCTAGTCGCCGGTGTCCCGGCGTCCTGCCAAATGCCAAATATCGGGCAGAAGCCCACACCCACTACTTCGTCACAAAGTCCGCTGCGCGTGTAACGCCTTGCGGGAGAGGGCATTCCACGCTCCGCTCCCTTGCTCCTCAGTTCCAAACAAAACCCGCTTCGCTTGGCTTTTGTTTGGTAGAGGGAAACGAAAGATACGGAGGAAAATATGCGAAAAAATAAACAATTCAGCATTCGAATCTCAGCACAAGACTTAGAGACAATCCGCCAAAAAGCGGTTCAGGCGCACATGAGCCAGAGCGACTATGTAGTCAGTTGTTGTCTGGGCAAGAAAATCATCATTCTTGACGGACTGAAAGAAATCCTGCGGCAGCAAAAAGCCATCGGCAACAATCTCAACCAGCTGACGGTACTGGCGAACATGGGCAAGGTACAGTTCGCCAATCTGGATTCTGCCGCGCACGAGTTCGCAAAAATCAATACCGCTCTGCGGGAAATGCAGGAAGGGGGTGTGGCAAAATCGCAATCGTCCATTTCGTGAACTATAAAAAGGGTACGCAGACGCGCGGCTGCATGAAAAGTGTCATGCGCTATGTTTCCCAACTCGGCAAGACACTTTGGGATGGTCAGCAGCTCGTCAGCGGCATTGGCTGCCAGCCGGAAACCGCGTTCGATGAATTCCTCAGTACGAAGCTGCTGCACCGCAAGGAGGGCGGCGTGATGTTTTACCACATGGTACAGAGTTTTCCAAAAGGTGCAGACATCGACCCGTGCGCAGCACACGAAGCAGCACGGCAGCTTGCCGGATATTTCGAGGGCTGCGAGGTGCTGGTCTGTACGCATACCGACCGTGAACACATTCATTCCCACTGTATCATCAATAGTGTCAATTTTGAAACCGGTCGGAAGGTGCATATGGCAGACGAACAGATTCAGGAGCTGCGCATCCGCAATGACCAGATCTGCGAAGAACTGGGGCTGCCGAAATTTCAGAGGGATGAGCAAAAACGCTCCTGCGGGATGTCCAACGCGGAATACTACACGGCATCCAAAGGTGAGAGTTGGAAATTTGAACTCATGCGCGTGATCGACGAATGTATGCGCTGCGCCGGGAATCGTGAGGAATTTCTAGTACTGCTCCGGTCGGAAGGTTACAACGCCACTTGGACGGACGGCCGCAAGAACATCACCTACGTCACGCCGGATGGGCGCAAGTGCCGTGATAACAAGTTGCACATAGAAAAATACCTGAAAGAAAATATGGAGGCGGAATTTGGATACAGAACGGAGAATGACAACACAGGAAATGTTGGCGCAGCACAAAAAGCTGATGGACGAGGCGCAACGGCTGGAACCCAGCGTGATGGTCACGGAGCGGAACTGGAGCGCGCTGCTCGAAATGCAGGACAGGCTGTTTCGGCAGCAGATGCAGTTGAACGCGGATCTGAAAACGCTCCTGACGAAGCAGGAAGCACAGAACGCTTTGACCGAGATGCAGGAGAGTGCAGAAAAATTCGAGAGACAGGCTGGGAACCTGAACGAGAAGTATTCTTCCGGCTGCAAAGCACTGACCGAGACTACGAAGAACGCCCTGACCACAATCCTGAACGATACGAAGAATCAGCTTTCGAATACGGTGCAGGAGACGCGGAAGAAAATCCGGACGTGCGCGTGGATCTCGATTACAGCGGTGATCTTGTGCGCGGCGCTGTGCGCCTTGGCCGTGCTGTGGAGCAGATGACGGATGATGCACCGGTGTGCGACGCAGCGACTATGCCGCTGCATATTGACAGCAAGCGCCGCAAGAAGCTCCGGCAAAAGAAAACCGCCCTCGGTCACGCCGAGGACGATCACGAAGAAATGCGAATGGACACGATGTAGACGTTGGGGGTGGCGAAGAAGAACTGCATGATTCTAATTTCCGCTGGGAATACTTACAACAAAAAAGGAGGTGGACAGCATCAGTACACAGAGGAAACCGTCGCCGGAGCAGGCAAAGAAAGAGCTTGCCGAACAGCTCTGGCTGAGCTACTACAATCAGGTTCTGTTTGAAGCCGGACTGATTACGGAGACGGAACGCAACCGCATGAAGAACAAAATCAGTGCATTGGCGCCGTCCGCTTCCAATGGAGCTGACAGGAGCATCCTGACATGATGTTCCTGTCAGAAACTCACACTTGCTTGTTTCACACAGGTGTGATATGGTAGAAAAAAACATGATAAAACGAAAAACGAAGGAGCGCACCAAATGGACATACATACGATCAGAATGGAGCTAAGAACAAAGTCCATTTACGATTTGCCGCTGCGCGTGACCTACTATGCGCGTGTGTCGTCTGAGAGTGACGAGCAGCTAAACTCACTGGGCAATCAGGTTTCCTACTATGAGGATCTGATCCGAAGGAATCTCCCGTGGACATTCGTGCCGGGGTACATTGACGAGGGCTTGTCCGGTATCTCCACGAAAAAGCGCGAAAACTTCAACCGCATGATCGAAGACGCCGCCGAAGGTCAATTCGATCTGGTTATCACCAAGGAAATTTCCCGCTTTGCCCGAAACACGCTTGATTCCATTCGGTACACGCGCCAGCTTTTGAGCTACGGCGTCGGTGTATTCTTCCAGAACGACAACATCAATACGTTCGATGAGGATGCCGAACTGCGACTGTCCATCATGTCGTCTATCGCGCAGGATGAACTGCGCAAGCTGTCCTCGCGTGTGAAATTCGGTCACCAGCAAGCCATCAAGTCGAGCGTCGTACTCGGCAACAGCCGCATCTTCGGCTACACAAAAGCAGACGGAAAGCTGGTCATTGACGAAACGGAAGCGCCGATGGTACGGGAACTGTTTGAACTCTACGCAACCGGTGAATACTCCATGAAGCAGCTGGAAACGCTGTTCTGGGAAAAAGGCTATCGCAATCACAACGGCAAGAAAATCGCGCACACCACCATGTCCAACATCATTTCCAATCCCAAATACAAGGGCTACTATGTTGGCAACAAGGTCAAGGTCGTGGATATGTTCACGAAAAAGCAGAAGTTCCTCCCGCCGGAGGAATGGGTCATGTTCAAGGACGAAACAGGCGAGATCGTACCGGCGATCGTGTCTGAGGAGATCTGGGATGCGGCGAACGCCGTCCTGAAAAAGCGCAGCGAGGACGTGAAAGCGCGGCAGGGCGTCTGCAACCACGCCAATCTCCTGACAGGAAAGCTATGGTGTACGGAGTGCGGACAGCCCTACTACCGCCGCGAATCCGAGGACAAGAGCGGGAGAAAGAACAGTAAATGGCTCTGCTCCGGCAAGATCAAAAACGGCGCGGATTCCTGCAGATCCTTTGCCATCTACGAAAGCGAGATCAAACCGCTTCTGTTCGAGGTATTCCGCGATACGTCTGCCGATGCCGATGCGATGGTCGAAGAATACATCCGTATGTATAACGAGCTGACGCAGCACGGCTCGCTCCGGAAAAAGATCGAACAGCAGAAAAACATCATCGATCTGGCAAATCGGAAAAAGAATAAGCTCTTATTGCTTGCTGCGGACGACAGCATCACGAACGCGGATTTCAAGAAGATGACTGCTGACTGCAATCGTGAAATAGAAGAAGCCGAAAAGGAAATCGCAGAGCTGGAGCAGACAGCTGCCGAGGGCGACGCCTTCAAGCAGAAGATCGATGAGATCCGCAGAGTCCTGACGAACGCCCAGCGCGACGCGGCGCAGGGGATCATCACAAAGGAGTTCATCGACAAGCATATCAGCAAGATCTTCGTGACACCGAAAGACGACACGACTATGCTGCTTCAGGTCAAGATCTTCACGGGGGAAACGACGGAAAAGTACCTCCGGAAGCTCGAAAGCCGCACGGGTCACATCACCAGCGATTTGACTGAACAAGCAGAAAAGCCAGACGCCGCAAGGGCTTCCAGCCCTGACGATTCTATGGGTCACACGTCTAAGAAAATGATCGAGTCCTACGAGCGCAACATGAAGTAAGTCTTTTTCTCCAGAACACCGGAGGCGAAGACGGGGGCCGCTGCAAAAGCAGCGGCTCCTTTTCATAGAAAATGGTCTTGAATTGAATTTTTACATATTATACGGTAAATATGGGAGAAAGTAGCAATTTTTGAAAAACGGGAGAAAAAAGGAACAATAATGAAGCGATGCTTTACCAGTCTGACCGCGCTGCTCTGCTCGGCGGCGATCCTGCTGTGCAGCCTGCCCATGCAGGCGCTGGCGGCGGAGTTCCGGATGCAGACAGCCTATGAAGACGTCTTGCCGGACGAACTGACCGCGCAGGAAGAAGCGCCCGCCGCCCCGGCAGAACCGGAAGCGCCCGAGGCCGAAAAACAGCTGGAAGCCCCTCCGGAGGGGCCGGCCGTCTCCGTCCTCTCCACGGATAACAGATCCGGCGATTTTACATACAGCGTCCTGCCCGACAATACCGCGCGCGAAGCAGCTTGCTTCCGGCGCGGCAGATAGCCGCTGCAAGCGCCGTCAACAGATATCCTGCGCAGAGAGTCGCCAGCGCGCCCACAAGACAGAAGACGCCGAGCTGCGTATCTGTCATGTGTTCGGCGCAGACGTCGATCTGCACGCCGAGTCCCATAGAGTTGATTTGCCGAAACACACCGGTGAGCAGGGCATACAGCAGATGCGCACCCTCATGCACGAGGTAGTAGGCGGCAAGTGCCGCCAGGATCCCGATGTATTGCCGCGTCCGTTTTGACATGATGGTTCCTCCTTCGCAGCCACTGCGTCAATCTGTGCCCGCTGTGCTCTGTTCGCCGGGCAGGATGGAGAATTCCTCGTTATACCTCCTTTGCCTGATATCCGCATGGTACTGGCAAAAGGTTCAGAAAGCGGTCAGGAAAATCGTCCAGAAATGGTCAAGATTCCGGCCTCAGCCGGAACCCGATGCCCCAGACCGCTTCAATATGGTCTTTGCCAGTCGCGTCCCGCAGCCGAACAGCTACGCGGGCCAGCAACTCCTTTGTGTCAAACGGCTTCGTGAGATAGTCCGCCGCGCCGCCCAGCAGCAGTCCGACCTTGTTCTGCACCGCCGTTTTGGCGCTGACTACAATGACGGAAATGCCCTGAAGCTGCGGCAGGACCTCCTCGCCGGACAGCCCCGGCAGCATGAGGTCGAGCAGAACGAGATCGGGGCGGCTGTCTTTCAGCAGAAGCAGCGCCTCCGTGCCGGAATAGGCGCGGAGCACCGCATAGCCTGCCCGTTCCAGAACCTCCTGCTCCAGACTCCCGATGGCTGCGTCGTCGTCAATAATCAAAATTGTCTGCATTGTTTTCAACGTTCCTGTTTTTATTTTCGAAGCTGTCCGTCGCCGCCCATCAAGGCAGTCATTTCCTCAATGCGCTCCAGCGGGAACGGCGGCTGGCACAGCGGCTTCATGGCGATGGACATGAGCTTCATGGGGTTGTCGTCCGCCGCCACGCGGTTGGAGCTGAGCGCGCCGCAGCGGCGGCAGCGGTGAATGATGGCCCATTCTCCGCCCCTGCGCACCCAGACGGCGATCGGCTCCATGATCCCGCCGCAGTCACTTTCCCGGTCGCCCGGCTCAATGTCCAAATGCAGGCTTGCAAGGCAGTTCGGGCAGTGGTTGCGGTGGCCGGAGCCTGCGTTTTCCGGGACGACAGTCCTTCCGCAGACCTTGCAGATGAAGGTGTCGCTGCAGGTGTGGGTCTTATAGTAGCCTTTTTCAAAGGCTTTGCGTTTGTTTTCGCGATTCATGTTGCTCCTCCTGAAGATGTCGGTTCCGGTTCTTCGGGAGGAATGGCGTGTGATGGAATTTGCCAGACCTCCCGGTCAGACCACACGCTCCAGTGATAAAGTGATATGCTTCAAAAAGTTCTCCTTAAAATTGAAATTAAAAATTGCGTTTTCGTAATTGTACGGGATGCTTGTTCTTACGCCTGCATCTTCGATCTGTTCAAGAATCTATTGTCCAGATTTCAGATAAAAGGCTTCATACGCTGCGCTCCAATGCCGCAAGATCGCCTGCCTGAATGGCGCTGCGTTGAACCCCGTTGCGGCAAACACGCTGAACCGCTCGACGGCGCCGAAATACTGCGCCGGAACAAGCTTCGTGCCGACCGCGCCGACGAGCATCATGCCGAGGGCAGCAGCTGCGCATACGCCGTAGGAGCGGCACCGCCGGTCCTTCACACCGGCGGCAATGAGGATCGCCAGCGACACGATGGACAGCAGTACGACCGCAGCGGTGACGGCCATGTGCATAACGTCCTGAAATGCGCCGGCATAGCCGCTGCTTGACAGCGGGAACATCCGGTAGCAGATCGCAGAGATCCACTCCATGACGGCAAACAGATAGACGCCGGTGCGCAGCAGCTTTGGATTCCGGCCCTGTATGCCGATGCAGACGACCTCACACGCGTTATAGCCCGCACTCAGCTGGTTCCACAGCGCAAGCGACGGCGCATCCGCCGCGCTCAGATCGCTGACGGCCTGCGCCATCCAGTCATATCCCGGGTAGGGTGTATCTGAAAACTCATGATGTGACCGGCAGCGAGGGATTTTTGCGTTGCGCAAGACATTTTTTCGCAGGAATACTGACGTATTTCAAGGAAAAATGACGCGGCGCACCGCAAAAAGGCCCGCTGTCCGGGTGCGTTGGGAGTTTTCAGATACACCCTAGGCCAGCGGGGCAAATATCACCGCTGCCGCATACAAAAAAAGCTGACAAGGCCGAGCAGGCCAAGCTTTTGTACCATCGTTCGTTTCATTTTGTTCCTCCTGTTCAAAAAACGCAGTGCTGACCACGTCAGACATGGTCAGCACTGCGTCCTTGCGTCTGGCTGATTGACTTCTTCGATTTGAAAATTTCTTGCGTTGATGATGCTCTCCCGGCGGCATTTCGGGCAGAAGAGCGGGAACTCCTGCAAGATTGTCCGCCGCAGCAGCCGCAGCCGCGTTTTTGCGCCGCAGACCGGGCACAGGACCCAGCGTTCCTCTGCCGCGCTCATTGCAGCGGCTCCTTTTTGTGAACCATACGGAAAAAAAGCACCACATGGCGGCGGAGCATATCCAGACACTCCGCCTCCCGTTCCGGCTGCCGGTCGCAGATCCCGATCAGCGTCAGGACGGGCGCGACATACTGCATCGCCAGAGCATCCGGGTCTTCCGCCTGAAGCTCACCGGCTGCGATAAGAGCGCGGAAGATCCCGGCGTGGTAGGCGAGCAGCCGGTCAACATACCGACGGGAATACAGCGCCGCCAGCTCCGGTGAACGGAACTGCTCAATGGTCATCATGCGCCGGAAGCGGCTGATCGGCGCATTGTGCAGAGAGTATTCAAAAATCTGCCGCACCTTTTCAAACAGCGCTTCTGCTGTGATCTCCGTAAAGACCGGAATGTCCTGCGACACGTTCTGTACATGAATGTCGATTTTTCCGGTGTCCGCCTCATACTGTGCCGCCGTGGATTCCACGATCGCGTCAAAAATGGCCCGCTTGCTGGGAAAGTGGTTATAAAGAGAGGGCGCCTTGATGCCGACCGCCCGCGCGATCTCGCCCACGCTGACAGAATCGTATCCCTTCTCGGAAAACAGCTCCAGCGCCTGTTCCAGAATCCTCTCCCGTGTATCCTCCTGCTTCATCACTTCACCAGCTAACTAATATTCGTTAGCTTCAATATAAAGGATTTTCCCGGAAAAGTCAAGCCCCAAAAAGGCTCCCCTTTGTGCAAAGGGAAGCCTTTGGATTGTATATATTTACAGCGTTGCGGCCATGACGGCTTTGATGGTGTGCATACGGTTTTCCGCTTCGTCGAAGACGATGGACTGGCTGCTCTCGAAGACCTCATCCGTGACCTCCATCGCGTCAAGTCCGTATTTCTCGCTGATCTGTTTGCCGATGGTGGTGTTCAGATCGTGGAACGCAGGCAGGCAGTGCATGAAGCGGCACTGCGGCCCGGCCTGCGCCATGAGCTTTGCGTTGACCTGATAGGGGAGCAGGTCGTGAATTCTCGTCTGCCAGACCTCGTCCGGTTCTCCCATCGAGACCCACACGTCGGTATAGATCACATCCGCGTTTTGAACCGCGTGCATCGGCTCTGTGTCGAATTCCAGCACCGCGCCGGTCTGCGCGGCGATCGCTTTGCACGTTTCGATCAGAGCCTTATCCGGGAAGTACGCCTCCGGCGCACAGGCGACAAAGTGCATCCCCATCTTTGCGCAGCCGACCATCAGGGAGTTGCCCATGTTGTACCGCGCATCGCCCATGTACACGAGCTTTTTGCCGGTCAGATTGCCGAAATGCTCCTGGATCGTCAGGAAATCGGCCAGAATCTGCGTGGGGTGAAATTCGTTCGTCAGTCCGTTCCAGACGGGGACGCCCGCGTATTTTGCCAGCTCCTCGACGATCTGCTGCCCGTAGCCGCGGTACTCAATGCCGTCGTACATACGGCCAAGCACGCGCGCAGTGTCGGCGATGGATTCCTTTTTGCCGATCTGCGAGCCGGACGGGTCGAGATACGTGACCGTCATGCCCAAATCATGCGCCGCGACCTCGAACGAGCAGCGCGTCCGCGTGCTGGTCTTCTCGAAAATCAGCGCAGCCTGCTTGCCCTCGCACAGCCGGTGGGGGATACCGGCCTTTTTCTTTGCCTTGAGCTCGGCGGCAAGCGCCAAAAACTCCGCGATCTGCTCCGGCGTAAAATCAAGCAGCTTTAAAAAGCTCTGTCCTTTGATGTTCATGTCGTACTCCTTTTTATTGATGCGCTGCGAGGAAGGCCGCGACGGAATCCAGCTGCGCCTGTACCGACGCGGGGCCGGTGCCTCCGGCAGAAATGCGCCGCGCCACGCAGGTCCTGAGCGAAATTTCTTCATACAGATCGTCCGTGAAAACGTCCGAATACGTCTTGTAGGTTTCCAGCGGCAGCTTCTCAAGCACGGTATCATGCGCGATGCAGTATGCCACAAGCTGACCGGAAATTTTGTATGCACTGCGGAACGGAACACCCTTTTTTGTCAGATAATCGGCCAGATCCGTCGCGTTGATAAAGCCCTTTTGCGCGGCCAGCAGCATAGCCTCCGGCTTTGCACGAAGGCTGGAAAGCATCGGAGCCATGATCTGTAGGCAAAGCTTCGTCGTGTCCACGCAGTCAAACACGGCCTCCTTGTCCTCCTGCATATCCTTATTATAGGCCAGCGGAAGCCCCTTGAGCGTCGTCAGAAGCGCGATCAGATCGCCGTAGACCCGCCCGGTCTTGCCGCGGCACAGCTCAGCCATGTCCGGGTTTTTCTTCTGCGGCATGATGGAAGAGCCGGTCGTAAAGCCGCTGTCCAGCTCAATAAACTGAAATTCCCAGCTCGACCACAGGATCAGCTCCTCGGAAAGCCGCGACAGATGCATCATGACCAGCGCGCACGCGCTCATCAGCTCCACGCAGAAATCTCGGTCCGATACGCCGTCGAGACTGTTTTCACACACGGCGGCAAAGCCGAGCTTCTGCGCTTCAAACACGCGGTCGGTCGGATATGTCGTCCCGGCCAGCGCACAGCAGCCGATGGGGGAGGCGTCCGTGCGCTTATACGCGTCCGCAAGCCGTCCATAGTCGCGCTCCAGCATCATCGCATACGCCAACAGCTGCTGGCCAAATGTGATCGGCTGTGCCCGCTGCAAATGCGTGTAGCCGGGCATAATGGCGTCCTTGTTCGCCTCCGCCTGCGTATGCAGCGCCTGCATGACGGCCAGAACCAGCGCTTGCAGCGCCTTGATCTCATCCTTTAAATACATCCGCAGATCAAGCGCGACCTGATCGTTGCGCGAACGCGCCGTGTGGAGCTTTTTGCCCACATCGCCGATGCGCTTCGTAAGCTCCGCCTCGACAAACATATGAATGTCCTCAGCCTGCGGGTCGAGCTGCAGCGCCCCGGATTCCAGATCGGCCAGAATGCCCGCCAGACCGTCGATGATCGCATCCGTATCCGCCTGCGTCAGAATGCCGCATTTGGCAAGCATTGCGGCGTGTGCCATGGAGCCGGTGATATCCTGCCTGTACATCCGTCCGTCGACGGCGATCGAAGAGTTGAATGCGTCAGCCAATGCCGAAGTCTCCGCCTCCGACCGGCCCGCCCAAAGCTTGTTCATGGTGCGTTCTCCCTGCATGATATTTGCAAAGCCTCCCCTTGCCATGCCCCGCATGGTAAGGGGAGGTGGATTTTTACAGCTTCCCCTGCTCCCGCAGCGCCTGCACCTTGGTCGGCAGGCCCCAGATGTTGATGAAGCCCTCGGCCTCGGCCTGGTTGAAATCGCTCTCGCCGAATGTGACGAGATTCTCTGAATACAGAGAATACGGCGAGGTAATGCCGGCGTTGATCATGTTGCCCTTGTAGAGCTTGAGCTTGACCGTGCCGGTGCAGAATTCGTTGGCCTTTTTCGCGAACGCTGTCAGCGCCTCCTGCAGCGGGGTGTACCACTTGCCGTTGTAAATGAGGTCGGCATAGTCGACGGCCAGCTTTTCCTTCATATGCAGCGTTTCCTTGTCGAGCGTGAGCATTTCCAGCTGCTCATGCGCGAAATAGAGGATCGTGCCGCCCGGCGTCTCATAAATGCCGTGATCCTTCATGCCGATGAGCCGGTTTTCGACGATATCCAGAATACCGACGCCGTTCTCGCCGCCGAGCTTGTTGAGCTTGCGGATGATGTCGGAAACCTTCATCTTCTCGCCGTTGACCGCCACGGGGACGCCCGCCTCAAAGCTGACGGAAACCGTCGTGGGCGTGTCGGGCGCCTGATAGGGGGACACACCCATTTCAAGGAACAGCGCCTTGTCAAGATCCGGCTCGTTCGCGGGATCCTCAAGATCAAGGCCCTCGTGGCTCAGGTGCCAGAGGTTCTTATCCTTGGAGTAGTTCGTCTCGCGGGAGATCTTCAGCGGCACATGATGCGCCTCGGCGTAGTCGATTTCCTCGTCACGGGACTTGATCTCCCACTCTCTCCACGGTGCGATGATCGCCATGTCGGGTGCGAAGCGCTTGATGGCCAGCTCGAACCGGACCTGATCGTTGCCCTTGCCGGTCGCGCCGTGCGCGATGGCGTCTGCACCCTCGGCCAGCGCGATCTCGGCCAGCTTCTTGCCGATGACGGGCCGTGCAAACGCGGTGCCGAGCAGATACTTTTCGTATTTTGCGTCCATCATGACGGACGGGACGATAATCTCGTCGCACATCTCGTCGGTGAGGTCGGCGATAATCAGCTTGCTCGCGCCGGTCTTGATGGCCTTTTCCTCCAGTCCGTCCAGCTCGTCGCCCTGTCCGACATCAGCCGCGACGGCGATGATCTCCGGATCGTTGTAATGCTCCTTCAGCCACGGGATGATGACCGAGGTATCAAGGCCGCCAGAATAGGCCAGAACGATTTTTTTGATCTTGCTCTTATCCATGTGAAAACCCTCCATAAAGCTCCGTTGTGCGGTTGTTTTTCTTTATGCACGTAATATACACACTTTATGCAGAAAAGTCAAGCATAAAATTTATAAATATTCATTTATGTGAAAAAACAATGCATACCCATCCGTACACGCCCGCCGTTTTGTGCAGAATGAAAAAAACTTTACTTTTTCCGCCAAAGCGCGTAGAATTTGAGGTAACAGACGGGAACCGTTTCCGCTGTAGGGGCCGATGCCCACATCGGCCCGGCAGGGCAGACCGGTTCCACAGAGGATTTTGGCGAATTCGCAGCTGCGGAACGGGCCGATGTGGGCATCGGCCCCTACAATATGCTGCATACAGGAATGAATATGCAAAAAAAAGCTGGTTTTGGAACCCTCGATCCCCACCGGCGGGATATCTGCGCCGCCGTACTGGCGCTCTGCGCACCGGACTTTGCGGAAAAACCCGCCTCTGCGCAGGAGTTTTTAGCCGCGCTCTATCAGAAGCTCTGCGCGCAGATGTTCCCGGACGGCCTGCCGGAGGTTCCCGTACTGACGGCGGACGAGACGGCGTACCTGTCCGCGCTGGAAGCGGCGCTGGCAAACAGACCGGACGCCTTTGACCCTTATCTCGACCTGCTGCCACTGCCGGAAGACGCGATTTCCGGAAGCCGCGTGGAGGTGCAGTATGCCAGATTTGAGCAGGCCGTGCGGGAAAGCCATCTTATGGCCGTCATGCGCCTCGGCATGGAATCGACGCCCTTCGACCCCGCATCGCATACCATCGGCGTCCACAATATTGCTCTGCACACGGCCATTCTCGCGAAAAAGGCCGGCTTCCCGGTCGACCTGCCGCTGGTCAGCGCGGCGGCGCTGGGGCATGACATCGGAAAATTCGGCTGCCGGGGCGAGGATCTGAGCCGCATTGCCTATCTGCACTATTATTACACCTGGCAGTGGTTCAGCCGCCATGACATGGAGGAGATCGGCTATATCTCCGCCAACCACTCCACGTGGGACCTGGAATTTGAAAACCTGCCCATCGAGTCTCTGCTTCTCATCTACGCGGACTTCCGCGTCCGCGGCACGAGAGCGCCCGGCGAAAAGGAGCGTATGCGCATCTATTCGCTCAAGGACGCGTATGAGATGATCTTTTGCAAGCTGGCCGACATGACGCAGGAAAAGACGCTCCGCTACCAGAACGTCTATCACAAGCTGAGCGATTTTGAAAATCTGCTCCGAAGCCGCGGCGTCAGCCCGGAGCTGACGGAAACCGAGCTTCTGCCGCATGAGACAAAGGATCCATCGCTCATGAACGCGGAGCAGGCGCTTCAGGCGCTGCGCGACCTGACGCTGGACGGCTCCATCCGACTCATGCACACGCTCTCGACCGATCAGACGCTCGAGCAGCTGCTCGAACAGGCCAAGGGCGAAAAAAATCTCCAGCGGATCCGAATGTACCTGCGCCTGCTGGAGGAATACAGCACCTATATGACCAAGGCCAACAAGCGCAAGACGCTTGTGCTCCTGTATGAGCTTCTCATGCACCCGGACGGCGACGTGCGCCGCATCGCCGGGCGCATCATGGGCAAAATTCTTGCGAATGCCGGCCCGCGCTACCGCAAGGAGCGGCCGCTTTCTGCGAAGGACGGCCAGATGCCGCCCGCCGTGATGGCGCTTTTGTCGGAATCTGCCGAGCTTTGGACACATTATATCGGCCTCTGTCTGCACCCGGATTACCGCATTTCCAGCAAGCACGCGCTGCGCATCTCCAACTCGCTCAAGACCATCTGCCAGAGCCTGTTTGCCTCCTGCGAGGAAAAGGAGGCCGGGCCGCTGGTCAAGCCGCTTCTGAACGCGCTGACCGAGGCGCGGGACGAAGACCGGTTCGTGCTGGTCGACGCGCTGTGCCATGTGCCGTGCCGCTATCTGCCAAAAAAGGAGCTGCCGGAGCTGTCCGCCCGCCTTGCCGCCATGCTCGGCACGGGAAACACGGAGCTGGATATCATCACGCTGCATATGCTCCTGCGCCTGACCCACGCCGAGCAGGGCCTGCGGCCGGCCGTCTGCGCCGCCGTGCGGCAGTACGCGCCGCGCTGGGAGGATCATCTGGCCCACGACTGGCTCAAAGCAAGGCTGCTGGCGGAGCCGTTCGCGGCGCTGGACGCGCGGACCGTCTCGCAGATCCACCTCAGCAACCTGAAAAACGCCGTCCACTGGACGGTCAAGCTCACGCAGATCAATATGCTGCTGGAATATGTCCGGACGCACCCGGAGACGGCGTTCCACACGGCGCTGCATTTTTCCAATCTGCTCTGCGTCAGCGAGCATCTTCCCGTGCGTGAGGCGGCGGGCAACGCGCTGCTTTCTGTGGCCCCCGATCTGCTCGTCGACCAGATCAACGAGATCGGCATCGACCTGACGCGCGAGCTGGAATCCGGGCAGGAGCAGATCTCGTGCTTCATCCCGCCGTATCTGGGAAGGCTTTTGTGCCTGCTGCCGGAAAAGGAGCTGGGCGAGTCTGTAGAGTCTATCGGGAAGCTTGCCTGCGGCGCGTCCATCCGGCCTGCACGCGTGGCGCTGTTTACGCTCGGCGAGGCGCTGAATGTGCTGCCGGAGCAGGAGGCGCAGATCGCTGATCACATCCTCGGCCTCATCCTCACCGGCATTTCCCACTATGACGAGACGATCCACCAGACGGCGCTGGCCGTCCTCTGCCGCGATATTTTCGGCCGCGACCAGCTTTCCCTTGCCAGAAAGCATGATATTTTCGTCCGTCTGCACAAAAAGCTCCTGACGCTTTTGGCAGAACCGCGCACCGGCCAGCTGACATTCTTCAACTGCGCGGCCATGCTCAACCATCTGTACCGCTATACCGTCCGGCAGGAGCTGCTGGAGGGGCCGTTCCGCTTCCCGCCGGAAAAACCCGCCGCGTTTTTCCCCGGCACGTTCGACCCGTTTTCCGTCGGCCATAAGCAGATCGTGCAGGAGATCCGCGCACGCGGCTTCGAGGTCTATCTGGCCGTCGACGAGTTTTCGTGGAGCAAGAAAACGCTCCCCAAGCTCCTGCGCCGCCGCATTGTCTCCATCTCGACCGCCGACCAGTGGGACACATATCTGTTCCCAGACGAGATCCCCGTCAACATCGCCATGCCGGACGATCTTGCCCGCCTGCGGCAGCTGTTTCCGGGCAGAGACGTCTATCTTGTCGCAGGCAGCGATGTGATCGCCAACGCCTCGGCGTACAAGCACACAGAGCCCGGTACGGCGGCAGACTATGACCACATCATCTTCTGCCGCGACGGCAGCGCCGACCGCGCGGCGCTGGCCTCGATCATCCGGGGAAAGCTCCTGCTTCTGTCGCTGCCGCCGTTTTATGAGACAGTCAGCTCCACGCGCATCCGCGCCTCGGTCGACCAGAACCTTGATATTTCCATGCTCGTCGCACCGGTCGTGCAGACGTATATTTATGAATGCGGCCTGTACGTCCGTTCCCCGGAGCAGAAGGATGTGCTTCGGCGCGAAGCGCTCTATTTCCGAAATGTCACGCAGGACGAGCAAACGCTCCCGCAGGCCGTCCGGGCCTGTATGCGGGGCAAAAAAGCGCCCCGCGCGGCGCTTCTGCTGGCAAGACCTGCGCGTCTGCTCGGCTGGGCGGCGGGACATACGATTTTGCTGGACGATCTGTATGACGCGCTCGGCTCTCTGGACGCGTGCAGCTATGTGCGCCAGCACGCCTCCGGCCAGATCCTGTTCGTTGACGCGGCGCAGGCCGAGGGGGAGGACGCGCTGCGGATGCTCCTCAACGAGCTGCTTGCCAGAAGTCTTGAGCAGGGGCACACCTATGCGCTCTGCCGCTGTGGGGAAGACCAGACGGAGCTGCAGAGTGCCCTGCGCCAGCTCGGCTTTACACAGGCCGCAGACGGCATCTATTATGTCGATATGCGCAACCCCGTCATGCTCCTGCAGGACGCCATGCTCTGCATCAAGCCCCCGCACCGCGACGCACCCGCTGTGCGCGAGGCCGTTTTGCAGACCCGGCCCCGCCTGCGCATGGCGCTCAGCGCCATGTTCCCTGGCAAGCTCCTTCTGTGCTTCGACACGGAAATGCTCAATCAGGCCATTGCACAACGCATTGAGCGCATGAACGGCGTGCAGGACGTGCCCGAGGGCGTCTGGCAGCTCGGGCCGTATATGTGCGTGCCCTACGGGAAAATTTTTGCGGACGCCATCGTGCCCAATACGGTCACGAAGACGCTCCACGTGGAAAAATGCTACGCGCCCGACGTGCGCAGCTTCACGATCGAGGAATACCCGGATTATTCTCCGCTGCCGGGACAGGTCCGCACGCTGCGCTCGTTCCACCGGCCCATTATTCTGGTCGACGATCTGCTGCACAAGGGCTACCGCATCGAAAAGCTTGACCGCGTCTTCCGGCAGGAGCAGCTTGCCGTTGACCGCATCGTCGTCGCCGTCATGTCCGGCTATGGCCGCGATCTGATGCGCGTGCAGGGCAGGCGGGCCGAGTGCGAGTATTTTATTCCGAATCTCCATTACTGGGTCACGGAGAGTCTGCTCTATCCCTTTATCGGCGGCGACAGCGTCGCAGGCCGCAGGCAGAAGGAGCGGATGCTCCCGTCTGTCAATATGATCCTGCCGTATGTCTATCCCGGCTATTTCTTCGACGTGACGGAAGGGAGCATCCGGGGCCTTTCAAAAACGGCGCTGGAAAACGCCATGCAGATCCTCCGCGCGCTTGAACGCGAGCACCAGCGCGTATTCTCAGCCGCCCTGACCATCCGCCGCCTCGGCGAAGCCCTCACACAGCCACGCCTGCCCGATAAAGGCGACTGCATGACCTTCGATTTCTCCCTCCCGGCCTCCAGCTACCTCGAAGAAGACCTCTCCCGTCTGGACCGCATCTGCCGCTGAGTGCCTGAGAGGCCGAGCGGCAGACAGCTGCGAAAAGCGGAAGCCCAATGCGAATTCGTGACTGCACTGCGTAGAGGCGGACGACTCTGTCCACCCGCAGAATACAGTGTTTTTCGTGAATTTGCGGCGAATTCGCAACATTTATCGGGCCGACAGAGGCGCCGGCCCCTAACAGACGCTTCTTCAAAAAAGCTGTGCCCCGGCTGCCTGACGGCAGCCGGGGCGCGGTTGCTTATTTGGTTCTGCTGCAGCCGGTGCAGCTGTCTTCGGGCTTGATGCACGGTTCGTTTTTCCCGGGGAAGAACGCGTCCATCGGGAAATCGATCTGGCTGAAGACCTCGCAGGGGCTTTCCGTGCTCGTGCCGCCCACCGGCGGACAGGTCTTCGACGGAACGCAGTAGTCGAACGTCGGGATGAGCAGCTGCGTGTCGCGTTCGAGCCGGACGATGGAGAACTGTCCAATCGTGACAAGCAGGCGCTTGCATTCGCCGGTCAGCACCAGCGGCTCGTCGAAGCAGCCCAGCAGCGCCTCCGGGATGGCGGGCGAGGCTTCGTTCTGGCAGCAGCAGCTGCACGCCTCCATCACGCGCGAGCCGAGGATGATCGGGTCGACCGTCTCCGCAATGGCCCGCGGCAGCGAGACGGACTGCAAAGACTTCTTACAAAGGCACGTCAGATCGTCCCGGCTGGAGAAAATGCGTGCGCTTGTTTCCCCGCCGAACAGAACCAGCCGCTTGGAGAACACGGCAAGGCCCGTGACGGTATTCGTGCGTCCGGCCGAGAGCGTCGCGTCGGCAATGACGCGGTAATAGAACGTTACGTCGACCGTAAAATAGCCGGAGGAGTAGGGAACCGGCTCCACCTGTACCTGAGTAAAGAGCAGCTCCACATACCGCGCCTTTGCGCTTGCCGCGCAGTCGAGCGTCTGCTGGGAGTCGACCGTTAAGTACACGCGCAGATCCTCAATGCAGTCCTTGGCGAGACAGCTGTCTGTGATTTTCCCCGTATGCACACAAACCGCTTCACGGATGCCGCGCAGATCACAGGTCTTGCCCGCCTGTGCAGGTTCAGACATTCGGATGACCTCCTATATATGATATCGTAAAGGTTCGCGTGGCCGAAACAGGGTCGTTCACGCTTCGCTTTCATAACAGTTTATGCAAAACCGCCCGTATGTGAAACACCGCGCAGGGAAATTGAACCCGAAATTGCGTGGACAAATGCGGAAATATGTGCTAAGATGATAGATGAATTCTAAATTGGTGAGGTATGCCTGCACATGAAACTGGATATCATGGGGCTGCAATTTGATAATGTCACGATGGACGAGGCCTCTGCGCGCGCGGAACAGATCCTTGCGGGCAAAAAGACCTGCTATGCCGTGACCCCGAACGCCGAGATCGCCTATGAGGCGCTGTACGACGAAACGCTCCGCGCGCTCATCAACGGCGCCGATCTCGTCCTGCCGGACGGCGCAGGCGTTGTGCTCGCGTCGAAGCTTCTCAAAACGCCGCTGAAGCAGAAGGTCGCGGGCGTCGATTTTGCCGACCGCCTGCTGTCCATCCTCGAAAAGACCGGCGGCGGGCTGTTCCTGCTCGGCAGCAAGCCCGGCGTTGCGGAGCTTGCCGCGCAGAAAATGACAGAAAAGCACCCGAAGCTGTACATCTGCGGCATGAACGACGGCTATTTCAAGGATGAAGCACCGGTCATCGAGAAGATCAATGCCGCAAAGCCCGATGTACTCTTCGTCTGCCTCGGCGCGCCGAAGCAGGAGCTGTTTATGAAAAATCATCTGGACGAGCTGCATATCAAGCTTATGATCGGCCTCGGCGGCTCGCTCGACAGCTTCGCGGGCACGGTCAAGCGCGCTCCAAAGTGGATGATCCGCTGCAATCTTGAGTGGCTCTACCGGCTCATCAAGGAGCCGAAGCGGTTCGGACGGATGCTCCGGCTGCCAAAATACCTGTTCGCCGTGCTTGGCAAACGGATAAGAGGGTAAGCAATATGGGAAAACTGATCGTGTTTGAAGGAATCGACGGAACAGGGAAGTCGACGCAGTTTGCGCTTCTGACAAAGCGCCTGCAAAACGAGAACGTTTCATTCCGCCGTCTGCAATTTCCGCAGTATCTGGAGCCGTCGTCAGCGCTCATCCGGATGTACCTGAACGGCGAGTTCGGCGAGAACCCGAACGATGTCAACGCCTACGCGGCCTCCACATTCTATGCCGTTGACCGCTTCGCGTCCTATCAGCGCGTGTGGAAAAACGACTATGCTTCGGGCGGGCTGATCCTGTCCGACCGCTATACGACCTCCAACGCTGTCCACCAGGGCGGCAAGCTGGAGGGAAAGGCGCGGGAGGAATTCTTCTCGTGGCTCTATGATCTGGAATTCAACCGCATGGGCCTGCCGAAGCCGGATCTGGTCCTGTGGCTCGATATGCCGGTCGAGATCGCCGAGACGCTCATGCGCAGACGCGAGAGAGACACCAGCACGAAGGCCGATATCCACGAGCGCGACGACGGGTACCTGCACAAATGCCGCGAGGTCGCGCAGCAGGCGGCGGATTATTTCGGCTGGACGCGCGTTTCGTGCGTCCGGGACGGAAAGCTCCGCTCCATCGAGGATATCCACGAGGAATTGTATGCACGTGTAAAATCATGTTTGGAGGAAGTGTGATACCATGGTATATATCATCTTGGGTAAGGGCTTTGAGCCGATGGAAGCAATTGCGCCGTGCGACATTCTGCGGCGCGGAGGCGCGGAGGTCCGTTTTGCCGGGATCGGCGGGACGCTGATCGAGGGCGGCCACGGCATTTCGGTGCAGGCGGACTGCACCGTTGAGCAGATGAAGCTGGCGGACACCGATATGGTGCTCCTGCCGGGCGGACTCGGCGGCGTGCATTCGATCCTTGCAAGTGAAACTTCGATGAACTTTATCCGCCTTGCGTATGAAAAAAACTGCTATGTCGCAGCTATCTGTGCTGCGCCGACTATTCTTGCGAGACTTCACATCACGGATGGACGCAAGGCAACCTGCTATCCCGGCATGGAAGACCAAATGGGCACAGCACAGATGATCCCCTGCGGCGCAGTGCAGGACGGGAACGTCATCACCGGCCGCGCAGCCGGCTCTGCCGACGAATTCGGCCTCGCCTGCCTGCGGGCGCTCAAGGGTGAGGATACGGCCCGTCAGGTCGCCTCCGACATTGTCTACCGCGCATAAGGGAGGAACACATGGCAGATTTGACCCCGAATAAGCGTCCGGACGGGCAGTCGCCGGAAGACGGCGGGCTGGAAAAAAGTCTGGAATCGCTTTCGCTCGACGAGCTGCTTGCGTCCGTCAAGGACGATCTTGCGCGCGTCGACGCGATGATGAACGACAAGGATGAGGAAGAGCAGGCCAAAACGCAGGCTGAGGCCGAGCTGGAGCAGGAGACGCAGCCGCAGAAGCAGACGCCCAATATGCCTCCGCTGTTCGAGCCGAAGATCCCGGAGGAATACGCGGATCTGACCGTCGACCAGCAGCCGCAGGAGCCGGAACCGGCGGAGGAAAAAAAGCACGGACGGCTGCCGTCCGGCATCCGGGTGCTGCTGTATGTGTGCTGCGTGCTGGCCGCGTCTGTGCTGCTTGCCGTGTTTGCGTGGCGCTGCGCGGACGATGTGCTGTCCCTGACCAAGCCGGACGCAGAGGTGACCGTCACCATTGCAGACGGCGCGACGATCTCGCAGATCGCAAAGGAACTGCGGGACAGTGGCCTTGTCCGTTCGGAAACGCTTTTCAAGCTGTACTGCTGGGCCACCCACGCCGAGCGCACCATTGAGCCGGGTACGTATTCGCTCAACAGCCGCTATGACTATCATGCGCTTGTCAGCAATATGGTCGAGGCCAGCCCCGACCGCTCTGTCGTGGAGATCACCATCCCCGAAGGCTACGAGTGCGAGGATATCTTCCGTCTGCTGGAGGAAAACGGCGTCTGCTCGTATCAGGATCTGGCGAACGCCGCGTCAACCTATGAATTCGACTATGCGTTCCTGCAGGAGATCCCCTACGGCAGCGAGAACCGGCTGGAGGGCTATCTCTTCCCGGATACCTACCAGTTCTATATGGGAGACGACCCGGAGAACGTCATTGACAAATTCCTGCGCAACTTTGATAACAAATTCACTAGCGACCTCTATGACGCGCTGGACGCGCTGAACGACCGCCTTGCCCAGCGCATGCGGGAGAATGCGTTCACCGAAACGGAGATCACGGACGCCAAGCTTTCGCTCTACGACCTCATCACGGTCGCATCCCTCGTCGAAAAGGAGACGGCCAGAACGTCCGAGAGCGCAACGATCGCCTCCGTCATCTATAACCGCCTGTGCAGCAAGCTCTATCCCTGCCTGGAGATCGACGCGACCATCCAGTATGCGCTTGCCGAGCGCAAGGAGATCCTGTCCAACGCAGACAAGGGCGTTCTCAGCCCCTATAACACCTACACGAACGCTGGCCTGCCCGCAGGCCCGATCGCAAATCCTGGCATGAATTCCATCCGTGCCGCGCTTTACCCGGCGGAGACGAAATATTATTTCTATGCGCTGGATACGACCGGTGTGCACCACTTCTCCGAGACGTATTACGAGCATCAGAACTTCCTGAACGAGCTCGCGGGCAAGGACGAAGAGGAAGACCAGCAGACCGGTACGGGCGATGAAACCACCGCAGATCAGACCGGCGACACCGCAGATACGGAGAACCAGACAGATGGATAGACGCAAACCGGAGCTTTTATGCCCAGCGGGGGATATGGAAAAGCTGCGCATGGCCGTTGCCTACGGTGCGGATGCGGTCTATCTGGCCGGAACCAGCTTCGGTATGCGCTCGTTTACCGCCAACTTTGCCCCGGACGAGCTGCCGCAGGCGATCAAGCTTGCGCATGACGCGGGCGTGAAGGTGCACTGCACGGTCAATATCATGCCGCGCAACGACGAAGCCGCCGTGCTCCCGGCTTATCTTGAGCAGCTGGACGCGGCGGGCGTCGACGCGCTGATCCTTGCGGATCTCGGTGCGTTCATGATGGCCGGGAAATACGCCCCGCACTGCCAGCGCCATATCTCGACGCAGCAGTCGGTTGCAAACTACGCCTGCGCGCAGAGCTGGTTCGATCTTGGCGCCAGCCGCGTTGTGCTTGCGCGGGAGCTGAGCCTGCGGGAGATCCTCGGCATCCGCGAACGCGTCTCGCCGGAGCTGGAGCTTGAGACGTTCTGCCACGGGGCCATGTGCGTGTCCTATTCGGGCCGCTGCCTGCTCAGCAACTATATGACCGGCCGCGACTCCAACCGCGGCCAGTGTGCCCAGCCCTGCCGGTACCAGTACGCGCTGATGGAGGAAAAGCGCCCCGGCGAATATTTCCCCGTCTTCGAGGATGAAAAGGGCACGTACATCATGAATTCCCGCGATATGTGCATGATCGACCATCTGGACGAGCTATGCGACGCCGGGATCGACTGCCTGAAGATCGAGGGCCGCGCCAAATCGGCCTATTATGCCGCCATCGTCACCGGAGCCTACCGCCACGTGCTCGACGACGTGTGGGCAGGCCGTACACCGGACAGGATCTGGCGCGACGAGGTCGAGCACGTCTCGCACCGCCATTATTCTACCGGCTTTTATTACGGCCAGCCCGGCCAGTTTACGGAGAACTCCCGCTATCTGCGCGAGTGGCAGATTTGCGCCGTCGTTGAGAAATGCGACGCGGAGGGAAACGCGGTCCTCAGCCTGCGCAACAAATTTGCGGCAGGGGATACCGTCGAGGTCGTCGGCCCGGATCTGCGCCCATTTTCGTGGCAGGTGCCGCCGATGGAGGATCTGGACGGCGTTCCGCTCCTTGAACCCCGCACGCCGCAGATGCGCTTCCGCGCAAAGCTCCCCAAGAGGGTCCCGCCCCTCTCCTTCATCCGCCACGCCGTCGAATTATCCGGCCGATAAGCAAACAACAGGCGCTCCGATTTCTGCGGAGCGCCTGTTGTTTTCGTCAATCCTTATGGTACCCGAAATTCGAGATCATGAAATCGCTGTCGCGCCAGTTTTCTTTGACGCGTACCCAGGTCTGCAAAAAGACCTTCGTGCCCATGAAGCGTTCGCAGTCCTTGCGTGCATCCGAGCTGATCTTCTTGAGCATCTGGCCGTTCTTGCCGATGATAATGCCCTTGTGGCTGGCCTTTTCGCAGTAGATCGTCGCGTCCAGATCAATGATGCCGTTGTCGCGCTCGGAGAATTTTGTAATCTCGACCGCCGTGCCGTGCGGAATTTCCTTTTCGAGGTTCCACAGCAGCTTTTCGCGGATGATCTCGGCCATGACCTGCTTTTCGGGCATATCGGTCGAAATGCCCTCCGGGAACATGAACGGCCCCGGCTGTGCAAAGCCCTCGCAGACCTGCATCAGGCTGTCCAGCCCGTCGTGCCACTTTGCGCTGATGGGAATGACGTCCGTAAAGTCCAGCAGATCCTTATAGGCCGCGATGACCGGCAGCAGCGTTTCCTTTTCCACGGTATCGATCTTGTTGATGACCAGAATCGCCGGAACCTTTGCTTCCCTGATCTTCTCAATCAGCTCCTGCTCCTGCGGGCCGACGTTTGCGATCGGCTCAACCAGCAGAATGACGGCGTCGACGTCGGCGACCGACTGGTTGACGACGTTCACCATGTAGTCGCCGAGCTTCGTGCGCGGGCGGTGGAAGCCCGGGGTGTCGATGAAGACGAGCTGCGTATCGCCGCGGTCGACGATGGCGCAGATGCGGTTGCGGGTGGTCTGGGGTTTATGGGATACGATGGCGATCTTCTCGCCGACGAGCGCGTTGGCAAGCGTGGACTTGCCGACATTCGGCCGCCCGGCGATCGTGATCATCGCGGTTTTGGTTTTCATATCTGTTCTCCTGTGCAAAATTCAAAATACATCTGGTCCTCGGCCAGATTCTCATGTCCGTCATCAATTTCTCCGACCACGCCGCCCATTTTTTCATAAAAGCGCCGTGCGGGCAGATTATGTACATTGCAGCCGCAGAAAAAACTGTCCAGTTTCCGTTCCCGCGCGGCCTGACGCACCTGTGCAAAGATGCGTCGACCCAGGCCCATATGCTGGTACGGCGGCAGCAGGTACAGAGAATTGAGGCAAAAAGAAAAGTCCTTATAGCCACCGTGGCTTGCCGCGCCATAGCTGAAATAGCCTGCACACTGGCCGCCGTCCATGACCAGATATGCCATATAATCTGTCTGCTCCAGCCTCGCCCGTTCCCGCTGCGTCTGTTCAGCAAGATCATATTCGTCGATCCATGCATCCGGATAGATTCCACGATACGTCGCGTCCCATGCGCTGCGCCGGGTCTCGGCAAGCAACTCCGCATCCGTGACTGCAGCGCGGCGGATAAAAAGATTCTGCTCCATCATCTCGGCAGTTCGATTTCGGCGAGGATCGCCTCTTCGGCGGCACGCATCTGCTTTTTCATCGGCCCTTCGTCCACATGGTCGTAGCCCAGCAGATGCAGAATGGAGTGGATGGTCAGATACCCGACCTCGCGCCGGGCGCTGTGGCCGAACTCGGCGGCCTGCTGTCTGGCCCGTTCGAGACTGATGGCCATGTCGCCCAGCGGCACAAGCCCGGTGTCCGGGTCTTTATATGCTTCCCACGACGCGGGAAGCTGCCCCGCCGTCAGCTCAAACATCGGGAACGACAGCACGTCCGTCGCCTTGTCGATCTTGCGGTATGCGTTGTTGATGGCGCGGATGCCCTCGTCGTCCGTCACAAGGACGTTGATCTCACATGGGGTGTTGACGCCCTGATGGGCCAGCGCGGCGGTGATACATTTGGAAATCTGCTGCTTGAGCGCGAAATCGCGCAGACTGCGGCCCTCGCAGCGGATGACAATGCGATGCTTCATTTCTTTTCCCTCTTCCAGTCCGGCTTCTTTGTAAATGTCCGGGCGCGTTCGTCCGGCAGCCGGTTCTTTTCATATTTGTCATAGGCCGCAACGATGCGCTGCACCAGCACGTGCCGCACCACATCCGCAGGCGTCAGACGGCAGATCTGGATATCCTCGACCCCGTCCAGCACGCGGATGGCCTCCTTCAGACCGCTGACCTTGTCGCCCGGCAGATCGATCTGCGTGATATCGCCTGTAATGACGATTTTCGAGCCGAAGCCGAGGCGCGTCAGGAACATCTTCATCTGCTCCCGCGTGGTGTTCTGCGCTTCGTCGAGAATGATAAAGCTGTCGTCCAGCGTCCGCCCGCGCATATAGGCCAGCGGAGCGACCTCGATATTCCCGCGTTCGAGATATTTACCGTACGTCTCCGGCCCCAGCATATCAAACAGCGCGTCATATAATGGCCGCAGATACGGGTCGACCTTGTTCTGCAGATCACCCGGGAGAAAGCCCAGCCGTTCGCCGGCTTCCACGGCGGGCCGCGTCAGAATAATGCGGTTGACGGTTTTTGCACGGAACGCCGCGACTGCCTCCGCCACGGCCAGATACGTCTTGCCCGTACCGGCAGGGCCGACGCCAATGGTGATGGTGTTTTTCTCAATGGCCTTGAGATAATTCTGCTGGCCGATGGTCTTGGCCTTGACGGGCCGCCCCTTGGCCGTCACGCAGACGACGTCCTTGGCCATTTTGCTGACCTGATCCTCGTTTCCGGTGTTGACGAGATTGATGAGGTAGCGCACCTTCTGCTCGTCGATCTCCTCGCCCTTGGCTGACAGCGCCAGCAGCGCTTCAATTGCGCGGCACCCCTTGTCGGCAGCCTCCTCGTCGCCCGTGACCTTCAGCTCGTTGTTGCGGTTCGTGATCTTGACGCCGAAGGCGTCTTCGATCCGGCGCACATTTTCGTCGAAGGAGCCGAAAACGTCGATCAGCTGCTCGACACGTTCTGCATTGATGGTTCGTTCTGTCATTCAATCGCTTCCTTTAGGCTTGCGGGCCGCATACGCGCGATCATTTCCTCGCACCGCAGACTGGCAAACAGCCGGATACACCCGCCGGACTGCTCCGTCCGGACAGAGCTGCTCCTGATGCTTCCGGCGATCATATCACGCATGGCATCCGCCTGCACCAGCTCCAGAAGCCTGCCTTCCGCGTCCTGCGCCCGCAATGTTTCTTCTCTTGTATCATACTCACAAATTCTTGTAATTGCAATCCCCAAAGGCAAAGAAAACCCGCCGGGGAGCGTCAGAACCCGCGTTTTTGTCTCTTTTTCGTAAAATCCTTCCGGTACGTCCGCGCCGAAAAGCGAAATGCGCCGCCGTCCGACAAGCAGACTGACCGCATAGCGCGGAGCCGTGCGGTTCGTCTTGATCTGCTCCGCCTGCGGTAGGACGCACACGGCCTGCCGGACCGTCTCGGCGTAGATCTCCGCCCGCGCCGCTGTCACCTGCGTTTTAAACCCGAAGTCTGTGTACGCCGATACCAGCAGCTCTCCGCCCGCAACAGCTTGCCCCGGCGCGCAGAGACAGTTCCCGGCCACAGCCTCCACGCGCGTTAAGACGCCCGCACGCGAGGCGATTACATCTGTCGGCACTTTTCGGTCGAGCACCGGAGCCTTGTCTGGCCGTTCCCGCACGACCACGTGCGCACACATACCGCTCTGCTGCACCGTCAGCCACTGCAGCTTCGGAATGCGAAGCAGCATCTGGTTCTTCAGCTCTTGCGGCTTGATCGACGGCCCATATGTCCCGAACCCCACGCCAAGCTCCCGCAGCTCCCGCAGGATCTGCGCGCTCGGGACAGCCTCGTTTCCCTCGACTTCGTAGAAAAAAACATATTTCGGCACAACGATCCCCGCTGCGATAGCCGCTGCCAGCAGAATAAGCAGCGCGGGCCGCTTCCGCAGCCCGCCGAACACGGTGGAAAAGCCGCCGCGCTCTATGACCGCACAGTCGCACCCGCCCATGCGCACGAGCTGCGCCGCGCGCGCCTCGTCCCGTCGCAGGATCCAGACCTCGGCGGTAAAGTCGTCCGGTTTTGCGCAGAAATGGAATGCGATGCGCGCCTTCGCCAGCCGCTGCATACACCATTCCGGGCTTGCTCCCGTGATGGACAGCCGAGACACGCCGAGAAAAAACCAGATCACCCGCCACATCCGCGCAGACCTCCCTCACCGTAGGTCAGACAGTCGATCTGCCCGATGATCGTCAGCCGTTCCCGGTGCATCTGCCGGATCTCCAGCCCGCTTCCCACGACGGTCAGGCTCCCGATGTTCAGCCCGATCACGATCCGCTCCCGGTTATATTCCAGAATCCCGGTGTGCCGGTCGACCGAGCACTCCCGGAACCCGTTGACCTCCAGATGCGGCAGCCCCGCGGCAATATCCATCGGCAGCCCCAGCCGCACAGATGCAGCGGCCAGATACGAACGCAGTTTTTTCAACCAGCAGCGCCTCCTGTTTTTCGTTTGCTATATGCTTATGCCCAAAAGACTAATTCTTTCCACCGCTGCATAGGTTTTTATCCAGAGGAGGGGAGAGGCATGAAAAAGCTATTCCAGGCGCTTGCGCTTCTTGCGGCGTTCGTTCTGCTCATCGCGCTGCCGCAGACTGCAGCGGACGGCGTGCGCAGCGCGCTCACGCTCTGCGGGCGGGTGATCCTGCCGTCGCTGTTTCCGTTTTTTGTGTGCAGCAATCTGTTCCTGCTGCTTGGCTATTCCGCACGGCTCTCCGCGCGGTTCGGAGGCGCGGCGGCAAAGCTCCTGCGCCTGCCGCCCGCAGCGGGCAGCGCATTTCTGCTGGGGCTTCTCGGCGGCTATCCGGCCGGCGCGCAGGCGGCGGGTACGCTTTACGCGCGAGGGGAGCTGTCCGGAGCGAACGCGGAGCGCGCGCTTGCCGTCTGCAATCAGGCGGGGCCGTCGTTCATCTTCGGCGTACTCGGCGGCGCGGTCTTCAAAAGCGCGGCGGCAGGCGCATTTTTGTACGCGGTGCAGATCGTCTCTGCCGTGCTCGTCTGCCGTCTGACCGCGAAAAAACAGTACGCGCCCGCCAAAGCCGTCGCGAAGCCGCCGCAGCCGGAATCCTTTGCCGCAGCCTTTTCCGAATCGGTGCGCCGCGCGGGGATGAGCGCGATCCAGATCTGTATGTTTATCACGGTTTTTTCCGTGCTCTCCTGCTATTTTCTGCTTGCCGCGGGCCGCTTTCTGCCGCCGGAGGCGCTGCCGCTGGTTCTCGGATCGCTGGAGCTGTCCGCGGGCTGCGCAGCGCTGGCGGACTGCGCACTTGCGCTTCAATGGAAGCTGTGCATCGCGTCGGCGCTTTTGTCCTTCGGCGGCGTAAGCGTTCTGGCGCAGAGCCGCGCCGCCGTGCAGGAGCACGGCCTGACCGGGAGGCTGCTCCTGCCGTGTAAGGCGCTTCAGGCCGTGCTTTCCTGCACGCTTACGCTCATCGCCGCGCCGCTGCTGCACGCGGAAAGCTGGCCCGCCGCCGCCTTTTCCGGCACGCAAGGCCCGGAAACGGCGGGAGCGGCGTCTTTGCTGCTGTGCTCGGTGAGCCTGCTGCTTTTTCGCAAAAAGTACCATAGCAATTTGCACGGAAAGCGTGTATAATGGGGGCAAACATCAAAGAAAGGCTGCTGCCCCATGCTGTTCCGAAAGAAGATCGACCGCTACTGTACCTATTGCCAGTTCGCGGGGAAAATTGACGATGAAACGATGGTCTGCCAGTTCTGCGGCATCGTCCCCAGCGACCACCGCTGCCGCCGCTTCCGCTACGACCCCCTCCGCCGCATCCCCGGCCGCCCCGCCGCCCCCAAGCACACCCACGACGACGCAGATTTTTCGCTGTAAGCCCGGCGGATTCGGATGCGCCTTTCCGCTTCCTTGTAGGGGCGGACGACTCTGTCCGCCCGCAGATTCCCGTAAAAAACGGCGCATTCTGCGTAATCCACACTGCTCCATAAAAATCTGAATGCTTTGATATGCTTAAGCGGAGAAAATCCTCACCGATTTTCTCCATTTTTTTCTGCAAACCCGTTGCAAAGAAGTCCTTTCCCATGTACAATAAATTCAGGTAGTATTTGCTAAAGAAACGAAAAGAAAGAGGGAGTTATCATGAAAAAGCAGTCTGGACTTCTCCGCCGCCTCACCGCCCTTGCACTCGCCCTGTGCATGCTGGCCGCGCTGACGGCAGAAATCTTCGCGGCGGATACTGTCGCATCCGGCTATTGCGGCAGCGAGGGCGACGGGAAGAACCTGACATGGACGCTGGATTCCGAGGGCGTACTGACAATCAGTGGATTGGGGAAGATGAAGGATTATGAAAATGACAACAAAAACAGGGCACCATGGTATAGCAGCCGAAAGTCGCTCAAAAAACTGGTGCTAAAATCTGGAATTACAAGTATCGGCGATTATGCGTTCTTTGACTGTTCAAATTTGACCGGTGATTTGAAAATTCCGAGCAATGTACACAGCATTGGTGAAAATGCGTTTGGATACTGCTCCGGATTCAACGGCAGCCTAACAATTGAAAATGGCGTGGTCGAGATAAAAAAATACGCGTTTTATCACTGTAAAGGATTTACTGGAAGCCTGAAAATTCCTAATAGTGTTACCTATATTGGAGTTTACGCCTTTTATGATTGCGCTGGATTTACTGGTGATTTGATAATCGGAGACGGCGTTACCACTATAGAAAATGGCGCTTTTTTTGGCTGCAAATTTAAAGGAACTTTAAAAATCGGAAACAGCGTGACTAGCATCGGAGAAGAAGCATTTAACAGCTGTCGATTTACAGGTAGCCTTACGATACCTGATAGCGTTACAAGCATCGGACAAAAAGCTTTTTTATTTTGCACAGGATTGACTGGAACGCTGACAATTGGAAATGGCGTTACGAATATTAGAATGTGGACATTCAAAAATTGTACCGGAATAAAAAACGTTATTATCGGAAAAAGCGTTTCCAGTATTAGTAATGATGCTTTTAGTTCTTGCAATGCAATAAATGGCTTCTATCTGCGTGGAAATGCTCCGAAAGTCTATATGAATGCTGGACAACCTTTCCCGAGTGGAGTTCCGCTTTATTATGCTCCGGGAACTACTGGCTGGACGGACAGTACTGCGTACGATGCAGAAAAAGAAACTTGGAATGGATATCCTCTAAGAACCTGGAACGGTAATACTATCCCTGAGAAAGCAGATACCATTCTTTCAAAAGGGTGGTATAGTATTCAGGTAGTCGACGAGGCTGGCGCACCTATTAGTGGCGCTACTGTAACACGGCAGTCTGATACTGCCTCTACTGATGATAACGGTAAGGCATCCATTAATCTCTCAGCAAGCAATGACGTTGTCATTCGGGTCAGTAAAACCGGATATCTTGACTGGACAAATGAAAATGTTGACTGGCAGAACGGTGAGATCGTAGTCCTCTATCCTGAGGGCACTGGTAATCTGAAGCTCAAAGCAGCAAAATACGGTAGCCGGAATTTGGTGACGCAGACAAAGATTTTCAGCCTGCAAAACGGAAACGACTCAATCTGGTGGGATGGAAGTTCAAATCCGTTTAATCTGACGTGTATAGCCATGAAGCCTGAAGACGCAAAGAGATATGCGCTCTATCAGGGAAGTCAGAAAATTGTGGAAAACAGCACGGGCGTATTTGAGAAGATCGATGTCAGCAAATTCACAGAGGGCGGCGGCTGCTTTGTTCGCGTAACGGATGCGGATGGAAAATTTGCTGACACAAACATAAATTTACAGTTTGCAAGGAACTCCGTCAACGAGAACACGGAAATCAAGCTGAAAAGTAGTGCGCTTAGTCTTAAAATTTCAGATGATATTCCGTATCTTGGTGGAACTACACTAAAATTTGACCTTCCGTTGCAGGCACCGGTTGTATTTTCCTGTACGGAGGATAAGATTCAGCTGGGTGTGAATCTGAAACTGAACGACAAGGAATCAAAAGAGAAGCAGACAAAGGAATACATCGAGAAAATTAAAGAGCTGCAAAAAATCGGAAAGCTCAAAAACAACAAGTGGCCGCTTAAACGAAATGTTACACAACTCAAAAAATATGTGCAGAAGAATAACAAAGCAGATTTCTTTAAGGATAAAATGGATTTTACCTTCTGCGGATATCTTGAGGGAGACGTTGGGAGCAAAACAATATCAGGGTATTTTCTTATCATTGGTGAAAGCAAACTGATAAATATTGAGCATAATTTTATGGTGTGGATTGTACCAGTTACATTCCAAACGAACTTGAATTTTTATTTTGAAGCCGGGGGCGGCGGAAGTTACTGCTTCGACACAAAAATGTGGGATCTAAATATCGTATTTAACCCTACGTTTACACTAGAAGGATTCATTGGTGCCGGGTGTAGCAAGTTTGTTGGGCTTGGTATCTACGGCTGCGCAGAACTGGAAACAAAAATAAATATTATTGGAACAAACAGCGGCCTACAATCTGCTGACTTGACCGGGGAACTTGCTATAAAAGGATATATTGGATGGGTGGAGGCAAAAAAGGTCTTCGCCCACCAGACATGGCATCTATACACCGCAAATTCTGTAAAATCCCACTCCCTCCGGTCCGGTGCGGCGTGGGATGCGGCGCCGGAGGCTTCTGCGTATGCCCCGTCTGACCTCAGCTATCTTGCGGAGGAGTCCGACTGGGCCCCGGCTGCCGTGCGGACCTACGCTGCCCGCGCCGCGCAGGCGAGGACGGAATATCACCCGCTGCTGGAAAATACATACCGCAACGCCCAGCCGGTCATGGTCTCGGATGGGAGCGCGCTTTACGCGGCCTTCGTGCGTGCGAATGAGACTACCGGCAAGCGCTATGTCGCGCTGACGAAATTTGACGGGACAAGCTGGTCTGCCCCCGCGGCTGTCGACGCATCCGCGATCCTGGACGACGCGCCGCAGCTCTGCACGGACGCAGCCGGAAATCTCTGGCTTGCCTATGCCCGCACGACGCAGGAGCCCGGCGATTCCCTTGTCGCCTATGCCCAGCACCAGAATATCGTGGTCGGCACGGTCGACAAAAACACGCTCGCGTTCACCGAGCAGAAGGTCTATCAGTCTGACAACTATATGCGCCTGCCCACGCTCTCCTGCGTGAACGGAACGCCCGTCCTCGCGTGGGTGGAATCTGCGGTCACGGATGAAGAAAGCGTTGTGAACCCCGCCGCCAGTACGGTCTATACAGCGGAATATCGCGGCGGCGCATGGCTTGACGCGCGCAAAGCAGCGGACGCCGCAGGTATTGGCTCTATCTGCATCGGCGCGCAGAACGGCGCGCCCGCCGCCTATACCTCTGACGGCAAGCTCTATTGCGGCAGCCAACTGCTGGCCGAGAACGTGACCGGCCGGGCCGTATACGGCAGACTGCCCGGCACGACGGCGGACTCCTTTATCTGGAATGCCGACGGCGCGCTGCACGACGAAGCGGGGAACACAGTCCCGGTCGAAGGCCTGGGCCGCGACTTCGTGATCGTCGGCGACAGCATCTATTTTAACCAGTCCAACGGCGCAAACGCCAATCTGGCCGCGCTGCATTATGACGCTGTAAACGACCATTGGAGTGCACCGATCCTCTTGATCGGCGACGAGCAGTATCTGGAAAACCTGAACGCCGCAGAGCTGAACGGTAAGACCTACGCTCTCGGTATGCACACGACCGTGACGATCACCGCGGATGATGTAGACGACACAAAAGATCTCGTCTGGACGCAGATCCTGCCCGTCAGCGACCTGAAGCTCTCCGACGTCAGCTTTGACGCCGACGCGCTTGTTCCGGGCGAAACGCTTCCCGTTACGTTCACCGTCACCAACTCCGGCGACCACACGGTCAGCAGTCTCACGCTCACCGCGGATGGCGTGAGCACGGCGCAGGACTGCCAGCTCCTGCCGGGCGAAAGTGGGGAATTCACCGTCAATATCACCTGCCCGTCCGAGAAACAGATCGTCACCTTTGAAGTACAGGAGCCCGGACAGGACGACTACACGCCGGAGGACAACACTGCCGCCTGCACCGTCGGCAGCGCAGACGCGGAGGTCGAGCTTGCGCTGCTCCAGATCGGCAGCCGCAAATTCCTGCAGGCCGTCGTCGTCAACCGCGGTCTGGAACCGGCCAGCGGCAGCGTCCTGTTTACCGGCCCCGACGGCCAGACGCTTGCCGAACGCACCTTCCAGAACCTTACGTACGGCGGCACAGTCATCGCCGAATACGAGCCTGATTCCTTCGCCGCCCTTTACGGCGAGGACGTGACGGCCACGGTCAGACTCCAGCAGGACGAGCCGAACATGCTGAACAACACCGATTCCGTCCCGGTCTTGCTCACTTCGACCGAAATTCTCTCAGCCCAGCGCGGCGGCAGCTCCGTCACGGCGGAGATTGCCTGCATGCACGACAGCGCGCGCGCCCTCTGCGCGTTCTACGACGCAACCGGTCGGCTTCTGCGCACGGTGATCCAGCCGCTCGAGTCCGGGAAAATCAACAGCCTGACCTTCCAGATCGATTCCAACGCCGCGCAGGCAAAGCTGTTCGTTCTGGACGCGAAAAACGCCCCCGCCGCACCCGCAAGATCCATCCCCCTGAACAGCTGATCACCCCCACAACCCCAACCGCGCCGGAGAGGGAAATCCCCCTCCGGCGCATTTTCGTGTATTTACAAAAATTCCGGTCAATGCTATACTATACAAATTGATTGAAACGCTTTTCTGAAAGGAACGGTATCTATGGGTCTGCCTGCGAAGCTGGTGCGCGCACAGCTCAATTTCTTTAAACCCTTTGTCGCCAACTGCTCTCTGGAGATCACCCGGAAGGGACAGGACAAGCTCGGTGAGCTGATGGAGGCCATCCACCGGCGCGACGTGATCGTCCGAGACCATGACTTCGGCCCATTTCAGGGCGCGTGGATCATGCCGAAAGACGAGCGGCGTCAGGGCGTTGTGCTCTATCTGCACGGCGGCGGCTACACCTGCGGCAATCTGGACTATGCCAAGGGCTTCGCGGCCACGCTTTCAGACGAGTGCGGTGTGCGCGTGTTCTGCGCAGCCTACCGTCTGGCCCCGGAGGACCGCTTTCCGGCTGCGCTGGACGACGCGGTCGTGAGCTATCAGTATCTGCTCTCCAAGGGCTATCCCGCCAGCCAGATCCTGCTCTGCGGCGAGTCCGCCGGCGGCGGACTCATTTACGCCCTCTGCCTGCGCCTCAAGGAGCTGCGCCTGCCGCTTCCGTGCGGCCTGATCGGCATTTCGCCGTGGACCGACCTGACCGGCTCCGGCCAGTCCTATATCGACAACCGCGACATCGACCCCTCCATGACGCCGGAGCTGCTGCAATTCTATGCTGCCTGCTATACCGACGACCCGAAAGATCCCCTCTGCTCGCCGCTGTTCGGCGATCTGACGGGCCTGCCGCCGTCGCTGCTGTTCGTCGGCGGGGACGAGGTCATGCTCGACGATACGCGGATGCTCCATAAAAAGCTGCTCGATTCCGGCTGCAAGAGCCAGATCGTTATTGCGCCGGAGCGCTGGCACGCATATGTGCTGTATTATCTGAATGAAAATATGTCCGATTTTGACACCATCGGACGGTTCATGACGCGTGTGCTCTCTCCAGTGCGCAAGCTGCGCTGGATGCGGCTGGACAATGCCGCGAAAATTTACCCGGCGGCCAAGCGCCGGAACTGGACGAATTATTTCCGCCTGTCCGCCACGCTGACGGAGGAGGTCGATCTGAGCGTGTTGCGCGCCGCGCTGGACGTGACGGTGCGGCGCTTCCCGTCCATCGCCGTCCGCCTGCGCCGGGGCGTGTTCTGGTACTATCTCGAGGAGATCACGAAGGCTCCCGCGATTGAAGAAGACAAGAGCTATCCGCTTGTCCACGTCCCGTTTGACGACGTGCGCAAATGCGCCTTCCGCGTGCTGGTCTACGGCAGCCGCATCGCCGTGGAGTTCTTCCACGCAGTCACGGACGGCACGGGCGGTCTGATCTTCCTCAAAACGCTGGTTGCGGAATATCTGTGCCAGAAATACAAGATCAATATCCCCGCCGAAAACGGCGTTTTGGGCCGCTTGGAGGATCCTGACCCGGAGGAGCTGGAGGACAGCTTCCTGCGCTACGCGGGCGACATCACCGCCAGCCGCGCCGAGCAGACCGCCTACCACATGAGCGGAACGCCGGAGCCGGACGGCTTTTTGAACCTCACCACGCTCATGCTGCCCGTCCCCGCTGTCAAGGAAAAGGCGAAGGAATTCGGCGTCAGCGTGACAGAGTTCATTGCCGCCGTCATGATGAAGGCCATCAGCGACCTGCAGAATGAAAAGGTTCCGCGCCGTATGCGGCGCAAGCCTGTCAAGGTTCTGCTGCCGGTCAATCTGCGCGGCCTGTTCCCGAGCCGGACGATGCGGAACTTTGCGTCCTATGTCACGCCGGAGATCGATCCGCGCCTGGGCGACTATTCTCTTGCGGAGATCTGCCGGATCGTTCATTACCGGATGGGTCTGGAAAACGATCCCCGGATGATGGCGGCGAAGATCGCGACGAACGTGGCGAGCGAACGCTCCGCTGTGCTGCGCGTCATGCCGCTGTTCGTGAAAAATATCGCCATGAAGGCCGTGTTCGATCTGGTCGGCGAGTGCAAATCCTGCCTGTGCCTGTCCAACCTCGGTCTTGTCAGACTGCCGGAGGAAATGGCTCCGTATGTTGCGCGGATGGACTTCATCATCGGCGTGCAGGCCAAAGCTCCGCACAACTGCGGCGTCGTCAGCTGGAACGGCACCATGTATATCAACATGATCCGGAACATCCGCGAGCCGGAGCTGGAATCTCATTTTTACCGTGTGCTGCACACGCTGGGGCTGCCCGTCAAGGTCGAGAGCAACCAGCGCTGGGCATGAATAGGAGGCTACAAAAGCATGTATTGTGTCAAATGCGGCGTTGAACTCGCCGACAGCGAGAAAAAATGTCCTCTGTGCGGGACGCCGGTGTTCCATCCTGATATTCCGCGCAATCTTTCCGAGCCGCCCTTTCCGCCGGACAAACGCATCCGGCCCGAGGACGTGAACCGTTCCGGCGTCCTGTTCGTGCTGACCATCGCGGCGCTTCTGCCCGCACTTTTGTGTCTGCTGTGCGACTGGCGCATCAACGGAACGCTTGTCTGGTCCGGCTATGCGGCGGGAGCGATTGCGCTGCTGTATGTCGTTATCCTGCTGCCCATGTGGTTCCGGCGGCCCAATCCCGTCATATTTGTGCCGGTCGATTTCATCGCGGTGGGACTGTACCTGCTCTATATCAACTTTGCCACCGGCGGGCACTGGTTCTTGTCCTTTGCATTCCCGGTCACAGGTGCGATCGGCCTGCTCATCAGCGCAGCCGTTGCCCTGACGCACTATCTGCGCGGCGGGTATCTTTACATCTACGGCGGTATGCTGATCCTCGGCGGCGGTCTGGCCGTGCTCATCGAGTTCCTGATCAATCTGACGTTCCAGATCCACGAGACGCTCTTCTGGTCATTTTATCCGATGGTCGCGGGCATTGTGCTCGGCCTGATGCTGATCGTCATCGCCATCTGCAAGCCCCTGCGCGAATCCCTGCACCGGAAATTCTTCCTGTAAGACAGCAGGAGAACAAAAATCGCTTTTTGCACACTGAAAAACACGCATGGACCCGGCTGGGTTCATGCGTGTTTACATAATATAATGAAGCGTTTATTCGTACAGATAGACGCGGGCCTCGTATGGGCGGGTGAGGAAGCTGTTTTCCTCGCGGGTACCGTCGTAATTCGTCAGAAGAAGCTTCATGTCGCCAAGTGAGAAGTTATACGGCGCCTGAAAGCGCACAGGCTTGTCGGTGAACGAACAGATCACCAGCAGCTTCTGCTCCTTTGTCTCGCGGGCGTAGACATAAAGCTTGTCCGAGCCCCTGTAATATTCCTGATAGCTGCCGTCGCGGACGACGGGCAGGCTTTTGCGCAGGGCAATGGCCTTTTTGTAGAAATTCAGAATCGAATCCGGGTCGTGCAGTGCCTGCTCTGCGTTGATGCTCGTGTAATTTTCGTTGACATAAAACCACGGCGTACCGGTCGTGAATCCGGCGTGTTCGCCGTCTGTCCATTGCACGGGCGTGCGGGCAGAGTCGCGGGACGCGCGGTGATAGAGCGCAAGGCGCTTTTCCTCCGGCCAGTCCGGGTGCTGGTTGCGGGTCTGCACGTCCTCGTACATACTGGTGCTTTCCGGCCGCCAGTTCGTCATGCCGAACTCCTGACCCTGATAGATGAACGGCGTGCCCTTCAAAAACAGATAGCTGACAGCCAGCATTTTTCCGCTCTCCACGCGGTACTGTTCGCTGCCGTAGCGTGAGATCACGCGCGGGTGGTCGTGATTTTCGAGATACAGCGCGTTCCAGCCGCGCCCGTCCAGCTGCGTCTGCCAGCTGGAAAAGGCCCGGCGCAGGCGCTTTAAGGAGAAACTGCGCGGCATATAGTCCGTAAAGAAGCAGTCGGCGCACATACACTGGAACTGGATCATCATGTCGATCTCATTCGTGTCCGACTCTTCGATGTAATCCAGCGCCCGCTGCGGCGTGACGAGCGGCGCTTCAGCAATGGTCATGCAGTCGTAATTCTCCAGCACATCTCGGCGGAACTCCTGCAGATACTCGTGGATGTGCGGGCCGTGATTGTAAAACCGGATGCCCTTGAAGATCGGGAACAGATGGTCGTCCGGCAGGCCCTCCTTTTTGGAAATAAAGGTGATCACATCTTCACGGAAGCCGTCGACGCCGAGATCGAGCCAGAATTTGAGGATCTTCTTGACCTCTGTTCGGACAAGCGGATTGTCCATGTTGAGATCTGGCTGCTTGACGGCAAACAGATGCAGATAATATTCCTGCCGCAGATCGTCCCACTGCCATGCCTTGCCCTCAAAATGACTGTCCCAGTTGTTCGGCAGTTTTCCGTTCGGCTTTGCGGGCCGCCAGATATAATAATCGGTATACGGCTCGATGCGCCGCCGGGATTTCTGGAACCATTCATGCTCGTCGCTCGTGTGATTGACGACCAGGTCCATGACAAGCTTCATCCCGCGCTGGTGAAGGCCCTCCAGAACGGCCCGAAACGCTTCCATGCCGCCGTATTCCGGTGCAATGTCCATGTAATCCGAAATATCATAGCCGCAGTCCGCGCCGGGCGACGGATAGAGCGGCGAGAACCAGACGCCGTCAATGCCGAGCTCCTTCAGATAGTCGAGCTTCTCCAATACCCCCCACAGATCGCCGATCCCGTCGCCGTTTCCGTCGCGGAAGCTCCGGGGCCAGATCTGATAAAAAACCATGTCCTTAAACCATCTTGTATGACGCATATTCATTTCTCCCCATGCCGTTCGTTGGTTTCCATAACAACAATATTATTGTAACATATCACCGCAGTTTCGCTATATGGAAACCTGAACAGATTTTCAGGCCCGCTTTCGTCCAAAATTGACACTTGCGGGAGACTGGAAAAACACATACAATATAAACAAGTATATACACCCATAAGAGGTAAAAGGAGGACGACCCATGCGGCTGCAGTTCCCGGAAGGATTTTTGCTTGGCGTCAGTTCCGCCTCGGCGCAGATCGAGGGCGGCGAGGTCGGAAGCAACTGGAATGACTGGTACCATCAGGGCCGGATCAAGGACGACTCTGACCCCGCGGTGGCCGACGACCATTGGAACCGCTGGCGCGAGGACTGCGCGCTGATGGCGGGGCTGCATCTGCCCATCGCCCGTATGGGCGTGGAATGGGCGCGCATCATGCCTGCGCGCGGCGAAGTCGACGAGGCGGCGATCACGCATTACCGCGCGGAGCTGGAATATATGCGGCAGCTTGGCATCCGCCCGCTGCTGACCATCCATCATTTTTCCAACCCCATGTGGTTCGAGCGTCTGGGCGGCTTTTCAAAGCGGGAGAATCTGGACGATTTTCTGTCCTTCGCAAAGCTTTGCGCCGACCGCTTCGGCGATCTGGTCAGCGACTGGATCACCATCAACGAGCCGAACGTCTACGCCACAAACGGCTATTTCTTCGGCGACTGGCCTCCCGGCCATAAAAGCTTTTCCGAGACGTTCACGGTGCTGGAAAATATGGCCTTCTGCCACATCCGCTGCTATCAGATGCTCCACGCGACGCGCGAAGCCATGGGCTATTCCGACACCATGGTCGGCTTTGCGAACCATCTGCGCGTATTTGAGCCGGAAAACCCGAAAAATCCCATGCAGGCCGCCACGGCCAGAGCCGTCGAGTGGCTGTTTCAGGGCGCAATTACGCAGGCTATGTCCACAGGCGTGTTCCGCCTGCCGCTGAAGAACCACTGGAAGCTGCCGAAGGGCGAATACTGCGATTTCCATGGCGTCAACTATTACACGCGCTCGACCGTCACGGGCTTTGCCGACGGCGTCCGGAAAAACAGCCCGCGCAACGACCTCGGCTGGGAGATTTATCCCGACGGTCTGCCGCAGGTCGCAGCCAAGCTGGAAAAGCTGCTCAAGCGCCCCATCTGGGTCACGGAAAACGGCACCTGCGACAATCAGGATGCCTTCCGCTCCCGGTATATCTACGAGCACCTGCACGCCATGCTCCGTTCCGGCCTGCCGTTCGAGCGGTATTATCACTGGTGCTTCTGCGACAACTTTGAATGGCTCGAGGGCGAGAGTGCCCGATTCGGCCTCATCAATGTTGATTACGCCACCCAGACGCGCACGATCAAGCGCTCCGGCGAATTCTACGCCGATATGATCCGCAATGGCGGCGTGACGGACGAGGCCTATAACACGTATGTCAGAGGGGAGGTCTACCGCGTCGAATGATCACAGTCAAGCACGGCGTGTTTCACCTGCAAAATGAAAAAAGCTCCTATCTGTTCCGCGTCCGGGACGGCTTTCTGGAGCACCTGCATTTCGGCACGCGCCTGAGCGCGTCCGACGCAGACGCACTTGCCGTCCGGCCCGGCAACGGCTGGGGAGACAGCACGCTTTACCGGGAAGGCTCCAACGCCAACTGTCTGGATATTTTTCCGCTGGAATGGAGCGGCTGCGGCAGGGGAGACTACCGCGAAAGCCCCATGGAGCTGCTGCAGAACGGCGCGCCGATCTCCACAGAATTCCGCTATATCGGCTGTGAAGCACTGAAATCCGCTCAGCCCTCCGCGCTCCCGGCCTCGCGCGGGCAGACGGTTCTTGCTGTCTATCTGGAAGACAGCGCGGCCAAGCTTCGCCTCACGCTTTTATACGGCGTCCTGCCAACGGTCTTCACAAGAAGAGCGATTCTGGAAAACTGCGGCGATACGCCCATCTCTATCCGGAAGCTTATGAGCGCCAACACGGATCTTCCGGGCGACTGGACGCTGCACACCTTTTCCGGCGGCTGGATCGCCGAAATGCAGCATACCGAAACGCCCATCACTATGGCGCGTACCTGTCTGGAAAGCACGACCGGCGCGTCGTCCAGCCGTGCGAACCCCGGCTTCCTGCTTGCCGCCCCGGATGCGGCGGAGACGGCAGGCGAGGTCTGCGGCTTTAATCTGCTCTATTCCGGCAGCCATTATCTGAGCGCGCAGAAAAGCCTGCAGGGCCTCACGCGCGTGATGCATGGCATTTCTCCCGCAAATTTCAATTGGGAGCTTGCGCCGGGGGAGCGGTTCGAGACGCCGGAGGCTGTCATGGCGTGGTCCGATGCCGGCTTCGGCGGCATTACGGACTGCTTCGGCCGCTATGTGAACGAAGCGCTCATTCCGCCGTATTGGAAAAACCGGCCCCGTCCCATCGTCTATAACAGCTGGGAGGGCTGTATGTTCGACTTCACGGAGGCGAAGCTCCTGCGGCTCGGAAAGCTTGCAAAGCAGCTGGGCTGCGAGCTGTTCGTGCTCGACGACGGCTGGTTCGGCAAGCGTGACAGCGATACCAGCAGCCTCGGCGATTACTCCGTAAACGCCAAAAAGCTCCCGAACGGCCTGAAGGGACTCGGCGAAAAGCTGAATGCGATGGGGCTGCAGTTCGGCCTCTGGTTCGAGCCGGAATCCGTCAGCCCGGATTCGGAGCTGTACCGTCGGCATCCGGACTGGGCGCTGCATGACAGCCTTGGCCGTACCGATCTTCTGGGCCGCCACCAGCTGCTGCTCGACCTTACGAAGCCGGAGGTGCGGGATCATATCGTCGAAAGCGTCGGCGGGATCCTTGATTCTGCGCCCATTTCCTACGTCAAGTGGGACATGAACCGCCATTCCTGCGCGCTCGGCGCAAAGCAGCATGCGTTCGTCCTCGGACTATACGATGTACTGCGCCGCATTTTTGAGCCGCGGCCCGAGGTTCTTCTCGAAAGCTGCTCGTCCGGCGGCAACCGGTTCGACTGCGGGATGCTCTATTTCTCCCCGCAGATCTGGTGCTCGGATGATACCGACCCTGTCGAGCGTCTGCGCATCCAGCAGAGCCTCAGCTACCTCTATCCGCCCTCGTGCCTCGGCGCGCACGTGTCGGCAGGGCCGCACGCGCAGACGCTGCGCGCAACGCCGCTTCCCACGCGCGGAAACGTCAGCCTGTTCGGCTGCCTCGGCTACGAGCTGGATCTGACGGAGCTGCTTCCCGTTGAGCAGACGGAGATCCGCGCGCAGATCGAGTTTTACAAGGCACACCGCCGCACGCTTCAGTATGGCCGCTTCACAAGAGGCAAAACGGACGGCGGCGGGATCATCTGGCAGGCGAAGACGAAGGAGGAGACGGTCGCGGGCGTGTTCCACGGCGTACAGCACGCCGCTCCGGGCTATGAGCGTCTGCGCGTGACCGGTCTGGACGAGAAGAAGCAGTACCGGCTCGACAGCCGCCCGCAGCTGCTGCGCGTCGGCGATTTCGGTTCGCTTCTGCGCCATGTGCTGCCCGTGAAGCTGAACCCGAACGGCCTTGCCGTGCAGACGGCGGACAGCTATTACAAAATGTACGACGGCCAGCAGACCGTCACGGCCTCCGGTGCGGCCTACAGCGCCGGGATCATGCTTGCGCCGCGCTTTGCCGGGACCGGCTACGATGCGGACGGGCGTATGCAGGGCGATTTCGGCTCCAATGTCTATTTTATCCGGGAGGTGCAGTCATGAAAAATCCTGACCGCCGCAATAAATATTTCTTTGGCCTCGGCACGATCGGCCGTGATATGTTCTATGCGTTCGAGGCAAACGCACTTTTATATTTCCTGTCCAACATTCTTTCCTTACCCATTCATGTGTTCGCAGCGGTAAGTCTTGTGCTCTCCGTCCTGCGCATCGCCGACGCGCTGAACGATCCCATCACGGGCCTTGTCATAGACAATATCCACACAAAATGGGGCAAATTCAAGCCCGCGATCCTGGTCGGCGGCGTCGTGTCCGTGATCTTCTATCTGATCCTGTTCGGCAACGTCGGCACCGGCACGGCCTATGTCATTTTCTTCGCAGCCGCGTATGTCCTCTGGGATATCAGCTATGGCATCAATGACATTGCCTATTGGACGCTCCTGCCCGCCCTGACGCAGGATCAGAAGCAGCGCGAGAATTACGGCGCGTTCGCGCGTATCTGCGCAAACATCGGTATGTACATCATCATGGTTGGCTGGCAGCCCATCACCGCCGCCCTCGGCAATACGCCGAAGGCGTGGATGACGGTCGCCGTCTCGGTGAGCGTTATTTATCTGGCAGGACTCTGCTTCCCGCTGTTCGGCGTAAAGGAGAACCGCGAGATCAAGGAGGACGACGAGAAGTTCACCATCTGCGATATGTGGAACGCTATCACAAAAAACGATCAGCTCATGTGGACGACGCTCTCCATGGCGCTGTTTATGGTCGGCTACTGCACGACGACCGGCTTTGCGACGTACTATATGCAGTATCTCTACGGCGATATCAATATGTACGCCATCCTGGCCGCCGTCTGCGGCGTGGCACAGCTGGCGGCACTGATGATCTTCCCGCTGTTTTCCAAAAAATATGACCGCCGCCAGCTCTATACCGGCGCGACGGTCTTTGTGGTCGCGGGCTATCTGGCCTTCTTCTTTGCCGAGCATTCTATCGGCCTGATCGCCGTCTCTGCGATTTTGATGTTCGTCGGTCAGGCGTTCATCCAGCTGCTGATGCTCATGTTCCTCGCCGATACCATTGAATACGGCCAGTGGAAGCTGGGCCGGCGCTCGGAATCCATCACGTTCTCCATCCAGCCGCTTGTCAACAAGATCGGCGGCGCGCTTTCGACCGGCCTCATCAGCGTCAGCATCATGCTGGCCGGCATCAAGACAAAGGGCTCTGACACGGCAGCGGCTGCCATCGATGCCTCCGGCAAGCTGACCATCAAGCTGGCCATGCTGGCCATCCCGCTGGTCCTGATCGTCGCGGGCTATGTGATCTATCTGCGCAAATATAAGATCAGCAAGGAATTCTATGACAATATGCTCGCCGACCTCAAGTTCCGCGAGACAAAACCGGCGGCAGACCGCTGACCGGAACCGCCCGCTGGGCAGCTGCAAATTTCGGAGCATCTTTCACTCAGAAGTCTGAATGTTCTATAACCGGCAAAAGCCGCCCCGCCGGGCGGCTTTTGCCGGTTATATTGTTACTCCGTCCGCAGCGCCACGACCGGGTCCTTCTTTGCCGCGAGGGACGACGGGATGAGTCCTGCGAGGAAGGTCAGCAGCATCGAAATGGCGACCAGCGCCGCACCGGCCTGCCACGGCAGCTTTGCGCCGAGCGAGGCAATGTCGGTCAGATGCTGTACGACCGCGTTGATCGGCAAAATCAGCACCAGCGTCAGTCCCACGCCAAGCAATCCCGCAATCAGACCCTCGATCAGCGTTTCGGCGTTGAATACCCGTGCGATATCGTGCTTCGACGCGCCGATGGCGCGCAGAATGCCGATCTCCTTTGTGCGCTCCAGCACGGAAATATATGTGATAATGCCGATCATGATCGACGAGACGACCAGCGAGATCGAGACAAACGCGATCAGAACATACGAAATGGCGTTGATGATCGTCGTGACCGAACGCATCAGCAGCGCAACATAGTCCGTATACGTGATCTGGTCGTCCTCCGGCAGCGCGCTGTTGTAGCGCTCAATGCAGTCGCCGATGGCGTCCTTGTCAGAAAACGTGGAGGCGTACAGATTGACCTTCGACGGCTTGGAGCGTTCTACATATCCGAGCGCCGAAAGCGTGTCCTCAAGAGTCGAATCTGAATACGCGGCGGGAACAGATGTGTCATAGAGATACTGCACCTGCTCGTCTGTCAGCTCAGCCGCGTCCATCGCGGCGGCCAGCTGCTCGGACGAAAGCCCGGCCAGCTGCGCCGAGACTGCTTCGGCATACTGCGCTGCAATCTGCTCACGCAGCATCTGTGCAACATAATCGAACAGCGTCTCGTCGTCCATCTGCGCAATGTACCCGCGTACGGTTTCCGGATCAGTTCCCATCTGCTCCGCATAAGAGTCCGTCATCTGCGCTTCAATTGTTTCACGCGTCATGCCGTCCATGGCCTGCTGCACGGCGCTGTCCAGATACTCGCCCGGCGCCTGCTTTGACATATCTGCGTACATCTGCGCCTTTTCCTGCGTGTCCGCGTCCGACAGAACGGCTCCGACCGCCTCGCGCATCTGCGCCGCGTCAGGCGCTTCCTCGTCGCCTGTTTTGAACGGCAGGCCTGTCAGAACATCCGTTTCAGGATCGTCCAGCTGCTGCCGGATGACCGCGCTTTCGGAGGCGGCGTCCAGCACATACTGCGTCAGTGCACTCGTATACCCCAGCGACCCGCGCACCATGCTGTTCGCCGCGTCCGGGTCCGGCCGCAGCACGCCGACGATTTTCAACGTCGTGCCGACCTCGTCGGAGCCGTAGAGATATTCCATCCCCGCCTCACTCTGGCTCAGATCGGTCCAGCTGCCGTCCGCGTTCTGGGCGTAATGCTCAAAGGGCAGGATCAGCTGGAAGGTATGGCCGCAAAGCTCCTCATAGCTCCAGCTCGCGTCCGATTTTTCAATCGTCTCCTGATTCATGGCCGCCTGCATCGCGTCCGTCATTTCCTGCTCAGTCTTGAGGCCCATCGCGTACATGACCAGATCGGAGATCTCATTGTTTTCGCCCACGACCAGCACGACCTCGTCATAGCTTTCCGGCCATCTGCCGTAGAGCACATCGTACTGCGACTTCAAAAGCGGGGAGATCCCCGTCCCGTCCTCGTCCGGCAGCAGCTCCTCCCAGACGTCCATGGCGGAATAATAGCTGCCAAACTGCGAAAAATAACTGCTGTAATCGCCGCCGTACATACTGCTCATCATGTTCTGCAGCAGCTCCATCACGTCGGCCTTGACAATATTGTCGTCTGCGTCCTTTGTGTAGACCGGCAGCGACAGGTCATAGGCATACTGGATCGAGGTCAGATATTGATGAATTTCGCTGTCCGGGTTATCCAGATAGCGCTTGAACGCTTCCAGATCGTTTGTCTGCGTGCCGTTCTCGTTCAGGCTCTGCATCAGGTCGTACATGACGTTTGACGCGTAGACGCGCCCGTCCGTATGCGTTTTTCCGGCCTCTTCGCTGTGTACGCCCATCAGCGCTGTCACCATGCCGGACATATCCGCGCTTTCCGCCTCAATCGTCACCGGATAGGACGAAAGCGTGTCCTCCTGCACGTCGTTGATATACGTCTGAATGCCATTGGAGAGGGACAGGATCAGCGCAATTCCGATGATGCCGATGGAGCCCGCGAAGGCGGTCAGGATCGTGCGGGCCTTCTTCGTCATCAGGTTATTGAGACTCAGCCCCAGTGCCGTGAAAAACGACATGGACGTGCGCCGCTTACCGGATTCCGGCTGCACCGGCGGCTCCGCCGCGTCTTCATACGGCGCGCTGTCCGCCAGAATGCTTCCGTCGAGCAGCCGCACCGTCCGCGTAGCGTAGCGCGCGGCAAGCTCCGGGTTGTGCGTGACCATGATAATGAGCTTTTCGTCCGCGATCTGCTTCAGAAGCTCCATGACCTGCACAGACGTTTCACTGTCCAGCGCGCCGGTCGGCTCGTCGGCCAGCAAAATCTCCGGATCGTTGACCAGCGCCCGCGCAATCGCCACGCGCTGCATCTGTCCGCCAGACATCTGGTTGGGCTTTTTATGCAGCTGGTCACCCAGACCGACCTTTTTCAGCGCCTGCACGGCGCGCTTTCTCCGCTCGGACTTGCTCACGCCAGAAAGCGTCAGCGCAAGCTCCACGTTCTGCAGAACCGTCTGGTGCGGGATCAGGTTATAGCTCTGAAAGACGAAACCGATGGAATGGTTGCGGTAGGTATCCCAGTCCCGCGCGGAAAAGTCCTTCGTCGAGCGTCCGCCGATGACAAGATCGCCGGAGGTATATTGATCCAGTCCGCCGATGATGTTCAGAAGCGTCGTCTTTCCGCAGCCGGACGGCCCCAGCACAGCGACGAATTCATGCCGCCGGAACCGGATCGACACGCCCTTCAGCGCGTGAACGGCGGTGTCTCCGGCCTGATAGTCCTTTACGATCTGTTTCAGCTCAAGCATTGGGTCACGATCCTTCATTTCAGAATAAACAGAATTAGAATACACTGGATTTATGAACAAATCTATGGAATCGCAGACCTTTCCGCGCAGTGTTCACAGAAAATTTACCGTCTCCAAAACTTTTTTAGCCGCCCTCATAAATAATTTGGATAGACAGACGAAATTGTAAAGATTTTAAGGCAGAAACCGTTGGTTTTTGGGTAAAATAATACTGGACATCGGAAGAATATTGCGGTATAATTTAGCAGAATGTTGTGGAACACACAGTATATTGGCCGGCATCCAGCCGGCAGGTAATAAGGAGGAAATTTATTATGTCTGTTAAAGTTGCGATCAATGGTTTTGGCCGTATCGGCCGTCTGGCGTTCCGTCAGATGTTCGGCGCTGAGGGCTACGAAGTCGTCGCCATCAACGACCTGACTTCCGCCAAGATGCTTGCGCACCTGCTGAAGTACGACTCCACGCAGGGCAACTATGTCGCGCAGGGCCACACCGTTGATTTCCACGAGGGCGAAGGCGAAGACAACTACATCGTTGTCGACGGCAAGAAGATCGTCATCTACAAGATGCCCAACGCGGCTGATCTGCCCTGGGGCAAGCTCGGCGTTGACGTCGTCCTCGAATGCACCGGCTTCTATACCAGCAAGGCCAAGGCACAGGCTCATATCGACGCAGGCGCCCGCAAGGTCGTTATCTCCGCTCCGGCCGGCAATGATCTGCCCACCATCGTTTTCAACGTCAACCACAAGACGCTGACCAAGGAAGACACCATCATCTCCGCCGCTTCCTGCACCACCAACTGCCTCGCTCCGATGGCCAAGGCTCTGAACGATCTGGCTCCCATCGAGTCCGGCATTATGTGCACCATCCACGCCTACACCGGCGACCAGATGCCGCTCGACGGCCCGCAGCGCAAGGGTGACCTCCGCCGCAGCCGCGCAGCCGCTGTCAACATCGTTCCGAACTCCACCGGTGCTGCCAAGGCCATCGGCCTCGTCATTCCGGAGCTGAACGGCAAGCTCATCGGCGCCGCACAGCGCGTCCCGACCCCCACCGGCTCCACTACCATCCTGAACGCAGTCGTCAAGGGTGCTGTCACCGTTGATCAGGTCAACGCCCAGATGAAGGCGGAAGCCACCGAGTCCTTCGGCTACAACACCGACGAGATCGTCTCCTCCGACATCATCGGTATGCGCTTCGGTTCCCTGTTCGATGCAACGCAGACCATGGTCCTGCCCCTGCCGAACGGCGATACCCAGGTTCAGGTCGTTTCCTGGTACGACAACGAGAACTCCTACACCAGCCAGATGGTCCGCACCATCAAGTACTTCTCCGAGCTGGGCTAATTCCACAACAAACCCCAAACAGGCGCTGCCACCGGCAGCGCCTGTTTTTTGCGCCCACCGTCAGCTGCGTATGCAGCTGGTAGGTGGCGGGGCTCTGTCCGCCCGGCAGGATGCAGTGAATTTCTTCGAAAGTTTACGGCGAATCCGCAACTACTTTCCTGTTTCAGCGTAGGGGCGGACGCCTCTGTCCGCCCGCAGAATGCATCGCTTTTACGGAAATCTACGGCAAATCCGCAACATTTTCGGGCCGACAGAGTCGTCGGCCCCTACGGAGCGTTGTGCAAATTTACAGCTGCCCATCGGGCGGAGCAGAGCCCCGCCCCTACCAACTGCATACATTTTCGCACGCTGGGAGAAGCAATTGGGTACTGCATCAGCCTGAGAGTTGATTTGTTCCAAAAGGTCGACAACAGTAAACTTATATGCTACAATAAGTTTATGATAGTAAACCTTTTGGGTATCCTCTGTTTTTGTATGTTTGTACGAATTTGTTGTTGTTTTTCTTGCAAATTTTTATTACAATTTAAATAGCTCCCGTAGAGTAACATCGCCACGCTATGAAAAGGAGGTAGTTTTGTGCGAAAGTTTGTATCACTTATTCTTTGCCTGTCTATGTTATCCGCTTTACTCTGCGCCCCCGCCTCAATTGGACCGTTTTAGGCCAAGACACTTTGGAAATCGTCAGTTGGAGTTAAGTGTCATGCGTCCATATCTTTGCCTACAGCTTATTATTTCTCTGGCTTTGCTCCTATGTATTCTCTTGTCTGATTTTGGAATTCTATTTCAATCGTCAAACACAACTGCACGAATTCTCCTGCACATAAGTACTATTATTCTCATTGCTTCTACAGTGATCCAATTACACACAAGAAAATAAACACAAAATGCAAGTGTCGGTTGAACGCAGGCACTTGCATTTTGTATTCAAATGGTTCAGCACTCAATTTCTCTTAAACATTCTGCCACTTCAACTTTGCGCTTGTTCATAATGAACTATCGTCTCACGTTTGTCAGATAACTGTTGCTTGATCGTTCTCGCATGGAGAGCTTGGGCCGCGGCTAGAGAGGCATGGTCCATGTCAGACTTTCTGGATACCGCGCAGGCGCACCCGGACATTTCTTCCGTCTTTGCGCAGGACGATGGCGCATCCATGATTCAGATGCTGCTACTTTATGCGCCGGATGCCTTTATAGACTATGACGCGGCACAGGCAAGCTTCGATTCTCCAGAGTTTCTCTGCCTGCTGGAACTTGCCAAGCGCCAGACACAGCCGGAGGCGGAATCGCCGCACGAAGCCGCGGCGGCTGGCTGCCGGTACAGTCAGATTTTGAGAAAAAGACGGCGGCCATGACGGATACTGATGCACAGCGGCTTCTGCGTGAATTACAGGCGGAGGCCGTGTCCGTGTTCGAGTACGATGCCGCCGTTTCCGGCATCCTTGCCGACGAGCTGCCGTATTATTTCGCGGAGGAGCAGTCCGCCGGACAGATCGCAGACCGCATCCAGCGCCGCGTTCAGCTGTACCTTGAAGAAACCCGTCGCTGAATCACGCGGATTTCGGTGTTGTGCTGAAACGCGCAGAATGATATAATGGATCCATAAAGGGCTGCGTCAAGCTGCCATTCCGCCTGCATCTGCGGGCGCTGTGAAAGGACAAACCCGATATGACAGAACGAGAAAAACGAGTACAGTGGTTTCAGAATGCGCGTTTTGGTATGTTCCTGCATTGGGGCCTCTATGCCATCCCCGGACGCGGCGAATGGTATATGAGCAACGCCAGAATCCCCGCCGAACAGTACGAGCGTTATATGCAGGAATTTACGGCAAAGGCCTACGATCCCAGAGACTGGGCCCGCCGCGCAAAGCGGGCCGGAATGCAGTATGTCGTCCTGACGGCCAAGCATCACGACGGATTCTGCCTGTTTGATTCCAAGCTGACGGATTATAAGAGCACGAACGCCCCCTGTGGGCGCGATCTTGTGCGGGAGTTTGTGGACGCGGTGCGCGCCGAGGGCCTCCGCGTGGGCCTGTATTACTCCCTGCTCGACTGGCACCACCCGGATTTCCCGAAATACAACGACCCGATCCATCCCATGCGCGGAAATCCGGCCTATCAGGATGAGAAAATCGACTTTGACCGTTATCTTGCCTATATGCACGGGCAGATCGAGGAGCTGGTCACGAACTATGGAAAGATCGATATCCTCTGGTTCGACTATTCCTATGGCGAACTGCGCGGCGAGGCATGGAAGGCGACGGAGCTGATGCAGATGGTGCGCCGCCATCAGCCGGACGTCATCGTCGATAACCGTCTGGAAACCAGCGGCGAGGGCTTCGGCAGCCTTGTTACGGAGCAGCCCGCGTATTACGGCGGCGATTTTGTCAGCCCCGAGCAGCTTCTGCCGCCTGAGGGCATCCGCAATGTCTGCGGCGAACGCGTCCCGTGGGAGCTTTGCGCGACCATGAACAACAATTGGGGATATACGCCCTATGATACGTGCTACAAGCCTGCGTCCATGCTCGTCCGCAAGCTGGTCGAGTGTGTCAGCAAGGGCGGCAATATGATCCTGAACGTCGGCCCGGACGCGAACGGCCGCTTCCCGGCGCAGAGCTGCGAAATTCTGGACGAGATCGGCGCGTGGATGGCAGTAAACAGCGAAAGCATTTATCACTGCGGCAGCGCCGGCGTGCCGAAGCCGGACTGGGGCTGGTACACGAAGAAGGAAGGCCGCATCTACGCGCACGTTCTGGAAGCCCCGCTTGGGCCGCTGGCGCTGACGGGTCTTGCGCCGGAGCGCATCGGCGCGGTGCGGCGGCTTGCCGACGGCAGCGAGGTCATTCGCGGCGAAAGCTGGGTCACAAATGCCTACGAGGGCCTTGCGTTCGTCACGCTCGGCACGATCCCGCAGTATACCTATCCGCTCCCGGATAAAACCGATACCGTGCTCGAGATCGGATATTCATAATGCCCATCAGACCCCGGCAGCGAGGCAGGGGAGATTGGTGAAACTGCCTACTTGCATTTTTCATAAAATCTGCTAAAATGTAGCGTGCTACCAAAAACGGTAGCACGCTACATTTTTGATTCGGGAGGTTCCGATGAAGGATTGTTCTCAGAATCTCGGCCCGCGGCTGCGGCATCTCAGCAACCGCATCACGCAGTACATGGATCAGCAGTTTCTTGCGCTCGACCTGACGTCGACGCAGTCATTTATCCTGCACCATCTTGTGCTGCACGAGGGTGAGCAGATCTACCCAAAGGACATTGAAAAGCGCTTCCACCTGACGCACCCGACCGTCTCCGGCGTGCTGCAGAGGCTGGAAGCAAAGGACTTTGTCGTGCTTGAGCCGGACCGGGACGACCGCCGCTGCAAGCGTATCCGCCTGACCGAACGCGCCCGGCAGTGCGACGCCGCCGTCGGGCAGGCATTCGAAACGCTTGAGCGCGTCATGTGCTCCGGCATGAGCGATGAGGAGCAGCAGACGCTCCTGCGTCTTCTCGATCTGGCCGCAGACAATCTGCACGCCACACAGGAAATGGAGGTATCCGATCTATGATCAAACGTCTTTCCGCCTGCATCCGGGAATACAAAAAGCAGACGATTCTGACGCCCGTGTGCATGGTGGGCGAGGTCGTCTGCGAATGCACCATTCCGCTGCTGACAGCGGATCTCATTAACTCGATTCAAAACGGCTGCGATCTGCGCACGATCCTGCTTTACGGCCTCAAGCTGTTCGTGATTGCGATGCTGTCGCTGGGCTTTGGCGCGCTTTCCGGCTGGTTCGCGGCGGAGGCTGCGGCGGGCTTTGCGAAAAACCTGCGCCATGATCTCTATTATCAGGTGCAGAGCTTTTCCTTCGCGAATATCGACCGCTTTTCCACGTCCTCGCTCGTCACCCGCCTGACGACGGATGTGACCAACATCCAGAATGCGTTCATGATGTGCATCCGTATCGCTGTCCGCGCGCCCATGATGCTGGTGTTTGCCGTGATCATGTCCATCCGCGTGGGCAAGCAGCTTGCGTTTATTTTTGCGGGAACCGTCCCGATTCTCGGGCTTGCGCTGTTTTTCATGATCCGCAGCGCGCTGCCGCTGTTCAAGGCGGTCTTCAAGAAATACGACGCGCTCAACAACTCCGTGCAGGAAAACGTACAGGGTATGCGCGTGGTCAAGAGCTTCGTGCGCGAGGACTATGAGACGCAGAAGTTCTCCGCCGCGTCCGATTCCGTCCGCGCGGACTTTTTGAAGGCGGAGAAAATTCTGGCCCTCAACAGCCCGGTCATGCAGTTCTGCGTGTATACGTCGATGATCCTGATCTCGTTTTTTGCCGCGAAGCTCATCGTCACCTCCGGCGGCACGTACCTCGGCGTCGGCAGCCTGACCAGCATGATCACCTATTCCATGCAGATCCTCATGAGCCTGATGATGCTTTCCATGATCTTCGTCATGCTCACCATGGCGCAGGCGTCCGGCAAGCGTATCTGCGAGGTGCTGGGCGAGACGAGCAGCCTGCATAACCCGGAAAACCCGGTTTACGAGGTTCCGAACGGCGCTGTCGATTTTGATCATGTGGAGTTCAAATATTCCGCCTCCGCGAAGCGCAGCGCGCTGTCCGATATCGACTTCCATGTGAAGTCCGGCCAGACCGTCGGTATCATCGGCGGTACCGGTTCGGCCAAAACGACGCTGGTGCAGCTCATCTGCCGGCTGTACGATGTGACGGACGGCAGCGTAAAGGTCGGCGGGCGCGACGTGCGCGCATACGATCTCGAAACGCTCCGCAATCAGGTCGCGGTCGTGCTCCAGAAGAACGTGCTCTTCTCCGGCACGATCAAGGAAAACCTGCGCTGGGGCGATCCGAACGCGACGGATGCAGAGCTGCAGCGCGCCTGCGAGCTGGCCTGCGCGGATGAGTTCATTCAGCAGATGCCGGACAAATACGACACCTATATCGAGCAGGGCGGCTCGAACGTCTCCGGCGGACAGAAGCAGCGGCTGTGCATCGCGCGGGCGCTGCTGAAAAAGCCGAAGATTTTGATTCTCGACGATTCGACCTCTGCCGTCGATACGAAAACCGACGCGAAGATCCGCGCTGCGCTGCGCACCGAGATCCCGGAGACGACGAAGTTCATCATCGCCCAGCGCATCTCTTCCATCCAGGACGCAGATCTGATTCTCGTTCTGGACGGCGGCGCGATCAACGGCATGGGCACGCATGAGACGCTTCTTTCCTCGAACCAGATCTATCAGGAAGTCTATTATTCCCAGAACAGAACGGGAGGTGCGGACAATGGCTAATCATCCCGGAAGAGCGCCCCGCGCGCCGATGGTCGGCGCAAAGGCAGATCTCAAGCCGCTCGGCAGAGTGATCCGGATGCTGTTTCAGGATTACCCCGCCATGCTCATTGCAGTCATGGTCTGCATTATCATCAGTGCAGTCGTCGGCATCCTGCCCGCGATCTATATTGAAACCATCACCAGCTACATTGAAGACGGCTTGCGGCTCGGCTGGGACGGCGTGAGCGGAAAGATCCTCCATGCGCTCGTCACCATGGTCTGCATCTATCTTGCTGGGCTTGCCTGCACGGCGGTCTATACGCAGCTGATGGCCCACGTGACGCAGGGCTTCCTGCACAAGCTCCGCACCCGTATGTTTGCGGGGATGCAGAAGCTGCCCATCCGTTATTTCGACCAGAACAGCCGCGGCGACATCATGAGCTATTATACAAATGATATCGATACGCTTCGCCAGCTCGTTTCGCAGAGCCTGCCGCAGCTGTTTGCTGCGGGACTGACAGTTATCGGCCTGCTGCTGTTCATGTTCTATTTCTCCATCCCGCTGATGCTCATCGTCTTCCTCGGTATCTTCTGCATGACGAAGGTGACAAAGAACGTCGGCGGCAGATCGGCCAAATACTTCCTCAGCCAGCAGAAGTCCCTCGGCAAGGTCGAAGGTTATATCGAAGAGATGATGAACGGCCAGAAGGTCGTCAAGGTCTTCTGCCATGAGGAAGCGGCAGAACGTGACTTTGACGCCATCAACGAACAGCTGTTCAGCGATGCAAACCACGCCCAGCGCTACGCGAATATTTTCATGCCCATCATGGGCAACATCGGCAATATCCTCTATGTGCTCACGGCGTTCCTAGGCGGCGTTCTCATCTGCTCAGGCGGGAACATCCCGAACCTGTCCTTCCAGAACCTGTTTGAGACGGGCAGTATGCTTGCGCCGCTGAAAATCGCGGTCGTCGCATCGTTCCTTGGCATGACAAAGCAGTTTACCGGCAATGTCTCGCAGGTTTCCCAGCAGATCAACGCCATCGTTATGGCTGCCGCAGGCGCAAGCCGCGTCTTTGAGCTGATCGACCAGCAGCCGGAGGAGGACAACGGCCATGTCACGCTGATCCGTGCGTCGGAAGCGGCGGACGGTACGCTGACAGAAAGCGCTGTGCGCACCGGCGTCTGGGCATGGAAATGCCCGCAGGAGGACGGCAGCAGAAAACTGGTAAAGCTCTGCGGAGACGTGCGCTTCTTTGACGTGGACTTTGCCTATGACCCCGAAAAGCCGGTCCTGCACGACATCACGCTCTACGCCAAGCCCGGCCAGAAGCTGGCCTTCGTCGGCGCGACGGGCGCAGGCAAGACCACGATCACGAACCTCATCAACCGATTCTATGACCTTGCCGACGGCAAGATTCGCTATGACGGCATCAACATCAACCATATCAAAAAGGCCGACCTGCGCCATTCACTCGGTATTGTCCTGCAGGACGTGAACCTCTTTACCGGCACGGTCATGGACAATATCCGCTACGGCAAGCTCGATGCGACGGACGAGGAATGCATTGCGGCGGCAAAGCTCGCCAACGCGCACGATTTCATCACCCGCCTGCCGGACGGCTATAACACCATGCTCACGGCCAACGGCGCAAATCTCTCGCAGGGTCAGCGCCAGCTGCTGTCCATCGCCCGCGCGGCGGTCGCCGACCCGCCCGTCATGATCCTTGACGAAGCGACCAGCTCCATCGACACGCGCACGGAGCTTCTGGTGCAGCGCGGCATGGACGCACTCATGAAGGGCCGCACGGTCTTCGTCATTGCCCACCGCCTGTCGACCGTGCAGAACTCCGACGCGATCATGGTTCTCGACCACGGCCGCATCATCGAGCGCGGCACCCACGACGACCTCATCGCCCAGAAGGGCACCTACTACCAGCTCTACACCGGCGCATTCGAGCTTGAATAAGCAGAACAGCCACGCCCACACCGGACGTGGCTGTTTTGATGCAAAAGGTTGGTAGGGGCGGGGCTCTGCTCCGCCCGGCAGAATGCGGTTGTTCTATAGAAATTCTCGGCGAATTCGGGTGCATCTGCGTATTCGGTTGTAGGGGCCGATGCCCACATCGGCCCGGCAGAATGCACCGTTTTTACGGGAATATTCGGCGAATTCGCAACTTTCCAACGGGCCGATGTGGGCATCGGCCCCTACAGGATGCGGCACGAATTTGCGGTTTCCCATCGGGCAGAGCCTCGTTTCTACCAACTGCATTGGGTTCCGGAATATTGGCTGTTATCCTACTCCACCCGCCTGAATTCTCCCTGTGAGAACATCCGCTCAAACCCAAGCGACAGATACAGATGATACGAAACCGGATTCTTCCGGTCGACGTTCAGCGTCGCGCGCTTCCCGGACGCCAAAATCTCGTTTTTTGCGCTGTTGACCACCTTGCGCGCATAGCCCCTTCCGCGGTATTCATCCCGTGTGTAGACGAGCACGAGCCGCAGATCATCTCCTGTGGCCGGCGCGATGCGCGCCATGCTGACGATTTTTCCATCTGCCCGGATGACCCGGATCGAATCGAGCACCTTCCGGAACGACTCCTTTTCCGGTTTGTCCAGCAACCCGCAGTCGGCCACGAACCGCTGCGCGCAGTCAAAAATTTCGTCCAGATCGTCCTCCCGCGCCGGCTCGACCTCCGGCGCGGACGGCTCGGTGACGCGCCGCGCCTCCATGAAGTCCATGGCCAGCGCCTCCTCATAGCACCGTCCATACGACTGCATTTCCTGCATCAGCACATAACCAAGTTCTGACGCGCACAGATAATTCTTGACCTCATAGTCGCTGTCAAACAGGAACCGCAGCAGCTCCGGGACGCAGGCTTCCTCGCCGAGCAGCAGCAGATTATACGGCTCGACCTTCAGAGCCAGCAGACGCGTTTCGCCCTGTTCGCAGCGCAGCGCGTAATTGATTTTGCCAGCCTCCTGCAAAAGCGGAGCGTCGAGCGTAAAAAACGTGGAAAGATAGGGATTTTTCTGCAAATATGTCTGATTGTCCTGCAAAAACTCTGCTCCGGTCTTGTAAGAAACGATCATATTCATACCTCCATAGTGAAACGGCACGCCGCAGAGGGCGTGCCATTTTTGCTTATTCGTCAAGCTCTTTCAGAATCTGCCGCACCTGTTCCGGTGTGTAATCATAGATTCTGTCGCAGAACTGGCAGTCGATGTGAATGTCCTTGCCGTCGTCAACAATGGACTGCAGTTCCTTGCGTCCCAGACTGATGAGCGTCCGCGTCACGCGGTCGCGCGAGCAGTAGCAGCGGTATTCGACCGGCTGCGTTTCGAGAATTTCCAGATCAAATCCGTGCAGCACAGTCTCCAGCACGACCTGTCCGTCCATGCCTGCCGCCAGCAACCGGCTGACCGCGCCTGCGTTCTGAATGCCTGCCTCGATCTTATCAATGATATCGTCCGGCGCGCCGGGCAGCAGTTGGATGATATAGCCGCCCGCCGCCGTGACGGACTGATCCTTCCCGACCAGAACGCCGAGCGCACAGGCCGTGGGGATCTGTTCGCTCTGGGCAAAATACGACGTGATATCCTCGGCGATCTCGCCGGAGACAAGGTCAATCGTGCCGATATACGGCTCCTTCATGCGAAGATCCCGGATCACGGTGAGTGTTCCGTCCGTGCCGACAGCCGCGCCGACGTCCAGCTTGCCGGGGGCCTTTACCAGCATGGAGATCTGCGGGTTCTCGACCCAGCCGCGCACATTGCCCTCTGCATCCGACACGGCAAGCAGCCGCCCTAGCGGCCCGCTTCCCTTGAGCTGGAGCGTGATGGAACCGTCGTCGACCTTCTGCATATTACCCATCATGGACGCCGCCGTCAAAAGCCTGCCGAGTGCCGCTGTTGCGGTCGGAAGTGTTTTATGGATCTGCCGCGCACGCTCGACAATGCCGGTCGTGGTGACGGCGACGGCGTTTACAAAGCCGTCCTTCGTCATGGCGCGTACAAGTTCGTCTTTCATAGTCAGTCCTTCTTTGCGGAAAAATAAATACGCTGCTCATCCTGCTTTGGTGCGCGCAGCACGCGGTCGCCATATTGCCGGATGTGTGTGAAGCCCGCCTCTTCGAGCCACAGCGCAAGCTCGTCCGGCTCATAGGCATATTCGATATGCTCCTCAAACGAGCGATCCCAAAGGCTGCCGTTCAGCCGGAAAATGTCCATGCCATAAAAGCACAGCCGTTTTTTTGCGTCAAACTCTGTCCGCCAGACGCAGTAGGTGTCGTCCGTCTCGTCCAGAAATACCTGCCCGTCCAGACCGCGCAGCTTTGTGGGCGTGTTGATATCAAACACGAACAGCCCGCCGGACTTCAGCGCATTGTATACGCGCCGGAGCGTCTTCCGGCAGTCGTCCGGACGCGTCAGATAGTTGAGGCTGTCCAGCGCGCAGATCACCGCGTCCACCGGCTCCGCCAGACGAAGCCTCTGCATCGGCTGGCAGATGAAAAACGGGCGGCTGCCCTCCGGCAGCTCCCGCGCCTTCCGCTCTGCCTCCGCCAGCATATCCTCCGACAGATCTGCGCCGATCACCCGGTATCCGCGCCCGGCCAGCAGCATGGACAATGAACCCGTGCCGCAGGCCAGATCCAGAACCAAATGCGGCTGCACTTGCTCCCGCGCGCACAGCCGCTCAAAAAAGGTCAGCGTTTTTTCGTATCGGATATCATAGGTCAGCTCGTCATAGCAGCCCGCAAGCGCTTCATATGCGCTCACACCTGCTGCTCCTTCTGCTTCTGCTCGTCTTCCTTCATGCGGTCGAAGATGATGCGGTACGCGCCCATGCCGTAGTTGAGACTGCGGTTGACGCGGCTGATGGTCGCGCTGGAAGCGCCGGTCTTTTCCAGAATGTCGTTGTAGATCAGGCCGTCATTCAGAAGCTTCGCCAGCTCAAAGCGCTGCTCCATGGCCTTGAGCTCGGAAAACGTGCAAAGATCAGTAAAGAAATCATAGCATTCCTCGACAGTCTGGAGCTTGAGAATGGCGCTGTAGAGCTGGCTGTCAGGATCAGAGTGTTTATTTCGATTGTTCAAGATAAAATATCTCCTTTATTAATAGTGGGGTTCAGGCATAATTATGGTAACACTTTAACGCTTGAAAGTAAAGTGGTATTTTATAAATTTGTCGCTTTCCACGAAAAAAGTTGTCCGTTTCTGGGCAAAACAGAAGCAAATTTTGTCCTCGCCCGGCGCACAGACAATCAAAAATCAAGAATCAACGCCAGATACTGCCATCTAAGTGTTCCACGCCGGAAAAGCTTCAGCAGCAGCGCCTGATTGTCCTCCGAGTGTTCGACCTCTTTGCTGTACAGACTCACCACTTCAGTCAATTCCTGCACCGTTGCAGCATCTGCGCTAAGTTCGCGCAGGCAAAGCAGATGAAACACGCACTGCTCGACCCGCGCCAGATATTGCCGGTCGTTGACGGCCTTGAGTGCATAGCGGAACAGAAAATAGACCGTCAGATTTTCGTACTGGACGGAAAACGCGTCCCGGAAGGGGGCGGGCGGCGCGTCCTGACCGACTGCCGCGTCCAGCATGACCCCGAAGCGGCGCGTCAGATGCTCCATATTGTTGAGCACCATCCAGCACGGGAAAAACCGTCCGCTCCTGCTGCGAAGCCGCGCCAGCCGGACAAGACTACGATCCTGATACTGCTTTCCAAGGAATCGCCGCGCCAGCACCGGGACAAGCTCGTCCCGCCCCTCGTCCAGCAGACGCTGCACCCGCCGTGCCAGCAGCAGAATGAGCGCCAGGCGATCTGCAACAGGCCGTGCGCGATCCTGCGCCAGCCGGATCGATGCCGTCCGCGCGGCAAGCAGCGCCGGATATAATGCCGGGTCAAGCTCGTTCGGTATGACCGGGCCGCCGTCGTCCGTTTCCGTCAGCGTCAGCGGCGCGTCGTGCTCCAGCAGAAGTCTTGCCGCCTCCGGGCAGGAGGCGGAGAGCGTCAGCTCCGCCGTCTGGCCGTATTCCTCGGTAAAGCGCGGGTGCGTAAAGCAGGTGCGGCAGAGCATTTCCGCACCGTATGCGGCCTGAAGCGGACAGAGGCCGTCGTCACGCAGCAGAACGCAGTTCCCGCCCCGCTCCCGGAAGCGCGTCTCACCGTTCTCCGTCAGCATAGCCGCGCGCACCTGTTCGCCCAGCTCACCGGGCAGGGAAGCGTAGCGCGCGATGGCGTCCTCGTCCAGAATGATCTGCCAGTCCTTGCAGCAGGTATCCGGGCATTTGCCCGCCAGACAGGAAAACTTGTTTACATAATCAAATTGCACATACTTCATAACGCACCCTCTTTTCCAGCGTCAGCCGACGTTTCGATGATATCAGCTTTTGCAGCACGCGTCAACTTGTCATTTGCGGACATTTGTGCTATACTGTCAAAAAATAACCAATCAAAGAGGCATTTCATGAAAAAACTCAAACGTACGTATACGCGCTGTGCGCTGACGGCGGCGCTTGTGCTGCTGGTCATGCTGATCGCAGGCTCGATCTGGGACCTGCCGATCTCCAAATTTCTCTATCCCGGCCACGAAAGCTCCATCGGCCAGTTCTTTGCCGCCTTCGGCGAGCTGCCTGCGTTTTCGCTTCTGGCCGGATGCGGCGTTCTGCTGATCGTCCACCGCGCCAAATTCCGCCCGGAACTGAACATTGTCATTCTGGCCTTCGGCGTCTGCCTGACGCTTGCGAGCATATTCCTTTCCGTCCATGAGGCGACGGACAATGTGCCTGCCCTGCCTATGCCTGTCGCGCTGCTCGTGACGGTGTTTGTCGACGCGCTCATGGCGGCTGCGCTGCTGTTCCTGACGCGCGAGTGCCAGACCAAGACGATCCTTCGTTTTATCTGCACGGTGATCGTGGTCTGTGTCGGCATCATGCTGCTGATCAACATCATCAAGGTTCCCTGGGGCCGCGCCCGTATGCGTCTGATCTATTCCACGGGCAACGACACCTATTTCTCCAACTGGTGGCAGGCCGGCACGGCGCTCAAGAAAAAGCTCGTCGCCGACGGCGTTTCGTCGGATGACTTCCGTTCGTTCCCGTCTGGCCATACGGCCTGCGCTGCCTGCTCCATGCTCCTGATCCTCCTGCCGACGCTCTACCGCCGCCTGCACGATAAGGAAAAGCTGTTCATGGTCCTCGGCGGCGTCTGGACGCTTGCTGTCGCAGTTTCACGCCTGCGCATGGGGATGCACTTCCTGTCCGACGTGAGCGTCTCGTCTCTCCTGACCATCGCCCTCGGCGCAGTTGCCGTCTGGCTGTTCTACTTCAATAAGCCCTTCTTCAACAAAATCTGGGCCTTCGCCTCCGGCGATCCCAAACCGGCAAAGAAGCCGAGGACCCCGGAAGAACCGTAATATGTTCCGTTAAAGCAGCCGCAGCCGGTAGGGGCGGATGACTCTGTCCGTCCGCAGAAAACAGCAGTTTTTCGGAAATCTACGGCGAATTTGCAACATTTTCGGGCCGACAGAGTCGCCGGCCCCTACAACGCCCACAGCAGATTGGGCAGAACCCGGCCCAAACAATGGCCTAACACCCACCAACATTTCAGAAAGAGCAGGAAACGCATATGCGAATGAGAAGAAGAAACAATCTGGCCCCGCGGATGGAGGCCTGCGAGTCTGTCTGGATCCATGACCCGGAGGCGCTGCGCGGCAACTGGCGCAGCCTGATGCCGGACTGCCGGGAGCTTCGCGTTGAGGTCGGCTGCGGCAAGGGAAAATTCACTGTAGAGACGGCCGAGGCCGAGCCGGATGTGCTGCTGATCGCCATCGAGCGCGTGCAGGACGCACTTGTCCTCGCCATGGAGGCCGCGATCCGTAAGGGCCTCAAAAACGTCTTTTTCGTCTCGCTCGACGCGGCGAATATCGACCAGTTTTTTGCGGACGACGAGATCGACCTGCTCTATATCAACTTCTGCGACCCGTGGCCGCGCAAGAAGAACGCCAAGCGCCGCCTGACGTACCACACTTTCCTCGAAAAATACAAGAAGGTGCTGAAGCTCGGCGGGCAGATCCACTTTAAGACCGACAACGCGAATCTGTTTGACTGGTCGCTGCCGGAAATGGAAAGCTGCTTCCTCGAACTGCGGAATGTCACCGACGATCTGCACGCGAACGGCCCGGTCGGCATTATGACCGGCTATGAGGAAAAATTCTACGCGCTCGGCACGCCCATCCACCGTGTTGAGGCCGTCGTCACGACCAAGCAGCCCCGCCCGGCAGAGGAAAAGCCGGATCTGGAGGATGCAGAGGAATAATCCGCTGATGCAAAGGAAGTTCCTCAAACTGGAAATATTATAACTGAAATTCATATTTAAGAATATTGCTCTTTTTAGGGTGTATCTGAAAACTGAAAATGTGACCGGCAGCACGAAAAGGTCCGCTGTTTGGGCGCGTTGGAAGACTTTGGATACACCCGAAGCAATTAGAAAAGGCATACGAACTCAATTGAAAGAACAGAGTTCGTATGCCTTTGCTTTTGGAGGTTATTTCCGAAAAATAATTTTGAGACAAACGCTCTCCTCGCTTTACCGTTTGTCCCTGTCCACGCTGCGGAGCGCCAGTATCGACAAAAGCGTATATCTCATCCAGAACGGTGCGGACCGCTTCTCCTTCATTTTCTTCCGGGGCTTCGGCACGGGAGCGATGCACGTCCTCTGCGGCCTGATCGTGGGCGGCGGACTTGCATACACATGGCAGCGGACGTGGCTGAAGATCGCAGGCACCTGTGGGCTGCTGGGCGCGGCCATCACTCTCCACGCCATCTATAATCTGCTCATCGCCCACGGTGGTGCGGCGCAGTGCGTCGCCTACGCCCTGCTGGTGCTGCTGGTGGCCGCGGGAAGATGGTCCGCGTTCCGATTATCGCAGAGGAAATAACCGAATATCCACTCCCTGAGAGCTGCTTTTTGGCGGCTCTCAAATTTTTTTGAAAAATTTTGCGTTTTGGGTGAGAGTTTTTTCGATTTTTTGTACCTATATAAGTGAAGGGGTTTTTAAGCCGCATTTCAAAGAATCCAGAGAGGAGGTTCAAACGATATGTACGATACCGCAAGACGGGTCGCACTCGTCAAGCAGCGGGTGCGGGAAAACACCCGCCGGAGGCAGCGGCGCGAGGCAATAAGCCTCTCCGCAGCGTGTATGCTGCTGTTCGCGGTGCTGACGCAGGCGGCGGGCACGGTCGTCGGACCGGGGCAGACCGCAGCATGGGGCGTGTTCGGCGCGATGCTGCTGCGGGAGGACGCGGGCGGCTATGTGCTGGTGGCCGTTGTCTCCTTTGCCGCGGCGGCAGCGTTCACCGCGCTGTGCTTCCGGCTCAGAAACAGAGAAAGCCAGAAAAAAGGCGGGACGGACAAGCCCGACCCGCAAGAACAGGAGGAGAAAAGCCAATGAAGAAACGAATACTTAGCATCCTGCTTCTATGCTGCATGGTGCTGACGCTGCTGCCGACAACGGCCTTCGCTGCGGGAAAAATTTGGGTAGGCACAGAGGAGGAGCTACTTGCCGCGCTGGCAGACAATACAATCGGTAAAATCACCTTGACGGCGGATATTACCGTCAGCCAAACGTTGGTAATCGACAGACAGGTCGTGCTTGTCCTGGACCATAGTCTCAAGATCGATCGGGAACAGAGCAGCAGCGGCACACTGTTCCATATAACCAAAAGCGGCTATCTGGACACCAACGCTGGAAGCATTACCGATAATGTGCTCAATGAGGGCAAATTCTTCCCCCGCCAAATTTCAGGCGAGGTGATCAACGAGGGCGAAATCATCCGCGGCTCGTTTTCCGGAAAGGTGAAGAATCGAGGCTCCATCAACTATGGCTCTTTTCGGGGTGAAGTGGAAAACGCCCCCGGCGGGAAAATCGCCAATGGCGAGCTTTATGGTGAAGTGACAAACCATGGCGAAATCGCCGGCTGGAAGTTTTACGGCAAGGTTACGAATGATACAGATGGCCTTATCACCAGCGGCGAGTTTTATGGCGAAGTGGTGAACAACGGCAGAATCTCCTACGGCAAGTTTTATGGCGACGTGGTAAACAATGGCACAATCACCGGCGGCAGCTTCTTTGGCACGCTGACAGGCGGCGAAATCCAGGACAACGCGTATATAGCTGTCACCTTTGATTCCGATGGCGGCAGTACGGTCGCTGCACAACGGATTTTGCGGGGACAAAAGGCGCAAAGACCTGCCGCCCCCACCAAGGACGGCTATACCTTTATCGGCTGGTATAACAAAGCCGATCTGCAATACATCAATCTGCCGGAGTGGAATTTCGATTACCCTGTGTTCGAAAACATGGAGCTGGTGGCGCAATGGATGGAGGCAAGGCCGATCTCCACCGATCCGATCACCTATTTGGACAAAGACGGCAATCAGCAGGTCTGCACCGCATACACCGTGCTGACGAGCGAAACCAAGGCAAGCATTCTCGACTATGCCGACAAATGGTACGATCTGCCCGCCGGCTGGTATGTGGTGGAGGGCAACGTGACCATCACGCCCCGCTTGGACACCCACGGCGCGGTCAATCTGATCTTAACGAACGGCAGCCACCTCACGGCGGAGTGGGGCATCGATGTAAAGGTGGGCGATACCTTTACCGTCTACGCCCAAAGCACCGATGAGGGCACCATGGGCAGGCTGACGGCGTGCCTCCCGGCGGATTTCAACCTCGACAGGATGGTCCATTACTCTGTATGGCCGGATAGCGGAATGGCCGGCATCGGCAGCAGTGCACGCTGGAGAGAAGGCAACGATGGTATCCGCGAAAGCGAGGGTACGATCGTCATCAACGGCGGCAATATCCGCGCCAAGGGGCAGGATAATGCCTCCGCCATCGGTGGGACACGTGCAGAAGAAATTGAGTTTCGCTCCACCGACCGCGGTGAGGTCTACAACCGCAGGCAGGGCGGCAGCATCACCATCAATGGCGGCGTTGTCCGTACCGAAGCCTTTGCCATGTCGGTAGGCAATTGTACTACTGTGGAAAGCGTAGGGATCGGCACATGCCAAATGGGATATGGCGGCAGCGTCACCATCAACG